>Ga0066793_10000244_pt1 | contig 20287 bp, 15 predicted proteins | sample PersoiDNA2013189_FD_83876 | JGI IMG/M metagenome (GOLD analysis project Ga0066793, IMG submission 83876) | Permafrost soil microbial communities from the Arctic, to analyse light accelerated degradation of dissolved organic matter (DOM) -... | ecosystem: Environmental > Terrestrial > Soil >... | reverse complement strand
TCGGCGTCTGGTATGCGCGTGAGAAAACCTTGTCTATCCATAGTATTTATACCCGTCGCCGCGAACTGTTTTACTGGGCAACGGTCATAACTACATTCGCGCTCGGCACCGCCGCAGGTGACATGACCGCTTCAACCCTCGGATTGGGCTACTTCTCTTCGGGTATCCTGTTTGCCGTCTTGATTGCTGTACCCGTTCTGGGCTACTTTCTATTGCGTTTGAACGAGATTTTTGCCTTCTGGTTTGCCTACATCGTGACCCGGCCACTCGGCGCATCGTTTGCCGATTGGATAGGGAAACCGCGCAATCTGGATGGCCTTGGTCTGGGGAACGGACAGGTCAGCCTGATTCTGGCGATAATGATTATCGGCTTCGTCGGCTACCTGACAGTTACCCACAGGGATAGTAAGGGCGAATAAAGTTAGTGTTGGAATGGCCGTTTAACATTTCTCTCTATCCTCTCGCTCATCGTAAGTGAGCAGCGTCCCCATGCTGTGGCAATACGCGATCAGGCGTGAGAAGTAGGGGAGGTTTGCGAGCGCGGGGACGCAGCCGACCAGGATCAGCTTGCGCTGCGCCCGCGTTAGCGCTACGTTCAGGCGATTGGGATTGATCAAGAACTCGCGCCGCTGGCCCTCGGGTTCGCTGACGGTAGCGAACGACATAATGATTACTGAGCGCTCGCCGCCCTGGAAACGGTCCACCGTATCGACGCTCAGCCCCGAATCGGGTGCAAGCCCCGTCCAGTTGTTGGCCGAACTGAACAGGTGGCGGCGGATGTTAGCGACCTGGGCGCGATAAGGCGCGATAACGCCGATCTCCTTCTCCGCGATGCCACGGGCCAGCAGGCCCGCGACTACCTCGCGAATGGCGCGCGCTTCGGCGTTGCTCAGCTTTACCTGCTCATTTTCCTCGCTAGCGTGCACATGCAGAAAGACCAGCGGCAGCTTCGGCTCAATGGCCTGCGCAATAGCCGCATTCTCCTTCATTTCCTCTGGTAGCGAGTGGGGGAAGAGCAGCTTGCGATTGGCGACCGACGCGTGCGGCAGGAGCTGTTTGTCGTAGAAGACGGTGGATGAGAAGTTCGAGATCCACCTGTTCATGCGGTACTGAACGCGTAGCGGCACGCAGGCGCTGATCGCTAACGGATGCTCATTCATATAGTCTTCATCTGATTGCTTGAGTGTACGGAAGAGTGAATCAGCAAGTCCTTCTTCGGCGGCGTCTTTACTCAGGACAAGTGGGGGGAGCTGCTTCTCGTCGCCCACCAGGATGAAGCGTCTGGCGAAGCGTAGCGCGCCCAGGATGGCTGGCACTGTGAGTTGACCCGCTTCGTCGATGATCGCGACATCGAAATGCATATCGAAGCTCGCTGACTCGCCCTCGGCGGGAGTATATTTGTCCGCCGACCACGTTGCAGTGGTGGTGGCGACAACAGGCGTGCTGCTGAGCGCGTCGCGCACAGCAGCGGGATAGTGGTTCTCCTGTTGCGCCTGCTCAGCGACTGAGGATGGTGCAAGTGCCTGCAGGCGCGCCTCCACGAATTCTTTCAACAGGTGTGGCTTAACACTCTCATCCACACTGCGCTCGTGTCCCAGGCGCAGGTAGTCGTGAAAGCCCTCTTTATCAAGGCGCTTCAACATATTATCGACCGCCTGATTGGTAAAGGCCGCGAGCAGAACGCGCAGGCCCTGCTGGCTAAGCCGTTTGACGATCTCGGCGATCACGCTGGTCTTCCCAGTGCCGGGTGGACCGTGGATGAGCAGATAGTCCTGCATCTGCATAGCGCGCTCCACCGCCAGAGTCTGTTCGCGGTTGAAGTCAGGTCTCGGGCTGGTAGCTTGCTGAATGAAGCGCGGGCGTATCTTGCCTGCCACAACATCGCGCAGGTGGGAATCGGCCTGGAACCAGCGCAGCAGGTTTTGTTGCGTGCGTACATGCACCAGATCGTTATCGTAGCGGTCGATCAGCGTGGGGTGGGCGATCAGTTCGCGCGTCCAGACTGTCACCTGCTCGGAGCTGATCGCAATAATGGTCCCTGTCACCACTTCGCCGGTGACGGGATCGTCAGTACTGAGCAGGATCTCATCGCCGTTGCGCAGTTCCGAAGTATTGGTGCAGCGAAAGCTCTGCTCCCAGCCATCCTTGTCCACCTGCGGTCCCGCTAGTGCTTCCAGGCCCAGAAGCGCCGTGCCGCGCCCGATGCGTTCAGCGACGGGCGTCTTCCAGAGCAGCGCCTGTTGTTGTTCGCCAGCTCGTCCCTCCATCTGGAGTAGCCGAAAGTACTTTGAAAAAAAAGTACGATTCTCGATCGTGTCAATAGGCGATAACCGTGGACTTGCCGCATGCAGCGCGGCTGTATCGGGGTCAGCCTCGGGTACGTCGCGCTGAAAAGTTTCACGGTTATCTGGTTCTGGCGGCTGCCAATCCAGCAGTGACGAGACGTTCTGGCATTGGTTGAGCATAGCACATTTTGTGCAGCGCGAGGGTCCGGGTGGCGCGGTCGGAATGCCGGTGATCTGGCTGAGAATGAGCGTATTGCGCGTTTCATTGACGCGCTGCATCTCGCGTATCGTGGCCGGAATGCCGAACGCCTGCGCGTGTCCTGGCGTGCCCGAATAGAGGAGTGTCGCCAGTGCCTTCTTCATCTTCGAATCGCGCCGCACGGTGAGCAGGGCATGGTAGCCATACACCTGCCAGCGATGCTCGCGTTTGGGGAGCTCGCCTGACGCGCCGCCGGTCTTCAGTTCCAGCAAGCGTTGGCGGCCCGACTGTTGCCAGAAGAGATCGAGGCGTCCGCGCAATCCGATCTCGGGTGCCAGCAGGAAGGTCTCGGCGCGCACCAGGTTGCCCGACTGGCGCTCCTGCTCATCGGCATAGGTGGCTGGCATATCCCACAGCGTATTGCGCTCACTCTCGTACCAGTGCGCCAGGCTCTCAAGGTGGGGCAGCACGTCGGCGCGCATGGCATCGACGGAGACATCCGCCAGCGCCATCTCAATGCTGTTGAGCTGCAACGCATGCTCCAGGTGGCGCAGCAACACATCCAGCGCTGTCACCTCCTCACGGACCGTTTGAGCGGTGAACTTGCCGCGATCGTGCTCTTTCAGTAACTCCTTGAAGCAATGATGCACCAGGTTGCCGCGTATCGTCGCTGGCGATGCCGACGAGGGGCTGAGACGGTTGAGCATATGTTGGCGCGCACAGTACTCCGCCTGGTTCAGATCAGTGATATTGAGCAGCGTATCGGGTTCCAGCACAGCGAGCGTATAGGCGTTCCCCTTATACCTGAGCCTGCTTTTCTCTTTGTACTCGACGACGGTAGGGGGGCTGGGTAGGTGGTAAACGCGCATTACGAGCTGGTAATTGCCTATTACGTCGCCCCGGTTTTTGAGTTCGCGGATCAGGCTGCGGTAGTACTGATCGGACAGCTGCACCTCGACGCGGGCGGTACCGGTATCGAGAATGACCAGCGGTGTTTTTACCCCTTCGAGCAGGCGTTCATGAGCGGCCACAACGCGTCCCTCAATCTGCGTGCAGGAACTTCTGGCGTCGAGGGTACAAAGAAAACATTCGCGCTCTGCTTGCCTGCCGATATCGTGTGTAGCCATCGCACACCCTCCCATTGCACAATACACCAGTAGGGATGGCGCTTGCCGCCATCCGGTTCCCCATTACGCGGCTTGTGGGCCGGATGGCGGCAAGCGCCATCCCTACTGAAGGGTTATATCGTTTTTGCTCCCGTGCAGGCAGTGTAGTGTAAGAACAAAATTTCGTCAAGGGTAATCCATGGTAAAATATAATGAATTTTTTGCGTAGCCAAAAAAGATACATAGAAATGAGGATATCCTATGCTTCCCTTCCCGGTGCGTACTCTCACGCTCGGCATCGCCGACGCGCATCCCCTCTCATCTGCGACGATTCAGCAGGCCAGGACGATCCTGCTGAGCGCCAGCAAGCGCTTCAATGACGCCGGATACGCTGTGCAGACGCTGCGCCTCTCCACGCGTCCGCTCTTTGACGACCTGGCCGATTGGTCGCCAGAAGCCCTTTTACAATACGTCAAAGATCTCCAGGGCATGCTTGATGACGCTGGCCTTGACTTCTGTTCACTAGGACCCGCGCAGGCGGCGCAGCCTGCTTTTCCGCTTGAACGTCTGAACCTGCTCGCCGATCTTTTAATTGCTACCCATGCTTTGAGCGCAACGGTGCAATTGGCGACTGTTGAGCACGGTCTGCGCGCCGAAGCGGCCCTGCCGACGGCAGCAGTCATCAAGCGACTGGCTCAGGAGAGTGAGGAGGGGCAGGGCAATTTTCGTTTCGCGGCGCTGGCCTGCGTCGCGCCCGGCACGCCCTTCTTTCCCGCCGCCTATCATAGCGGACCAGGCAGCCTCTCAATCGGCTTGCAAGGCGCGAGCATTATCACCAACGCGCTACAGGCGCGCGTCGCGGATACCGTGCAGGCGATCGACCTTGCCCTGGTCGAGCAATGGGTACGTGCTGCCTTGCTTGAGAACGCTACTCCCATCGTCGCCTTGGGACAGGAGCTAGCTCGGGAGCAGCACCTGCTTTTTGGAGGGATTGACCTGTCGCCAGCGCCGATGGGGCCGGACAGTATCGCAGCAGCGATAGAACTATGCGGCTATGGTCCGGTCGGTTCGTATGGAACGCTCTCCGTCGCCGCCGCGTTGACAAGGGCGCTGAAGAGCACCGGGCTGCCGACGTGTGGGTACTGCGGGCTTATGCTGCCAGTGCTGGAGGATGCTGGCCTGGGGAGTCGCTGGGAAGAGGGATATGTCAATGCGCAGCAACTGCTGCTCTATTCAGCGGTCTGCGGCACGGGCCTGGATACGCTGCCACTGCCGGGCGATTGTCCCATCGAGACCATCGCGTACCTCTTGCTTGACGTAGCAACCCTGGCCCTGCGCCTGCAAAAGCCGCTCTCCGCTCGTCTCTTTCCGGTCCCAGGGCGGGGCGTCGGAGAGCGAACCGCGTTCAGCTCACCCTATCTCACCAATACAATAGTGAAGGCACCCTTGTAGAGATTGTTGCGTGAATCCACGAGGAATCGAAGGGTACTCTTCAGTACCCTTTGATTCCTCATCACCTCCGGTGCTTCGCAAGGGGTTTAAGATGTTTGGTGCACTGGCAGCCCGAGGCCGCCAGCACGCCGAACATCTTACTTATTAGGATAGATCGAGATTAATACTTGTGCCCCAGAACGCGTCTACTACGCCATGATAAGAATTCTTGACGCTTTCATAGAGGCGCGCGTTTTCAATCGCCAACGCGGATAGACTTGCCAACACCGAGAGGAACTGGACATCGTCCTTATTGAACTCTGTCGGCTCGTCGGTATACACGCGCATCACGCCGATCGCTTCGCCGCGTACCTCCAATGGTACGCACAGGATGGAGACCAGTCCTTCGCGCCGGGCCGCCTCCGGATACTGAAAGCGTGCATCATTGCGTGCATCTTCGATGTAGACCGTTGTCCCCTGCATCACCTCGCTATCGATGGGGCTATTGGCGATATCGACGGTTCCCTTCGCCAGGTACTGCCCACTCAAACCATAGACCGCGCTTGACTGCATCTGCCCCGTGCTGCGATCGAGCAAGCGCAAGCCACACGCCTTCACTTGCATGGCCTCGGTAATGCTCGTCACGACGCTTTGTAGTACCTGATCGAGCACGAGGCTTGACGAGATCGTCAGCGCGGCGTGGTAGAGAGCAGTATAATATTCTTTATGAATGCGAGACGGAGGATCTGTCTCATGGGAATGTGTTGTCATCGTCTTTGCCTCCCGATTTGCACTAACCTGAATATCGTCTTTGTATGTTCTCTATTGTACCATATCTATGCCTCGGGATTAAGACGCAAATATTTATCGGCCCACCTGCCTGGGACAGCGCTCACACTTGCTATCCAGAGATGGGCTAAGCGACAGCCGCTACCGATGGTCGTGCCCTGGAACTTCAACGCATCTACGGCTGGTGACGCGGCGGGTCCTGGACGAGCCAGACGCGACAGGGGGCGTTGGCCAGCACGTATGGTACCGTCTTGCCCAGGTCGTTTGGGGCTCGGTGCTCAGAACGGACATACCCAATTAAGATAAGTGCACAATTATGATCTTTCGCTTCGTCGACGATGGCAGATCCTGCATCGCGTGCCTGGACGACTTCTGCAATCGCTTCGCTGCCAACGCGTTCGGCTATCTGCATAGCTGAATTAAGCAATTTATCTGCCCGGTCAGATTCCTGTGTCAGGACGGCCTTTAATGGTAACGAGCGTGGAACTTCTATCACGTAGACAAGATGGACCTTACGTCTGACTCCCTTTGCCATCTGACACCCAAGATAGACCAGGTTAAAATCGAGCTGTTCACCGCTGATGACGACAGCGATATCCCCAGTGGCGTTACCCCCCAGGGCCGATCTACTCATTTCTGTCTCTTCTCGGGCCTTGGAGCCCCATAAGTGTACCATGATTTTTTCCCTCTTGAATGGAGCAAGATAAACGGTATTGTCGAGCAGCTTTCTCCGGCTTAGTTATGTCGTGAGTTCATTGCCCGACATTCAGATTCCTCTGATGAATTCTAATACGTGGCACTGCAATAGTCAATGTTCCAAATATCTATACTGGAATTGCCTCCTTATGTCAAAGCGCTAATCCGGTTCAATGGTTGCTGTAAGTCCGTAGGTGAGCAGACGCTCCTGGTAGTATTCCGCCACTTCCCTGGGGCAGACGATGACGATCGCGCTCCCCTTCAGATGGGCCTTGAGCATGATGCGCTCGGCCTGCTGAGCTGAGAGGTTGTTGACCGCCTTGAGGAGCGCGAAGATAACATAATTCATCTCGTTGTAATCATCATCGAAGAGGATAACTTTATAAGGTGGCAATATCTGAGCTCTCTGGCGCGTGATCTCTTCTGGTCGCGTCTGCAGACGCGGGGAGGCTGCATACTCATTAATCATGCTGAACTTCTCCATAGTAAAGAATACTACTACTGGTATTTGAGATAAGTACTGAACGCAGGCACTTGACCTACGCAAGAAAGGGTATACTGATAAACTAGAATACAGCGCCTTGTCATACTACATGTATTGTAACTAAGAGCCATGCTTTTTTCTAGTGTTGGCGAAAAGTGTCCTATCTACGAAAAAATGGGTATAATAAACTATCTCTCAAGAACAAAAAAAAGATGTCTACTCTGCGAGATTGGAGGACGCAATGATACAGAAGCAGACGACGTTGGCGGAGGCGATCGCCTCGGTCGCTGATGGTTCCATCGTGGCCCTGGGCGGCAATACTCTGCATCGGGCCCCTTGCGCGGCTGCCCATGAGCTGATTCGCCAGCGCAGGCGGGGATTAGAGCTGGTGAAAACGGCGGGTGCCTACGATGTTGATGTGCTGGTTGGCGCGGGCGTTGCCGACCGCGTGGCGGCAGGCTTCATTGGCTTTGAGAACGTCTTCGGCCTCGCTCCCCAATATCGACAGGCGGCTGAACAGGGACGCATCCAGGTCAAGGAGCACGCCTGCTATACCGTGATTACCGCGCTACGCGCCGCCGTGCAGGGTGTGCCTTTCCTGCCTATCGCAGGTATGCTCAATTCGGACCTGATGCAGGCGAGTGGCTTCAAGACGGTGACGGACCCCTACAGTGGGCGCGAGCTGGCGGCGGTGCAGGCGCTGCGTCCCGATGTCGCTATTGTGCATGTGCAGGAAGCGGATGAGCAGGGCAATGGTCGCATCTATGGCACGGTCTTCGAGGATGATCTGATGGCCCGCGCGGCGCGCCGCGTTATCCTGACCTGCGAGCGCCTGGTGAGCGCGGAAGAGACGGCGCGCACTCCCGAACTGACGACCATTCCCGGCCTGCTCGTAAGCCATGTCGTGGTTGCCCCGCGTGGCGCGCATCCCTGTAGTTGCGGCGATCTCTACAGCTATGATTATGACTATCTGGCGCGGTATATTGAGGCGTGTGGCAGTCCCGAGCGCTTCCAGGCCTGGCTCGACGAGAACGTGTATGGAAGGGTGGCGGCTTGATGGCTACTGAGACGACCGCTGTAACGCCGGATACGATAATGGTTGTCGCTATGGCGCGGCTATTGCGCAATGGTGAGCGCGTCTTTCACGGCGTAGCCTCGCCGCTGCCCATGGTCGCCATCCTCCTGGCACAGCGCCTGCACGCTCCCGACCTCGTGTACATCAATATCACGGGCGGCGTCAATCCATTGCCGGAGTCGCTGCCCAGTACCACGGTCGATCCGCGCCTGGTCCACGGTTCGCATGTCATTCTGCGCCTGGCCGATATCTTCGATATGTCGGCGCGTGGCGACCTGGATACCGCTTTCCTGGGTGGCGTGCAGATCGATGGGCAGGGGCGCATCAATATGAGCGTCATCGGAGCATACGACCATCCCAAGGTGCGTCTCCCCGGTGGTGCTGGCAGCGCGGCGATCCTGCCTACCGCTGGCCGCACCATCCTCTGGCGCACGAAGCATGATCCGCGTACCTTTGTCGAGAAGCTGGCGTTTGTGACCGCGGGCGGCAATGTGGATCGCGTCGTCACGCCGCTCTGCGTCTTCGTCAAGAAGGATGGACGTTTGCATCTTGAAAGCATTCATCCCTATAGTTCGGCTGAGGAAGTCACAAGACAGACAGGCTTTGCGGTAGAGACGGAAGGAGTCCCCTTTACGCCAGCGCCGACTGCGGTAGAGCTTGCGGCGCTGGACGCGGTGGACCCTGAGAAGGTAAGGCTGGTGGAGTTCGCGTAGGTCCGCTATTCGCGCGGCCTGACGCTTCTATCGATCTTGCCGCCGCCGTTGATGAGCATGGCGCGGGCGCGTGACATCCGGCTGATATTCTCGGCATCGCTCAGGCGTAGCGCGACGACGGTGAGCGCGCCCTTTGGTGCCTTGCTCGGCGGCGGACTGACCCGCGACATGTCCTGTCCGATCGCTCCACGCACGCGGCCCCGCCTGAGCAGACCGATGATGACACCGATGATGATGCCGATCACGGCACCAATGATAAGCGTCGTAGGCTCCGGTAGCTTGAAGGGAAAGCTCGCCGCGAACGCCACTAAGCCCAGGACCAGGCCAAAAACGATGGCGAGCACGACCACGAGCACGGGATTGGGACCCGAGCGCTGCACCTGCAAAAAGGTCTCGCGGCGCGCAATGTTCGGTCCGTGTTCGCGAAACTGCCCCTTCTCAGCTACCCCTGACGGAAGCTGAAATACCTCCTCGTTGCTAAATCCCTCTTTGCGGAGTTTCGCCGCAGCCGCCTCGGCCTTTGGCTCATCTGAAAAAACCGCCAGCAGATCGTAGCTGCCCGGTTGTTGTTGTTGCTGTTGCATAGAACTGGCTCCTCGCATGAGCTACATTGGACTTTGCCATATTATATTACGCTTTGTCTTCAAAAGGGACATCCTTCTTTTTTACGTAAGACTATGTATCAACGTAGCAGTATCGCAAAGAAGTGTTCCAGAAACTTTGCTCATTGCGGTTTCACGCCCCACATCGTCATATAGTGCCACATGCCGCAAAAATCGTCTGCGTGCATTTCGATGAGCATCTGCTGATACAATTGTTCCGCCTCCTCCTCCGTAGTTACCCCGGTGTTGATGAGCAGTGGCTGTAGCAAGCGACCAACGACCTCCGCGTCGCGATAGACATTGGCCCATGCATCTGTTCCGCGCGAAAAGTCCAACGCGTAGGCTGCATGTTGCACATCTTGATACCCGGCGTTGCGTAGCAGGCTGGGTATCACTGAAGTGACGCCGACGGTTCGCCCAATGGGCGAGAAGCCATAGCCCAGACGCGCTTGTGCCAGAAACGATAATTCCATTCTGCGCTCGCATGCCGCGCTCGTGGTGATCGCCGGATCAATCATATCGGTCATGCGCAGAATGCCGCCCGGACGCAGGATGCGCGTGCATTCTTCAATGAATGCCGCCCATTCATCTCGCTGCAATACGCTGAAGAGAAAACGCGTATTGACCAGGTCGAAGGTGTTATCGGAGAAGTCCAATGGTTGTTTGATATCCATGACTCCGAAGGACGCGTTTGTGATCCCCTGTGAGCGTGCCCGCGCGTTCGCATAACTGGTCATGGTCTGGCTGATATCAACGCCCGCGACATCGATCTCGGGATACGCAAAGGCGACATCAAGCACCCAGCCGCCGGGACCACAGGCCAGATCGACAATGGTATGCAGCGAGGAAGGATCGGCTATGCCAACCAATGGTCCGCCCATATTCCTGGTGACAAACTGATCCAGGTTGATCAGGCGGGCCATTTCAGCAGGACTTTCAGGATCAAAAAAGTAACCACTTTGTGTATTCATAAGATCTCTCTCTTTTTGTGTATGCCCGTTAGAATAGCTTCTGCTGAATAGATTCTAGCACAGCGGCGATCTCCTGGCGAATGCGATCATTGTTCGCCATCTCGCCCTTGACCCTTTCCCAGCCGTGCATGATTGTCGTGTGATCGCGCCCGCCCAGTTCCGAGCCGATCTGGAGCAGGGAGGCGCTGGTCTCCTCGCGCATCAGGTACATCGCTACCTGGCGTGGCCACACAATATCGCGCTCGCGCTGCCTGCCGCGCACCAGCGCCACATCTACCTGGTAGTACTGGCACACGCCTTCCAGCACCTGTGGGACCGACAGGTTGGAGGAGGGTTTTTTGTCGCTATAGATATTTTCGAGCGCCTTGACCGCCAGATTCATGGTTAGCGGCGCGTCGTGCAGCGTGGCATAGGCGATGACGCGGTTAAGCGCGCCTTCGAGCTCGCGTACATTGCTGCACTCGGGCCGGGCAATATAATCGATCACCGAACCTGGAACGGAGAAGCGTAGCGAGTCAGCTTTTGAGCGCAGAATCGCCAGGCGGTGCTCGTACTCCGGTGGCTGGATATCTGCCAACAGACCCCACTCGAAGCGCGACCGGAGACGGTCCTGCAGGCTGTGAATGGCCTTGGGCGGGCGGTCGCTGGTGACAACGATCTGCTTGTTCGCGCTATGCAGCGAGTTGAAGGTGTGGAAGAACTCCTCCTCGGTCGATTCTTTGCCCGCGATAAACTGAATATCGTCAACGAGCAGGATATCGATCTGGCGGTATTTGGCGCGGAACTCCTCGGTCTTCTGAAAACGGATCGCGTTGATAATCTCGTTAGTAAACTTCTCTGAAGTCACGTACAGGACGTTCAGGCCGTGCTCCTCGCCGACGTGGCCGACGGCGTGCAGCAGGTGCGTCTTGCCCAGGCCCACGCCGCCGTAGAGGAAAAGCGGATTGTAGATATGGCCAGGATTTTCTGAGACCGCGAGCGAGGCGGCGTGCGCGAGCTGATTCGACTTGCCAACGATAAAAGCATTGAATGTGTAGCGCGCATTGAGCAGGCCGGGATTGGGGAAGAGCATCGCGACATCCGGCTCCTTTTTGTCTCCGGCCTCAAAGAGTTCTCTAGCTGTCTCCTGGGCATCGTATGGTGAAGTGGCAGGAGTATCTGAAATACGGTGAGCGCTGGCATAGGGCAGCGTAGGTGTTACAGAGGTCATCGCGGCAGCCGCGGCGGCATCGGCGATACGCTTCTCCCGTTGCGCCGCGCGTTTTCGTGGCAGGCGATAGGAGCGTTTTTGCACAGGTAAGGCCCCGTCCTCCTCGGAGGCCCCGCTCGTTTCTTTTGCCACCACGAAGCGAACTTCGATCGGGTGCCCTGTGATCTCTGTAAGGGCCGTAAGGATCGTATCGATGAAGCGCGCCTCAAGGTGCGCTTTGGCAAATGTCGTGGGGACGCGTACGATAAAAACGCCATCTTGAAAGGAGAGCGCCGAAGTGCCCTGGAACCAGGTTGTAAAGACTTCGGGTTTAACCTTTGCCTGCAACCGTTCTATTGTTGTTTGCCATATTTGCTTCGCATTCATTGCGCTCACCCCCTCTGGGGATACAGTAGCCGTTAAAAAATTAAAAAATAGTACGTACAAAAAGAGTTACATAGGTATCGTTTGGTGGCGGATTGTAATGGTAGCATTAAATCAAAACGCTGTAAAGCCCCTCTTTGGTCGCAAAATTGAGAACTATGTCATAGGCTTTTCGTCAGGGTTCCAGTATACTGAGCGAGATGCTATGCGTTAAAATACATAATACTAGCTATAACAGTGGCCTACTTATCATCTGAATTGCTCTTGCGAGCGTATACTTATATATCTTCAAGGAGTATCTCATGATCCTATTTCAAATGCTCTCTTCTCTAAAACGTAAGCGGAGTGGTCAGCGGCAACAACTTTTTTGCTCATCTTGTCGCTCATTACGTTTGCCGGTGCAATGGCCCGTTCTGGCGGGCTGCATTTTGCTGGCGAGCGCTGTGCTGGCGTCGTGCGCGGGCCTGAACCTGGGTGGGAGCGCGTCCCCCACCGCGACTGGGAAGGCTGCGACGCCGACATCCACCACTACCGCGTTGGTCCAGCTTCACTGGTGCGATAAGCCGCTCATGGTCTTCCGTGATCTCGCGGCCTCCGGCACGCCGGGCGTCACCGTCGGCAATCCGACGACCCTGACTGATTGGAACCAGGTGAAGCCAAAGCTTGGTTTTACCGTCTACCTGCCCGCGACGCTGCCGAGCGGTTCTTGCCTGGTCAGCGCCTCCGGTACGGTGCGCGATCCCATTCTGGGAAGCAACTTTGTTATCGGGTATGTTTTGCCCGATCATAGCTCGATCACCCTTTCGCAGGCACCGCAGCGCACGCAGAGCACGGCATTCCAGTGCAGCCCGGTAGCCAGTACGAACGGGACGAAGGGCGCTACGCCGACGCCTGTTGCCACCCAGGGACCGACGCAGTTCTGTTCGGGCGCGCGCGGTTCGACGAATATCGTCTTCTCGTCGCATGGTAACACCGGTGCTTTACAGCAATTCTTTAACGCGTTACAGCCTGACGTAGCCTGGGTACCTGCCGGATAATATACCACGGTGACTGATCGCGTGTATTATGGGCTTGCTTTGTTTCTTCTTGATTGTTATAGTGTGCATATTGATGAGGCCGTGAAGATTCGGTATGCCATTCGTCGTAGTATTGGGATAAGCAATACCAGCAATTCATAAAATGTGCTACCTGATTTTAAGGATGAGGCAAGCTCTCCCCCTTTCGGGGTATCGGCTGGGAGTACCCTCGACGGTCAAGTTTCACTTCTGATATAATAACAGAAGTTTTGCGCTTGCATGTGTATCGATGTATGCGTGCTATATGGGAGGAACTTTAATGATGGACAAGGATAAGTGTCCCTATTGCGGGGCCGAAACGCGACCAGGGGATAATTTCTGCTTGAATTGCGGCAATCGCCTGCCTTCGGCAACTCCCTCCAATGTATCTCCGGGCGATGCCACGGCACCTGCTGCGGATGACTGGGCCCAGCACCAGGATGGCGCGCCCGATCATACGGTTGGCAGTTGGGAGCAGCATGATGCCGGTGCGACGATAGCGGAGCCAGGTTCAGAGCAATCCTATGCTGAGCCAACGGTGCCGCCTCGCAATAATGATGGCATCGAGCAGCCTGCGCGCTTTATCTTACGTGCGGATAATGGTGATGTCTTGCAAGAATACCCACTCGATAAGCCTGAGATCACGATTGGCCGTGCGCCCAACAGCGATATTTTGCTGTCGAAGGATAAGTTGACTTCGCGTCGTCATGCCACGGTGCGCTATGAGAATAACACCTACCTGTTGCGCGATGAACGCAGCGCGAATGGTACTTTTGTCAACGGACAACAGATTGAAGAACTCGTCCCTGTTGAACTCAATGACGGTGACCACATTGGCATCGGCGAACACGAACTGATCTTTCATGCCTTTGGCTCTATCGCCGAGCACGTGGAGGATCTGCCAACTGTGTCGGTGCCCTACGAACCACAGACATATCGCACGCAGGACGACTCACTGCGGACGGTTGCATCCAGCGATGATTATGGTACAAGCTCGATCGATGTCGAGCCGGAAGCCGATGTGCCAGTAGGTGAAGCGACGATCGCTGCCCCACCCGAGCCGGTTGCGACGAATGGCTCTACGCCTGCTGCACCACCGACGCCGCAGCCTGTGGCAGTCGAGGAACCCATTGAAGTCCAGCAGCCTGTACAGCCCGTGGCGGCTATTCCCATACCCTCAACTGTGTCATACGCGTCTGCAACCCCGAGCGTGGCGACTGTATCGCGCGCAGCGGCTCCGGTGGCAAGCGCCCCTACCCCTTCAGTATCGGAGAATGTTCCTATGATGACTTCCACGACGGGTGTTACCTTTAACCGTCTCAACACGCTGGCGCAGCCCGCTTTGCCAGATATCACCGCGCTGATCGCCGCCCTCTCGTCATTGGACGGACAGGTGATGTCGTTACAGGAGCAACTCAACGAGACGCAGGAAGCGATGCGCGCCCACGATGCCGAGGTGGCACAGACGTCCAACCAGTTGCGCTCTGGCGTGCGGAAGGTCTCTGAGCGCATGGACAATACGATCGCCGATGTTGCGCGCAACCGCGAGGCGCTGGCCTGGTCCGAACTGCTGCAACTGATGGAAGACGTGATGAACAATCCGCGCGATATCGAGTATGTCACCAAACTGGCGCGCAAGGCCCGCGAACTGAACAAGGTGTTCCAGCTCCACCAGAGCGTGCTCAATACGATGGCTGAGTGCAACAGTCTGTTACGTGGCATGATATTCGAAGACAATAATTAGAGACCTATCAGGCAACTACATGTACAAACAATCTCCTGCAGGGAGTGTCGCCGTTGACGCTCCCTTGCCAGATGCATCTGTCTCACAGAGAAATAATACGTTTGATGCAATCGTTATTGGCGCTGGCCTGGGTGGCCTTTTAAGCGCAGCGGAGCTTCTTCAACGAGGGAAGCGGGTGGTGGTGGTAGAGCGACTCCCCCACAGTGGAGGCCGTTTCACCGCGAAGACCTTTCAAGGCGTTCAGGTCAGTACGGGGGCCGTCCACATGGTTCCGTTCGGCAGCAGCGGAGTGCTGTCGCAGATGCTGGCGCGCCTCGCCGTACCGCATCGTTTCTTCGATGCCGATGTCTTTGGCTCGTTCCATGTGCGCGGCAGGCAGTATCGCTCGCCCGGCCTGCTGGGCGTCTTCAAGTTTCTGGGACCCCGGCAGTTCTTCTGGTTTACGCGCCTCGGCTATCTCATGTTTCTGCATCCTCTGCCCGCGCACGAGCGGCATATCTCTTTCAAAGCCTGGCTGCTGCGACATATCGATGCAGAGCGCAACCCGCAACTGGTCGCCTTTTTTGAGCGCATCTCGCGCTTCGCGCTGAGCCTCGAATTGAACCAGGTGAGCACAGAAGAGGTTATTCGCACGACGAAGAATATGTTTCGCTTCGGCGCGCCCGCTATTGTGTACGGCGGCTGTGGTGAATTGACACACCAGTTGGAACAGCACGTCCTTGCTCAGCAGGGCGAGGTGCGCCTGTCCTGCGAGGTGCTCCAGATCGCGCAGGAGGACGCTCATGTGACGGGCGTCCGCGTGCGTGATAAGGCAAGCAAGGAAGAATACATGCTTAGCGCTCCCCTGGTTGTGAGCGATATTGGCCCACGCGCGACGAACGCGCTGCTGGTCGGCCATCGCGTGACACAGGGCGAGGTGCTCAAGGGCGTCCAGGAGGAAGTTGTACAGGAGGCGGTTGGACTGAAAGTACATATCCTCAGCGACGTTTCACTGATCCCTCACAAGGGCATTATGTATTGCCTGGACACGCAGCGCATCGCTGGCATGGTGCAGCCGACCAATAGCGATCCTCGCCTCGCGCCGCCCGGCAAGCATCTGTTAATCAGCCACCAGGTAATGCAGAGCAAGAAGCAAGACGCCGACGGAGAATTGCAGTACGATGTCGAGAAAGAACGCGCGCTGGCCCTTGCCGATCTGCATTTGCTCTTTGGCGAGGCGTTCGATCAGCACTGTCGCGTGCTCACCATGGGCACGTATCGCGGTGAGTGGCCGGTGAACCGCGTCGCTCAGGGCGAAGATGGGCAACCGCTGACAGCGCTTGCCGGTCTGTATCTCGTCGGCGATGCAGTTAAACCTTCCGGCTACCTGATGGTCGAAGGAGTTGCGCAGAGCGTCAATTGCTTTCTCGATCTGCTCGAAGGCAGCGACCAGCAAAAGCATGGGCGACGCAATGTGATCGCGCCGCCTTCGCGCCTGAATGCGCTGCGTTGGCTATGGCAGGCCCCAGGCAACTCTCACCTAAGTTAAGGAGTCGATGGAATGGATGTTAGAGAGATGGCCCCTCATTATCTTGTAACGGGAGGCGTGCCGCTGCATGGCGAGGTCACAGTGAGCGGAGCAAAGAACGCGGTGACAAAGATGCTGATCGCGTCTCTGCTCACCAATGAGCCTTGCGTCCTGCGCAACGTGCCCCTGCTCGGCGATCTGGATCTGACCGTGCGTCTCTGCCAGGACCTGGGTGCTCGCACACAACTGGTGGACCATACGCTCGCTATTCACACTCCCTACATCGACAAAACATTCGTCTCGACCGAGGTGGGTGGCCTGAACCGCATCGCCGTTTTGACGATCGGTCCCTTGCTACACCGCTGCGGCGAGGCGACCATCCCCAAGCCTGGCGGGGATCGCATCGGCCCGCGCCCCATCGACTATCATATTGAGGGTTTGCGCAAGATGGGTGCGACCATCGTCGAGCGCGAGGGGCACTATCACTGCACCATTGCAGAACGGCTGCACGGCGTTACGATCAAGCTGCCTTTCCCCAGCGTCATGGCGACCGAGAACTTCCTGCTCACCGCTTCATTGGCGAAAGGCGTCACGATCATCGAGAACGCCGCTCTGGAGCCTGAGATCGTTGACCTGATCAAGCTCTTGCAGAAGATGGGTGCGATCATCGAAATCAAAGTAGATCGTCGCATCGTCATCGACGGCGTGGATAAGCTCCATGGTGCTAGCCATACCCTGCTCAGCGATCGCAACGAGGCGGTCTCGCTCGCCATCGCCACCTATCTCACGCGCGGCGATGTCTATCTGCACGGTGCCCAGCAGGATACGTTGCTCACCTTCCTGAACACGCTCTCCAAGATGAGCCTGGGCTTCGAGATCGACGATGGAGGCATCCGTTTCATCGGCACGGAGACAGCTCCGCCCGCCATTGCGCTGGAGACCGATGTGCATCCCGGTTTTATGACCGACTGGCAGCAGCCGTTCGTCGTCCTGCTCACTCAGGCCGAAGGCATGTCGGTGATCCACGAGACGATCTACGAAGACCGCTTCGGCTACACAAGCGCGCTGGAGAGCATGGGCGCGCACGTTGGCCTCTATCCCAAGTGCCTGGGCGAGGTGCCGTGCCGCTTCCGCGAGAAACAATACATCCATAGTTGTGTCGTGCGCGGCCCCACTCCGCTCAAGGGGACGCGCCTCGACATTCCCGATATTCGCGCTGGTTGCTCCTACATTCTCGCGGCTCTATGCGCCGAAGGAACATCAGAGATCTATGGTATCGAGCACATCGAGCGCGGCTACGAGCATCTCGACGCGAAGCTGCGCACTCTGGGTGCTCGGATGGAGCGGGTCGCAGGAGAGTAGGTAAAATCAGAAGTTTGTGATGATCAAATGACTCACATTCCGGTCATTCCTATCCTGAAAACTTACAAGATATTTCTTCTCAATAATGCTGATATATAAGTTCGCTTGATCATATAGCGCGAGAATAGCAGGCGTATTTTTGATGACGAGCATGAACTTAGCTTGGCACTTGTGAATGAGGTAGTATGCAAGGCGTTCCTGGTCCCGCATCGTAAACTCGTTCTGGGCGTATGTGCTGAATTCGCTATCATAGGGCGGATCTAGAAAAATAAAATCGTTAGGCTGCGGTGAGTACTTGAGTAGAAACTCTTCAAAGTCCATGTTCTCGATCACCGTGTTGCTGAGATGGGTTTGCAGTTCGGACGAGCGCATATACGCGACCTTGCGCGCAAGATCTTTACGATTGTAAGAGATCCCTCCATAAGGTACATTGAACTCTCCTCGGCTGTTGTAGCGAAACATTGACGCATAGGCGTTCTCTCTGACAAAAAAGAAGATGGCTGTTGCTTGCGCAAGTGGTATATCGTAAGCACTAATGTTGTTGTAAAGATGTCTGAGATGCATGTAGAACGCGCTTTTTAAGGCGCTTTCAATATTCGCGCTGATATCGGCATCGGGAAGACGCCATTTTTTGTGTTCTAACATTTTCATGCGTCTCGTTTTGCTAAGCAGGTTTTTCTGCAGCTCGCGCATAAAATTTTCGCTGTGACGATTGAAAAAAGCCTCGAACAGATCCTTGAAATCTTTTTCGTGTTGGCTAATGAAGACGAGAAGCTGTTCCATCATCTCTTGGAGCGAGCATTCATCTAGGGAGTATGCTTTGTATATCGAGATCAGATCAATGGCCCTGCTATCCACTATTGCACTTATGCGTAGCCAACCGGCTAATAAAATATCCAAGGCTTGAAAAAACTCGACGTTCTGCTGCGCGATCATTGTGTACAGATTGAAGAGTTCAAACGATTTATCGTTAATAAACTTTCTATGCGCTTGCAGCGAGAAGAAGACCGCACCACCGCCGACAAAAGGCTCGTAGTAGTTCTCGAAAGGAGGGATCAGGGGGAGGATATATTTCAGTTCCTGTTCTTTGCCACCTGCCCATTTCAGGAAGGAGGTGAGTCGAGCGCTTTTCTGGCTGCTACCTGGTGTTGAAATCAATACGCCTGCGCCCCTTTTTCATAGTGCTATTTTCATTATATCCCAAGAGAAATAGTAATTAGAAAAGAGAAGGACAGGAAAGATGTTCGCTTCCCTATCCTCCTTTTAGAGTATGCCGTTCAGTTCTTTATCCCTGCAGGCCCGTCTTGGCCTCGCGCAACTGCTCGGGCGTCAGGATGCGGAACAGGATAATGAGGCTCTCCAGATCGTATTCCAGCCCTATAGAGTGTAGTTCCTGGCGGATGCGCCCGAGGGAGCTGATCTGCGTCGTCGTAATCAGGCCGTAGCTTACCAGGCTTGCCGCTAAAAGTTGGTCAGGGGTCAGTAATTTAAACATAAGTAATATTTCACCAAGCTGATAATTCAAATCCACGCCACGCAACATACGCTGGATATTCTGTGCAACCTCCAGGCGATTCTGCGGAACGAGATGACCGGAGAGGAGAACGCTGCCCAGCGAACGTGTTGCGCGGCCAGTCAGCACCTGTGGTTGTATCTGCTGCGGCTGCTGTGTTACTGGTGGCATAGGGGGCAGACTCTGCATGATATCAAACAATGCTGCATTGTTGTGTACCGGACTTACGCGCTCTTTTTCAGGGATGGGCTGTTCTTGTTCAGGCGCGTGCGAGAGTTCTTCCTGGTCCAGGGCATCTGTAACCATGGACTCGATAGCATACGAATCTTCCGTCGTTGCATCGAATGAGTCCTCTTCACGATACTCCTCTTCAACGAGCGTTTCGATCTCCGGTGCGTCGAACTCCTCATGTGAGAACGTTGCCACTGGCTCGTCAGCAGAAGCCGAAATGGGCGTCTGCGCTGTCGAGGGTGTAGAGATAGAGGCCAGGGGTGGCTGCCCATAATTTGAGCGCGATAGCACATCGGGACGCCTGCCTCCCTCTGAAACCGTTTGTGTACTCCCTACGCGGTCCATCGGTAGATCCTGAATGGGTGATGCGCGCAACGGCTGTGTGTTGATCTTCTCGCCTGTCTGCACAGGGTGAGCCGTTGCCTGGGGCGCTCCATAATTCACCGTCCTGCTGCTGCTCCCAGCGCTCTGCTCTGTGTTCACCTGGGCGCGTATAGGTGGCGCTGCCATTGGTGGTACTTCGGCGCGTTGCTGATTGGCCTGTTGCTGGTCGGCGCGTTGCTGGTTGGCCTGTTGCTGATAGGAAAGGTCAGCCTCGTATATGTTGTTGGTCGCTGGTGGGTAGCTAGCCTGTGCCAGGCGCGACAACTGTGCCAGGCCAGATTCACCTGTGCTTTCCGTGCCCGTCTGCCCATTGGCGAGACGTTGTAGTACGGTAAAGTCGTCCGTGCCACCAGTATTTGTTGAGATGCCCGGTACATTGTACGCGAGCCGATTCTCCTGTGGCGCGGGTGTGGGCGGCGCTGCCTGCGGACTCCAGGTGCGCTGGTTGGGATAGAGAACGGCGCGAATCTTGTCAGTATACGACGCGGGCTTTGTGCCCGGTGCACTATTGGTCGTTGTCGCAGTAGAAATACCGCTTGCTCCATTTACCGGAGTCGCTGCCGGTGT
>Ga0066793_10000243_pt1 | contig 20287 bp, 16 predicted proteins | sample PersoiDNA2013189_FD_83876 | JGI IMG/M metagenome (GOLD analysis project Ga0066793, IMG submission 83876) | Permafrost soil microbial communities from the Arctic, to analyse light accelerated degradation of dissolved organic matter (DOM) -... | ecosystem: Environmental > Terrestrial > Soil >... | reverse complement strand
GTTGAGGACATCAAGTCGCCTAAGGGCAGCCAGGAAGGTTGGGCTGACGCCGACGGCGTAAATGCCTTCAAGACGCTGAAGAAGACCCTGAAGGCGGTCGCAGCGGAGGCGAGCGGTGCCCTGGACGCGCAGCGAACCGTCCTGTTTTGCGGATTGTTGGATGTGCTCCGCGACTTCGTTCTTTCTTATGCGGTCGATCGGAAGCGGCTTGGCATTGCCACCTTCCAGGACCTGCTTGCCTGGTCGCGCGACCTGCTGCGAGACAGCGAGGAAGTGCGCTCTCGAGTGCAGTCCCGCTGGACTCGCGTTTTCATTGACGAGTTCCAGGACACCGACCCGCTGCAAGCGGAAATCGCGTTCTACCTCTGCGCCGAGCCAAATACCGCCCTGCCCAAGGACTGGCGGAAGATCAAGTTGCAGCTCGGCAAGCTATGCCTGGTTGGCGATCCGAAGCAATCGATCTACAGGTTCCGCCGCGCGGACATCGCTCTCTATCAAACGATTCGCAAATTGGTGGCGGAGCCGCTGGTCCTGAGCCGCAACTTCAGGTCGGTGCCGGCGGTCATCGACTTCGTGAACCGTTACTTCCAGGGGGCAATGACATATGTCCCCGGCGCGCAACCCGAATACCAGCCGCTCGCGCCGGACGCCGCAGCTGCCGGCCCAGCTCTCTGGCGCTTCGGCGAGCCGGTGGATGGAAAACAGCCAGAGGTATGGGAGCGCGAAGCAGACGCTGTGGCTGGCAGCATCTGCCGGATCAAGGAGAAAGCCTGGTCTGTCTCAGACCGTGGACCGAATGGCAGGACCAATCGGCCCGTCCAATGGGAAGACATCTGCGTGCTGACCCCGAGCCGGACCAACCTGCGTCGCTTGGAGCGGGCGTTCGAAGTTCGCGACATCCCGTATCGAATCGAGAGCGGTGAGATTGTGGTCGGCACCCAAGAGGTGAAAGACCTCCTCTCCGCCCTGCGAGCGATCGATGATCCATCAGACGAGGTCGCCGTAGTGGCGGCGCTGCGCTCTCCGATCTACGGCTGCAGCGATCCGGAGCTGGTCCGCTGGGGTGCCCACGGCGGCCGCCTGGATTACGAGTGGATGGGTGAGGGCAAGGTCGAACGGGTACGCGCTTCGCTGGAGCACCTGGCTTCGTTCCACGCAGAGCGCAACCGGACCTCGGTAGCAGCCCTGGTCGACCGATTCGTCGACGACCGAATGCTCGTCGCCGCAGCGTTCGGAGAGAAACGGCCGAGAGAATCCTGGAGACGCTATCGGTATGTATCGGCGCGGGCCCGAGCCTTCGCCTCGACGGGCCGCATGACACTGCGGGAATTTGTCGAGTGGATGGAGGGGCTGGGACGCAGCCAGGCCCGCGACGTGTCGGGATCGATTGTCGAGGCCGACGAGTCCGCGGTGCGTGTGCTCACCGTGCATCGAGCGAAAGGTCTCGAGTTTCCGATCGTGATCATGACGGGCCTCGGATCCTCTCGGTCGTTTCCAAGCCCGGACGTGATCGGAGATCGGGTGACAGATGTCGTTCAAGCCTCGGTCAATGACTCTCGCGGACATTCGTGGTCAACGCCGGGATACGAGGACGCATGCGAGGTCGAGAAGGCACTTGAGGATGCCGAGGAAATTCGACTCGCGTACGTCGCGTCGACGCGAGCCCGAGACCACCTGGTGCTCGGCCTGCACCACAAACGTGGAGCTAAGTCCACGATTCCGGCGGTTGCCTTTACCGAGACGTTGGTACGGATGGGTGGCGAGGTCCGCGAGATCGAGCCGATGAAGCCAGACGAGACCCGAGCCGCGCCAGCTGAGAGCCCCGCGACCACATCGCAGCAAGTTGTCGCAGCCGAAGAAGCCTGGGTGGAGGCACGACGTGCAACTCTGACCAAAGCGTTGGGCATCAGCTTCACGACCGCGACATCACACGATGCTGGGGTCGAGGGCGAGGAGCCCAAGGTGGAGCCAGACGGGGCCCGCTTCAGACACGGTCGAGGAGGCACGTCGATCGGCCGCGCAGTTCATTCGGTATTGCAGGCGGTCGACCTGGCCACGATGGAAGGCATCGAGACGCTTGCGCAGGCGCAGTCGGCGGCCGAAGGCATAGCCCAGCGGGCGGAGGAAGTGGCCCGCTTGGCGAAACGAGCGTGCGAAAGCGATCCGGTTCGACGAGCCATCGCGAGCGGACGGATGTGGCGAGAGGTGCCAATCGGAGCCCCTAGTGGTGACGTCGTCCTAGAGGGGTTCATCGATCTCCTGTTCGAGACGCCCGAAGGCTATGAGATCGTCGATTACAAAACGGACGACGTCCGGCCGAATGAAATCGAGGGCCGTATGAAGCACTATCGCGGGCAGGGAGAGGCATACGCGGAGCTGGTACGGGCGATCACCGGCAAGACGCCGGCCGCAGTCTCGTTTGTCTTCGTTTCAACTGACCAGGTGGTCCGGATCATCCCTGGTCTGGCGATCGCGGCTGAGTAGCTCACGAACTGGCATTGCTTACTTCGCTCGTGGCCTGGATTGAATAGGCGATCGTCGCGAACGGCCAGCCCATGCTGACTGTTCCATTCCTCACCGACCTAGATTCGCGCGCCGCGGTGAAGGGTTCGCGGGATCCGCTTGGTATTCAGTCCATTTGGACCCGTTTCGGGAGGCAGGTCGTCGGCAATCTGACCACGGTCAGTAGCTCGGTCCGAGATTTCACCACGCTTCTGCTTGGGGTGTATTTCGCCCATCGCGTCGCCGAAGATGTGGGGCCCGGTACGGAGGTGTCGACATTCCTCAAGTGGGAACAGCTCGCGGCATACGCTCGTGCCGAGGGCAACAAGGACTACTCGTTCCGTGGTACGGAACGGGCACGCAAGGCCCTATCCGAAAGCTTCCGAGTAACGCTCTCCGATGACCGTTCGCATCAGATACTGAGCGACCAAAAGACCTACGGAATCTGGGGTCTCTACTCAGTGCCCGCGAGCACCTCTGGCCTGCTCGAGCGCGATCCTCCCGATTTGACCCTGCCCGCACGTGAGCTTGTGGAGCACGTGTACCTCGACATTCTTGGGAAGGAAGGTTTCCGCGACGGCAAGCGCATCCTCGCCCTGCTACGGGAACCCGTCTCGCGGGTGGACGTACGCGGTGCGGACGCGCGTCTCGTCACGGCGATCGCGCGAATTCTCAATCAACGGCTCCTTGCCCCAGAACGTGAGTTCTATCGGCGCCACCTCCTTTACGGAGGCCCCCTTGATTCAACGGAAGGGCGCCAGCGTCAATTGGCCACACTTCTTGACCCGACTCTGTCGAACAAAGAATTTGAGTGGACACCCCAAATGGTGGGGGCGCTGGGAAAAGAGGCGCGTGTCGAAGGCCCAGACTGGAACGCACTTGCGGATCGCTTGGATCGGATCCGCCGCAGCGAAACCGTCTTAGCCCCGATGTCTGCGCTCTTCTCCCATTTGTTGGGACTTGATGGGCGCGAAGTGGATTTCGTTGTTAGAAGGGTGCGCGACGAGTGGGGTTCGGGCCTTCGCACGATCTCGCTTGATGGGATCCGCGAGCTCACTGCGGAATTCGGAGGCGCAGATATCGATGTTGGCGAACGTTGGGTGGCGATAGCCGAAGCTGCCGCCAGTGGGCAGTACGGCGTACTTTTAGACCTCCTCATCAAGCAGAACCGTTGGGTTATGGAGTATCGAGGTGGTGCTCCCTGGATTGAGCAGCGAGATCGACGCCTTCACGTTCGTTTTCGGGATGAAGAGGGGGCATTGCCTTCGCGGGCCACTCTCTCCACCTTATGGCGATTTCCTTACTTTCTTGACTCGCTGCGCCAGGTCGCGATCGCCGTGAAGGAGAGTTCAAGTGCCTGAGATTCCGCACGCTGTGCTCTCCGAGCACCTACAGGAGTGCATGAAAGGGCGCCGGCTCATTTCCGCCGTGTTCCTCACTTACAAGTTCGACCCAGGTTTCTTCGAGCAAGAAGTTTTGCCAGTCCTGCTCGACGTACCGCTGAGCCATGCGACTGCAATCCGGCTCGTCCAGCTTGAGGAGACACTCCGCAGTCTGCCTGGACAGATCGCTGTCTATTTCGACGCCAACGGGATCACCACCGACGCGAACTCTGCAAAGCTCGACGTTCGCCGGATACCGATCCAGCACCGCACCGGCATTTTTCATCCCAAGAACGTGTTCCTGCTCGTCGAGGAGCAGGAAGCCGACGGGGACGGGCATAAGGCTCGCAGTCTCATCGTAGCTGCGCTTTCAGCGAACTTGACGCGTGCGGGGTGGTGGGAAAACGTAGAGGTGTGCCACGTCGAGCAGATCGCCGAAGGCGATAAGACGCGCCTCCGTGACGACCTCGTGCCATTCCTTGTTAGTCTTCGGCGAAGGGCCGCCTCTGGGACCGAGCACGTAGCGCTAGACGACATACTCAAATTGCTCCGCGGCACCGAGCAGCGAGTAAAGCGGTCAAGCAAGGACTCACTACTCACACGCTTCTACGCGGGCCGTGAGTCGGTGGTCGATTTCCTTGATCACGCCGCAGGGCATTACCTCCAAGGGACATATCTCGAAATCATTTCCCCGTACTTCGACGATGCTGACGACTGTCGCCCCCTGACAGATTTGGTGGAGCGTTTCCATCCAAGAGAGGTGCGAGTCTTCCTTCCGCGTTCATCCGCCGGCGAGGGATTGTGCCGCTCGGAGTTCTACGACGTTGTGCGGTCCATTCCAGGTGTCCGGTGGGGCCTATTGCCGAAGAACTTGCTGCGCCTCGGTTCGAGCACCGACGCGGGTGAGCGTTTTGTCCACGCGAAGATCTATCGGTTCTTCACGCAGAGTCCGAAGCGAGAGATATGTTTTGTAGGCTCTGTGAATCTGACCTCCGCTGCGCACCAGTTCGGAGGCAACCTCGAGTCGGGTTTCCTAGTTGACCGGGTCCCGCCCAGGAGGCCTGAATTTTGGCAAACTCCGGACGATCACAAGCCGGCGGAGTTCCGAGTACAAACGGAGGACGCAGGGTCTGCCGGAACAGGCGGAAGCCGACTGATTCTCCGATACCACTGGGACCGTCACATCGCAGAGGCCTTCTGGGATGACCCTGACATGTCGCCCCTCCTTAAGGTCGAGGCTCGCGGAGTCGAGCTCGGCCCTGCGGGGCCGCTCGTTGCACGTACCTGGACCGACCTTGGCCCGGACTTCGCGGGTCGCCTCAGGCCCATCCTCGATGAAACATCACTTGTGAAGGTGATCGGCGATCGCCCGCAGCCGGTGATTCTTCTGGTTCAAGAAGAAGGTATGTCGCATAAGCCGTCACTACTGATGCAGTTGTCGGTTGCGGACATCCTCAAGTACTGGTCGCTGCTTACCCTAGAGCAGCGGACACCGTTTCTGGAGACTCGCGCTACCGCACTCGCTATTGCCGGCGAAGGGACAGACCTCGTGACTTGGATCCGACAGAGGCCTGAGACGGACAGTCTCTTTGATCGCTTCGCGGGAATCTTCCACGCCTTCGGTTGCCTGGAGCGGTCGATCCGGGACGCTCTCCATCAAGACAATCCACGGGAGGCAACCTATCGAATCTTCGGGAAGAAGTACGACTCACTTGGAACGCTGCTCGACAAAGTACTGTCGGACAAGTCAACCGGCGACACGGTTGATCAGTACGTCACGTTTCTTTGCGCCCGACAGCTTTGTCTGGAAATCGAGCGCTTGTATCCGGACTACTGGAGAGAGCGCCACCCAGATGTCCGGGTATTAGAGGAGCGTTTCCAGTCGGCAGGCGCGATTCGTCAACGCCTTGTTGCCAAGGATCCGACGTCAATGCCGGGATTCCTCCAGTGGTTCGATCGCTGGTTCTTACGTCGGGCGGAGCCAGTGAGCGTCGAAACATGATCGACCTCAAGGCAGCTGAGCAGCTTATCGACTTCGGAACTCGAATCGGTGAGGGTCAACAAGCCCGCGAGCAGCTCAAGGGTGCAGTTGCGCTGCACAACATCCTTCGCGAAAAGAACGTTGCCTATCTCGCGGATGAGGTCGGCATGGGAAAGACGTATGTGGCCCTTGGTACTCTCGCGCTTTTCCGACACTTCGATCCTTCATTCCGCGTGCTGATCATTGCCCCGCGCGAGAACATCCAGGCGAAGTGGATGAAAGAGTTTCGTAACTTCATTGACTACAACGTACGGTTCCCCGACCTGCGCGTGAAGGCGATCGATGGTAGCCCCGCCCGACCTTTTGTTTCATGCCGCAATCTGATTAGCCTCGTCCATGAAGCCACAATCGATCCGAACCGCGACTTCTTTGTTCGTCTCACGAGCTTCAGCCTTCCTGTGGCTGGTCAAGGCGCCGTTGATCCGGACGCGGCTCGGCGCCTGCGTGATGGGTTGCGGAAGGCGCTCCCATGGATGCGGGACGACGTCTTCGACTTGCGCAACAAACAGTCATTCAAGGACAATTTCGCCCGAGCAGTCTGCTGCGCCCTCCCCGAGTTTGACCTTCTAATCGTCGATGAAGGACATAATCTGAAGCACGGTTTCGCGCCCCAAAGCTCGGCGCGCAATCGGGTCCTCAGCCTAGCCTTAGGGCGTTCACCAAGTGGCGTCGATTTCAAGCTCTTCCCGAACTACGGTGCAAGGGCCAAGAGGGTGTTGTTCCTATCGGCGACACCGATAGAGGAGACATACCGACATCTTTGGAACCAGCTCGACATCTTCGGGCGAGCAGACGCGTTCGAGGAGTTGAAACGCGATGGTGGTGACGAGAAACGGAAGAAAGCGGTAGCCGGACAGTTCCTAGTTCGCCGGGTCACATCGATACGCGTGGACGGAGAGGAGTACACGAAGAACCTATACCGCCGGGAATGGCGTCACGGGGGTGTTGACGTCTACGACGAGCCGATTCGCATTGAAGACGACCGGCAACGTCTCATAGTGGGACTCGTCCAGAAGAAGGTAAGCGAGTTACTCGGGAACGAGAGGTTCGGCTCGTCGTTCCAGATCGGAATGCTTGCATCTTTCGAGAGCTTCCTCGAGACAACCCGCGTAAAGCGTGTCGATATTGAGGAAGGCAATTTCGATGATTCCGAGCAGACAGATGATCTTGCCGAACGGGAAGGTATCGACGTCGGCGACGTGAACCGCATCGCCAGGTCGTACCGTGAACGCTTCCGTGAAGAGATGCCCCATCCAAAGATGGATGCAGTCGTCGGCTCCTTGGGTAGCTCTTGGGTCCGTGGAGAGAAGACGCTCATTTTTGTCCGACGAGTCGCATCCGTAAAGGAACTGAAGAGGAAACTGGACGAGAAGTACGACTCTTGGCTGCTTAATCGTCTCCGAAGCAGCCTCCCCGAAAGCGTGCAAACACGATTTGAGGAGGCCGTCAGTCGCTATCAAATTGAGAAACTGGAAGCTGCCAAAAAGGGAGAACGCTTTGACGCAAACCCTGCGGCTGACAGTGACGACGGCCCAGACCGTGGCGGAGCGGATACCTTTTTTGCCTGGTACTTCCGCGGTGATGGTCCACCTGGTTTCGTAAGCGGAGCGAACATTCAGCAGCGGTTCATCCAGCGCGGCGCCAACTACGCGACTTTCTTCGCGGACAACCACGTCGCCGAAGTCCTTGGATGCCTTCCCGGTAGCGTTGAACAGCGGTTGGGCGCTGTGCTTGGAGTTGAACGAGGGTACCTGCGCACGGAGCTCCAGAACCGGACAAACAGGTTCTTGACCCCAGTGCAGAGGCATGCGCGAGCCGATCGTTTCGAAGCGGTACAAGCGGCGGCAATCGAGTGGCTCAAGGACCACGTTGGACCGCATCAAGAACAAGCCCTGATCTATTGGCACAAGCTCTACGAGTCATCGCTGCGGCCGAGGCACACGTCAAGTGCGCCCGACATCGGGGACTGGCTTGAGCTGCGCACGTTCTTCACCGAGCTTCGAGCACGCCCGCTACTCAGGCGCAGGCTTTGGCCGGAATCGGCCAGTAACGATATCCAGGAACGGGAGCTACGCGCGCAATTACTGGCAACCGCAGCACGCCTTGGTCACGCGTTCATCGACCTATACGTGATGACAATTCAGCGGCTCGGAAGCCTCGAACCGCGGGTGCAGGAGTCGGGCGAGGACGATGCCAAAGCTGGCGAGGTGGAAAGGATAGCCGAGTACCTTCAGCTACTCGAGCTACAGATGACGACACCACTTCAGGAGCGGGGATGGGGTGCGTTCGATGAGTTAGCCGATATCGCCGACGAGTTCGACCTGATCTTGGACACGAATGCGCCAGAGGCCCGTTCAGGGGGACTCGCCGATACCGCCAAGTCTTTCGGCCAATTACTGAGGCGGCAACAACCGATCGGGGGTATGTCGGGTCAGGTCAACCAGACCCTGGTACGACAGTTTCGAATGCCTGGGTATCCCCTGGTGCTTGTAACGACAGAACTTCTTCAGGAAGGGGAGGACTTGCATCCGTTTTGTTCGCGTATCCAGCACTACGGCATCTCGTGGACGCCGTCCTCCATGGAGCAGAGGGTTGGGCGTATCGACCGCGTTCGGTCTCAAACTGAGCGGAGATTGTCAGCGCTTGCCCGACCACTACAACAGGAAGACATGCTTCAGGTGTATCTCCCTTATCTGGGAGATACCGTTGAGGTCCTGCAGGTACAGCGTGTACTAGAGCGGATGAACGTCTTCCTCCGCTTAATGCACGAAGGACTGACTACAGCCGGGCATGAGGATAAGAAGATTGATACCGACAAAGAGTTCATTCGGGGGACGCGCCTTGTTGAGCAGATTCGAGGAAAGCTGACGACCGCTTTCCCGGTGCGTTCGGATGATCTCCGAGGGTCGGTACACAGTCTTGCGGTCGATCGGACTTACTCTGAAAAGGCCGAGGCGAGGTTCGAAGTGATAGCTAAAGGCCCCTTACCTGGTGTAACTGTTCGATGGGAGCTCCACGCACACGACGGCAAAATGGCTGGAACAGCGGTGTCTGCTCAGCGGGAGCAGCCGATCACGCTGCTGTTGCAGTCCCTTGGTCCCCACCTACTCGTTCGATGCACTGGCCTAGTGGGGCGCGTCTCGACTCCTGGCGAGCAGGACTTGATCGTCGAAAGTGCGGCTCGGTTGCATTGTCGGGTGGTCGCAGTTGCGGTGGAAGATGACCGCACGGTCGATGTAACCGTTGAGGACGCAGTCATTCTGGGACACGAGCCAACTCACGACCTCACGCGCGTCGGAACGCTCGTCCGGCGTGTGGCTCAATTAGCGGGCTCATTGGAACAGCAGCGCCCGCCCGAGCGGGGTCAATTGAAGCGTTCCAGATCGATCTGGGAGCGCATGCGACCCGTGAACGCTGATTGGCAGCGTTTTTGCCGGGCCAAGGATCTACTGGTGGATGGCCGCCATGTCGATGTCGTATTTGCCGATCGACGTCGACATCGAGTCACCGTAACGGACGAAGACGAGGCATATCGTTTGTCGGCTGTCGTGGTTCGGCAGGCGGTCGTAAGGTCCACTCCGGATTTGGCTACTCGTGCATGGAGACGGAACCAGGCCACGACGATTGTTGGGTTCCAGATTGACGAGCGCGGCCGGCTGGTCGGAGAGACTTCTGTACCTAAGGCGGGGCTCAATGCTGAGGAGTTCCAACTGTACCTGCGCGGCGTCGCAGCTGAGTGCGACCGTTTCGAATATTTGCTTACAGGCCGCGATGTCGAGTGATGCTGGCGCCATAGCCGCCGATTGACTCGGCAAGATAGCCACGTCTCTAGAGGTCAGATCAGATCGCACTCCCGTCGCCCGACGGATCTGGGTCATTCACGGCGCCTTCCTCGATGCCGAGCTTCTCCAAGACTGTCTCTCGAGTGAGTGAGTGAGTGAGCTTGGTCGCGGAGTTTTGATTCCCATATCGACCTTTGAACGCGATTGCCTGCTCAGCCGGCACTGTCTTGATCCAAGAAACAGGCACGAACCATTCAGTATGGTCGTCGTCGAGGTCAGCAACCGCAGCAAGGTTCGGTGCCTTCAGCGGTGCTGCGAGTATCGAAATGTGTTGGCCGTCGACTGATACCTCGAACTCTCGAGCCGGACGAGGGGCGCCTGTTACGCGGCCGACGCCAACGTAACCCCGTCCGGGGAGATTCACGAAGACACGGCCGCTGACTGGCAGGATCCTCAGGGTTTGTGTGTACCAGCGACCACCCCCGGCAGACACGAAGCCGAAGCGGCGCGCATCGTCCCAGTTCCGGGTATCGCCTTCGCCAAAGCTCACATACCAATCCTTTCCGTTCCACGGCTCTTGTTGCTTCTTGATCTGGCTCGCCTTGCGGGCCGGCACTTCCTCGGTCGGATCGATGAGCCACGTGCGGGTCAGGTACTGCGTTCCATCCTGATGAAAGGTCTGGAAGAAGACGACGTTCAACGGCAGGTCGAATCCCTGGGCATAAGTCACTATCCGCTCACTGGCGGGGTCAAGTGCGCTTGCCACGATCACAAGCTGGTGTGCGACGTTGACAGTTTCGGGCGGCTCCAACTGAAAGGTCTTTCTGAAGCCTTCATCGAAATCCATCTCTTCATGTTCATTCGCCCAGATCTCACGCACCTGCTGGTAGCCGAGGTCACGGACCCAATAGCCGTAGTCCATCGCCTGGGCAACGACCTCGCGCGGAGTCCGATGCTTCTTGACCTCAATCACATACAGCGTTCCCTCCTGGTCAATGCAAAGAAGATCGACTCGACCGCTGTAGTCGGTCGGGACTTGGCGGCCAAGTATCAGCAGTTGATTCGGCAGTCCTAAGAGACCGATATCGTCTTCCAGGATGTCCTCGAGCAGCTTTTCGTTGGCAAGCGCACTGCGTTCGACCGGGATCGCCTTCCCTTCCTGAATCCGCCACATCGCGACGCCAATCGGCACGGGTCTAGACTACAGGCACAATCACTCGTTAGCGCCAGTCCCGACTTCCGTTGTGTTAGTCAGGAAGGGTGGTACATTCGGGCGCTCGATCATGCCGACACCTATCGATGTTGACATCACTTCTATAGCCGTGCCCTACTTGGCCGATGCTAGGCTGACGTTGGAATGGCAATCGTTCACCTAGAGCTAGACGAGATCGAATACTCGCGAACGAAGACCGTTTCGGATTTCACCTCTGAGCTTCTCAAACGAAACGACAAGTGGATATCCGACTGGGCAACATCGCCTGCCTGGCACCTCTCATTGGATGCCGACGAGGCGGCAGACGCCGATTGGCTCTTGCAGAAGTCGGAGGAAGTGGCTGGGGCGCTAACCGAGGCGAACTCGATTCAGGACAGAGAGGTGGGATCCGGGCAGGATCCAATTGGACTTGGCGAACTCAAATGGCGTTGTGAACCTTAGACGCGCGCGATCGCGTGGTGATGAAATGCATCAGCTCGATTTGCCCTCGACCTACAGCGCGGTCTGCCCGTCGGCTCGGCTGGCCGCGAACCCATGCTCCGGATAATGGGAACTTATCTATAGCTTTCCTCGCGGGGGCAGCTGCCGGTAAAGCGGCCTCGGCGACAGCAACAGGGACCTCGGTCGGCTAGGCTTCGTCGGCCCGGTCGAACCCGGGACGTTCACGAGTGCCGGCCGTGGCGAGTAGCTTTCCGAGTATTGGCTCGACGATATCGCGACCTCGCATAGCGTTGAGCCACTCGTCCGGGATGCCGCTCTTGCCCCAATAGATGCCTGCGAGTCCTCCGGCCACGGAGGCCGTGGTGTCGGCATCGTTGCCGTAAGCGATGGCTCGCTCGATCACGCTGCGGTAGGACTCACCGCCGCTGAAGGCTTCCCAGGCCGACCAGAAGCAATCGACCACGTAACCGCTGCCCGTCCGCGCGGGGTAGCGCTTCAGGACATCCAGCTCACGAAGCTCGGCCTCACCCACGGTCGCAGCGACCGTATCGAACGCTTTGGCTAGCGCGCTTGCTCTGAGCCTGGCACCGCGGAGGAATTGACACGCTGCCAGGACGTATACGGCACAGGTGACCCTGGACCGCGGGTGCCGGTGCGTCAGCGAAGAGGCTCGCATCGCTTGTGAGACCAGCTCTGCGTCTGGCGCCTGGTGGCCGACCAAAGCGATGGGCAGGATCCGCATTAGCGAACCATTGCCGTTCTCATGTTCCCCGGCAGCCCCGGCGTCCTCTGGTTCGATCCCGCGCTCAATCCGCCCAAGCGCTCCACGCGTGGCTATCCCTATGTCGAAGACCGGCCCTGGCTTGTAGGCCTCACCCCGCCACCAGTCCAAGGCTCGGCGGGCCTGATCCTTCGTATCGAAGGCCCCTTGGACTAAAGAATCGAGCAGCGCGAGCATCAAGCCGCCGTCGTCGCTCCAGGTGCCGGGTGGCTGGGCCCGCTGGGCCGCCTGCTGTCCCCAACGGACCTGTTCCAAAGGCACCGGTGGCCCGAACTCGTAAGGGACCCCCATGGCGTCTCCCACGAGGTGGCCCCAGACACCACCCGCGAGCCGATCGTTCAACAGCTTGGCCGCCGTGAGGCGCTGTATCCAGGACGCGTTGGCCTCGTCATCGTCGGGGTTGAACATCCTGCCAACCGTACTGCAGTTGTTCCGACGATGGTCACCGTCGATCCCACTTTGGAGGCACCGCTCGGACACAAATCCAAAGGCGGCGTTGTCGGCAGCCAACTGCACCTAAATCTGGTGACGTGCAGCCGATGCGGAGTTGTCGAAAAGGCTGCCTAGTAATTCGATACCATCGTCATCGTCATCGCACGCCGGAAGCGCTCGTCAGATTCCGACCTGGTCGACTTGGCGGCGGAATTCGAGGGTCTGCCGTTAATCGCCGCGATTGTCGGTGCGGCAGTAGTGCTCGTCCTCTTTGAATTGGTCCTCCCGATGGTCATGGCCAGCGTGGGCCAGAGCAGCCTCTCGCACATCAACTACGGGACACTCTTTGCGCCTGTGGTTCGCGTAATAGGCGCGATTCTCGCGGTCGGAATCCTGCTCTTCGGGCTCAAGGGGGCGATCGGCCGGTTCCTCGATGGCATCCTGACTGCTCGGCGTTCCCGCAAGGTCTTCGAGCGCGCGATTGACCGGCCAGGTGCGATGTCCATGACCTGGTCGCAACTAGAGGACTTGGTCGGTCAGACGTACCAGCGGCTGGGTTACGAAGTCGTGCGCCGCGGAGGGCCGCAACCAGACGGTGGGGTGGACCTCGAACTGCACCGCGCCGGCGAAAGGGTGTTGGTCCAGTGCAAGCACTGGAAGTCGTGGCAGGTCGGAGTCAAACCCGTGCGCGAACTCTGGGGAGTGGCCGCCTCCGAGGGCGCCGCCCGAGCCATCTTTGTGACATCTGGCACATACACCCAGGCGGCGCGCAGTTTTGCAGCGGATAAGGCCCTCGAGCTCCTCGATGGGTCCGCTCTGGCTGGGCTCGTTAAAGCCGCCGGCCGCGGCCCCGACGCTCAGCAGCCCGCGGCGGTTACAAATCAAATCACGGTCGTTTGCCCACGCTGCGGGCAGCCGATGGTGAGAAGAATCGCTCGACAAGGCCCGAACTCCGGTCAGGCGTTCTGGGGCTGCAGCGACTACCCCGCGTGCAGGGGGACCCTGCCGATCACGGACTGAAACCCGACCACCTATCGGCGAGTTTTTCGGGTTTGCCAATGGGGGTGACAGAGGAGCGCTCGGTGGTATCGTTTCAATTGCATCAAGAGCGGTCGGCGTGGGCCGGCCCGGCAACCTGGCCAGGACAGCCAAGGTGCCTCCCGATCTCCGGGGATGCGGTTCCTTCAGAGGAGGAGCAACCAAATGTCCCCTTACCGAACGGTCAACTACCTGGCCTACCGTGTCTCGGTTTCCACCTCGGCCGCCCGCACCTACTCCCATGAAGCGGGAACACTTGCGAATGAGGCTTCCCGGCTTGAGATTAGAGGGGGTCCGGACCACTACGAACTTCTGGTCCCGGAGATCCAAGCGCATGCAGCTCGCGCCTGCGCTGCAGCGAGCAGAGCCGAGGAAGCGCTAGATCGCTGCTGGGCAATCGCTCAGCAGGACCCTCGAGGTCCGGTCATTCGCGTCTCGGATGGGAGGCATCTGATATTTGCGGAAGATGACGCTACACGGGCCACGGTCGCCGAAAACTTCAAGCAAGTACAAGCAGGGCGGGCTGAGGCCCACCTTGCACTGGAAATCGTCAAAGCTCTTTGTGCCGTGGTCGCGGGCGTTGGTCAGCCGTCCGAGCACGGGGAAGTTTGAAGAGTGCGTGCGAAAGGTCATGAAGCGGGCGGGTCGACGGATGACCTCCCGACGGCAACACGTCCAGCAGAACGGGACAGCCCGCCTTTCGGATTGCGTGATTTGGAGAAATAGCCATTAGTTTGTCCCCCGGCCCGGCATAATCCGACGATGTCGGACCGACTTCTCGTTAAGCCAAGCGCTCGAGGAGATGCACCGTGCCCGCGGATAGGTTCCCCCAATCTTTTCTGAATCTCTGCCACCCAGTCCTCCAGGCGCTCGCATCTAGCGTGGGCCAAAGCACCCTGTCGCGCATCGACTACGGGACGGCGTTTGCTCCGTTGGTCCGCACGAGGAGAGCAGTCCTCGCGTTTGGAATTCTGGGACGCCGCCACTCAGATTGAGCAACCGAGGTTCCAGCGTCGAGCGGGATGCTGCCCACTGTCCCTTCTGTGGCGCTGATGCAGTCAACTGGGTAAACGAAGATTGCATTCATCTGATCGCGGACTTCGGTGATGGTAGCGATGGCGACCGTGGAATCATGTGTGGTCCAGACGGTTCGCGGTGCGGCAACGCCGCGCTCGACTGCCTGACTAGCCTGGAGCGCGCGCTGCAAGATTTCGTCGAAACGGTGAAGCCTTCCGAATACTCGGACAAGAGGCTGAACAAAGCGGAAGCGGCAGCCTTAGATCGAGCCTTGGGATTTGGAGATCAGGCGCCGAACTGGCTGGGAGTCATCTCTGAGGTCTTTAATAATGGAGCAGGCCTTGAGGACTTTAACATCGACGTTTGGATCGAGGGCATTTGGACTGCAGCGGTCCCTTGGTCCGATCGCCTCTTCACAACCTCTTCTTACATCGGGACGATGGCTGCCACGGACGTCACCTTCGTCTGGGCCGCAGATCCGAAGGATGGTTCAAATCAGATAGCGAAGTCCATAGAGCGGATCGTCGATGAGATCCGGAATGCCATCGACCGTTTGGCGCAAAGCAACTGGCACGTGACACACGATGGTGTCTGATCGTCGCCGGATCGAAAATTGCGGCGCGAACAGATGACTTCGGGTCGAAAGCCCCCGAGCTCAAAACCGTGGTCGGATCCGAACGAAGATCGATCGACCTCAAGGGGTTCGGGGAACTGGCCGCAATTCTCGACGAGAAGCAGGGACAACTCGCCGAATTCCTGGGCCCCGGCATTCTTGCACCACTGGTGGCCTTGAACCTATAGGACCCTCGCTAGGGCCTCCAAATGGCTTTGTGGCACGGTGATCCATTAACGAGCGAAGAGGGCGATGCTGTCGATAATGGCCCGATATCAGCACCTCATTCAGCGAACGGCAGCCTCCGGCCCCAAGATGCATGGGTCCACGCACAACATACGCTGATAGCGTATGATCCGTGCGTGCGTCTGATCGCCTCGGAACTTGCCCTTCGCATCGTCATCGCTCTGCGCCAAAGCTCACGTGCCTCGCTGGCAAAGTTGAGCGCAGCCCTGGATGTTAGGGCGAGCTCATGCCAGCGAGCGCTTGAGGTGCTGCTGGCCGATCAACTGGTCCGCGTGATCGGAGAAGGTCGAGCACGAGAGTACGTATTAGAGGAAGACCACAAAGCTATGGCTCCCTTGGAGCAACTCGCACTCAGTCTAGTCCCGCCGCGTGAAGTCTTGGTAATCCTAGGCAAAGCCAACCCGGCGGTTGAGCTTATCGGCCTCAACTTGAATCAGGTGATCACAGTTTTCGCCAAGCGAAGCGTGACGGCTGATCGCTCACGGGCGCGTGAGACGATCACCCAGTTGGCGGATGCGCTCAAGCTTCAGCCTCAATTCGTTGACCATCAAGATCTTCGCGATGCCCGCGAGCGGACCATTCATCTCAGAGACGGCCTGTCTCGCGGCGAGGTATTAGTGGGCTGCCTTGATCGGTCGATTCCTGATCGGAGCGCGCATCGGAAAACCGCCGGCCGCGCGCTGGGACACGTCAGTCCCGCTCTGCATTTGCCCTCAGCGCGGACGCTTCAGATAGTTAAAAGGCGGCACGGAGTTCGGCAGCTGAAGATATTCGGTTCCGCGGTTCGCAGCGACTTCCGCCCCGACAGTGATGTGGACATTGCTGTAACCCTAAATCTCGGGCATCGACAGGAGCGGGGTACCTTGGAGGCTCTGGAGAACGAGCTGGAAAGACGTCTTGGCCATGACGTCGACCTTGTGCTCGAGTCCGAGCTGCGTCCTGCGGTCCGTTATCTGGTCGACAGGGAGTCTGTGGCTTTATGAGTAATTTCGCTCTAGCCGTCCTCGTGGAGATGCGAGATAACGCATCGAGGGCAATTGAATACGCGGAACGTGGCGGCGATAGGTGGGAACAGGATGGACTAATCGCGGATGCGGTTGCCAACCGGGTCCGACAGGTGACCGAGTTGGCCAAGTACGCGTTCCCGGAGGACGAGAAGAAGGCCTATCCGCAGTTGCCGTGGGACGAACTCGCGCGAGCTCGCGACTTCTACACGCACCACTATCGCGACCTGGATTTCGAGCGGCTTCGGGGCACGGTTGATGGTCCGCTTCGCGATCTGCTCGGAATCCTCGTTGATCTGGATCTGCCAGACCTGGAACAACCTTCAGCCAGCGATTAGGCAGTCCACTAGATCGAAGCGACCACCTAGTTCAGGGGTTGCTCTTGGGTCAGTCTTGTGATTCAGCCACGTCACCCACACAAACACCTTCCAGAAACCACGAGGAGATCAACAATGGCCGCAACGCTGAAGCTGACGCATAAAGCAATTGGAGTCGAGGTCCGACGTGGCACGTATGACATCGTGGTTGACGGTCAGCATGCCGGATCGGTCGAAATGAACTACACGATCGAGATACCAATCGAACCCGGACGTCACACCCTGCAAGTTCGCAATGGCCGAAACTCCAGCCGAACTCATACCTTCGAGGCCGCCGAGAGCCAAACCGTCGCCTTCCGATGCACCGGAAAGAGTTTTCTGCCGATCTTCCTCGCGTCCTTCGTCGTCCCCAGCCTGGCGCTCCAGCTCCGCCTGACAGCCGATGATCGGTCTGTGTGACGACATCGTCGCAGGCCGAGAAACCCTAGGCGCGGCGCTCGAAGACTCCCTTCCACTCCATTGATGAAAAGTCGACATCTCCGGCAGTCCCGTCGTCGAAAAGAAGCCGAAGTCTGTAATCGCCAACAACGGCGAACCCAACGACTGCGGGTAGGTAGCTCATTTGACTCAAATCTTAGGCCAGCGGCTCGATTGGGAGAATCGGCTCGGCTCGACGAGCGCGTTCCCAGTTCGCCTGCAATTCTTCCTGGTGCTGCCATCGCCCACTCCTGGACATACCGCAAGGCCGTGCTATCGAGATCGCCGGCGACAAGACGACCAACGAAGTCCACTGAAGCGCGCGTTCCCGCGTGATGAGCATGGAAGTGGGGCGCTGCATGGCTGCCTTCATCCCAGTACATGTAGATCGCTATTCCTCGGAAGTAGCTGATCCGCGGCACGCGCCGATGTTAGCTCTCAGCCGCTTGAGGTTGGCCCGCCGCACGCTTGGGAGTTGCCTCGCACGGATCATGGCAGGGGGATGCTCTCGATAAGCGTCGGTTGTCCGCAGCGCGAGGAAAGGGGAACCTTGGGATTAAGAGGAGATTGACCTTCCTTCTCTGGACGTGTCAGGGCATGCCAGGACGCGTCCCACATGTTTGGTGGTCTTGCGCGTTTGCGTCACAGAGCGTCCTGGCGTGTCACAGACTGCCCCGGCTAAGCTGTCAAATAAGCTGTTACGGCGTAAACGGCGTGTCTCCAATCTGACCGCCGGGGCCGCCATCTCGCGATGTCTGATCTGGCTGCGGCGAGTCTCCAACCTGACCGCCGGGGCCACCGTTGCGCGGGGATACGACGCTGGTCGCGAGCGGCGTAACGACGCTCATTCGGTGGGTGGGCGCACTGCTCGGCAGCGCATGCCATGTCATGAGTCCTAGCGCAAGCGGAACCAACACGGCGGCGACCCACGCCATCGGCCGAGTCGATGCATAACGCAGATTCTGTCGGAGTTCTGTTGCCTGCATTTTTGTACTCCTTATGAGCCGGGCCGGGGTGGCCCGTGCGATAGCAAGCACGCTAGGTTGCGGCCGTCAGCCTGACCCCCGCATAACTACCGGCGGGCTACCGGTTTTCGACTACCGGTTTTTGCGCTCGGTCTTTGGGGGTGGAGGCGGCTCCGCCTTCCGCGCAGAGATCCACGCTGCGATCTGGGAGCGGGAATGGAAGCCGAGCTTGTTGCGGATCTGCTCCACGTGGTACTCGGCAGTGCGCACCGAGATGAACAGGCGCGTTCCAATCTCGCGATTTCCGACTCCCTCGGCAACCAGCGTGGCCACCTCGATCTCCCTGTCGGTGAGTGGAGCCTGCGGAAGCGAACCGCCAGTCGACCTATCGTCCGAGATCGCGAGGGCGAGCTCAAGTGCCTCCTCGAGGGCCATCGACCTGCCCCTCTCCCGGGCGGCGTTAGATTGCTTCGGGCCCAGTGCGGCCCGGGCCGGCGCCAGCCAGCCGTCCTGCGTGCGCTGCGCCAGCGTCAATGGCAAGATGCTGCTCTCCGCCAGCAAGGCCGAGCTGGCTCCAGCCAGCTCAAGAGCCTGCCTGGGCCGCGCGCCGCCCGCGGCCACACCAGCCATAAGGTTGAGTGCTCCCGCCAGCTCGCGGAGATTGCCCAGCCGGCTGGCGATCAGCGTTGCCTCCCGAGCCCACGCTGCCGCCGATTCGATGTCGCCCTGCTCCAGAGCGACGGCTCCGAGATTCCCGATCGCAATCCCGGCCGGGCCCTCATGTCCTCCCGACCGGGCGACCTCGAGTGATTCCTCGAACAGCGACCTGGCCGCGTCAAGCTGGCGAGTGTTCAAGGCGATGACGCCAAGCACGTTGACGATGCCTGCGATCCGGTAAGGATCGCCTTGGGCCCGGGCGATGGGAAGGCCCTCTTCGAGGTGTCGCCTCGCCGTCGGATAGTCCTCATCGAGGAACAGCGCGATGGTCCCCGCCCGGTACAGCGCTTTGGCCAGGAGGGGGCCGTCACTGAACCTCCGGGCCAGTGCCAGCGCCTCCGCCACGGTGCTGTGAGCCGTCTCCAGGTCGTTCTGGAGGCCCGCGAACCAACAGGCCATCACGAGCGCCTCCGCCCGGAGGGGGTCGGGCTTGGTATGGAGGGGCAGTAGGCGCTCCAGCCAGTGGCGAGCCTCTTCAACGTGCCCCCGTTCGGACCAGACCTCCCTAAGACTGCAGGCCATCATTAGGCCAGATTCGGCGTGGTCTGGGATGCTGGCCTCCAGCGCCGCGCGCAGATTGTCAAGTTCGGCATTCAACGCGCTGTTCCGGAGGTGGCTGTTCTCGTATCTCTTCTGCGTGAGGGACAGAAAGTGCTCGCGGTGACGGCCGCGAAACGTCTCCAGCTCGCTGACTGCCTGCAACCGCTCGGTGGCGTACTCGCGGACCGTCTGCAACATGCCATACCTATCGTCCTTCACCAACACCATCGACTTCTCGACCAGTCGGGAGAGCACCGCGAGCACCTCGTCCGCTGCCAGGCCATCGCCACCGCACACCGCCTCCGACGCGGCCAAAGTGATGTCTCCGGAGAAAACGGCCAGGCGCCGGAAGAGCCGCCGCTCATCGTCGGTCATGAGGTCGTGACTCCAGTCCAGGGCGGCCCGCAGGGTGGCATGCCTTGCAACCGGGGCGCGGCCACTGCTTACCAGGACACGGAAGCGGTCGTCCAGCCGAGCTTGGATTTCAGCGAGTGGCATCACGCCGACGCGGGCAGCGGCGAGTTCGATGGCGAGCGGGATGCCATCGAGGCGCCAACAGATCGCAGAGACAGTCGCCGCGTTCTCGGCAGTGATGGAAAAGGAGCTTCGGGCCAGACGAGCGCGTTCTTCGAAGAGACGCGCTGCATCGAAACGACGCAGCTCTTCAAGCGGCGGCGATGGTCCGGGCACCGGCAGCGACAGCGACGGCACCAGCCAGCCAGTCTCGCCCGGCACATGGAGGACCTCTCGGCTGGTGGCCAGCACCGTCAGAGCTGGAC
>Ga0066793_10000241_pt1 | contig 20326 bp, 19 predicted proteins | sample PersoiDNA2013189_FD_83876 | JGI IMG/M metagenome (GOLD analysis project Ga0066793, IMG submission 83876) | Permafrost soil microbial communities from the Arctic, to analyse light accelerated degradation of dissolved organic matter (DOM) -... | ecosystem: Environmental > Terrestrial > Soil >... | reverse complement strand
TCCAGGCGATCGAGATCGAGCATGTCGGTGATGAGCCGGTTGACGCGCTCGGCCTCCTGGAAGATGTAGCCGCTGTACTCATGCACCTCAGCCGGTTTCATTTCTCCACCGTTGATCAGCTCGCTCATGCCCTGGATGCCCGTGAGCGCGGTCCGGAACTCGTGGCTGACCATTGACGTGAATTCGGTCTTCATGCGGTTCAGCTTTTCGAGCTCGGCAAGGTTCGCGTGAGCCGCCTCCTCGGCCACATGCTTCTGGGTGCTGTCCTCAAAAGTGATCACGAAGTGCTGGAAGCTGCCGTTACGGCGTCTGACCGCGGTGGCTCTCCAATGCAGCCAGATGCGGGCATTGTCGCTGCGGATGGCCAGGTCGTCAGATTCGATTGTTCCCACCGCGCCATCCAGCAGCTGTCCGAACTGGGAGACGATTCCCACCACGTCGTGATCGTCGAAGAACGCGGTGAGGCGCCTGCCCGGGAGGTCCATTTCCTCAATCGCCAGCAAAGAAGCCAGGCGCGAGTTGCCTTCCATGAATTGGAGGTCCGCATCCACCTCGGCAAGGCCGCGGGGCGAGCTCCTGAACCAATACTTGCGGCTCTCCGCCAGACGTTGGAGCATCTCGCGCCGGATCGCGGTTTGGCCCGCGACTGTCAGTAGGGCCGCGACGGCGGCCAAGATCACTACCGCGTCGTTGTTCTCGCGCAGAGCCTCTGCGACCACTGCCGCTGACCCGGCTACAGCGCCGGCAGTGAACGCAATGGCGAGTCCGTCCCTCCACCGCACATCCGCGACCCATGGGAGAACGCGACCCAGGAATCGGGAGGTTCCCTTTGCCTTTGTCCTGGAGGCGCGTTGGCCCTGAATTGATGGACCGGCGGCGGCCGTGTCCTTGGCGCTGGCAGCCATGACCTCACGGTACGAGTTCGCTAGTCAATTAACCGGTCTTAACCAGGCATTTCCGAGGTTTTCGGGGCATCGCGCGACCATGCTTGTTCCCCATGAGCGACGCCCGCCTGACGACTGAGTATTTGGCAGAGCTCCACGTGCACCTTGAGGGCACAATCCGGCGTGAGACTGCGGTGACCATGTCCGTCCAAAACGGGCTGCCAGAGCCTCCTCCATACGAGTATTCGGATCTAGCCGGCTTCCTGGCCGTCTACGGGCTGGTCAGCGGGTGCATGGTGACGAGCCACGATTTCGAGCGGGTCATTTTCGAGCACGGTGAGGCCATGGCCAGCCAGCACATCACGTATGCCGAGATCAGCTTCAACCCGAGTCTGCACGTAGCTGACGGATGGATCGATGGCGTCATCCGCGGCCGCGCGTCTGTCGCCCAGGAGTTCGGGATCGAGATCGCCTGGTTGGTTGAGCTTGTCCGTGGCGGGTCCGCCACAGCCAATGAACGAGCGCTTGACATCGCGCTCACCACTGAAGGAGTGGTCGGCGTCGGCTTGGTGGGGAATGAGTCGATCTCCGCAGCGCCCCTGGCCGGTCTGGTTGATCGCGCGCAAGCCGCCGGGCTCGGCTTCATGCCGCATGCCGGCCAGGTTGGAGGTCCGGATGTCGTTCGTGAGGCAGTGGAAGTGTTGGGAGCAACGCGAGTCGCTCACGGCGTCGGTGCTGAGCCTGACGCCGACGTGCTTCGGCTGCTGGTCGATCGCGGGGTTTGCCTCTGCGTGTGCCCGTCAAGCAACGCGCGGATTGGCCTCAAACCCAATTTCCGAAAATTTGCGGATCTGAGCATCCCCCTTGTGGTCAACACCGACGATCCGGCCATGGTGCCGACCACCCTACAACGGGAATTAACGGTCGCCGAGACCGCTCACCGTCTCAACCGTGGAGCGCTGATAGCCGCGGCTTGGCAGCACCGCTTTGGTCGCCATGGCTAGTCGCTGGCTCAAGCTTGAAAGGAGGCTAAAACTCGGCCGGTCCGATGACGCCCACAACGCTGGATCCGCCCGCTTTCAGCTTTGCATCCGTAGTCAAGAGCCGGCACTTCAATATTCGTGCCAAAGCAAGGTACTCGGCGTCGTAGGTCTTGGCCCACCCCAAACGGTCGGCGATCCGCCACGCTTCTTCTATGAGGCCCTTGGGCCGTCGAGGGCTGACTGCAGCAACAGACAGCCGTTTCAGCGCGATGTTTGCGAGCTCGCCGGAGATTTCCTTGCGCCACCGCAGTTCGTGTAGTACAGAGGAAGCCTCGGACCACATCAAATGAGGCGCCACCAGCTCTTCCCGGCCGAGGGCCTTCAGCCCAGTCTCAGATAAGCAGGCGGTGATTACGACCGCAGCGTCGACAACCAACACGTCAGCGAGAGGCGCGCGAAGACCGAATCGCAGCCACGACGTCGGGCATCCGTTCGCCGGTGGCCGTGCGCTGCCAGGGCGCTGGAATCGGCAGCGTGGCATCACCGGTCAGGTGGGCCAAGTCGTCCTCATCGATCAGGTGCTGCGTGCCGATCCTGGTCGCCTTTAGCCTGCCCGAACGGATCCAGCGGCGCACCGTTTCTGGGTCTCGTTTGGTTCGGCGGGCTGCTTCCGGCACCGTTAGCATTGTCGCTACATACTACAACAACTCGAATGGCTTCCAACACGCTATGGGATGCGGAGGTCGGGGCCGCTGTGGTTACCGCCGCACTGATCAGTCGGGAGCCAGCCAGTTCTGATCGAATCGGCCGAACCCTTCTGAAATCGATTGACTTCCTGGCGGCCGAAAAGGCGGTGCTCAGAGCTGCAGCGGGTGTCGCCAATCGCACCAGCGGCTCCCAAACCTAACTGACGCCGGGTCGCCCTTGGCACCGCCGCGTCTTACTGCTGGTTACGGTGGGATTAGCGTCGTCGAGGCGACTCAACACGCTGGTGCGAGTTGACCCGCCTCGATCCGTTTCGTCACGCGTTGGTCCTTCGTGGGTCGTGCGCGGCCTTGAGATACGTGGGGAGGCTGCGGCTCTAGAGGTGGTCGGCAAGGAGATCATGCCCAGCTTCGATGACGCGATGTTCCGAATCCGGCCGGCACGCGTCCGAAGTTGGGGAGTGAATACCTGAGCTCGCCTCAACGATTAACCGGCCGAGTGCTTGGAATCGTCCATCTACGGCCGAGGTTCTAAGACCTGTGATCGACTTTGGGCCCGTGCACCGTCGCGAGGCCAGCATCCAGGACCTAGCGGCTGGACTCGACCGCAACGATCTGGCCAGGCTCACCAACGAGATGTGCGATCTTCAACTCACTTCGATCGCGGAGGCTTTCGACGCGGATGTCGTGATGGTGCCTGAGGACTCCGAGGCCAGCGACAAATACGCCGCCAGGCCCGAGGACGTCGGTCTTTCCTGGACGCTCGGTCATGTTGTCGTCCACACGACTGCTTCGTCGGAGGAGTCGGCGGCGCTCGCGCTCGTTCTGGCTCGAGGACTTGCAGTAGAGGGCCGTTCCCGCTACGAGGTGCCTTGGGAAAGCGCGCGGACGATCGCTTTCCTCCGCCACCGCATCGAGGAGAGCCGCGGCATGCGTCTGGCAATGCTCGCGGCCTGGCCTGACGAGCCTCACGTCGACAATTTCTACGCCCCCTACGAGGGTCGCCCGCCGATGAACGCCGTGGGCCGTTTCCTCGGCGGCCTCGCGCACGATGACTCGCACCTGCAGCAGATGCGCAAGATCGTCGGCCAGGCCAGGCAAGCGGCCCCGGCCCCAGGCTAGAGATCGGACGTTCTTAGGCGTCATTCAGGGTTCCCAAGTCCGAGCTCTCGCAATATGCCATGGGCGATCACGTCTGGCGGCGGGCCGATATCCACCCGGATGTGCGGCTCGTCCGGCCCGGGATCCTCGAGGTCCGCGAACTGGCTGTCGAGCAGGCTCGCGGGCATGAAGTGCGATTGCCGGGCGGCCATGCGCGGCGCAATGGTCGCCTTGGAACCCGCTAGAAACACGAACACGACGCCCGAACCTCGCCGATTGATCACGTCTCGGTAGGAGCGCTTGAGGGCCGAACACGTGATGAGGCCGTTTTCTCCGGCTTCGAGGCGACTGTCGACCCATTCGGCGACCATCGCGAGCCATTGCAGGCGGTCTGCGTCGGTGAGCGCTTGTCCAGCCCTCATCTTCTCGATGTTCGACTGAGGGTGCAGCGCGTCGCCCTCCTCGAACGGCCAACCCAGGCGGCCGGCGAGGGTGCCCGCCACCGTTGTCTTTCCAGAACCGGACACGCCCATGAGAACCAACACCACGGGCTGCGCCAACGGCCTCACGGGTTGACCTGCATCTCCCATTTCCATGGTGGGTCGGCGGCGGCACGGGTGCAGGTCAGCGCGCCGGCCCGGCAGGCAAACTCGAGAGCCGCCGCGAGATCGTCTTGCTCGAGGAAGAGATCTGCGCGGAGCGCACTTTGATCATGCAGCCATGCCAGGAGAGCGGCCCCGAAGGCGTCGCCGGCTCCGATCGTGTCGACGACTTCGACCTGTGGGGCGTCGACATGTATTCTGGCGCCCCGATGGGCGCCGAATGCGCCTCGAGCCCCCAGGGTCACGACGACCAGGCTCACGCCGTCGCGGAGAATCTGGTCGGCTGCGAGCTCGTACCCGAGCTGTGGGTAGATCCAGGCCAGATCGGCCTCGCTCGCCTTGACGATCGTGCTCTGAGAGATCGCGGTTTGCAAACGCTCGCGGTATTCGGAGTCAGGGACAAGCCCGACCCGGATGTTGGGATCCAACATCACCAAACGCCGGTCGCGCTCACGACTGACCAGCTCCGCAAGCGTCGACGCCATGGGCTCGAGCACAAGCCCCAGCGTGCCCACGTGCAATGCGGTCACGTCCGGGCCGAAATGTTTGGGGAGCATGTCAAGCGTGAGGTTGGGTGCGGACGTCCCCTGGACCAGGAACTGGTACTCGGCGAAGCCTTCGCTGTCAACGTCGGCAATCGCGATGGTGGTCGGTTCGGGACCGATGCTTGCAAGCTCGAGGTGCGCTCCTTCGGAGACCAGCAGACCAGCCAGCTCGCGTCCGAAAACGTCCTCCGAAAGACGCCCTAGAAAGGCGGTTGGCACCCCAAGTCGCGCCAGGGCTCGGGCGGTGTTGAACGGCCCTCCGCCCGGTGCGGCCCCCTGAGTGCCGTCCCCATTGTGGATCCTGTCGATCAACGCCTCGCCGCAAACTACGATCACGGGGCGATCTCGCCGGAGCCTCTGGTGATCATTCGAGTCAGGACGACGTGATGTTCCGACGGTGACCGGGACCAGGTCACAGCGCGCGTCGATCCGCGGATGAAGGTGGATCCGGGCGACACGGTCCGGCTGGGCCTGGACACCCGCGGCCTGCACTTCGTCGACGCGGAGAGCGAAAAGGCCCTGATCTAACCTAGTCCAGCATCGGTGACGGGCGGTTGAGGCATGACGATGATCCGTCCGCCCTCCGGGCGCATTTCATCGGTGTCGAAGGCGGACCGGTCCAGAGCGACGACCTCGCCCTTCACAGCCTGGAGAAATGCGTCGGCGGTGTCGAGGAAGGAGATGGCGGCAGTTCGGTAGTGCATCGGGACCACCCAGGACGGGTTGAGTTCCTCCACAAGGTCGGCAGCCATGCGGCCGTCGATGGTTGCCATCCCGCCGACTGGCACAAAGAGCAGATCAACGTCTCCGATCGCCGCCCTTTGCGCCGAGCGCAGCTCCGCCTGGCCAAAGTCGCCCATGTGACATACGCGGATCCCACCGAGCTCGAAGAGGTAGATCACGTTGGCTCCCCGCTTTGTGCCGGCGACCGCATCGTGTTCGGAAGCGACCCCGATGACGCGACCCATCGGGGTATCGAAGGTTCCCGCGGAGGACCGCACGGTCTGCGTCACGCCGCTGACCACCTGCACAGCGTTGTGGTCTCCGTGCTCGTGGGTGACCAGAAGTAGATCGGCGGTCGCGTCAGCGATCGCCGGATAGTTCCAGATCATGCCTCGGGCCCTCGCGCCCTCCATGTCGCCGAAGGGGTCGATGAAAACCGCATTGCTTTCTCCAACCAGCGCGAAAGCCGACTGGCCGTACCACCGCACCTTCACAGGATCACCTCGCCTGCGCCGGCTGGCCGGCGAAGCCGAGGTCGCCAACCTGCGCCTGAACAGCAGCCTTACGGCGCCGATCGGAGCCCCTCAACGCAGAAGCGACGCCGGCAAGGACGCACATCGCGACGCAAACCAGCAGCGCGATTCGAATCCCTTCCACGAACGGTTGTGCCAGCAGGCCTGCGAAGAAGTGAGGGTCGCTGATTCTAGCCGCGACCGCCGGCGAGAGAGTGGCGAGCGACGAGGCTGGAATGAGGTGAGAGATGGGGTTGTAACCCAGCATGGCGGCGAAGATCGCCGCGCCGGGTGGGAGGGATGCGATTCCGTGCGCGAGCGCCGGCGTAAGGCCGGCCTGGCTCGCGCCGGTCTCTAATGCGGGTCCCAGGTTGTGGGACAGGCTGGCGATCACGATCGTGAAGAAGATCGCCTGGCTCGCGGTCATCCCGGCGTTGAGGACCATGGCGCGCATGCCCGCTGCAGATCCGCGGTGCGCCTCCGGCACCGCGCCCATGATCTGGGACGTGTTGGGCGCGCTGAAGAAGCCCATGCCCGCGCCCATCAGGGCGAGGTACGCGGCGAAGAGGCCGAGATTGAAATTGGCCGGCAGCGTCATCAAGAGTGCAGCCGCGAGGCCTGCGATCAGGATGCCGCCAGTGGCCAGAAGACGCGAGCCGTAGCGATCGCTCAGCCATCCGCCAAGCGGGCCGCAGACGACGAAGCCGAGCATGAGAGGCATCGTGTCGATCCCGGCGTGGAGCGGGGTATCCGCATAGGCGATACCGTGGAGCGGCAGCCAGATTCCTTGCAGCCAGATGATGAACATGAACTGGAGCCCACCTCGGGCCAGCGAGAAAAGGAAGGCAGCGACATTGCCGAACAGGAAGCCACGGATCCGGAACAGGGCGAGATCGAACAGTGGGTAGCGGACGCGAGTCTCGACGACGGCGAACGCAGCCAGAAGGATGCCCCCGGCTCCGAGGACGAGCACTACGACCGGGTTCGACCAGCCCATGGTCTGGTTTCCATATGGTGTCAGGGCCTCGGTGAGACCGAACATCAACGCGAGCAACCCACCCGCGAAGGTCAGATTGCCCACCCAGTCGAGCGGCTGCGGGTGGCGCTTTCCAATCTCATGGAGCGCGCGGTACGCCCACACCGATCCAAACAGGCCGACGGGCACGCTGATCAGGAAATCAAGGCGCCAGTTGACCGCGGCCAGGATTCCGCCGAGTACGACACCGACAACATTTCCGAAAATAAACGCGATCTGATTGATCCCCAGCGAGAATCCGCGCTGGTTTGCCGGAAAGGCATCGGTCAGCAGCGCGATACTGTTGGCGAACAGACACGCGCCGCCCACCCCTTGCACCATCCGAAACGCGATCAGTTCGATGGCGCCGACCGTTCCGACTGATGGGGTCAAGACGCACAGCAATGAACCGACGGTGAACACCACAAAGCCCAGGTTGTAGATTCGCACCCGGCCGAAGATGTCGGCGATACGCCCGAAGGTGACCAGCAGCACGGTGGTGACCGCCGAGTAGCCCATCAGCATCCAGAGCAAGAGGTTCGACTGGCCCGGCCCGAGGGGGTCGACGTGTAGACCCGAGAAGATGGCCGGCAATGAGATGAGAACGATCGTCTGATTGATCGAGGCCATGAGCATCCCGATCGTCGTATTGATCAGGACGATCCATTTGTACTCGAGCTTCAAGCCTCGGTCTCCACCAGCAACGACTCCTCCTCCACCTTGATGACGGCCGCGCTGAACTCGCGTATCGCGGCGGCGATCCGCTCGCGGTCGCCAACCGTCATGCGGTCGACCGCGGCGCGGATGGGAGTCCCCTCGAAGATGGGAATTGCGCTCACCAGCCGGCGCCCCTCGGCCGTGAGGGTGACAAGCACCTTGCGGCGGTCCTCAGCATCCCGGCTGCGTGCAATCAACCCGCGCTCCTCGAGCCGGTCGGCGAGGCGGGTCATGGACGGGGGCGCCAGCCGGAGGTCCGTCCCCAGCTGGCCCAGGGATCGCGGCTCCTTTGCGAGCTGGCGCAACACTCGCGCCTGGGCCAGCGTCAGCTCGGCCGCGTGCCAGATGCGAGTCTGGATGGCCTCGCTGAGTGTCACGGCATCGAGATAAGCGCGGAGCAAGCGCAGGCGAGAGTCATCCGAATTAGTTGCCGCCATGACAATATTATACAGACAGGCAAGTAGCAATCTTCGCCGGCGTGGCCGTCTGAGATTGTGTCTTTGAATCTGTAGACTGCGGTCGTGAACAGCGTCGGGGACGCGTTCGGCTTCCCGTTTCGCGACCCGCGGTGGATCGAAAAGATACTCATCCAGGGGCTCATCCTCATCATTCCCATCGTTGGCCTGATCGCGACGGCAGGCTGGATGCTGATGACGCTCGACAACCTTCGCGCCGGCCGCCAGGAGCTCGCGCCGGCCGGTTTCCATCTCAGTCGCGGCATTGGATTGTTCGGCGCGTGGTTCATCTACACGCTGGTCCTGTCCCTCCCCGGCGACGTTCTGAGCGGTGTGGGCAGCACCATGAACGCCAACCACTCATTTTCCGGAAGCCCCTTCACAGGTCTTGGCTCGCTTGTGGGCCTCGCCGCCCAGCTCCTGCTCTACTTCCTCCTGCCATCGATCATCGTGATGACGTACCACCGCGGCTTCTCGGGAGGGATGGACGTCGACGGCGTGTGGCGACTGGCGACGGGCAACGTGAACAACAGCGTGATGGGCGGCTTGATCATGTTCGTGGCCGGCATCATCGGCGCGCTTGGAATCGTGGCCTGTTGCGTTGGCGTCTTCTTCACCGGCGCCTATGCCGCTGCGGTGATGATTGGAGCCGCATCGTGGTTCGAGCGTCAGCAAGCCTTGCCGGCAGGAGCTCCTCCCGTCGCTTAGCCCTTAGCCGGGGATCAGGAGGCGCTCACCCGCGGCGCGCCAACCTGCTCCATGCGGCGGGCCAGGATCTCACCCTGGGCGATTGCCCCGAGGCCGATGAGGAGGTGCAGGACCTGGATGGTCCAGTGCCAATCGCCGGTGAGCAAGCCCTGCTGCGTCAGGCCCAGGATGGGTGCGACGAGGCCCCACGCCACCGCCAGCACGACCCATCTCGCAGCGACCCCGGCGCGGGCGGCGAAGAATGACAGCGTCCACAGCGACAGAACAAGCACAAAACCAAGGAGCCCGTGGACCGGGATCACCTGATCGGCCCGGCCGGTCCAGATCCCAACGCCGAGCACGATGAGCAGCAAGCCGGACAGACGCACGGTCATGTGGACGATGGTGACTGCTCTCTTCATTGGTACGACCTCCCAGGCCTGGTGCCTCCAGACGGCGTTACTTGAAGTAGTTCAACTATACAATGGCTTCAAGTAGCGCGCACCTGTCCGCTACCATGAGGACGTGTCAAGCAGGGCCCGTGCCAGGGATTCTGCCGCTGCAGCCTGGCGCAGCATCTTCGATTACATCCGCGCCACGGCAGCCGACCGCGTGGAGGTGATCGATCGCCTGGGTCTGACGCCCGCCGAGAGCCGGGCCATCTCGAGCCTCGACCCGAATGCCGGTCGCTCAATGCGCTCGCTCGCTGAAGAGTGGAGGTGCGACCCATCCAACGCCACCTGGCTTGTCGACCGCCTCGAGCGCCAGGGCCTGGCGACCAGGGTCGCAAGAGACGGCGACCGGCGCGTGAAGGCCGTCGTCCTGACTCCGAAGGGGAAGAGAACGCGCCGTGACCTCATCGATTCGCTCTACAGGCCACCGCCAGACCTTGTCGCGCTTCCGCAGCGAGATCTCGACGCTCTGAGGGCCGCCGCCGGCAAGCTACCTGCTCGCCGCGCCAACCGGTGACCAGGGCTGTGCTATGTATTGCCACGTCGCAGTTTGGCAACGAGTGCAGGTGAGGCCACATTGACAGAGCTGAAGCTGGGCATCTTCGTACCGCAGGGCTGGCGGATGGACCTGGCCGACGTAGCCGATCCGGTCGAAAAGTTCGAGACGATGAGCCGCTGCGCCCGGGAGGCGGAGAAGGCCGGTTTCGACGCGGTCTGGGTGTACGACCACTTTCACACCGTGCCCACCGCTGAGCTGGAGGCTACCTTCGAGTGCTGGACGTCGATGGCGGCCTTGGCGCGCGACACGAGCGCGATCCGGCTCGGACAGATGGTCACCTGCAACGGCTACCGGCCGCCCTCCCTGCTGGCCAAGATGGCGAGCTGTGTCGACGTCATGAGCCATGGGCGTTTGATCCTTGGCATCGGCGCGGGTTGGTACCAGCACGAGTACGAGGCCTACGGATACGAGTACCCGGACACACCGGAACGGCTGCGGATGCTGCGCGAGTCGCTGCAGGTGCTGAAAGCCATGTGGACACAGGAGCACGCACAGTTCGACGGCACCTACTACCACCTCCGGGGCGCCATCAACGAGCCGAAGCCGGTGCAGAAGCCTCACCCGCCGATCTGGATTGGAGGTGGTGGCGAGAAGGTGACCCTGAAGCTGGTGGCTCAGTACGGCGATGCCTGCAACTTCAACGCGGACATTCAGACCGTGCGGCACAAGCTCGAGGTGTTGCGCCAGCACTGCGAAACCGCCGGCCGCGACTACGGTTCGGTGCTGAAGACGATCGAGCTCTACACGATCCTGGGTGACCGGCGCGAGGTCGACCGCGTGGTCTCGGACACCGCGCGCCGGACGGGCCAGGACGAGGGCTTCGTCCGCTCCTGGCACCCGTGGGCCGGCGATGCGGAGCATATCGCCGAGGCCATCGGTGAGTATGTCGCGGCTGGGATCGAATACGTCATCGTCAATGTTCCCAACGCCTTCGAAGGCGGCGTGATAACCCGCTTCGCCGAAGAGGTGTTCCCGCGCCTCGGGCTGCGATCCAAGCTCGAGTCCTCCTGAGCAGGTTCGATTGACCGGCCTGAGCGACGTCCGCGCGCTCTGTTTCGACGCGTTCGGCACCACGGTCGACTGGCGCTCCGGAGTGGCGGCTGAGGCTCAGCGCCTCGGCGCCCTCAATGGCGTGGACGGCGACTGGGACCGGCTGGCAGACGCGTGGCGCGGGCTCCTCGATGGACAGGGTGCGGCGCGGGGAGCAGATTCTCGAGGTCGAGAAGGGTGAAGATCGAATCGATGACAGCGTGCACAGACGTCACAGGCGGATCTTTGCTGACCGTAATGCCGTGGACCAGGTTCCTGGCGCCGACCAGGGTCCCCGGATACACGAAGGCGACTGTGGCCTCCCGTCCATCCCGAACGCTCATGTAGACGCGCGCCAGGCCCTCCGCCACCAGGAAGGCGCGCGCGGGGGGCCAGGTCGGAAGGCCACGGTTCCGGCGCGATAGCCCGCCCGTTTGGAGCCCTTTAGCACCCGATGCTGTTTTGCGGAGCTCAAGAGCGAGAGTAGGTCGATACCGCGGGCGAACGCCGGGGTCCCCACGAGGAAAAGTACGCTCTGCCGGGATCGGTTCCGACCGCCGAGTCGAGGGGAGCGTCATCATTTTGTAATGCGACGCCCGACCACGACTGGGATCGAGCCGTGAGCAGCTTCCTGGTCGCCTTGGCGACCTTCCTTGCGGCCGGCGTCGAGTGGGTCGAGGCGTTGACGATCGTCCTGGCGGTCGGAATTTTCAAGAGCTGGCGTACGGCCATCGTGGCCACGATCGCCGCCCTCGGCGTTCTGCTCGCGCTGATCGTGATCTTCAACTTCACGATCACCGCTTACGTCTCGATCTCCCTGGCGCGGACCGCGGTCGGCGTGGCTCTGCTGCTCTTCGGGCTTGGCTGGCTGTACAAAGCCAACCTTCGCTCGGCGGGGCTGAAGGCACAGCGCGACGAGGCCGAGGAGTACGACCAGACCCGCGACGATGTCATGACCCACGGTCATGCATTCGGTACCGCGTTCGGTGGGGTCTTCCTCGAAGGGCTGGAGGTTGTCTTCATCGTGGTGGCGCTGGGAGGGCTGAACAGCCTGCCGGCCGCGGCGGCCGGCGCCCTCGCTTCACTGGTCGTGGTCGTGGCTGCGGGCATCGTGCTCAGGCAGCCGCTGACCCGCGTTCCCGAGAACCTCGTGAAATACGCCGTCGGAGTCATGCTGACCGCGTTCGGCACCTTCTTCGCCGGCGAGGGCCTCGGCGTGGATTGGTGGAACGGTGACTGGGCGCTGCTTGCTTTGATAGCGGGTTACGCGCTCGCATCGTTCCTCTTCGTTCGCCTTCTCATCTGGAGTCCCGCGGAGATCGTCGACTCGAGGCCCGTTCGCATGGTGCGCGCGGCCGCGGTCGAGGTCTGGGGACTCTTCGTCACGGACGGGCTCCTCGCACTTTTTGCTGTCGGGGCGCTGATCGCCGTCGATCTTTTCTTGAGCCACACCGCCGGGCAGAAAACCAACGCCGGGCTGCTCCTGGTCGCTGGCGTGGTTGTCGCTCTGGGCATCTCGCTTTGGGCAGCGGCCCGTGCCGCGGTCGCCAGTAGGAGCGCCGCCGAACCCGCTCGAGAAGAACCCGCTCGAATGGAATAGCGTGGCGGGAGCGCAGCGGCCCCCAAAACCATGAGACTGCCGCCCGCTCCGACCCTGGCCTCAACGCAGCCTTTCAGCGGGGTCCCGGAGGCTACGAGGGAGCGTGCCGGCGCGCAAGCCGTAGGTTCGCGCGCGCGTCATCTTCCGCCGTGAGGCGTCACGCGAAGAGCGGCACGCCCAGGCCGCTCTGCTGCACAGCCAAGGCGCACCCGCTCAAGAGGGGCCTGTGGGCGGCCGGAAGGCCGAGGCCACGGCTGCGTACGACGCCGCCATAGTTCTCACCACCAATGCCGCTGAGCGCGCTTTCCTGGAACGTGGTCGCCAGCGCTGAGTTGGGGGAGTACCCTCGGGGCCATGCCGGGTGTCATTCGCCGCAAGGAACACTGGAAGCAAAGGCCCGACGCCCATGACTATCCCGCTGCTGAAGATTTCCTGAGCCTGATCTCTTCTCCCGCCGAGGCAAAGTCGCTCGCACGAAGTTTGCGCACGGCACCGATCGTGCATCGGAAAGCGAAAGACCTTCTGCGCGCCAGCGGTCTACCTCTGCTCGCGCCCGATACTTTTCACGTCGCGAAGGATCTGAAGAAGGTTGCCGCCGGCCGGCTGCTCTCGCCAGTGCTCTGCGTTCGGGGCATGCTTCGAATGCAAGTCCCGTTGACGGTCGCCGACGGTTACCACCGGATTTGCGCCAGCTATCACCTGGACGAGGACGCGAGCATTCCGTGTCGAATCGTCGACCTGAAGAAGGCTTAGTCCCGCATGCCGGACGGCGGGTGGACACGCTACAAGCTGCAGCGAAAGCTCTTCGCGATCGGCGAGGACTTCTGGATCGAAAACGACAAAGGCGAGCCCGTTTTCAAGGTCGACGGCAAGGCCCTGAGCCTCCGCAAGAAATTCCTGCTCGAAGACCAGGACGGGGCTGAGATGCTGTCCGTCGAAGCCAAGCTCATCGCCCTCCAGCCAACGATGAAGATCGAGCGGCAGGGACAGCTGTACGCAACGGTGACGAAGGCGCTGTTCACGCTCCTTCACCAGCACTACACGATCCAGGTCGAAGGTGGGCCGGCCTATCAGGCGGAGGGCGACATCACCAATCATGAATACGAAGTCCGCCACGACGGTAACCCGGTCGCGCAGATATCGAGACAGTGGTTCTCGGTCCGGGACGCATATGGAGTTGCGCTGGCCCCAGAGCTGGACCAGGCTCTGATGCTGGCGGCGGCCGTGTGTATCGACGAGATATCGGAACGGGAACGCGAACGCCACAGCTGAAGCTGGCTCAATCGCTCGCGAGGATTCGCTGAAAAGCGCTGAGATAGCTGTCGTCCCCGGCCTGCTGCCTCAAGAGCCAGTACTCGGCACCCCAGAACAGGTAGGCATCCAGCGGGCTGCCCGATTCGCGAGCCAGGACCAGGCATCGGTTGTAGTTCTCGATCACCCGCTCCGGTGGGCAGCTCGCCATGGCGCGGCCCGATGGATTCGGGGGAGTCGTCACCGCCTCCCACGGTTCTGCCTGTCCTTCGGCGATCATCAGCCGCTGGCCCTGCGCTCCCGCCCGCTCGAGCAGGCGTCTGGCTCGCTTCCGCCATGCATGCTCCCGCGCGTCCAGGTAAACGGTCCATCCGCCGGCAGCCCCGAGGGCGTGACATGGATAGACGTCCACGCCGATGATGCCGGCCGCCTCCTCCGCCAGGGACAGCGAGTCACCCTGGTCGCGAGTCCGCCACCACTGCTGGGCGGCGACTGGGATTGACATCGGGAGGAAGCCGGTCAGAAGGATGGGCCGCTTCGCATCCAGCCGCCGCACCTCTTCGATCTCTCGCTTGACGAAACCGGTCGATAGCCGCCACGAGTGCTCGATGCCGAGCGGATCGACAGCTTCGTGCTCGACCTGCCAGGCGATGACCGACTCATGGTCCCGGTATCGACCCACCACCCTGGCCAGGAACGCGAGCGCTCCCCTCAACAACTCCGGATGAGATGCCTCGCTGACCAGCGAGCCTTCCGGCAGTGGCGCAGGGAGGTGGTGATCGGGCACGAAGAACTCCGGGTAGCCGAAGTTCTTGACCGCCCCGAGCGCGAGGATCAACTGCTTGCCGGCGCTCTCCGCGGCGTCGACCTGCCAATCCAACGGCGAGAAATCGAAAACTCCGGGTTCCGGCTCCATGCGGCTCCAGAGCGCCGCCAGGCGGACGAGTTCGTAGGGGTGCTCGAGAAGCGCGGACAGCGCGGCCCGTGGAACCAATCCCAGGCCCTCGGCCTGTAGCGGACGGAAGCTGATGCCGATGCGCGCCGCACCGCGCGGTTCGACACGAACGTGCCGCCATCGATCCGTCAGCGGCCGCTCCGCCCGGGCGATGCGGAGGGTCATCGCCGGCTTCGAATCAGAACCAGACCTCGCCCATTGCGCGACAAGGTATCAGGGCCGCAGCGGGTGTTTACGTGATACGACACTTCCTCTCCGCTTGCGGGCCCCCGCCGAATGCATGGGGCCGAGCCCACGGTTCTCAGGTTGTAGGTGCGCCGCCTCCAATCAGAGAATGAAACGTGACAATCCAGCGAGGTCCTCCGACCTGGCCAATCCGGTCTTGTTGCGCCGGCAGGAGACTGAGTTGACTTGGCGGTAAAGCGACCACCGCCAACTAACGGCCACCCGGCCGGCGTTGATCTAAATGCACGCGCCGACGGAATGGATGTCGGGTCCGGAAGAGTGAACCCCCGGGCCGGTGGCATGCAGCGGCTGGTCGACCCCGCTCTCTTCGACGATCCGGACGCTGCCGCCAGCTTCATCGGCGGCATGCTCGAGGCATCGACCGAATACTCGATCATCGGCAAGGATCTCGAGGGGACGATCCTGCTCTGGAATGAAGGCGCGCGCCGCCTATACGGATACGAGCCTGAGGATGTCGTAGGCAGGGCCAACTCGTCGATTCTTCACACCACCGACGACGTTGCAGCGGGCCTGCCGCAGAAGATGATGGCTACAGCTCTCGAGACGGGCAAGTACGAGGGCACCGTCCTGCGCCGGCGCAAGAACGGCACCACCTTCAACGCCCGCGTCGTGCTGACTCCGCGCAAGGACAACAACGGCAACGCGATCGGATTCCTCCTCATCTCCAAGGACGTGTCCGACGAGATCCGCTTGACCCAGGTGCTGGAGGCCACACAGGTCTATACGCGGTCCCTGATGGAGTCGAACATCGACGCCATCATGACCACCGACCCGCTGGGCATCATCACCGACGTCAACCAGCAGACGGAGTCCCTCACCGGGCAATCCCGCGAAGAGCTGATCGGGTCCCGCTTCAACCGGTACTTCACCGAACCCCGCAAAGCGGACGAGGCCATCCGTCTCGTGCTCCGCGAGGGCAGGGTCGCCAACTATGAGCTCACGGCCCGCTCGAAGTCCGGCCACGAGACGCTGGTCAGCTACAACGCCACGGCATTTTTCGACCGGGACCGCAAGCTCCAGGGCGTGTTCGCAGCCGCGCGCGACATCACCGAACAGAAGAAGCTCGAGGAGCAGCTTCGAGAGCAGCAGAACTACCTCCGAGGTCTCATCGAGGCTTCGTTCGACGGTCTCGTAATGGTTGACTCGCAAGGCCTCATCTCGGACTTGAACGAGCAGATGTGCCGCCTGTCCGGTTACGCACGTGAAGACCTGCTGGGCACGGCGTTCGCCACCTACTTCGTCGAGCCTGAACGCGCCACCGCGGGGGTCAAGGAGACGTTCGATGAAGGCTCGATAAAGGACTATGTCCTCACGCTGCTGACGCGGTCAGGGCAGAAGCTGCAGGTGTCCGTCAACGCCTCGATCTTCCGGGATCATGTTGGCAACGTGCGGGGCATCTTCGCCTCGGCCCGCGACATCACCGACCAGGCCGTATTGCAGGCCCAGCTTCTGAGCGAGCGCGCTTACAACCGCGGCCTCATCGAGGCCTCGTTCGACGGCCTCGTCATGGTCGACCCGATGCTGACCATCACCGACGTCAACGAGAAGATGTGCCAGATGTCCGGGTACGAGAGGACCGAGCTCATCGGCAGCACCTTCCAGCACTACTTCACCGACGCCAAGCGTGCCGCGGCCGGCGTCCGCAATACCCTGGACAAGGGCGCTCTCACCAACTACGAGCTCACCCTGCGCACCAAGGATGGCCACGAGCAGTTGGTGTCGTTCAACGCCGCAACTTTCACCGACCAGGCCGGGAAGGTACGGGGAATCTTCGCGTCAGCCCGCGACATCACCGAACAGGGCCGTCTCCAGAAGCTGCTGGCCGAGGAGCAGGCCTACAACCGAGGTCTCTTCGAAGCCTCACGCGACGGCCTGGTGACCGTGAACGATGACATGCGAATCACCGACGTGAACGAGACGCTTTGCAAGATGGTCGGCCGGACTCGCGCGCAGCTGGTCGGTTCGATGTTCTCAGAACACTTCACCGAGCGCGACCGCGCAATCGATGGCGTGCGGCTCACGTTCGAGAAAGGCCTGGTCACCAACTACGTGCTGACCATGCAGGCGGCCAACGATCGAAAGCTGCAGGTTTCCTTCAACGCGGCGGTCTTCCGCGACGCCGCAGGCGTTGTGCGTGGCATTTTCGCCTCGTTCCGCGACGTCACCGACCAGCAAGAGCTCGAGCTTCAGCTGCGCGACACCCAGGTGTATACGCGCTCCCTCATCGAGTCGAACGTCGACGGCATCATGACCACCGACCCGCTGGGCGTGATCACCGACGTGAACGAGCAGATGGTGGCGCTCACCGGCCGCACCCGAGAGGAGCTGATCGGCTCAGCCTTCAAGACCTATTTCACCGAGCCCGATCGAGCCGAGGAAGCCATCCGGCTGGTGCTGCACGAGGGCAAGGTCACCAACTACGAGCTGACCGCCCGTTCCAAGGAAGGTCGCGAAACAGTGGTCAGCTACAACGCGAGTGCGTTCTTCGACCGCGACAACCGCCTGCAGGGCGTGTTCGCGGCAGCGCGCACCATCACCGCCCAGAGAAAGCTCGAGGAGCAGCTGCGGGAGCAGCAGGCATATCTACGAGGTCTGATCGAATCGTCCGGGGATGGCCTCATCACGGTCGACCCGGACGGCTTCATCTCCGACGTCAATGACCAGATGTGCCGCATGTCGGGCTACGGGCGAGCGGATCTTAACGGCACCCAGTTCGCCGACTACTTCACCGAGCGGGAAGTCGCTCGCGCAGGTGTCAAACAGACCTTCGAGATGGGCGTGGTCACCGAGTACGCACTGACGATGGTCGCGCGCACCCGCCGCCATCTGCAGGTGACGTTCAACGCGTCGGTGTTCAAGGATTCGGTCGGCATCGCGCGCGGCATCTTCGCCTCCGTCCGCGACGTGACCGATCGCGTGCGCCTCGAAGAGCAGCTGCGGGAGCAGCAGGCCTACCTCCGAGGGCTGATCGAATCGTCCGGGGATGGCCTCGTAACGGTCGACCCCGAGGGGTTCATCACCGACCTCAACGAGCAGATGTGCCGTATGACCGGTTATGCGCGGCAGGAGCTCATGGGCTCTGTGTTCAAGCGGTACTTCACGCAGCCGGACAATGCCGAGATGGGCGTGCGCCGGACGCTGGCGGAGGGCGGGGTCACCAACTACGAGCTGGTGCTCGAGTCAAAGGGAGGCCGGAAAGCCGCCGTCTCGTTCAACGCCTCGGTGTTCAGGGCCCCCGACGGCCATATCGAGGGCATCTTCGCATCCATGCGCGACATCTCCGAAAAAGCTCGCCTGGAGACCCAGCTCACCGAGCAGCAGGTTTACAACCGCTCGCTGTTCGAGGCTTCGGCCGACGCCCTGTTCGCCATCGCGCCCGACGGCGTCATCACCGACGTCAACGAGGAGGCAACTCGGCTCAGCGGCTACACCCGCAAGCATCTGATCAGCTCGCGCTTCAATGACTATTTCACCGACCCCAAGCAGGCTGCGGCAGGCGCGGCCAAGACGTTCGCCGAAGGTCGAGTCATCGGCTACGAGCTCGTGATCGTGACCCGCCAGGGCCGGCGCATAACGGTGAGCGTCAATGCCGGCGTCTTCACCGACGCGGCCGGTCAGGCGCTCGGGATTCTTGCAGGCGCCCGCGAGATCAGCGCTCAGAAGCAGCTGGAGCAACAGCTGCGCGACTCGCAGGTCTATACGCGCTCGTTGATCGAGTCCAACATCGACGCCCTCGTCACCACGGACGCGGTCGGCGTGATCACCGATGTCAACCAGCAGATGGAGGCGCTGACTGGCCACGGACGCAACGAGCTCATCGGTTCGGACCTCAAGAACTACTTCACAGAGCCCGAACAGGCTGAGGAGGGCGTGCGCCAGACCCTCCGTGACGGGAAGGTCACCGATTACGAGCTCACAGCCCGCGGCCGGGATGGTAAGGAGACCGTCGTCGTTTACAACGCCGCCACCCTTTTCGATCCCGACCACAAGCTGGAGGGCATATTCGCCGCCGTGCGAGAGATCACCGAGCGCAAACGCTTCGAGCAGCAGCTGCAGGAGACCAACGTCGCACTCGAGCGTGCGGACCAGGCCAAGGACCGCTTCCTGGCAAGCATGAGCCACGAGCTGCGAACTCCTCTGAACGCAATCATCGGCTTCACCGGCACCCTGCTCATGAAGCTGCCGGGGCCGCTCAACTCCGAGCAGGAAGAGCAGTTGCAGACTGTGCAGTCGAGCGGCCGCCACCTGCTCTCGATCATCAACGACCTGCTCGACCTGGCGAAGATCGAGTCCGGCAAATGGGAGGGCGACTTTCAGCTTCTGGATTGTGCCGAGGTGGCGAAAGAGATCGCCGGTGGGCTCAGCCCACTGGCGCGCAACAAGGGAATCGCCTTCACCGTGGTCGCCCCGGAGAATGCGGTGACAGCCTCACTCGATCGGCGTGCGCTGAGCCAGATCTTGATCAATCTCAGCAATAACGCGATCAAGTTCACCGATAAGGGTGAGGTTCGCATCGAGGTCCACGAAGGAACATCCGACGGGCGGGCGACGGTTCGGTTCGACGTGATTGACACCGGCATCGGGATCAAACGGCAAGACCAGGACAAGCTGTTCAAAGCGTTCGAGCAGCTCAAGATTTTCGGGATCGCCGCGCCCAGAGAGGGCACAGGCCTGGGGCTGTACATCTGCCAACGTCTGGCTAGACTCCTCGGCGGGAGCATCGAGTTCACCAGCGAGCTTGGGACGGGCAGCGTCTTCAGCTTCATCGTGCCGAGAGAGCATCTTGGGCAGTAGGAATGACCTGGTCCTTGTCGTCGAAGACAACAAGGCCAGCAGCGACCTGATGGCCTACCTGCTCAGAGCGGCAGGTCACACTGTGATGACCTGCACCGACGGCGCTGACGCGATCGCGATCGCGGGGCAGGAGCACCCCAGGGTCATCGTGATGGACCTTCAGCTCGAACGGATGAGCGGGCTCGAGGCGGCGGCCGTGCTCGCCGCCGATCCCAAGCTGAAGGCGATTCCCAGGATCGCGGTGACGGCTTACGCGATGGTCGGCGACCGTGACCGTGTGCTGAAAGCCGGGTTTCAGGGCTACATCGCAAAGCCCATTGAACCCACCACCTTTGCGGCGCAGATAAAAGCCTTCTTCCTGCCGGCCGCTATGCGTTCGCCGGAGGGCTGCTGAGTGGCGACGGCGGTCGTGGTCGATGACAGCCCCGCGGATCGGCAGCTTGCCGAGACGCTCCTGAAGCATGCCGGGTACGAGGTACTGTCGAGCGACGATGGACTCGCGGGGCTGGAGC
>Ga0066793_10000240_pt1 | contig 20334 bp, 21 predicted proteins | sample PersoiDNA2013189_FD_83876 | JGI IMG/M metagenome (GOLD analysis project Ga0066793, IMG submission 83876) | Permafrost soil microbial communities from the Arctic, to analyse light accelerated degradation of dissolved organic matter (DOM) -... | ecosystem: Environmental > Terrestrial > Soil >... | reverse complement strand
GTCGAGAACGGCCTCGCCAGTGACCCAGGTGCCTGTGTGAGTGATGCCAATTTGGGTCACCGTGTATTTTTGTGGATCCAATACCGAAAGAAGCGAGCGCGCTGACATCAGCGAAACTTCATGCTCGCCTGACCGGCCCCCAAAAATGACCCCGATGCGGATCTTATCTCCCATTATTCATTTCCATTTCCGTTAAATTCACCTAATAATTCAATCTCCAGCTCGAGCTGGACGCCAAACCGGTCGGCCACGCAGCGTCGGGCGAGTTGAACCAGTTTGTAAATGTCTGCGGCAGTGGCGGAGCCGTGGTTGACGAAGAAGTTGGCGTGAATAGGGCTGATTTCGGCTCCGCCGATGGATTTGCCTTTCAACCCGGCTGCTTCGATCAACCGACCAGCAAAATCGCCAGGTGGGTTTTTAAACATCGAGCCCATGGTCGCGCCCGGGGGCTGCGTCCGCCGGCGGTGTTCTGAAAAGCTGGCCATCTTGGAACGGACTTCGGACGGATTTCCCGGCTCGAGGCGCAGGCGGGCGGTGAGGATGACGGCTGGGATGTGATCGCGTTTGAGCAGGCTGCTGCGGTATTCGTATGCCAGGCGCTCCACCGGCCAGACTTCCTTCCCCAGAGTTGGGTGCAAGATTTCGGCCAAAATTAAATTGCCGTGGATATCCCCGCCGTGGGCGCCGGCATTGCCATAAACAGCGCCGCCCACACTGCCTGGGATGGTGGCAGCCCATTCCAAAGCGCTCAGACCACGCAAGGCCACCTGGCGGGCCATGTGGCCCAGATTGGCGCCCGATTCGGCCCACACGCTGGGCGGCGTGTGGCGGCTGTCGATTTTGATATTGCGCGCGCGATTGAGCACGATCACCCCGTGCAAACCCTTGTCGCTTACCAGAATGTTGGACCCGCTGCCCAGGATGGTCATGGGCACTTGCAACTCCCACAATTTCAATACCGCCTGTTCCAGCTCCGCGATGGTGTTGACCGGTAGAAGCGCATCTGCCGGGCCGCCGACATGCGCGGTGGTATAGTTGGCCAGCACCACATTTTCATGGAGGTGTTCGGCAAACTGGGCGCGCAAGCTTTCAAGCGGAAGCGAAGATTTGATCGGCATATTGATGGGCCTGTCGGTTCGTCTCCTGAGGATTAACTTTTGGTAAAGTAGTCGATCAGGCGGTGGATAATTTCTACACCGCTCAGATAGTTTTCGGAGCTGCGGTTGGGCAGCCGGTTTTGGTCCGCGCGGCCAGCGGCAGGGCCGCTCCCGGTGTGCGACCGGGCGGGAGGGGTACGGATCAGGTCTGGCAGGGTGATTGTTTCGGCCCGGAAAGTCTTCTTGTTGGATGTAGACATGAGGGTCCTCAATCACGCTTTCTTGTTTTCAAGGGCGGCCAGAAGTTGTACGATGACCTGATCGGCATCGCCAGCCGACAACACCAGCACCACGTCGCCTGGGGCCAGGTGAGCGAGTAAAAAGCGCACGCCCTCATCCAATGAGGGGACAAAATGAGCGGAAGGGTGCAGCATGCTGGCGGCCAGGCTGGCGGATGAAAATGCCTGGGCTGGTTCGCGCGCCGCGTAAATTTCGGTCACCACCACCTGGTCGGCGTCATTGAAAGCGGTGGAAAATTCAGCCTGAAGAGCCTGGGTGCGAGAATAGGTGTGCGGCTGCCACACAGCCCACAGGCGCCGGCCCGGGTAGCGCACCCTGGCGGCTGCCAGAGTCGCGCGGATCTCGGTGGGGTGGTGAGCATAATCGTTGACCAGGGCAATCCCGCGCGGCTCGCCAACCACTTCGAAGCGCCGGCCGCTGCCCTGGTAGGCGCCTAATGCGTGCGCCACCTGCTCCGATGGGATGTCCAGGTGATGACCTACCGCCAGGGCTGCCAGGGCATTGCGCACGTTGTGCACGCCCGGCGCCTGCAAGGTAACATCCCCCAGCGGGACGGCGCTCCCATCCGGAGCATGGTAAACCGCTTTGAAGCTGAAACCGCCGGCTGCATTGGGCGCGAGCTGGCTGGCCCGGTAGCTGGCCTGGCTTCTGTCCTTGTCGTTCAGCCCGTAGGTCTCGATTTTTCCCTGGAAGCCGTGTTTGGTGGACAGGGTGACTGACAAATCCGCCGCGCCGGGGTCGTCACTGCATGCCAGCAGCCAGCCATCTGGCGCCAGCCGGCTGGCGAAATCCAGGAAAGCCTGGCGGTATTCGGCCGGGGTGGGGTAGCAGTCAGGATGGTCGTATTCAATGTTGGTGATGACCGCGATGTCCGGGTTGAGTCCCAGGAACATGTGGTCATATTCATCGGCTTCGATCACAAAAGGCTGGCCCGCGCCGGCGCGGGCGTTGACCCCCAGGTTTTTAAGGACGCCGCCCACGATAAAGGATGGGTCCAGACCCGCTTCGACCAGCATCCAGGCGATCATGGCGCTGGTGGTGGTCTTGCCATGGCTTCCGGCAATGGCGATGCTCTGCTTGCCTTGCATCAGTTGGCCCAGGAATTCGGAGCGTTTCAGCACCGGGATGCCCGCGGCCAGGGCAGCAAGCACTTCGGGATTGTCATCCGGGATGGCCGACGAACGGACGACCAGGTCGACTCCAGTAATGTTGCTGGCCTGGTGGCCGATACAGACGCGCACGCCATCGGCCCTCAGGCTTTCAGCCAGAGGGGAAGACAGCCGGTCGGAGCCGCTGACCGTGTAACCGCTTTCAAGCAGTACTCGAGCAATGCCCGACAGGCCGCTGCCGCCAATTCCGATGAGATGCACGCTGGTCGTCATACGAATACCACCAGAACAAATACAAAGGCTAGTGCCACGGCGAAATAAATCGCTGGCGCTCCCAACCAGGTTGGGGGCAGGAATTTGATCATACCCAGGGCGGTCTGGCCAACAGAAGTGGCCGAGTCGGGCGCCGAAATCAGCTCAAATGGATATTGAGCCTCGTTCAGGAAGAACCAGACACTCCCAAAAATTAAAAATCCATTGATCGCGCCTAAAAAGATGCCCAGTAAGATGTCTTGCAGGCGTTCACGCACGAAACGGTTGTTGCCCGCCAGGCGGGGAATATTGGGCCCCTGGTAGCCAAAAAAGACCAGCGCCAGAATGATGATCGTGCGGATCCAGAAGCGGGGGGCGCCCACAATGGCATCTCGCATGAACGGAACAAACCGCTCGAGCGTCGTGATAATGAAAATGGCCAGGATGACGCTGAAGGTGACCAAAATTTCTTTGGCCCAACCGCGCATTCCGCCGATCACGGCAAAGAGAACCACGTACATCCAGAATAAGAACAGCAGGCTCACCATGCTAGGAACGCCTCCTTTCTTTTGGGCGGTTGCCCATCTCTTTGACCAGCTCGGCCAGGTGTTTGGCGGCCTGTGGGGTTGCCAGGCTGCGCATGGCGGTGCGCATGGTCTCAAGGCGTACGGTATTGCCAATCAACCCGCGAATGGTGGGCAGGAGTTGTTCTTTGAGCCGAGCGTCTTCTAACACCGTGGCCGCCCCATGCCCTGCCAGGTAATCCGCGTTGACCTTCTGGTAGCGCCATGCATATGGGTAAGGCACCAGGATGGCCGGCAGGCCAAACAAGGGATACTCACCCAGCGTCGACCCGCCTGCCCGTGATACGGCCAGATCGGCGGCTGCCAGGACCTCGCCCATCTCGTGGACGTAGGCGAATGGGTGGTAACGGCTGGCCTGCTCAGGTGCAAGACCGTCCGTGGCCGCTTTATTTTCTTCCCAATTGCGCTGCCCGGTGATGTGGATTACCTGGACGTCTTTGAGCAGCTCAGGCAGGATGGTCACCAACGCCTGGCTGATCGAGCGTGTACCGGTGCTCCCACCTGCCACCAGCAGCACAGGATGCTCGTTGTCCAGTCCCAATGTCTTGCGTGCCTGGGCCGGATGCGCATCGGCCAGTCCGGCGCGGGTGGGGTATCCCGTCACGGTCATAGGCACCCTGGCAGGATAGAACTGGAAGGTCTCATCGGTTGTGACGGCGATGCGGTCGGCAAAACGGCCCAGGGTCTTGAGCGCCCAGCCAGGCTCGATGTCGGGGACATAGAGCAAGGTTGGAATAGCGCGGCCAGCAACTGCCATAGGAAATGCCACGTAACCGCCAGTGAAGAGCAGTACGTCGGGGTTGAACTCATTCAAGATGCGACGTGAAGCCAGCACACCCTGTCCCATTTTCCACAAGTTACGCGGCAACTGGCGTACACCCACACCGTGTACGCCAGCGGCCGGAATTGCGGCGAATGGCACATTGCTGCGTTTGACCAGGTCGGCTTCAATGCCGCCCTGGCTGCCGACCCACATCACCTGGTCCACATCATTTCCGAGGGCCTGTAGGACGGCGAGAGCGGGATACACGCCGCCCCCGGTCCCACCGGCGCAAATCAACAACCGCACTAAAGGTTCTCCCTTCCGAATTGTGACCCGCTTCAGATTGGCGCGCCACATTCATAATGACACCAATTCCTGCCATCGTGACCACCAGGCTTGAACCGCCAGCACTGATGAAAGGCAGTGAATTGCCGGCGATGGGCACCAGCCCCACAATCATACCCATGTTAATCATGGCTTCAAAAGAGATCCAAAAGGTCATTCCGGCTGCCAAAAGCGAACCCAATTGATCTTTGGCACGCCTGGCGATGACAAATCCGCGCCAGGCCAGCAGCCCGTACAAGATGACCAGCAGGCTCGAGATCACCAGGCCGGTCTCTTCAACGATTACCACAAAGATACTGTCACGCGAAGGCACGGGCAAACCGTTCCACTTGATATCCGCTTTCCCGATGCCAACGCCAAACCAACCGCCTTTGATGATCCCTTCCAGTGAACGCTGCAACTGCATGGACCCTTGCAACGGGTCGCGCGACCCGGCCACGTAGCTGGTGATGCGTGCGCTGGCGGTACCGTTGGGGTTGAGCACGACCATCAACCAGCCCACAACCAGGGCGACGACTGCCACCAGTACAATCTGGCGCAGCGATCCACCGGCCAGGAAGAAGAGCATGAAACCTAACACTAACACGGTCACGGTGGCGCTCAGATCGGGCTGCTGGTAGATCAACCCGCCGGTGATCCCAAGGATGATGCCCATCGGGATCAGGCCGATATAAATATCGTTAAGTTTATCCTGACGGAGTGAAAGCCAGAACGACATGTAGATGATGATGACCAGTTTGGCCAGCTCAGACGGCTGGAAGCGGCCCTGCGTGAGCGAGCGGGCAGCGTTAAAGCGCATGTCGTTGATCACCAGAACCGCAAAGAGCAGTGCCAATGTGACAAACCACAGGATGGTCAGCCAGCGGCGGTATCTATGGTAATCATACAGGGTCAGGGCCGTAGCTGCTAGGATACCAACCCCCATCCACGCCACCTGTTGAGTAAAGATGGTCATCGAATTGCTGGCCGAATAGACCATCAAAAGACCAAATACGGCTATTGAGAATACGATCAGAAGCAGCGGCACATCGATGTTTAAGTGGATGGGCCGGCTGGTGGCATTCGCCTTCAAAGAGGCGGCAGATTTTACGTAAGTTCCTTCACCCATTTTTGGAAATACTCCCCGCGTTCTTCAAAATCGCGGAATTCATCAAAACTGGTACCCCCGGGAGACAGTAAGACCACATCTCCGGGTTGGACGATATTGGCCGCAGCCTGAACGGCCTCGCGCAAAGTTGCGCATAAAGTGACGCTAAAAGGATGCTGCCCAGGCCGAGCAGTTCCAACGGCCGACATGATTTTGTCCGCCGCTTCGCCAAACAGCACCAGGTGATCGACGCGCTGGTGAACAAGCTTGGCAAAATCGGCCCAAGGTAAATTCTTGTCCCGGCCACCTGCCAGCAAGATCAGCTGTTCACTAAACGAACGGATGGCTGCCATGCTGCGTTCTGGTGCGGTGGCAATTGAATCGTTGTACCAGGCTGCCCCGTGCCATTCGCGAACAAATTCCAGGCGGTGAGCCACACCTTCAAAGCCATCAATCCCGGCTGCCATACTGTCTTCCGGCAGCCCGGCGGCATGCGCGATGGCGCAGGCTGCCAGGACGTTCACCAGATTGTGCTCGCCCCGCAGGCGTATGACCGACTGGGGCATCAGGTTCACCTGCCGTTCGCCAATCTGGAGAGCCAGGCGACCTGCTTCTATGTATGTTCCTGTTTGACCGGGCGGTGGGCGGTGCAGGCCGAAGCTGACCAACCGGCCGCGTACCTGGCTGGCCCATTCCCACGATCCAGCATCTTCCCGGTTCAAAACCGCTGTGCCTCCTTGATCCTGATGGAGCAAGATTTGTGCCTTCGCGGCGGCATAAGCTGTCATATTGGCATGCCGGTCGAGGTGGTTTGGGGTGATGTTAAGAATGGCGGCGATCCAGGGTGACAGGGTCATCTGTTCGAGTTGGAAGCTGGACAGCTCCAGCACCACCAGGTCGGCGGGTTTCATCTTGTCCACCTGGTCGATCAAGGGCAGGCCAATGTTACCGCCTACCCATAAATGGCGATACCCAGGCAGACCTTTGGCGGCAATGCACCCAACCAGGGTGGTGGTGGTGGTTTTGCCGGCTGAGCCGGTGATGCCAATCACCTGGCAAGGGACAGCTTCCATGAAAAGCTCCGAGTCATTCGAAAGGGGCAGTCCGCGCCGGACCGCTTCGACCACCAACGGCAGGGTTAGGGGCACGCCACCTGACAGGCACACCAGGTCGGCCCCGTCCAGGAGTTCCAGGGGGTGCCCACCCAGGGCGAACTTAATTCCCAACTTTCTAAGACTGGCCAGATCCGTTGTCAGCTCAGTCTCTGTGCGCTGGTCGTTGAGCCTGATTCGGGCGCCTTTTCCTGCCAGATAGCGTGCCAGAGCCTGTCCCTGGCGGGCTGCCCCAATGATTAACACATGCTGGCCATTCCAATCTCTCATGTTTTACACCACCGCAACCGCAACGCCCAATAAGGCGAATAATAAACCGATCAGCCAGAAACGCTGGACGACCTGTGTTTCACTCCAACCCAATAGCTCAAAATGGTGATGGATTGGCGCCATTTTGAAGAATCTCTTGCCGTGTGTCAGGCGGAAATAGCCGATCTGGATGACCACGCTGAGCGCTTCACTGACCGGAATAATAGCGATCAACGGCAGCAGCAGCCACTGGCCGGTCATCAGGGCTACGATGCCTAAAACTGCACCGAGGGGTTGAGATCCGGTGTCGCCCATAATCAGCTCGGCCGGGTGAACATTAAACCATAAGAAACCGAACAAGGCCCCAACCAGGGTGAAGCAGAATCGAGCGATAAAGACCTGACCTTGCCCCAGGGCAATGAAACCGTAGGCCGCAAAAGCCGTGGCGCATATCAGACCCGCCAGACCATCCAGTCCATCCGTGAAATTGACCGCGTTCGACATACCGACGATGATGAAGGTGGCGGCAGGAACGTACAACACCCCCAGGTCGATCGCGTCTTTCGCGCCGGGCCAATAGAGCTGAGGCACTTGCAAGATATAGCGCAGGCCAAAGGCAATGGCGACGGCCATAACGACCTGGATGATGAACTTGGTCCGCGCTCGCATTCCCAGGCCGCGCCGGGGTCCGCGGATGCCTTCCCAATCGTCGATGGCGCCCATCACGGCATAACCGGCCATGGCAAGCAGAGGCAAGAGAACCGAGCGGCCCAAGACATTCAAGCCGATCAGTGAGGCGCCGTTCAGCAAGATGGTGATCAAGGTCACCGGCATCAGGAACATCACCCCACCCATGGTTGGGGTGCCTAATTTTTTCATATGCGATATGGGGCCTTCGATGCGGATCAATTTTCCAATTTTAAAGTGCTTGAGGACTCTTAACAAAGGATCACCCCAGATGAGAGCCAACATAAAACCGAGTCCGCTCAATGCAATGGCCAGTGATGAATCTTTCATGAGGCTGCCTCCAGGGCAGTGACAATGCGGTCCATGCGCATGCCGCGCGATCCTTTTACCAGGACGATATCGCCCTGCCCTAAGGTTTTTTTCAGGTGATCGATGATTGCCTGATTGTTATCAAAGGTATGGATAGCGCTGGCTTCCATCCCGCTTTGACGAGCGGCCTCGGCGATCATGGTTGCCCGTTCTCCATAAACGACCAGTTCATTGACGAACTCGGAGGCGCGCACGCCGACCATTTCGTGGCCTTGTTTTTCGTAGGGTCCAAGCTCAAGCATATCACCCAGGACGGCCACCTTGCGGCCTTCGATATCAGCCAGGAGGTTGAGGGCCGCCAGGGTCGATTCGGGTGAAGCGTTATAACTGTCATCCAGGATCAATGCGCCGTTTTCGGTATAAACCGTCACCAGGCGGAACTGGGTGTGACCCAGGCTCAATCCAGTGACGATATCCTGCCAGGTCAATCCTTCGGCCAGGCCCACCGCGGCGGCGCGCAGGGCTGTGTGCACGGAGTGCCGGCCGATCAGCGGGACGCGCATATGGATGACTTCGTTTTGAAAGTGCAGGCGGAAGCGGATCCCTTCCAGCCCAAACCCCTCAATCTCATCGGCCCAAAGGTCGGCCTGCGGATCCAGCCCATAAAAGAGTACCTTGGCGCGGGTCTTATCGGCCATCTGGCGCACCCAGGGGTCGTCGCGGTTAAGCACTGCAACGCCATCGGGTGGCAGCGCTTCGACCAGCTCGGACTTGCCGCGGGCGATCAATTCCTGAGAGCCCGCGCGTTCCGCATGCACAGTGCCCACGTTGGTCACGACACCGATCACTGGTAAAGCCAGATCGCACAAAAAGCGGATTTCGCCCGGCACATAAAAGCCCATTTCAAGGACAGCACGTTCATGGCCGCTGCTCAAGCGCAGAAGGGTCAGTGGTAGGCCGATCTCGTTATTCAAATTGCCAGGGTTTTTTAAAGTACGGTAACGCTGGCTGAGGACTTCAGCCACCATTTCTTTGGTAGTCGATTTACCCACACTGCCGGTGATGCCGACCACGCGCAGGTTCAGTTTGCGCCGCCAGAAGCGAGCTATTTGCTGGAGGGCCTTCAGGCTATCATTTACCTGTACACAGAAGGGGACCTGAGGAATGACGAGAGGATCCGGCAGGGACCCGCGCAGGTCCAGGGTTGGAAAACTGGCGGATAAATCGCGCTGGACCAGGGCCAGGCTGGCGCCGTTCTTGAAGGCGTCGCCCACATAAGCATGCCCATCGACCCGTTCACCCGGCAAAGCGACAAACAGCGAGCCGGGGATAACCTGGCGTGAATCGACCGCGGCCTCGGTAATCACAAGGCCAGCGGTCGTTGGGCGTGTTCCTGTTAGCGCTTCAAAGCTATCTGCCAGTGTAAACAAGAGCTTTCTCCATCACCTCGCTGAGATCACAGTTTTTATCATGGTTTTGCCTTGAGCTGTAGTCTTACGCTGTCGGGCGGTATATCCATTAACACGACAATACTTTTAACTGCCTCTGCAAAGACTGGCGCAGCCACCACCGAGCCCCATTTTGAAGCGGTGGGTTTTTCCAGCCAGACATACACCAGGAACTGCGGGTCATCCACAGGGCCCCAACCCACAAAGGATGCGTTGGTCAGGGAGTCTGAATAACCACCGTAGGGAGTAGCGATTTCGGCTGTGCCGGTTTTACCAGCGACGCGGTAACCTTCAACTTCGGCGATGGAAGATTCTTTTTCCAGAGAAATAGCCAGCATTTCCGTTTCGGTGTGGGCTGTTTCAGCGCTGATGGGCATACCCACAACCTGGGGGACAGTGGGGTACTGGCGGCCATTGTTGACCATGGCCTTCAAAATGTGGGGCGCCATCATTTTGCCATCATTAGCAACCGCAGAAACGCCCATCACCATTTGAATGGGGGTGACCGCCAGGCCCTGCCCAAAGGCATTGGTGGCCAGGTCGATGTCACTCCACTTCACAAAATTCTGAACCCGGTCAGATAGATCTTCACCGGGCAGGCGCAGTGGATAATTGGCTTCACTCCCCAGATCGATCCCGGTTGGGTGGCCGATGCCGAAAGCCTGGATATAGTTATAAAAACGGGTGGCGCCTAATTGGGTGGCAACCCAGGCCAGGCAGACGTTCAAGGAGTGTTCCAAGCAGCCGGTCATGGTTTGCTTGCCCCAGGCGCCGCCGTCCCAGTTATGGATGAAGCCACCGCCCCACTCGAATATCCCGGTATCATTGAAGATGGTGCCGGGTTTGACTGCTCCCGCGTCGAGAGCGGCAGCCATGGTGAAAACCTTGAACACAGAGCCAGGCTCGTAAGTGACACTGACTGAGCGGTTGAAATAAATGGGGTTGGGAAATTTGTTGCCAATATCCCAATACTGGTTGAGATTGAGCCGGGGTGTGTTGGCCATTGCCAGGATCTCGCCGGTCTTGGGGTCTTCAACCACGATGCTGCCAGATATCGCTCCACTGTCCTTCAGGGCCTTATCCAGAATTTTTTCCATAGCGGATTGGAGGCGGATATCCACGGTCAAAATCAGGCTTGCTCCCGGGGGAACTTCGGGGACGTCATTGACCAGGAGCGGATTGTTTGGGATGGCTTCCAATTTGGGCGTGCCGGCCAGCAGGTCGTTGTATTTCTCTTCGATCCCGTAAGTCCCTACCGCGGGAACTTCGACATCTTGCCCATCAATCTTCACCAACTGGTTGTTACTTAAGAAAGGGTAATAGCCAATGTAATTGAAACCCACATCGCTTTCCGGGTAGGTGCGGATTAAATGTGACTGCCAGTGCAGGGCTTCAATCCCAACTGTGGCGGCCCCGTGACTCTTGGTAGCGGGTTTTTTGGCCTCGGCGTCAATGGCAGTCTGGAGGGCCTTGATTTGATCGCCTGTAATGAAATCTACCAGGACTGCATATTGCAGCTTGTGGTTTTTGCTCTCCAAGTAATTAGTGATCATTTTCCCAGAGTCGGTCCCTGTGATGGCGGAAAGCTGGGCAGCAATGGGTCCAATATCAGGTTCAGGGGTGTTGGCGTCGCCGACCTCAATCCCCACTTCGTAAACCTGGGTATTGCCAGCCAGTAAATTCCCCCTGCGGTCATAAATGTTACCGCGTTCTGGATAGACCATTTCTATAGAGGCGTCATACTGGTGTGATTTGGTTAACAGTTGTTGAGCGTATGGGCTGTTCTGGATATTCACCATCTTAAATATAATCGCTATGCTGGCCAAACCGAGCAATGCGCCGAGCACGTAGTAACGATAAACATGGGTTAGGTTCATGGCTGCATCGTTCCTGGTTTAACCTGGGTGGGTAAGAAACTGCGAAAAAGCCAATCCCAAAGCGATTGGGTGTAATCAGGCAAGATTAATGGCGCTTCGACGACCCCATTATCAGGTGGGGGCGCCAGATTGGGCATGCCCAGCGGGACGTAGCCGGGAACTTCCAGGTATTTCGGTTGGCCAGCTTCGATTGGGATAAAACCCAGATCGTGAGCACGTTTTTCCATTGTGCTAGCCGAGGTGATAGACGCCAACTGGGTATTCAAACCGGCAATGTCGCTCTCTTCGTTTTGAACTTGGTAAAGCATGTTTTGTAAATCATGGCCTGCGATGGCCGCGCGGGTGGTGATATTCAAATAGAACCCGGCGACAAGGGCTACAAGCAGCAGCCCTAAAGCAAAAAGGCCAATCCATTGAACCTGGATTCGCCAAGGCGCCTGACGATAAGCTTGTGCGATTCGATAACTCATGGCCTGTTCCATGCAACAGTCATGCCAGTTAGATTTTTTCGACCACGCGCAGCTTTGCGCTGCGTGCGCGGCCGTTTTGTTTTTTCTCATCCTCGCTGGCTTCTATAGGATGGCGAGTGATGATTTTAATGATGGCCTTGTGGCCACAGGTACATACAGGTTGCTCAGGGGGACAGATGCAGTCTCGGCTTTCTCGTTGTGCAAACTGTTTGACCATGCGATCCTCCAGTGAATGGAACGCGATAATGGCCAATCTACCCCCTGGGGCCAGTATGCTGACAGCAACCGGCAGGGTCGCTTCAAGCGCCTGGAGCTCCTGGTTAACCGCAATTCGCAGCGCTTGAAAGGTGCGCGTCGCGGGATGAATCTTACTGCGTTGACCACCGGCGTGGCTGATCACTTCGGCCAACTGGCGGGTGGTTTGTAATGGCCTGGCCTGTACGATGGCGCGCGCAATTTTGCGAGAATTTAACTCTTCACCATAACGCCAGATCAAATCAGCCAGTTCGTGCTCCAATAAAGTGTTGACCAGATCTGCCGCGCGCAAGGCTTGTTTGGGACTGAAGCGCATGTCCAGCGGCCCATCGGCCTGGAATGAGAAGCCGCGCTCTGGCGTATCGATTTGCATCGACGAAACACCCAGATCCAGGACGATCCCGTTAACCGATGCCCACCCAAGCTGGTCGATTTGCTCGCGCAATTCGGTATAAGACGCCTGCTCTAACCTTACCCGATCGCCATACTCGGACAGGCGTTGGCGGGCAATGGCCAGTGCCTGTGGGTCTAAATCCAGGCCCAATAAACGCCCATCGGGCTGGCTGGCTTCAAGGATTCCCCAGGCGTGTCCTCCCGCGCCAACCGTTCCATCCACAAAAAGGCCAGGGCTTTGTGGGCGGAGTGAAAGTATAATTTCCTGGTAAAGAACAGGACGGTGAGCCAGCTCAGTCATAATCAGGTCGCAGACAGATCAAAGGCGGCGTAGAGTTGTGTGTTGGCTTCAGCGTCATCCAACAGTCGATTTTGTTCGTCCCATGTTTCGGACGACCAGATCTCAAAGAAACTACCTGCGCCGACCACAAAAGCGCTCGAACCAAGACCCGCGGTTTGGCGTAGAAATTGCGGGATCAGGATCCGTCCTGCCTTGTCCACTTCTACACGTTCAGCATTGGCAAATAGCAAATGCCGCAGCGAGCGTGATCCCGGATTGGTCAGGCTGGTCGTGTTGACCTGGTCAAAAACATGTTGGAAGGAGGCTGTCGTCAGGACGTAAAGATTTTTGTCGAAACCCCGGGTAACATAAGCACCTTCGGACAACAATTCACGGTAGCGCGCCGGAATTGTCAAGCGTCCTTTCTCGTCAATCGTGTGCTCGTATTGTCCGAGGAACATTTGTTCTGCGTCTCCTAATTAAGCAGAACGCCGGAATGACCGGCGATCCACTTCTTCCCACTATTAACCACTTTTAACCACTCTCTAGCAAAGTATAGCCGAATTAAAGGCAAATTACAAGTGGCAATTGCCTATAGACATAGTGAAAGTTAGATAAAGAGATAAACACCATGAATATGATCGACTCTGTTGACCTTTTCACGGGTTTGGACTAAACGGCGCCGTTGTTGGATGGCGGTTGCCGGCGTTATGGCGAGCAAATTGCGCTGGTCTCCATAACGGGGGCGAGCAATGTGACCGGGATGATCAATCCGATCCACAGCCTGGCGCTGAAAACGGACGCGGTTGGCGCATTGTTCGCGACGGATTGCGCCCAACTGGCGCCCCATCGCCGGGTAGAAATGCTCCCCCTGAGCGATCCGGTTCACCTGGATTTTGTGGCCATCTCTGCCCATAAAAAATTATGCACCTTTTGGGACTGGCGCCCTGGTCGGCAGGCGAGATTTTATCTGCCAGGGTGAGCCCGATATGCATGGAGGGGGCCATGTAGAAATCGTCACTTATGACCGGATGGTCTGGTCGCAGCCCCCAGAGCGAGAAGAAGCTGGCAGCCCAAATACAATAGGTCAGTGGCTCTAGCCGCCGCTATTTGCCAGTTGAAGACAGTCGATATGGCCGCTGTGGCAGCCCACGAGGCGGAACTGACGGCGCATGCGCTGGCGCGTTTGATCGAAGTCCCAGGGTTGCGCCTGTATCGGCTGACCGATCCTGCCACGGCCGCGGAGCGCCTGGGGGTGGCGCCGTTTACCCTGGATGGTTACCCGCATTCACTCCTGGCGGCAAATCTGGGTTACGCGTTTGGCATCGGAGTGCGCAATGGTTGTTTTTGCGCCCATCCTTATAGGCTCCATCTTTTGGGTGTGGTTGATGAAGAAGCCCAGCAGGTGAGCGAGTGAATTATTAAAAAAGATAAACGGGAGATCCCTGGCCTGGTGCGGGTGTCATTTGAGGGTTATTTCAACATTGCCCGCGGAGTCAGCCGCAAGATGCCTCAATCCGGTTGATCTGGGGTTAACCCCCATCCTCTTTGAATCTTTTTCCCTATCCGCATCGATCAGACGCCCTCACGGCACCCTTTCTGCGGGGATGGGATTAACGGGGCATATGCGCTAACTTACAGGAACGCCAGCAACCGAAAAAAGTGTAGGACCTCCTTTATTGGATATAACTGTCATTGCGATTGGCCTTCGCCTGAAGCAATTTGTGATTATAGTACTCAGATTGCTTCGCAGAGCCTAATGACAACCGGATGGGATGTCATTGCGATTGCGCTTCGCCTGAAGCAATTTGTGATTGTAGTAATCAGATTGCTTCGCAAAGCCTCCATTCGCAATGACAATCGAATGGGATGTCATTGCGATTGTGCTTCGCCTGAAGCAATCTGTGATTGTAGTAATCAGATTGCTTCGCATAGCCTCGCAATGACAGATCTCTTGTTCATTTCGTGTGCCTTACGCCAATGCGAGCGGCTTATGTTAGCGGATATGGGATTAATAGGGTGGGGTTAGATTGAGTGGCATTGGGTTTTGAATATGAATCTCTCGAATGAGGTTTAAATTCGAGGGTTTAATGTGATGGTTCTGGCTGGCAGACCGGACAGATGAAAGTGCTGTTGCTGCCAGTCTTGATTTTAATAATGGGGGTTGCACAGACCGGGCAGGACTGGTTTTCTTTGTAACCGATGTGAATGTGATCCATAGTATACTGGCCCGGCTGACCGAACAGGTCTTTTTCATAGAAGGAGCCGCCCTTATCCAGGCTGATGTGCAAACCGAGCTGGATGGCATTCGACAGGCCGTCGATTTCAGCATCTGCCAGGCTGTCAATTTTGCGCAGGGGATGCAGTTTGGCCAGGAACAGGATGTCGTGGATATAGGCGTTGCCAATCCCTGCCAGTTTGGATTGATCCAGTAAAAAGGCCTTGATGCTTCCGCGTTGACCCTTTAGCAGGCCACCCAGGTCACTCGGGCTCAAGTCCAGCGCATTTGGACCCAGCCGGGCTGTCATGGTGTGGGTTTCCAGAGCGCCGGTTGGTATATAGTGGACGTAGCCAAACCACCAGAAATTGAGCGCCAGACAGGTCGCATCGTCGAAATCGAAGATCACGCGCCATTTTTCGGGAAGCGTCTGGCGATCAACCAGCAGCACTTCGCCGCCCATTCCCAGGTTGATCAGCAGCCAACCCAGGCTGGTGCTGATCTGGATCCATTTCCCATGATAACGGGAACCCAGGATCCTGGCCCCGACCAGCGCCTGTGAAAATGCCTCCAGCGACAGGTTCAGGCATTTGGGCTGCACGGTTTCAACGGCAGTGATCTTCTTCCCGGTGAGAGCCTGGTCCATCTGGTAAGCAAGGTGAGCAATCTCGGGTAATTCTGCCATAGTTCGATTAGCTCACTCGGGCCTGGCGGAGTTCTTCCAGATTCTTGCGTGCATCTGGAACGAATCCCATAGACCGGGTTATTTTTTCACAGCCATATTCCGGCCATTCAGCGCGGTTTAAAAAGTGGTGCTCGATCCCGCACTGGCCGCAGTTTAATCCACAAAACGCGATGATCTGAGTCATGTTTCCCTCCCGAACAGGTTAAATTGGTTGCCATTAACAATACCTTACCGATTAGTCCGGGCGAAAGGAAGGACTTATGCCGATCAAAGTTGAAATACGCGTAACGCCACCGTTCACCTGCCAGCCTTGCGGGATCGTCCATGGCAAAAGCAGCTTCAGTAGACTCCATACGTTTTGATAATCAAGCTCCTCCCCCGTCCCCGTGACCGGTGGGTTATCTGCCTCGGGTTTGTGGGTGGGCATTTTTCTGGCAGGTGCGAAAGGAGCCGTCCTCCTGGCCCGTCTACCGGGATCGGCCTTATTTCCTGGGTCTTCTCGCCCAATTTCTCGCTCGAAAAGGGTACCACAGTATGTGCTCTCCTCATCGCTTAGGCGCCGCGGACCCCCACCGGGCGCATTGTGGATAATGGCCATTACACCGCAAACACCTCAAATTCGGGCCTTTTTCATTAAAGCCTGAGCAGTTACGAGTAGTCACTTCTAAAGCTATTTAATGTGGTCCCTTTACTTGTCACATAATATTGCAGGCAGGCAACCGCCAGGCATGAATGGACGGGGATAACCACCAATAAATCACCAATCTGGATGCGGTGAAAGTCTTCCTGGGCCACTTTCAGCAAGCCATGTTCTTGTGAAAGCGAGGAAACGTAAGCGCCCGGCAAAAATTTTCCCCAGCCATCCTGGGTGGGATAGGCGACCAGGCCAAAACAAGAATGCCCATCCATCGATATCATTTCTTTTGAAAGATGGATCGCGCCGCCATAGATGACGATTTCATTTCTTTCGGCGTGGTGGGCCACGACCGGGCATACCACTCCCACCGCGATTTCTTCTTCGGTACAACTGCCAATCTGCCACTGCATAGCGTCGAAAAAAACGAAATTTCCCGGCCGGATTTCGTCTACGCCAAGCAGATCATCCACCAGAGAACAGGAGGGCGTATCCCCGACGGACACCTCGACACCCATATAACCGGCTTGCTCCAGATTCCCAGCCAGGTTTTTGAGATGAGCGACCGATTCCTGATAGATGGAGACGACTGCCTGTCGATCGGAAGCATGATAGGTGTTCCCCGCGTGGGTCAGCAGTCCTTTGAGCCGGATGCGGCCGGATTGAGCCATGGCGCCGGCCAACGCAATCACTTCCTCCGTATTTTGAAAGGGTATCCCCGTGCGGTGTGCGCCACTATCGATCTTGATCCAGCCGTCAACCGGATGGGTGAGGTGAGCCCCGGCATACGCCAGGCTCTCGGGCGATTCGAACAGCAAGCCCAGATGGATTTGTCCGGCGAGGTCATTTATGGCCTCGATCTGGCGCCAGTTGAGGGAAAAAGCAATGGTGATGTCGCGCCAGCCGTGCCCGGCAAAATAACTGGCCATATCGACCGAAGAGACGGTGATTGCCGTGACTCCCCATTCGCGAAACCAATCGCCGATCGCCGCACATTGGTGGGTTTTGAAGTGTGGGCGAAAGCGAACGGTGTTGCGCCTGGCCTTTTCGGCCATGCGGGCAATATTGGCCCTGCAACGAGCTTCATTCAATATCAGAGTCGGCTTTTGAATGTCAGAATAGAATGGCATAATGGATTATCCAAAACAAAAGTCTGCGTGGGCTTCAACGGCTGCAACCGCTTGCGTCATGGCGGATGGAGGAAGGTTTTCACCGGCCAATTGGCGCCAGGCCAGACCGGCCTCCAGGCGGCACAGCCGGTCGTGTTCTGGGAAATAATAACGCTCGAGGAAGAGGGCCAGTTCGACCAGTTTAAAGGCCCCGTATGCCAGAACCTGGTTTTCTAGTTTACGCGCGGCAGGGTTGGCCGGAAGCCTGGCACACGCCACGGAGTAATGCTCAGCGATGGCTTTTAGCAGGCTGGCCTGGTCCGGTTTTTCGGCGAGCACCAGCGACCAATAACCGCCAAAAGTGTGTTCGGCCCAATGTGTGTCGGAATTGCCCAGGGCCGGCGGACGGCGGGTCGGATCCAGTTCGAAATAGCGTGCCACTGAGAGAAGGTTTTCTTCCCATTCGACATCGCCCAGCAGCTCGATGCCGTCCAACCCACCTTCGGCCAGGATCCGATCGTAATCTGCAGATGGCATATTGCGCTGTCTGCTTCCGATCCAATAGGGGTGAGCCAGGTAGCCTTTGCCGCCCAGCGCGTGGACCCGTTCCAATGCCTTAACCAGGCCGTCATGCCCGCGTTCTTCGGGCTGAACTTCATTGGATATGCCTATGGCGACCAGGTGCCAGTCCCAGGCGGTGATCTCCTCGCCGGTAAAGGCCAGAAGACCCAGACCGTGATGATGTGCGGCTTCGATCCCTTCTACTGAAGGTTCAAACCGGTTGTGGTCGGTGATGGCCAGTGCATCAAGGCCTAGTTCCCGTCCGCGGATCACCATTTCGGCGGGGGTGCTGTGGCCGTCGGAAAAAAGTGTATGGATGTGAAAATCAGCGCGCAGTGGCCGGCGATGGGCAATTTCAGCCGGGGCAGCGAAAATGTGCAGCGTCGCGGCGGCACGCTCACTGTGAGCTGGATAGAGATCGACCAGGGCTTCACCACTCCATGTGGCTTCTATATCCCAGGTGATGCGTCCCTCACCGGATGCACTGGTATTGAATTCAGACAGAATGCCCCATTGTGCGACCGGGTTTAATTGTAAAAGGTAATCTTGATTGGGGGTGACTCCCACGAGCTCCAGCCTGGTATGGCTGTTTTCTGGGATGAGGATGGGATGGATGGAGATGGTCATGATTTTTCCTCGGATTGCTGCCATTGTTGTAATGTGATCAGGCCAACCGATAAACTTGCCAGATCCCCAACTGCTTCGCCAAGCTCGGCGGGAACGACCCGGCAGACTGACAAAGACTGGGGCAGGGCTTCTTCGCGCAATGATTTGAGTGTGCTGGTCTCTAAAAGAGCCTGCTGGCGCGTGTAAATGCTCCCGATGATGATCCGTTCCGGGTTGAGAATATCGACCAACACAGCCAGACCCCGGCCAAGCTGACGACCCACCAGCTCAAAAATTTCTATGGCCAGTGCATCACCCTGTGAGGCAGCCTCAGCGACGCTGGCAGCGCTGAGGTCGGCCAGGTTATCTAAGGAGGGGCAGAACAGGGGTGGTTTGCCCCGTTGGATTTGCTCGGCGGCCATTGAACGTGCCAGTTGGGCAATTCCACCGCCGCTGCAATAGCCTTCAAATGAGCCGGGTTTGCCATAACCGGTTGGCCCGTCCGGTTCAAGGCGCACATGGCCAACTTCACCGGCCATGTCGTTCGTGCCAGAATACAACCGCCCATTCAGGATCAGTCCTGAGCCCATGCCGGTGCCAAAAGTGAGGAAAACAATATTATTAAATCCTCGGCCAGCACCCCACTGCCATTCTGCCAGCGCACACGCATTGGCATCGTTTTGTAAACCGGTGGGCACACCAAACACCTCGCGCAGGGGCGATATGACGTTAACCCGATCCCAGGTGGGCAGGTTCGGGGGAGAAAGAATTAACCCGTTGCGGCTGTCAAGCGGGCCGCCGCAACTGATCCCGATGGCCTTGAGCTGGTTGTCTACCTCACATTCTGTTAATATCTCTTCTAGAGCAGCCTGGATCATGGCGAGAGCTTTCGATGGGGATGAAGGGGTGCTGAAGCGTCTTTTCAAAATAATCTCAACTTCACTTCCATTCACCTTACCCAGGCAAACGGCGCATTTAGTCCCTCCAATGTCGATCCCTGCCAGGATGGTCATATCCTATCGCCTTCTCTTATTCCAGATTGACCGAAAAAGCGATCTTCCAGCATCGCGCAAAGGGTATGGTAGATAGCCAGGTGTCGTTCCTGGATGTCAGATGTTTGCTCCCAGGGCGCCTGGATCGTGACGGTGCATAGGCCCTTCATCACGCCGCCACTTTTGCCGGTCAGTCCGATTGTTTGCAGCTCAAGCGTGCGCGCTACCTCGATGGCATAGATCACATTCCGAGAGACCCCGGATGTGCTCAGGGCTAAAAGAACGTCTCCTGGCCGGCCGTACCCGTACACCTGTTGGGCAAAGACCAGGTCGGGGGCGACGTCGTTAGAAAATGCGGTTAATAATGCGGTTTGACTGACCAATGAAATGGTCGGCAATGCACCTTGCAGGTGGGCCGCCATGTAAGCGCCATGGTCTGGATAACTGGTGACAAGTTTTTGAAGCAGATCGACGGGAATTGGCCTGGTCAGACGGAATCCTTTCATCAGCTCCCCAACGATATGTTCACTGTCGGAAGCGCTGCCGCCGTTTCCACATACCAGCAATTTCTTTCCTTGCTGAAAAGCCTTTTGCATCACATCGTATGCGGATTGTATATCTTGCAGGCATTCTTCCAGATCAGGATACTTTTTATTCAAATTATCTAAGTGATTCATGGTTTCCTCCGTGCTATAGAAGCCAATCGATTTATTGACACCCAACTAACCCTTCGCCATTTTGGGATTATCTTTCTTCGTAGGGGCGTATGGCATACGCCCTGGTCTATGAAGAGGGCGTATGCCATACGCCCCTACCCAAACCAGGCCGGCCATCCTACCCCAACTTGAGCGCAGCCTGCCTCAACCGCTCGATCTCTATCATACCAAGGGCGAGGCAAAATGGGTGTGGTTG
>Ga0066793_10000238_pt1 | contig 20343 bp, 14 predicted proteins | sample PersoiDNA2013189_FD_83876 | JGI IMG/M metagenome (GOLD analysis project Ga0066793, IMG submission 83876) | Permafrost soil microbial communities from the Arctic, to analyse light accelerated degradation of dissolved organic matter (DOM) -... | ecosystem: Environmental > Terrestrial > Soil >... | reverse complement strand
GTTTCACAACGCCGAGCTTCTGGTACGACGCTCCACCGACATACGGACCGTAGTGGCACCATTGGCAGCCGGTTGCGGCAAATGTGTTGAAGCCCGATTTTTCGGCGTCCGTCAGAGCCGACTGGTCGCCCCCGATGAAGGCATCCCAACCCGACGGAGTCACCAGTCCGCGCTCGAATGCGCCAATCGCCAACGCCATGTTGTTGTAGGTAATCGGATCCTTATCTTTATCTTTGGGAAAGGCTGTCTGGAAAAGCGCAACGTACTCCGGCATGGACGCGATCACTTGCACGGCCGCGGCATGGGAGGGCATCGCCATCTCAACTGGGTTGGTGATCGGGCCTTTCGCCTGCTCCTCGACGGTCGGGGCCCGGCCATCCCAGAACTGCACAAAGTGTCCCGCAGCGTTGTACACGGTAGGCGCGTTGCGGTTCCCCTTCTGGTTCTTGTGGCCGGTCGACACGCGCGTGGATTCCGCGCCATAGGCGTCGAGCGGATGGCAGGTATTGCAGGAAATCTTCTGGTTGGCCGACAGGCGAGGATCGTAGTACAGGATTCTCCCCAGCCTCACCTTCGCATCCGTCACAGGATTGTCGGGCGAGCTCATCACTGCGGGAAGCGGTGCAAAGAGCTTTAATGCCTCGGCGTTCACCTGCACCTTGCCGGATACCGACAGAAGGTAGGTGGCGGGGATGAGGACGAGCGTGAGTAGCAAAGCGAACCATCGAACTTGGCGAGAGCTTGGGTCTGACATAAGAACCCCCTCGAGGGATGCCCAACCGCTGGTGGGTAGAAACCGGGCACTCTTGTCATATTTACAGGGAGCAGCAGAATCCTCAAGGACATCAATCACGTTGGCCTGTGAACACGGTCACACCCGGCGAAAGGGATCCAGAAAAGAGGGAATCATGGAATCTGCATTGGCTGACCCAAGCCTCCTCGCACGAGCGGTTCCCAAGCCACTCCGCCATGCGCATGGAATCCGGGAACTGATTCGGTGTAAGGCACCTATTGTCAGGTACTTGTACGGCAGAAATTTTTCTGCGATCACGAATTACGGCTTTCTCGGTCCACCTCGTCCTGGGATGTATATCCGGTTTGCTCATCGGTGTGATTGGCTGGATACACTTTCGGGCCAGGCGGACTCTCGGCCCGTTGCTCCCTGACTATCGCTTGCCCCTGGAATTCTTAGCCGCGCTTGTGGTTGCTTTCACCGGCCATCTTGGCGGAGTTCTGAGCGGCGTGAACGTTCCCAGCTAGATCGTCTCCCGATCTTTTCGTGAGGATTGATCTGCTTGTCAGCGGGATCCATTTCCGGTAAACATCCTCATAACGCGCTTGTGGTTACAGGTCGCAGTCACTCGGCCGTATTAATGGCCTAAATTGTGGGTCGCCCACTGGCCGAAAACCACCACCCTGGTGGAACCGGGCCACCGGAGCCCCGCGAATCGCTGCTGGTCCAAGCGATTCTGTCTCTCTTAACTTGCTAAAAATAATGCAATTAAGGAAATTACCGCTCGTCGCTCGACATTGGCACTCGGCCTGCATTCTTTCAGGCAGAGTCTTGTCCTGAGCAAGGTGGAGGTACCTATGAAATTCAAGTTAATAGCAGCACTTCTAGGATTGATGATCGCGATTCCAGGCGTCGTCATCGCGCAGAACCCGGACGATCAGGCGCCGGATCAATATTCGAAACCGTCGGCGGGCATCCAAGCGCCCGTGCAGGGTCCCAACGACCAGGGTTCCATGGATCAGGATTCGATGGACCAAGGTTCGAACGACCAAGGTTCGATGAATCAGGGCCCGACGGAACCAGGCTCCAACGACCAAGGCTCCGGCAACCAGAGTTACGACACGCCGGCTCCGGCTGAAACCAACGGTGTCGCGCGCGTCAGTCTGATTCATGGCGACGTTTCCACGCAGCGTGGCGACACGAGCAGTTGGTCCGCGGCTGCGATCAATGCTCCCGTCCTCGCGGGCGACCGCGTTTCGACCGGCGACAGCGCGCGCACTGAACTTCAGCTCGACTATGCCAACATGCTCCGGCTTTCTGAGCATTCGCAGGCCAACATCACCACCCTCACGCGCTCGCAAATCCAGATTCAACTTGGACGCGGCATGGCGAACTACTCCGTCTTCAAGAACAGCGATGCGGACGCCGAAATCGATACGCCCAACGTTGCCATTCGTACCAATCGCCACGAATCCAGCTTTCGAATTCTGGTTACTGCCGACGATCACACCGAAGTGCTGGTCCGCAGAGGCGAAGTGGAAATTACGACTCCGCAAGGCGGTACGCGAGTGGGGGAAGGCCAGTTCATTACCGTGCAGGGCATCGGCGATCAGGCGCAATACAAGATCGGCGAAGCACCTGCACGGGATGACTGGGACCAGTGGAACACCGATCGCGACAACGTCATCCGCAATGCGGTATCGCGGCGACACGCCAATGACTACTACGTGGGAGCCGAAGACCTCGACGGCCACGGCACCTGGAGCGAGGTTCCTGATTACGGTCAAGTGTGGCGTCCAAACGTGGAAGCCGACTGGGCTCCGTATCGCGACGGCCGCTGGGTGGATGAGCCTTATTGGGGATCTACCTGGGTTTCGTATGATCCCTGGGGCTGGGCGCCGTATCACTACGGTCGCTGGATGATGTACGACGGATCGTGGGCCTGGTGGCCCGGTCCGGCCTACGGGGATCCATTTTACCGCCCGATCTGGGCGCCGGCTTATGTTTCGTTCTTCGGATTCGGCGGTGGTTTCGGATACGGCTTCGGTGGCGGCTGGGGCTCGATCGGCTGGCTTCCCCTGGGACCGTGTGACCGTTTCCATCCCTGGTATGGACGGTATGGCGGGCGCTTCGGCTCCGTTGGTTTCAACGCTTACAACCGCGGCGGTTTTGCTCCGCTGCACGGCGGTACGCGCTTCTCGAACGTGAACCTGGCGATGCATGACCAGCATTTCCGCGGCGGGACGACTGTCTCAGCCAACGAGTTCGGCAGAGGCCGTATGCGTGCTCAGCCGATGAGTCATGCGCAGTTCCAGAATGCGCGTTTCACCACCGGCAAACTGCCCGTGAATCCGAGCCGCGAGAGCTTCTCGGCCAGCGGACGCCCGGCGGCTGCCTCAACGACTCGGAACGTGCCGCGGAATCAGCACTTCTTCTCGGCCCGAGGTACCACTGCAACGTCGCCGAATGGCAGGTCGATTGGAAACGGCCGCGAAGTTTCGCGACCCGGAAATAGCCAATCGAACATCAATTCGAACAACGGTTCGAGCGGTGTTCGGCGCTTCGGACAATCGGGACAGAACCCCGTCGCTGGATCGCGCTCCACCGGTCCGGGAAACAATTCTCCGTCACGTCCGGAGACGCGAGGCAACTCGAGTGGCTCGACGCCCACACGCGACAGGGGTAACAGCAACGGTGGCGGCTGGCAGAAATTTTCGCCGATGCCTCCGCGCTCATCTTCTGAGTCGACCAGGCCTCAGTCAACCAGGCCTGGGTCAACCCGGCTAGGTGAGTCGGCCGGCCGTCCATCGCTTGGCCGCCCATCGCCGGATCGCCCGTCGCTTGGCCGCCCATCGCCGGGCCGCACAGAAGACCGCGGTTCGTACGGATCTTCTCGCAATTCGGGTTCACAGGGCCGGGGCTATAGTTCAGACGGTCGCGGCTACAGCGGATCCTCTCGTCCGCCACTCAACATGAGGCAGCCCATCGTCAGGCAGCCCACCGTCGCTCCGCGCTCTTACGGCGGAGGCCCTTATGGTGGCGCCCCTAGTGGCGGCAATCGCGGCGTCTACAACGGTGGCGGCGGACGCTCGGCCCCGCCGAGTTACGGCGGTGGCGGACGTTCTGCTCCCAGCGGTGGCCATTCGGCGCCGAGCGGCGGGTCCTCGCACGGTGGTGGATCATCGTCGCACGGTGGTGGATCATCGTCGCACGGTGGTGGCGGTGGCAGCAGCAGCAGACATGGAAGGTAACACTGCGCTGGATTCTTTCCCAGCGTAGCAACACAGCATAGCAACACTCTACCCCAGCAGTGAGACGCGCCAACCACGCGTCCCACTGCTTTTTTTTGCCGAAGCTCGTTAGCAACGGGCATCCCCGCCCGTCGAAGCCGAGCGAAGTTCACGATTACGCCAGTCCCAACTTTCTTGCGATCTCGTGTTGGTACCGGCTCATTCTCAACTCTGTGCTATTTTCGAGCAGCACTCGATGATGGTCATAAAATCAGGCTTGGATCTCCTTGATACTTTCTGGTGAACGCTACGCTTCATCACACGCAGTCAACGATTCGTCCCAAGCATGTTTGGAACGTATGCCGCAGCGCATAGTCCGGGCTACCGAAAACCGGCTCGGCTACACCCATCTGACAGTCGCGAATTCGCCGGATGCCGATATGTGCAAGATCAAGTCTGGGCTATCAAGGATTCTCGGGCCCGCACTCAACCGCAAATTTGCATTGGATCGTCATTCCACAACCTGCGAACAGGTCACGCAGATCCGCGGCACATGATGGCCCTGATTCATTTCTGAAGGCGGCGCGTGGCGCCGCCTTTGACGGCGGCTGGCGAAATGCCTAGGCCCAACTTAGCCCGTTCTTTGCCAGCGGCAACCTGCGAATCCGCTTCCCGGTCGCGGCAAAAATGGCATTGCACACAGCCGGCAAAACCGGCGGAAGCGCGGGTTCGCCCAGCCCGGTCGGCGGGAACTCCGTCTTGCGGAAATGCACTTCAATCTCTGGCGGAGCCTGCGAGATCCGCACGGGCGGGTAGTCGTCGAAGTTGCTTTGCTGCACCCGGCCGCGCTCGATAGTGATTTCGTATCCCATCAGGTGGCTCAGTCCGTCGATCACCGAGCCCTGCGCCTGATTCACCGCGTTGCTCGGGTTGATGACCTGGCTGCCAATGTCGGCGGCAACCCAAACCTTGCTGACCTTCAGCCGATTCTTCTCGTCAACGTGTACCTCCGCCACTTCGGCAAAATATCCCAGATGGCTGAAGTGGAAGGCCACTCCCATCCCCGTACCCTTCCCAGGCTTGCGTGCGCCCCAGCCGGATTTGTCGCGCACCAGTTCGAGCACCCCATGCATGCGCTGGGCATTGAAGAGACCCGCCGGCGGTGCTCCCTGGTTTCCCGCCGAGAAGGGCAGCGGCGCCGTTTCGAGCAGCGCCAGCCGGAATTGCAGCGGGTCCTTGCCAGCGGCATGTGCCAGTTCGTCAAGAAACGACTGCATGACAAACGCGATCCCGTTGCTTCCCGGCGCACGCATCGCCCCCGTCGGTACACCCAACGGCATCACCGAAGTGTGCAGCGCGTAATTCGGGATGAAGCGACCCGGAAATTCATCTTCCCCGATTCCGGCAGCCGGGGCAAAGCGCTCGCCTTCGCCAAAGCTCACAAAGTGATTGCGCCACGCCACCAGTTTCCCCGCAGCATCCACCCCCCCTTTCAGGAAATGGAATCCGGCCGGACGATAGAAGTCATGGCGCATGTCGTCTTCGCGCGTCCACAGCAGCTTCACCGGGACGCCGACGACCTTCGCAATCCACGCGGCTTCGACCATGTAATCGTTATTCAGGCGCCGTCCGAATCCGCCGCCGATGCGCGGCAGGTGAATCGTGATGTCACTCGTCGCGATGCCGAGCGCTTTCGCTACCATCGGCAGGCCTCGCTGCGGAGTCTGCGACGGAGCCCACATCTCGAGCTTTCCATCTTTATAGTGGGCCGTGCAGTTTTGTGGCTCCATCGGCGCGTGCGCCAGGAACGGGTAGAAGTACGATGCCTCCACCACTTTGGCCGCGTTCTTCAGCGTGGCATCCACGTCGCCATCTTTACGCAGCGTGCGCGCCGGAGGCCGCTTCGACAATTCTTCCGCCTGGCGCGCGAACCCCTCGCTGCTCTGGGCGGCCGTCGCTCCCTCGTTCCACTTGACCTCGAGTTTTTCTCTCGCCGTTCGCGCCGCCCACCAGTTGTCAGCGACAATCGCTACCCCGCTACTCAGGCTCATCAGGTCATTGTCGCCCTCAACGACAATGGCGTGGCGCACTCCCGGCAATCCCTTGATTGCATCGAGATTCGCGCTGGCGACCTTGCCGCCGAACACGGGACACTTCTCAAACACCGCCCACAGCATGCCCGGGACCGTGAAATCAATTCCGTAGATCGGCTTGCCCGTCACGATCGCATGGTTATCCACCCCCGCAATCGGCTGCCCAATGATTTTGTAATCCTTCGGATCCTTCAACCGCACCGCTTTCAGATCGGGCGGCGTCAGGCTGGCAGCCTTGGCCGCCAGTTCGCCGTAGCCGAGCGAACGCTTCGGCGTGTTGTAGACGCGCCCGGAAGAGGTTGTGCATTCCGACTCGGCCACGTTCCATGATTGCGCTGCCGCCGTGACCAGCATCTGCCGCGCCGCTGCTCCCACGCGCCGCAACGAATCCCAATGCAGCGGAGTCGCTCGGCTGCCTCCGGCAAACTGCGCGCCGTACTTCGACTCATCCACATCGGCCTGCTCGATCTTCACATCCTTCCAGTCCACATCCAGTTCTTCCGCGATCAGCATCGGCAGCATCGTCTTCACCCCTTGGCCCAGCTCGGGGTTCTTGGCCATGATGGTCACGGCTCCATCCGCTGCGATCCGAACGAATGCACTGGGCGCGAGCGGCGGAGCGGGCGGCTGCCCTTGTCCCAGCAGAAGCGGGTCGAGGTACAGACTGAGCACCAGGCCGCCTCCTGCCATGGCAGTCACACGAAGAAATGAGCGACGATCGATCTGAACAGCTTCCATGGCGCCTCCTTATTTCATCTCATCAACGGTCTTGGGAAGGCACGATTGCCGCAGCCTGTTTTGCTCCCCCGGCAGATGTTGCCGCTGCCCGGTGAATCGCCTCGCGAATGCGAAGGTAGGTTCCGCAGCGGCACAAGTTACCTTCCAACGCTTCATCAATCTGGGCATTGGTCGGCTGCGGAATCTTCGCCAGCAGTGCCGCCGCCGCCATGATCTGTCCCGCCTGGCAGTAGCCGCACTGCGGCACGTCGATCTCCTGCCACGCCACCTGCGCCGGGTGGGACCCATCGGGAGAGAGCCCCTCGATGGTCGTAATCTTCTTACCCGCAACGCTCGAAACATCGGTCACGCAAGACCGCGCAGCTTCTCCGTCAATGTGCACCGTACAGGCGCCGCACAGCGCGATACCGCACCCGTACTTCGTGCCGCGCAGATTCAGAACATCGCGGATCACCCACAACAAAGGCATGTTGGCGGGCACATCCACTCGGGTGGAACGCCCGTTAATCACAAATTCGAAGGGCATGGTGTTAACTCCGCTGAGAAACAAGTTCGACCCGAGGGTCGTTGGTTTTCGTTGTGGTCGCGCTGTGCTGACCGCAAACCTGGAGAAGAGACCGAGAATGGGGGGCTGAGTGTACTCGCCGACGGCATGCAACCTCTCCCGACTACTACCGGTTAATTATAAGGAACCTCGGCCGCAAGGAAAAAGGAAAACAAGACAGCAGCCCGTTCAGGAATGATAGAGTGGTTCCGATGATCGAAATCGCAATCAATGAAATTCGGCAGGGCAAGCGCATGGTGTTCGAAAATAGCTTATAGAGCTTGACCTCTTGCGCGTTGGCTTCTGAGCCGGATTGTCGGCGTGGTGGGCGTAATCAGCCCCTTCAATTTCCCGTTCTTCCTGAGCATGCGTTCGGTCGCGCCCGCACTGGGCGCTGGCAACGGCGTAGTGTTGAAACCGCACGACGATACACCGATCGCCGGCGGAACGCTGGTGGCACGCGTCTTCGAGGAAACCGGTATGCCAAAAGGTCTGGTCAACGTAATCCTGGCCGACATTCGCGAAATTGGCGATGCTTTCGTGGAGCATCCGATTCCGCGCATTATTTCCTTTACCGGTTCTGAAAGTGTCGGTCGGCATATTGGGGCGGTGGCTGGCCGCTGCCTCAAGAAGGCCGTACTCGAACTAGGGGGCAACAGCGCACTGATCGTCATGGCCGACGCCGATCTCGACTGCGCTCTAAGTGCCGCAGTGTTCAGCCGCTTTACTCATCAAGGCCAGATCTGCATGTCGGCGAACCGCGTCCTGGTACATCGCAGCCTGTACCCACAATTTCTGGAGAAATACGTGGGCCGGGTGTCGAAGCTGAAAGTAGGCGATCCGCGCAAACCCGAAACCGATATCGGCCCACTGATCAACAAGGCACAGGTTGACACCCTCTGCAAACAAATTCAGCAGGCGATCGACGAAGGAGCCAAGGTCGTGTTGCGCGGGAACAGTGAAGGTAATGTCATTTCGCCTACCATCTTCGCTGACGTTCGTCCCGACATGTCGATCGCCCGCAACGAGATGTTCGGTCCGGCGGTGTGCGTCATCCCGTTTGACTCGACCGAGGAAGCAATTCGCATCGCCAACGACAGCCCCTACGGTCTAAGCGGAGCCATCCACACGCGAAATGTGGAGCAGGGGGCCGAGCTTGCCAAGCAGATCGATTCCGGCATGGTCCATGTCAATGACGGGACCATCAACGATGAGCCTCTAGTGGCCTTTGGCGGAGAGAAGGCATCGGGCTTCGGCAGGTTGAACGGCAAGTGGGCGCTGGAAGAATTCATCACCCTGAAATGGATTTCTGTTCAGCACAAACCGCGCCACTATCCGTTTGAAGCGGCCGGCACCACGTCATAGCTTGCCCCTGCTTGTATACTGTTTTCCTGGCGGTGATGGTGGAAATGCAGCACCCGGGCTGCGTGCCTGTGGTGAGGTCGGAGATTGCGGCGATCATCGAGCATGCGCTTGCGGATCGGCCCGGGGATGGGCGGGTTTTGATTATCGGCTCACCGGCGAATGACCGGTGGGAGATGAGGATTACGGGACCGAGCGCATTCGAACGGTCTTATACGCTGGAAGGCGTTGCCGGCGAGCATGAGCCGCAGATCATCGGGAAGGTTGTGGCAAGGATGGTGCCGACGCGCCGCTAAAGCTGCCCCAAATCCCCTTCACCGTCAGCTTTGCAAGTACCTGAATCTACGAGTTCACAAAATCCGCGACCCCGCCGCCCATAAACAGATGTTTTTGAGCCGCTCCAGTAGCCCATTTTCGGTTCTTCAAGAATCAAGCGGTTGGGCAAATGTAATGACAAAGGGTTTTTGGGCAAGTTCACGGTCACCTTAAGTCGCTGAGGTTAACGTTTGCCCTCGTTGGCAACCTACACAGTCGACAACGTGTACCCCGTTGTTCGAAAATCGCCCTCTCATCAACAACCCCGGTTGCTCTTGTAAATGCTGCGATTACAACCACAACCGAGTTATTGGTGCCTCTATCACGAGACGCCCACTTCCAAGAACGAAGCCTGTTGCTGGCGTTGGTTTCTCCGCTAATATGCTACTGCACTGTAAATTTCAGACGTTGTCGTCCCAGGCGTGCGCTGGAACCCCATTTCGGTGCCCAGGAGAGACAGGTGGCTAGTAGCGAAGAACGAGTCGGTAAATTCCTGAAACGTCTCCTCGAACATAGGTCCGCGCTGGAGGTGGCGCAATCACTTTCCAGCCAGCAGCCTCAACACGCTTCTCGCATTCCGGGTGGAAGTTCGGTATCGCTTACCGCGATCAACAAGCGGTGGGATCTGGTACCGCATTCTGAAGAGGGCCGGCGCGCTCTTTTGCCAGATGGCGCTGAATCCGAGCTGGCATCCTATCAGAATCACATCGAGAACTGTCTGGGAGCCGTAAAGATTCCGATTGGGATTGCCGGTCCACTGCGTGTAAGAGGGATGTTCGCCTCTGGCGACTATTACGTCCCGCTGGCGACCACAGAGGCTGCGCTTGTAGCCTCGTATTCGCGGGGAGCGCAAGTCATCACCGAGGCGGGTGGGTGCGTGAGTGTGATGTTGAACGAGGGCGTAAGCCGAACGCCCGGATTCGCCTTTCACAGCCTTGTAAGTGCAGGGCTGTTCGCGGTCTGGTGCATCGAGCATCGCGACGAGTTGCGGACCGCTGCCGCCCAAACCACCGCGCACGGCGAACTCGCCGACATTGGAGTAGCGATCGAGGGCAATCACGTCTATCTCCTGCTCGAGTTCACAACCGGCGATGCATCGGGCCAGAACATGGTGACCATCGCCACGCAGGCGGTTTGCAACTATATCGGTGAGAATTCGCCCTTGAAACCCGAATACAGTTTTGTGGAAGCCAATTTCTCGGGCGACAAGAAAGCGACAGCGCTCTCGTTCACCACTGTGCGCGGGAAGAAGGTAAGCGCCGAAGTTACCTTGCCAAGAGAACTGGTAGAACATCGTCTACATACGACGCCGGAACATCTGGAGCGGTACTGGAAGATGTCCGCGATTGGCGCGATCCAGAGCGGCAGCATCGGCATTCAGGGACACTTCGCGAATGCGCTGGCCGCGTTGTACATCGCCTGTGGGCAGGATCCGGCGTGCGTGGCCGAATCGGCGGTTGGCGTGACGCGGATGGAACTGAATCAGGAAGGCAACCTATACGTGTCCGTCACGCTCCCCAGCATCATGGTGGGCACGGTCGGGGGAGGTACTTCGCTGCCTACACAGCGAGCGTGTCTGGAGATTCTGGGGATGGCTGGCGCCGGGCATGCGCAAGGCTTGGCGGAAGTCTGCGGCGCGCTTGCACTGGCAGGTGAAATCTCGCTTACATCCGCGATTTGTTCCAATGATTTCGCCCGGGCGCACCAGAAGCTTGCCCGCGGCCGGGAAACCGGGGAGCAGGCAGACAATGGCTAACCGCTGGTGGACCTACCAGCGCGAGCGTTTTCCCCTATTCGCACATTCTCCCGTGATCGCGGCCTTCAGTCTCTCCGCGGTCAGCTATTCGGCACTGATCCGGGGGACACATCACCTGCCAGCGTGGAAACCCTGTGTCGTAGCGTTTGCGAGCTCGTTCCTCTTCTTTCTCCAGTTGCGGATCGCAGATGAATTCAAAGACCTCGAGGAAGATGCGCGCTACCGGCCTTATCGTCCTGTGCCGCGCGGCCTGATCAGTCTTCGAGATCTCGGCTGGCTGTGGGCGGGTTGTATCTTGGTTCAACTCGCACTCGCGCTCTGGCTGGCGCCGAGACTGGTTGTACTGTTGCTGCTCACGTGGCTCTATCTCGGCCTGATGAGCAAAGAGTTTTTCGCACGGCGCTGGCTGAAGGCGCGGCCGATCACCTACATGGTCACGCACATGGCTATCATGCCGCTGGTTGACCTCTACACCACCGCTTGCGACTGGGTTCCCACTGGTTCCGTTCGACCGCCACACGGTTTGCTGTGGTTTCTTCTGGTCAGCTTCTTTAATGGCATGGTGGTTGAAATCGGGCGGAAGATCCGTTCCCCACAAGACGAGGAAACCGGTGTAGAAACCTACAGTTTCCTGTGGGGCCGACGGAATGCCGTCATGGCATGGTGGGGAATGCTGGCTTGCACAGCCGGGTTTGCGTATGTTGCCGCTCGAGGGATCGGCTTTGCTCGTCCTATCCTTTTTCTATTGCTGGTTTTGTTCTTCGCGGCAGTGGCGGTCGGGGTGTACTTTCTTCAGGGCGCCGTCCCCAAACGCGGCAAGTTTGTCGAGGCGATGGCGGGCGTCTGGAGTCTGTTGATGTATCTCAGCCTTGGCTTCATTCCGATGGTTCTGCAACAGTGGGGTGTAGCGTGAGTTTTGTTTTCCGCGAGGGCGGATTACAGGAACTCGGTGGCAAGGCCCTGGCCCTGCTGCGGTTAGAGCAGGCCGGTCTTCCCATTCCCCCGTGGTTCGTGGTCCCGCCGTCGGCGTTCACTGCCAGTCTGACCCAAGAGCAAGCCGAGGCGCTTACGTCCGAGCAGCCTGACCGGGTGAACTCAGCCCTACTCTCGCTAAAGCCATGCGACGAAATCCAGCGCGCAGTGGGCGACGCGCTGCGGGACTTGTCCGGCGAGGGCAGTCGTTTCGCAGTTCGTTCGTCGGCAGTCGACGAAGATGGATCCCAGCATTCGTTCGCGGGGCAATTCGACACCTTTCTCTTCGTGGACCCGGGTGGAATCAGCAGCAAAGTCGCTGCCGTATGGCGCTCGGGGTTCAGCGACCGCATTCTCGAATATCGCCGTCAGCATGGACTTTCGAGGGCCCCGTTTGCCCCCGCTGTGCTTGTTCAGAAGATGGTGAACGCAACTGTTTCTGGCGTGGCCTTCAGCGCTGACCCGGTCAGCGGCCGGCGTTCGCTGGCGGTGGTTTCGGCGGTGCCCGGTCTTGGGACTGCTCTCGTCGGCGGCGAAGCGGCGGCGGATGTCTTCAAGGTCAATCGCGCCGGAACCATCGTCGATCGAGCGATTGTCCGAAAGAACATTTCCCATACATTTGATCCCGCGGCCAACGAAGGCGTCTCGGCCGTGAACTTGAGCGATACCGACGGATTGAAACCCGCCCTGACTGACGAACAAGCCATTGCCGTAGCGGCCCTTGCGCGCCGCGCCGCCCATGCTTTCGGGCAGCCACAGGATATTGAGTGGGCCATCGAAGGCGACCAGTTGTTTCTGTTGCAGTCGCGCCCGATCACTACTCTCCGTGATCTCGCCGATCCCGAAGGTGCGCTCAACCTTTGGGACAACAGCAACATCACTGAAAGCTACAACGGCGTCACCACACCGCTGACATTCTCCTTCGCGCGCTACGTCTACGAAGGCGTGTATCGACAATTCTGCCGCATCATGCGTGTCCCGCGGGCCAGGATCGCAGCCAATGAGCTTACTTTCAGCCGCATGCTCGGGCTGATCCGGGGCCGCGTCTACTACAACCTGCTGAATTGGTACCGAGTGCTGGCGCTGCTGCCGGGATTCACTCTGAATCGCCGCTTCATGGAACAGATGATGGGCGTCCAAGAGAGCCTTCCAGACGAGATTGCCCGCCAGTTGGAGCAGGCCAGCACGCGTGATCGGATCGTGGATGCGCTGCGCAGCGTGCGCATGGTGTTCGGCCTGGCAGGAAACTATTTCACGTTGGACAGGCAGATCGAACAGTTCTATGTGAGGCTTGATACGGCACTGGCTCCGCCGGAGCCGCAGTTTGAAGATATGCGCCTCGACGAACTGGTAGCGCATTACTACAAGCTTGAACAGCAGCTACTATCCCGTTGGGACGCGCCCCTGGTCAATGATTTCTTCGCCATGATCTTCCATGGCGCCTTCCGCAAGCTCACCGGGCGCTGGTGCGGGGATGGCAACGGGATGCTTGCCAACGATGCGATCCGCGGGCAAGGCGACATCATCAGCCTTGAACCGGCGGCGCGCGTTCGCGAGATGGCCGGAGTCGCGGCGCCACATCCCGAACTGGTGGCGGCTCTACGGGAAGCTCCAGTGGCGAGGGCGGTCCGCGTCGTGCGCCAGTATCCTGAATTTGCCGCGCTCTACGACGCTTACCTCGCCAAGTTCGGCGATCGCTGCCTGGAAGAGCTGAAGCTGGAAAGCGAGACTCTGCACGACGATCCTCTTGTGCTGCTGAGGAACATCGGAGAGGTTGCGCGCGCCGCTTCGATTACTCGCACGCCGCCAACGGTGATTCCTTCCACCCCTCAGGCCGAGGAGAAGATGCGGGCTGCCCTGTCGGGTTCGCCCTTTCGCCGCGGGATATTGTTCTGGGTAATGCGCCAGGCCCGCAAGAGAGTGCGAAATCGGGAGAATCTCCGATTCGAACGCACGCGACTGTTTGGGACCATCCGCCGCCTCTTCCTGGAGGCGGGTCGCCGCCTGCAAGCCATCGGTCGTCTCGACGATGCGCGCGACATCTTCTACCTCGAACTGGGCGAGATTCTGGCCTTCAACGATGGCACTGCAACTACCGCCGATCTGCGTTCTCTTGCGGTGGTGAGGAAACAGGAATTCGCCGCTTACCGAGACGGTCCCGCTCCCGCCGAGCGCTTTGAGACTTGCGGCCCCGTTTATCATGCGCAAACCTACCGTTCGAGCAAGCCGAGTGGAGGCGTGGAGACCCGCGGCGAAGAGCGGCGAGGCTTGGGGTGTTGTCCCGGCGTCGTGCGCGGGACGGCTTGCGTGGTGCGCGATCCCAAGCATGCGCGGCTGACGGCAGGCTGCATCCTGGTGGCCGACCATACCGATCCCGGTTGGATCTTGCTGTTTCCTTCGGCGAGCGGCCTGCTGGTCGAGCGCGGCAGCCTGCTCTCTCACTCGGCTATCGTAGCGCGCGAACTCGGGATTCCAGCGGTGATCTCGATCCCAGGACTCCTCGATTGGCTTCAGGACGGAGATGAGGTCGAGCTTGATGGCGCCGCCGGAATCGTCCGCCGGCTCGCCGCCAAGGAGGCCAATGCGTAGCGAAGCGGCCGAGCGAGCTGATTTTTCTGGCATTCGTTACGCACAATGCTGGGAAGACGCAGATGTTCTGATGGCTGCGCTCGAACCCGGACCCGGAAAACGTTGCCTCTCGATTGCCTCGGCTGGGGACAACACGCTTGCCCTCTTGTCTCGTGATCCAGAAACTGTGCTCGCGGTCGACCTTAGTCCAGCACAGCTTGCTTGTCTCGAACTGCGCGTGGCTGCATATCGCGCGCTCCAGCACGGCGAGATGCTCGCACTCGTAGGTTCTGGGGAAAGCGATGGGCGCCTGCGTCTGTATCAGCTCTGCCGCAAACATCTGTCGGCCGATGTTCTTGCGTTCTGGGATGAACGCCCAGACTTGATCGCCGCTGGCATTGGTTCCGTCGGTAAGTTCGAACATTATTTCAGAGTGTTCCGCGAACGGGTGCTGCCGCTGGTGCATCCTCGTAACCGTGTTCGGGAACTTCTGCGTCCAAAATCCGGCCAGGAGCGGCGCTCGTTCTACGACAACCGATGGAATAATCTCCGCTGGCGGCTTATGTTCCGCGTATTCTTTTCCCGGACGGTGATGGGTTTGCTAGGCCGCGACCCGGAGTTCTTTCGCTACGTCGAGGGCGGTGTCTCCGAGCGAATACTCAAACGGACCGAATATGCGCTCACCGAGCTGGATCCGGCCGCAAATCCGTATATTCATTGGATCCTAACCGGGCGCCATAACGGCGCACTGCCTGCCGCACTCCGAGAAGAGAACTTCGAGCCCATTCGGCGCAATCTTGACCGGCTGCAGTGGCGTTGCTGCTCATTGGAGGAATCACTCAGCCGGGATCAGAAATTTGATTGTTTCAACCTGAGCGACATCTTTGAGTACATGTCGCCTGAGTCCTACGAGCAGTTGCTGAAGCTGATCGTGTCGAGCGCTCGCCCCGGAGCGCGTCTCACTTACTGGAACATGCTGGCGCCGCGCCACCGCCCCGAATCCCTGGCGGCGGCCCTGCGGCCGCTCACAGAATTGAGTCAGCAGCTGTTCGCCCGCGATCAGGCTTTCTTTTATAGTGCGCTGGTGGTGGAGGAAGTGGCATGACCCTGCGCGACACAGTGGCTATGGCAGCCGTGCTGGCTTGCGCACTGGCGATGCTGCTCCTGTTGCGCCTCTATCGCAAGGGGATGGGCGCCGAGGGGGAGTGGGTACGCAAATTGGCGCACATCGGAACTGGCGTGCTCTCGATCAGTCTCCCGTGGATCTTCTCGAGCCGCATACCGGTTTTCATTATCTGTGGAGCCTCGATCGCGCTGCTGCTCACGATGCGCCATCTCCCGCTGATCCGCAATCATTTGTCGGGCGTGCTGGATGGTGTAGCCCGGGAGTCCTGGGGAGAGATCTATTTCCCTTTGTCGGTCGCGTTGCTCTACCAGCTCGCGCATGGCGGAAAACTGGTGTACGCCGTTCCCCTGGTCGTCCTCACACTGGCGGACACCGTTGCCGCGCTGACCGGGGCCGAGTACGGAAAGCACGGATACAGCGCAGCCGGGGCCACGAAGAGCATGGAAGGCTCCATCGCATTCTTCTGTGTTGCCTTCTTTAGCGTGCACGTCGCTCTGCTGGTTTTTTCGGACGCTGGACGCATCGAAACCCTGCTCATCTCTCTCGACATCGCCCTGATTGTCATGTTGCTGGAGGCGATTGCCTGGCGGGGGCTGGACAACATTTTCATTCCCCTCGGCGTATTCATCCTGCTGCGGATCTATTTGGCCATGCCGCTCCTGCAATTGTGGCATCGCTTTCTGGTTGGTGTCAGCCTGGTCATGTTCGTCACCGCTTATGCCCGTCGCACGACGTTACAAGGCAGTGCACTGCTCGCCTATGCCCTGGTGCTTTACACCTCGTGGGCATTGGGAGGATGGCGATGGCTGGTTCCACCCCTGGTACTGCTTCTGGTTTACACGCTGTTTTTCCCGGGCAAAATTACGGAATCGGACCGTACTCACAACCTGTACGCCGTCTTGGGCATAACCTCGGCAGGATTGGTGTGGCTCTTTCTCTCCCGTGTGTGGCAAGAGCCGGGATTGCTTTTCCCATACACCCTGTCGTACACGTTTCATCTCTCGATCGTAGCCTGGAGCTTGTTATATCCTCGCATCTCTTCGGTTCGCCTGGCCTCCGCCGCATGTGTGTTCAAATCCTGGCTGTTGATGTTCGGTCCTTACGTTGTGATGGAGCGCGGTTCGCGGCTCTCATTTTTGCAGGCAGGGGCAGCGCTGCCGCTTTGTGCAGTTGCATTTTCGGTGTTTTATTTGCTCGAACCGCAGAAAGAAGGCGTCTATCCGGCAAGTCGCGCCCGCTGGTTGCGGCAGGCGGCCCTCGTGCTGGGTATAACCCTGGCCGCGAGGATCTTCTAAGCCATGCGCATGTTTCTTGCCGATGCTGCTTCCGAGATTGCACGATTTGGCGAAGCCTCGGAACTGGGCTTGCCACGCTTCAACCCTTCGGATTTCGAGACGCAACTCGCTGATGTTCACCTGTGCGCATTGTCAGAGCGCGGTGAAGTGCAGGCACGTTGCTCCCTCTGGTGGAACCATGTTCCAGCATTTGAGCAATACCGTGTCGGGGTCATTGGGCACTACGCCGCAGCCAGCGATGAGGCTGCCGCCGCGGTCCTGGCCGCGGCACAGGAGCGATTGCGTGCGGCGGGTTGCACACTGGCGATTGGTCCGATGAACGGGAATACCTGGCGGAGCTACCGCTTCGTGACTGAGCGCGGAGAGCAGCCACCGTTTTTCCTGGAGCCGGCAAATCCTCCGGAATGGCCGCTGCAATTCGAAAAGTTGGGGTTTTCGTCTCTTGCATCCTATTTCTCGGCGCTCAACAGCGATTTGTCGCGTCCCGATCCGCGGGTGGATACCATTGAAAAAAAGATTGCAGAAGCCGGAGTTGTGATTCGCTCGGCGAATTCCGATCTCCGGCGCGAACTGGAGAAGATTTATGCAGTGAGCCAGGTCTCATTCCGGCAAAACTTCCTGTACACGGAGATTCCCAAGGCAGAGTTCGTTGCCATGTACGAACCCGTGTTGCCGGTGGCGCGTCCTGAGCTGGTGCTCATTGCCGAGAGCGCCAGCCAGTGCGTTGGCTATCTGTTCGCCATTCCCGATCTTGCGTTGAAGGCCCGCAGCCTCGACGTGGACACGTTCATCGTCAAAACAGTTTCCATTCTTCCGCAGCAGGAACTTCGGGGACTGGGCACGTTGTTGGTGGCGCGCGCCCAGCAACTTGGCCGCGAAATGGGCTTCCGCCGCTGCATTCACGCGCTGATGTTCGAGAACAACATTTCGCTGAACATCAGCCGGCACTACGCCACCGTGATGCGCAAATACGCTCTCTATTCGAAGGATCTGGCGAGATGAATATCGCCGAGGTTCTGCTGCAGCGCGCCGAAGAGCTGGACGAGAGCGCGGCCATCATCGATATTCATCGGAATCGTGACCGCTCCTACAGTTTTCGCGAACTGGATGTCGCAACCGCCAGTGTCGCCCGCCAGCTCAGGAACGCAGGTCTCAAGCCGGGCGATGGTGTTCTGTTGCTGCACCCCGTAGCTGCGGAGCTCTACCTGGTCCTCATCGCGTGTTTCCGCCTGGGCTGCGTGGCGATCTTCCTGGATCCGTCCGCCGGGCGAGCGCATGTCGAGCGCTGCTGCGCGATCTTTCCACCCAAAGCCTTCTTCGGTAGCCGACGCGCGCAGCTGTTGCGGTGGGCAATACCGGCCCTCCACCGTGTTCCCAAAGCGTTTTGTTCTGGTTGGTTTCCAGGCTCACAGCGGCTGGATCTGCGCACAGAGGCGAGGCCCTTACGGGAGATCGTTCCCCTGTCTCCCGAAGCGCCTGCGCTGATCACCTTTACCAGCGGCAGCACTGGACAACCCAAAGCGGCGTTGCGTACCCATGGCTTCTTGCTGGCGCAACATCGTGCCCTGGAGGAAAGCCTTGCACTACAACCGGGCAGCCGGGATCTGTCCACTTTGCCGATCTTTGTGCTTGCGAATCTGGCTTCGGGTGTTACCAGCGTCCTCCCCGATGCAGACTTGAGATCGCCCGGCAAGATCGCTCCCCGTCCGGTGCTGGCGCAGATTCGGCGACACAAAATCGAAACGACCGCGGCGTCGCCAGCCTTCCTATCTCGACTCTTGGACGAATGCGAACGGAGTGGCACCGCAATGCCCGCATTGTCGAGTATCTATATGGGTGGGGCGCCGGTTTTCCCTGGCCTTCTCCGTAAAGCAAAGCAGTTTTGTCCACAAGCCAAAATCACGGCTGTCTACGGCTCGACAGAAGCCGAACCCATGGCCGAGGTTGCTCTCTCGGATATTTCGAACGAGGACTTCGCCGGCATGGAGCAGGGCAAAGGGCTTCTCACGGGCCGGCCAGTGTCTTCGATCTCATTGCGCGTCATTCGCGAGCAGTGGGGCGTACCGATTTCACCGCTGGATACCCGAATGTTCGAGCGACTTCTGATGGCGAGTGGCGAGCCTGGCGAGATCGTGGTTTCGGGTGGCCACGTGTTACCCGGCTACCTCAAGGGGGAAGGCGATACCGAAACGAAATTCGAGGTGGATGGCGCGCGCTGGCATCGCACCGGCGATCTGGGATACATGGATGCGGCCGCCCGGCTTTGGCTGCTCGGCCGATGCGGCGGAAAAATCCAGGATGAGCGGGGTACGCTTTATCCGTTCGCCGTGGAGTGCGCTGCGATGCAGACTCCCGCGATCCGGCGGGCTGCGTTGGCTGCGATCGACGGACGTCGCGTGCTGGCTATTGAAGCCGGAGAACCGGTATCGGCGGAGACCATCCTGAGTTCTCTTGCTTGGGCACAACTGGATCAAGTGGTCTTCCTGGATCATGTCCCAGTCGACAGGCGTCACAACGCAAAGATCGATTACGTCGCACTGGCCCGCAAACTTAGAGGTGTCCGTAAGGCCGGCGCCCGCGTTCGCTAGCCTTCCGTGCCCATTTCAGCACGTGCTTTTGGTGGGTTTACAGCACTCTCTACAATGTCGCTTCCAACTCCAGGCCTTCAATCATCTCGGTAAGTGCCTTTTGCGCGGTGTCACTAAGTGAGCGAGATAGATATGCGCCAGCTCATGGCAGAGGGTTCCGTATTGGCTCGGCTCGTCCAATTGGGAGTGAATGGCTATCCTCATCTTCCATCAGAGCATAGACCAGCAATACAGGGTGCATAGGGACCAGGATCAGCATGGGGCGAGCATCTTCTTTGAGGTTGCGACGAAAACGGTCGTACCAGTCACGTTCCGTCGCATAAAAGCTGCAGGTCGGGTTCTGCATACGCACGAGCATATTGTTGTAGAACGTGTTTCATCAATGGTTCTTTGAAAGGGTCCGGCTTCAGCCGGGCCGCTACGAGCCGCATAAATACTGGGCTTTAGCCCCTGAGGGAACTACCCGTCCCCTCTGAAACCGGTTTATGAAACAAGCTCTAGGGTGCGTAGTCTCTGAACCTCGCCATGAAACTGACCATCTCTCGAAACTGTTCCGAATACTGGTAGACCTTGCTGTGACGCAGCAGTGAATCGTCTACGGCGACATCGTGACGGAGGCGATGGAGCAAGCTCACTCGAAGGTCGTTCGCATGGCGCTTGCCTCGGTGAACTGGATTTCCGAGTGATTTCGTGGTCTGCAAGTTGTTGAAAACTGGCGGAAGCGTGTGTGAGTCGAACACACCGGCGACATCAAAGATGCCGCCCGCCGGTTTTGAAGACCGGGACGATCACCGGACCGCATGCGCTTCCGTAATTCGTTTGCAAACCAACCCGATCTACTTCGGCTGCGCCACCACTCGCAGATAGGGCTTCAGAGTTTTCCAGCCGCTTCGGAATTGATGCGCAGAGACATGATGGTTCCTCGCGTAGTTTTCTCGAAATCGATGGATGGCCGGCGCGTTTAAACCCTACTACATTAGTAGAGAATAGAATATCCAGCGGCCACCAGCCCGTCAACCGGGG
>Ga0066793_10000236_pt1 | contig 20393 bp, 24 predicted proteins | sample PersoiDNA2013189_FD_83876 | JGI IMG/M metagenome (GOLD analysis project Ga0066793, IMG submission 83876) | Permafrost soil microbial communities from the Arctic, to analyse light accelerated degradation of dissolved organic matter (DOM) -... | ecosystem: Environmental > Terrestrial > Soil >... | reverse complement strand
GATTGCGAGCGAGCCTTGGTTGGTATGGCAGTTCTTCAACAAGAGCGAAATGGCGCGCTCTTCGGAGTGCACGGGCTAGTGCGCCCCAAAAGTGCTTGACACCGCCGACATTGTTAGAGACGCCTGATAACATCAACAAGCCAAATCCCAGCGTCCAAGGCTGGAGACCGATCTGGCGTTTGGATTAGGCTACCGACGCCGCCATCCAGTAACCGTGGTGCCCGCCGGTTGCGGTGAAATGGCGCTATAATCGGGTTAGTTTTTCCCCTCCAACGTGTATCCATGGACAAGGCCCCTGGGGTTTTGATCGCAAACCAGACAGTTCAGCGCTCAGGGCCCGCGCCCCGTCTCATGCTGCTGACCGAACTGGAACCGGCCCATCGTGTGTTCTTCCGCAATCTGGCGGACCTGCTCCTGTCGCGGCGAGTCCCGCAGATCCCTATCACCTCACGGCCTGCACCTTTCTGGAACGACGTTTTCGTCCCCTCCGGCGCCCCCTGGTCCTCGTTCCTGGAGTCAATGCTATGGCATTTGCTGCTACTGCTTTTGTTCTTATGGAGCCAATCCAGTGTATGGGTGCCGGTAAAACGGTTCCCGCAGCGAAATGCGTTCCATAGCTCTATCACCTACTACCCACCTACTCAGTCCTTTCCAGCAGTTGGGGGCAGAGCGTCGAGCGTTCGGGCGCAGTCGCGAGTGAAGCATACACTGGCACATGAACCGGCACATCAACCGGCGATTCCAGTGACGCCGCAGCAAAAACCGAGCTTCGTTACTCCACCTGACATCAAGCAGGCCACGGCCAGGTTGCCGAATTTCCTGGGCTCCCATGCGGTTACACCTATGGTGCCGTTCTCAGCCACCGCCGGCCCGCGGCGGAACGCGTTGGCGGGGCCGTCTGGGGTGGTGGCCCCGCCGCCCCAGGTTGACCAAGCTACAGCTCGCCGGCTGGCGCTGCCTCAAGCTTCTGCGATTGCTCCTGCGCCCGAGCTTGGGGGGCCTTCCGCAGGACGGGCTATGAAGGCGCCCAATACGGGTGGCTTGCGAGTGGTGCCGCCTCCTCCATCAGTTCACAACCCAGGCAACTCGGCTAGAGCTGGACGGTTGAGTTCGTTGTCCGGCGCGGGGCCAAATGTCGTACTCCCTCCCCCGTCGGTTCAGGGTGCGGGCAATGCTGCCGGAGATGCACGGTTGGGTTCGATGGCTGGTGCGGGTTCGCGAGTGGTACCGCCGCCTCCTTCGGTTCAGGGTTCAGGCGGCCCTGCTGGAGGTACGAGGTTGGACTCGCTTTCCGGTGCGGGTTCGGAAGTCGTCCCCCCTCCTCCGTCAATTGAGGGTGCAGGCAACTCTGGCGCGGGTGGACGCTTAGGCTCATTCTCCGGAAATGGGTCCGGAAATGGCTCACAGATCGTCCCCCCGCCTCCGTCAATTGAGGGTGCAGGCAACTCTGGCGCGGGTGGGCTGTTAAAGCCAATGGATCCCCTGCCGGTCGACGACTCTTCGCCCACACCCGCCGTCAACAACGAAAACAAACCTACCGTCGAAGCGTTGCCTCTCGCTTTGCTGGGAGTGGTGTTTGCCCCGCCCGGTACCTCCTATTTTTCCAATTTCGAAGTCTTCGTCGCCCAGAGACGGGCCGGCAAGGACCAACTGCAACTCATAAAGCTGGTTTATGAATTTCTTCCCTATCAACGGCGGCTGTCTGAATATGATCTCAACAACCTGCCGCCGCGGGTAATCAAGCTGCGCGTAACACCAGATCCGAGCTGTGACGAGTCCTTGGGGCAGATGATACAGCCTCAAACCGACCCAACTCGTCCAGCCACAGAGTACCCAAAACTCCCAGCAGTGTTGCGTTCCTCCGACCTAAACGCCGTGCTCCCCTGTTATCGCACCACCGCAGACGATTTCCAGAAGGCGATGTCGCGAGCCCGCTGAGCTGACGCAGGTCAAGCTGCTGCGCGGGCTGCCGGAGCGCACCCTGCGTCCGGTCCGCGGCACCAGCGAAATTCCGGTGGACCTGCGCGTCATCGCCGCCACCAACCGCGATCTCGACCGGCAGGTCACCGACGGCACGTTCCGCGAGGACCTCTACTATCGCCTGAACGGCGCCTGATGAAGAAGTACGAGCTGTAGGAACCGGCTCTCAGCTTTCAGCTCTCAGCTACCCTATCCGCGTTGCGGAGTCGAAGGACCCCTCCATCTTTAGCGCTTACCAGAAGGCTGGGCGAGGAGGAGTATTGCAAAAACAGGGCGCAAGATGGTGCGATTCTGGCCGTCGAACGGCGCCCGCTCAGAAATCTCGCCCAACCGCTTGATCGGGCGCGGATCGCAGGGCTTATTCTTCGGCAATAAGGCGCGAGCCGAGCGCTGCTTCCACACTTGCATCACCGTCGACGGAGTTCCGACCTCAGGTTCGCTAAGAACAGGTTCGCTCAGAAAAAGATGGATGGGTTCCGGCATCATGACATATCCCGCCACTTGTAGCGCCTGCGGGTTGGTTCCAACACCGAGAGAATGCGGTCGCGGCTCCCTGCGGAACCGAGAAGCGCCATTCGGCGATAGCAAGAACACGTGATCAAGTGCAACGGATCGGCGCCGTAGTAGCGACGCCAGCCGCGAGGCATGACGAGCCCTATCGTATCGGCAGCATCGCCGCCCACCCTTGCAAAAAACGCAAGGATGGGACACCCACTTCCCGTTATTGGGAAAACAAAACAGCCCATGGCAAAGGCTGGGCCACCCGCCAGAGGGCTCAACCCTCGTTGCGGTGCCCATCCTGGTCGTCTGGCTGTACGGAACGCTGGTGCTCGCCGAACGGCGGTCGGGGTACATCATCATGCTCGTCGGGTCGCTGCTTGGGCTGGGCATGCCTGTCATCCACGTGATGGGAGCGGGAGGCGTTTTTCACGGCCAGATCGCCAAGTCCAGCCCAGCCTTCTTGTTCGTCTGGACGCTGCACGCGCTCGGCGTGACTGCGATGTTCTCCCTCATCCTCTCGCTGCGCGGACTGTGGAGCCTGCAACGGGGCCAGCCCCGCTAGTCGAGGAACCCTGGACATCCTGAGGACAGACGGGACGTTCACCGGTTTTTGCGAAGTAGAACGTGGGGTACGTCCCGTCTGTCCCCGGTTCCCCCCGGTTTTCCCGCAAGGAGATTATGGGTTGACAAAAATGGCAACCCTCTGTACTCTTAGGGTTGATAGAAGAGGTCAACCCTGATGGCCAAAAGGAAGACTTTCGGAAGAGTTCTACGCGAACTGCGTCGAACTACCGGGATGGGTATCAAGAGCCTAGCGCCTGAGCTCGGAGTGAGTTACAGCTATGTTAGCAAAATTGAAAATGACGTCACGGCGCCATCCGAGACCTTTGTCAACAAAACGGCGGATTACTTTGAGACGGATCCCAGCGTGCTGCTTATCGCGGCGGGCAAGGTTCCGCCGGACATTATGCGGATATTACAAACGTACCCGGATCAAGCCATCGCTATTCTTCGTGAGCATTTTGGACGCGATAAATGAGCAACGGTCCGGAGAGGGAAGCAATCCTTCAAATCGTCGAACGTCGAGCGAGTTTGGATGGACGCTTTACCGATCTGCGACGGTTGGGAACACGCGGCGGCGATGGATATTTTTCAATTCTGGTGCGAGCCACCGATATCAGAACGGGGCAACCCGTCGCGCTCAAGTTCTTCAATCCGCTAAAGCGCTTTTCCCCTGACGCGGGGTACCGATTTGATTGCTTTTCGAGAGAAGCGCGAATTCTCGAAACACTCGCGGGTGAGAAAGATATCATTCGGTGGATTTCACCAGTTGGGCATTTTACCGAAAAGTTCACTGCGCTTGGCGGGATCTCTATAGATTTGCCATTTGCGTACTTCGGGCTCGAACTTGGTGAGACGGACATTGAATCGGCCATTATGCGGGCTGAGATGAAGCCGGTCGAGATCCTGGACGCCTTCCATGTAATGTGCAGAGCCGTCCAAAGACTACATGCCCGCGGATATGTGCACAGGGATCTTAAGCCATCTAATTTCTTGATCATGCGTGACGGAACCCTGAGGTTATCTGATTTTGGTACTGCTCGGCAGCCCGAAGATACTGGCGCCCCGTTTTCCAGCAATTATGTATTGCCACCTGGTGATCGGAGGTATGCAGCACCTGAAATATTGGCGTGCCTTCTCGACGATGACGCTCGGATAGCCTACGCAGCTGATCTATTCGGTTTGGGAGCGATATTGTTTGAAATGATAACGGGAACGGTCTTGGGCCTGCACATTTTCGACGAGAACTTCAGACGGCAGTTGACCTCGGAAATGGCATCCGTAGCTCGCGGGCAACGCACGGCGAGGTACAACGAGATTGTCGGGTCAATTGCCGATAGCCATCCGCTCCCGAATCTGGCCGCCTTTTCTCCCGATGTACCGAAGAGCGTTTTGCCGCTAGTCGACGGTTTGTATAAGTCTCTTGCAAGTGTTGACTATCGCAAGCGATTGATAGCCTTTGATCGCATTTTCTTACGCATTCAAACGTCCTTAATTGTGCTTCGCAATGAGGTGAAGTACCAACAGTGGCAAGAGCGGCGGGAGACGTTTAGGAAAGCCAGAGAACGAAAACTGACAGAACGAAAACAGAAGGTGGAACCCCTTCCAGGCGGAGTTGCGAGATGATTGCTAGCGCAGAAAAAGAGAAGATTAGGGAGACCGCACCGGTTGTGCAGTTTCAGTCCGAGCCGCCATCCCACAACCCCCTCGTGCCGTCCTCGCCCATGGCAGTACGTCGTAAGGACAATGGGATAGTGCTTGATTGGGCGTTACCTTTGGATGTCACTCCTGCGGAGGTGGGAGCAGAGGTCGGCCCCAATATAGTAATGCGCTCTGAGCGCGAGGTGCAGAAGTATCCGACGAGTTCGCGGGCAAGAACGAATCTCGCGGTTGCATTGGCTAATACGGGCGAAGTGAGTCGAGCAATAACCGTATTTCGTGAAGCTCTTGAGCTGAATCGAAGTGACTACGTAGCCGCATCAACGTTGGGCAGGGTTTTGGTTGAGCAAAACAGGCTAGATGAAGCGGAGATTGTGTACAAAGATCTGCGCGCTCGCTTTCCTCGCAACCTCACGCCTTTGATTAGTCTCGCAATCCTTGTGATGCGGCGTGGACAATTTGACGAAGCCGAACGATTGCTGCGCGAGGGCAAATCGTTTGGGGTAAACAATGCTGCCCTGGATTACCACTTAGCAGTCCTACTGCTTCGCCGTGGCGACCCAGGCGCCGCCATTAGACAACTGAGGAATGCTCTTGAGGTCGACGGAAGGTCCCCCTCGCTCTATCAGGTACTTGGAATTGCCTATGCGTTAGCGGGTAACGACGCAAAATCTTCGCGAGCCTTCAATACGGCTCTGAAACTTGCACCCCACTTTGGAGATGCTGTCCGCGGTCTATCGAATATTCTTCTTCGCGTAGGTCAAGTTGATGCCGCGATCGACGGGCTAAGTCAGTACCTTCAAAAGAGTCCTGGGGATTCGGAAGCGCGACTAATACTTGCAAGAGGCTATCTGGAAAAGCGGAGATTTTCGTCTGCAAGGGCACAGTTCGCGGAAGTATACGAATGTGCGCCTGAGAGTACCAACTCCGATAAGGGGAAAAAATCGGAGCTTGCGAATGATATCGCCGTTTGCTATTACGGAGAGCGAGAGTTGAACACCGCTGAGCGGTGGTTTGTGAAGGCACTCGATTTGTCACCATCTCACGGTGCTTTGCCGTACAGAAACCTAGGTGGTCTCTATATGCAACTGGATCGCCCTCAATCTGCTATTCCGATACTGGAGCGAGGGAAAGCGTTGTTTGCCGATCCGAAGATCCCAGTCCTTCTGTCGGTCGCATGGGAATTGAGTGGACGAACGGATAGGGCCATTACCGAGTTGCAGCCGCTAGCAGATGCTGAAATCTCGGAAGTGAGCGTGTATGCCGCACTCGGGTGTTATCTGGGCGATATGCTTCAGTACACCCGCGCTCTCGCCGTTCTCGAAAAAGGCCGGACTATGTTTCCGCACGATGATCTGATTGCGAACAACCTAGCGTATATGTATCTCATGGCCGATCGTGTGTCGGAGGCCCGCCAAGTCCTCGAATCAACCAATACAGAGGATGTTGTTCTTACCGCGACCCGCGGACTACTCCTCTTGAAAGAGGGAGATATCGAAGGGGCCCGTCGGCGGTATTCGGCTGCTGCAACGCTTGCGTCGCAAAAAGGGAATCGGGATCTTGCGGAAACTGCGAGACAAAAGATGCATCTGGAGTTCGCTCGGTATTTCTTGTCTCGCGGAAACAATGCAGCAGCGTCTCTCGAGATCGAAAAGGGACTCAAGGTTCGGAAAGGCAGGCGGGCATACCGAGAGGATCTGGAACGCGTAAGAGAATCTCTGATGAAGAACTGAGGAAGAATATCCTATCAACTTGGACAAATAGACAAACTGAATAAACCGCGGGTGGCCTATCCTTTCGCGTTCTCTGCGAAAGGGTGGGACTCGGCCTGCCTTGAGCGAACCGTTTTCTCCCTTCGAATCGAAACTTATATAATCCACACATGCAAGGAATACCCTGGCCGGGTGCCCCACACATTCGCGTTGTTTGCGAATGTGTGGGTGCTGCGAGCGCCGAGTCACTCGCGGCTTATGGTAAGACCGGTGCTGAGAGTATCGGTACGCGGAGAATCATAAGTGATCTCGAAATATTCCGATGGCGCACAAACCCACACAACGCAGTTTTCGTTCTGTGGGCAGATGGGAAGCTTCTCCGCTGAGTCATTCGGACATCACATCGACCAACTCTCAACATCCCCACTCAAGCCAAAACCGTGCTTGAGTGGGCCACCCGTTACTCAAGCCATTGGTGCGGAGAGATTCTCCTGGACTGGGCAATTACGCGCGCGCTCTACTTGTTGCCCTTTGCCGTATCAGTTGGGGCCTTGCGAAAAAAGCTCAGGTAGTCGTAGTAGTCAGTAAGATGCTTGATCTGGCCGTTCTCTGTAAGTACGACCGAGACTCCTCGGCCAGAGATTCGTAGGTCTTTGACTGGTCCAGTTGGGCTTTCACCTGTAAATGAGCTGGTCCAGGCCCACTCAGCCACCACTACCGGACCTGATTCCACGACTCTGGTCAAGCGCCAATCCAAATCCGGCTGGCCTTGAATCACCTTTTGCATGAAATCTTTGACTTGTGCAATTCCTTGAGCATAGACCGCTAAAGGGATGTCTTCGTGAACAGCGTCGGGAGCCAGTATCTTGTCGATGGCTGCGAAATCATGACGATTCCATGCAGACGCATACGCTTCGAGCACAGCCTTTCCTGACGGCACTGCGGCCGCCGTTTGCTTCTGCTGTTGTGCCAAAGCGGTCGCCGCAAGGATCAGGAATATGCCGGAAATAACGGATGCTCTCATTCGGGCCTCCTCGATCAAAAATGGGATGAACATTATAGGCGCGAACAGTATAGGCGCGATGCCGACAGAAGGGAAACCCGGGGACAGACGGAACGTTCCCAGTAACTAGTTTGAATCGCACCCCAAAGAGAACCGCAGGGCAGCACACACCTCATTCATCCGTGCGGCACTAAGCTGGGCCACGCGTCTTCCTAATCGCTGTTGAGATACAGTGACCGCGTTGTGCAGGTTTACTGCGCAAGGGGACTTCATGCCGTCTTCTTCATTCAGCACGACTTCCGATGGCACGCCGCGAATGGTGGAAGTGACAGGCGCAACCGTGACCGTGGATAGATAGGCGATGGCGCTGTTGCGGGTGAGCACGAGGGCCGGTCGTTTCTTGGCGGGCGTCTTGCCGGGCGCGGCAAACTGGTAGAGCCGAACTTCTCCTCGGGCTATCTGGCCTCGGGCTATTCTTCCGGCCACGTGGCCTCCGATTCCCGGGGGGAAGCCGGGGACAGACGGGACGTTCTCTGTTTCTGGTTTCGACTACCGCCGCCGAGTTGCCTCGCGGCGGACCTCCCCGACCAACTCGCCGGATTCATCACAAATGATGTGTGATGGGGATCACTGCACAGCCCGCGGAACTGTGCAAAAGTACAATTGGCGCAAAAGACAAATTTACCGCCTCCAAACCGCTAGCGAAACTTGCGGACAACTCGGGCGTTGCAATCAGGGCGTGGCCACCGGCTACGCCCTTCGTCTTGGCGCGCGCTTTCAGGAGGAGGCGAAGTGAATCTCGAAACCAAAGTAGGAGCGATGAAGGAAGAAAAAAGAATGTTTTCCGCGTTTAACACCCGTAACTCCTTATTCCGGAATACTTTGCCGATAACTCCTTTAAACCCAAAGACCTGGCGGGATTTTCCTCCTAACTCTATGATTCCAAAAGACCGGGGGGGAGGGGGGTACCCTGTACTAACCAGTTAGTAACCCAAAAGTAACTATAAGCAAAACCAGAACCATCACATGAGAACTGAGAACTGAGAACTGAGAACTGAGAGCTGAGAGCTGAGAGCTGAGAGCTAAGAGCTAAAAACTGAATTTACAGGAGCAACAAAATGCCTTCATACCCACCAAGTGTTCGTCGCTGTCAACATCTCAAAGTCAACGGGACGCAGTGCGGATCGCCAGCCCTCCGCAACGAGAAACATTGTTACTACCACATGCGATGGACTCGAAAAGGCCAGGAGGTGATCTCGCATCTCCAGAAAGAGGGCGCAGTAATGCTGCCCACGCTCGAGGACGCGAATTCCATCCAGGTAGCGCTGGCCGATGTGATACGGATGCTGCGGACGCAGGAGGTGGATCATCGCACGGCAGCGCTGATGCTCTATGCCTTGCAGACCGCGTCTGCCAATCTAAAGCACACCTCGTTTGAGCCAGAACCAACGCAGGTAGTGATTGATCGCGAGTGCGTGGCGCGCCGTCCGATTGGGGCTACGGCCTGGTCCACGGTCGAGGGACGCGAGTACGACGAGGTGGAGAACGACGGCGTGGAGAAGGACGATTTGGACAAAGAGGTGGAGAAGGAGTGTATGTCGAAGGAAGGCCGAAAGTTTATGGCGGACTTGCAGCGCCTGTCGGACGGGGTAGCGCGTGATCCGGGATTCCTGGACAGGCGGTCCGGGACGGCGAGGGCGCTGGAGAAAGAATAGCCGAGAACTGAGCGGCGGGCGACAGACGAAGAACGGCCAGAGCAAAGTTCAGACTGGAGAATGAAATTTGGTCGGGGCGCGCGGATTTGAACCGCGGACCCCCTGCGCCCAAGGCAGGTGCGCTACCAGGCTGCGCTACGCCCCGACTCTTCTGCTCCACTGATTCTAAATCACTTCCACGAACCGCACCACGGCGGGCTCTCCCATTTTGCCCCGCTTTTGGTGCAAACTGTGCCAAAACTGTGTCAAAACTGTGCCAAAACCCCATCAGTTCACCCTCGCTGTGTCAGAACTGATGTGCTCCTCGTTTGCCTGCCGATTCAGCTTGAATAAAGCTTCGCGCTTCATCTGCAGCTTCATCTGAGAATACTTCTTGAAGACCTTGGCGTCTCCCTGCCGCAACAACTGCGTGACCCAATCGTCCGCAACGCCGCCGGCACTCAGCCGCGTCGCGTAGGTGAACCTGAGATCGTAGATGCGGAAATACGGGATGCCGGCGCGCCGCAAGGTGGCGTGCCAGACTGTCTTCAGAGTCTTCTGATGTCCGCTCGGATTCTCGTCACTCGGAAACAGATACGGACTGCACGGAGACAGACGAAGCTGGTCCCGAAATGCTTCGACCGCAATAGGCGTTAACGGCACCTCGGCCACTCCGTTGGGCGTCTTGGAATCGGGAATCCAGACCACCGCGTTCTCCAGATCCAGATGTTGCTTTTTCATCGGCATCAGCTCCTTGTACACACGCAGCCCCGTTTCGGTGATGATCCGCACGATGTTGCGCAAGTACTCCTGAGCATGGATCTCGATTTTCCGTTGTTCCGACCACGTGACATAGTGCGGGCGGAACAATCCTTTCACAGTGACCGGGAACTCCACCCCGGCACAGGGATTGGAGGGGAGGAGTTTCTTTCGAACCGCAACGTTCAACATGCGCCGCAGCACCCGCAGCTCCTGGTGCACCGTTGCCGGCTTGAGTTCCTGCCGTTCAATAAAGCCGGCGCCAGTCTTAAAGCGCACGCGGTCCCGAAGCCGCCTACGCAGGTACAGCTCGATCTCATCGGCATTGAGGTCGGCCAACTTGTGCGACTGAAATGCACTCTTCAGATGTTTGCTGGCTCGCATGTTGGCGTCGTGAGTCTTGGCAGCGCGCATGGGCGGCTTGGAATAGTTCTCCAGGAAAAAATCCACCCATGCTTCGAATCCCATCTGCTCGCCCTTGCGGACGATATCGAGAACTCTTTCGTCCCTGGCGTGCAGTCGTTCGCGGAGCTTCCTGTTCGCTTCCTGCCAGTCCTGAGTGAAGGTTGATTCTCGAATGCGCTTCCCGTCTCGATCCAGGTAGCTCATCCAGAGAACTTTTGTACCGCTTCGCTTGTAGACAACACCATCGTGTTTCCTAGGTCTCGCCATCTCCCACCTCTTGTTTGAACGTCGCGCGGAATGGCTCAAGATCCGGTCGCAAAAAACGGATGTTCCGACCCATTACGCGGAGATGGGGAATCTGCTTTCGCTCCACCCAAAGATACACTGTCTGTATGCTCACGCCCAGGTATATGGCCGCTTCTCGAACGGTGAGCGGAAGTTCCTCACGGAAGAACGGCACCCCGGTGTTTACGGCACTGATTACGGCATTCGGCTGGACCTGCTTAGAACTCATGGGGATCTTCATAAGCGGTATTGCTCCTTGTGTCAAAAACTCAGATCGCAACAGAATCGGGACGGCACTGGGATATCCGTGGCTCTATGCTCGCGCCGTGTAAGTACCGCGAGTTGACCTGGAAAGGTGAGACGGGGACGCTTGTGCAAGCGCCGCAACGGGTTGGCCTTGGGACCACACCGCGATGAGTTTCCGTAATGATGTGGCATGCATTCGACGACACCGAAGTCAGCCAGCAAGATTCCGGTGTGCGTTGTACATCGCGAGAGTTCTTACCGATTGCGGTTTGACTGGATGGCGAACTTTGTCCGGCACCGATAGCGTTGGGAACAAGGCTGAGGACCGCACAGGAAGCGAGGCAAGTCGGCTGAAGGGCAGTTGCTTCGGTCATTCAGTTCCGCTCACGCCGTGTACTCAGTCTTTTTCGCCGACGCGCTGGCGGGCCTCTTTTAGCCGGGCCATAGGGTCTGTGCCGTGAATGGCGGGTCCCAGGAGTCGCAACCGTTCAGCCATGCTGCTTGCGGTTGCCACGAACGTGAAACGTGTTTACTGGTTCAGCGTGGCAGATTTCGATTTCTCCTGCCAGGCTGCACACCTTCTAAACCTTTATGAGGCAATGAGTTGCGCCCTGTGGTTTCCTTTGGGTGCGAGGACTACGCACGCATTATGAGCTATGGGGAGTGGATTCAATCGCTCATGGCATGGCACAATATGAGCGATAGAATAGTCTGCTATCGCTCGGCCAGCCATGTCCGATACCCGAAACATGGGCCATTAGCGGCCTAATGGCCAACCCCGCCACCCATCCCCAGACCATGGAATGCCTGCCAGACGGAGCCGGGATGCCGTCCGATATTTTGTGTTGTCCATTAGTAATGGACATGGCACAATAGTGGACATAATGCGGGTTGAACCACCATTGGCCCCTTTTCTCGAGCAGCTTCGAACTCTGCACTTCGTCAGCGACCTCGACTTCTCTGCGGAGGGTCGCGGCAACGATCCAGGGATCGACGGCCTTCTCAAGGTGCGCACTCCCAAAGGGACCTACGCCTTTCTCGTTGAACAGAAGAGGTCGTATCTCGACCGGGGGATACTCAATGCCTTGGTCGCTCAAGCCAAACTCAATGCCAAGGAGCATCGTGAGCCGTTTCTATTGCTGGCGCGCTACATCCCCAGACCTTCCGCTGAGCGCTTGATCGAATCGGGAGTTAATTTCCTGGATCAAGCCGGCAACATGCACCTTGTGCTCGGTCCAAACTATGCGCGTACGATCATCGGAAATAAAGAGAACACCGTTGCGAAAGAAGGCAAGCGTGTCAGTCCTGCTATTGCTCAGTTGCTGTTCACGTTTGCCACGAAGGAACAAACCGGAGACTGGTCCGTACGTCAACTGGCAGAAGTATCCGGATTGAGCAAGAGTAATGTCGCGAACGTCCGACAGCAGTTGGTCGACCGGGGAGTTCTGAGAAAATCAGGGCAAGGCTTCGAGATCCGTGACAAGTCGCGACTCCAGGAAGAGCTGTTGAGAGGGTACGAACTCGCTCTGCGGCCCAAACTTCTAATCGGCCGCTTCCGTTCCGCCGTCAGCGACCTGGACGAGGTGCTCGCCAGCGTCCGAGAATCTTTTGCAGACCTGTCAATTCGGTGGTCGGTAACGGGTGGACCCGCTGCTTACGCACTGCAAAAGTTCTATCGAGGATTAGAACTACCAATCTTTGTCGACTCTTTTCCTGACCAGCTTCGTCGTCGGCTGCGGATCATTCCCGACAAATCCGGGCCGCTCATCCTCTTGCGTTCCTTCGGTACCGTCCCCTTTTGGCGGGAAACCGAGCCCTTCCCCCTTGCGCATCCGTGGCTGATCTACTCGGAACTGATGTATTCTTCCGATCCAAGAGCACACGAGGCTGCGGAAGAAATCAAACGCGAGTTCCTTTCCTGAGCGATGCCCGAACTTACCGACAGCCAAATCGCTGATCTGCGCGCGCTGCGAGATCATTGTGGAGCGCTCGGAGCGGATCTTGTGGTTATCGGGGCAATTGCATATCAGGTGCATTTTCCAGAAGAATCGCGGCACACGGGCGATATTGATTTCGCCGTGGCTTTGGACCTTGATGAATTCGCAGAGCTCGAACGCCGGCTTCTTGCCGATGGCTGGATCCGCTTCGCAAACCGTGAGCACCGGTGGCGGAGCGTGCAGGGAACGATCCTGGATCTGATTCCGGCCGGACCCAAACTTCGAGAAGCGAAGCAGGTCACCTGGCCTGTCAGCCAGTTCACGATGAGTCTGGTGGGTTTCGAGCACGTCTTCACCAGCGCTCAGCCGTTTCAATTCACGCCAGATCTCACGTTGAAGGTAATCTCATCTACTGCGCTGATGCTCCTGAAAATCGTCGCGTTTATGGACGATCAGCAGCGGAGAGCCAAGGATCTGGATGACATACGGGGTCTGCTTGTGCAATACGAAGCCGACAGTGATCGAGTCTTCTCGGATGTGGTGATAGATGCCGCCCTCGAGGATTATGGGCTGGCGTCTGCCTTTCTTCTGGGCCTCGACCTGCGTGAGCTGTGCACGGACGACGAGGTCGCGATTGTCCATGCATTTTTGGACGCGATGGATGAAGACAATCCAGCATGGATGTCTTTCGTGCGGGCCAGAGGTGTCGGGGATCATGTCGAACAAGATGCTCGCGCCCAGCTTGATACTTTCAGACAAGGTTTTGACCACAAGGCATAATGGCCGCTGGACAATTCCACGGCTCCCGCGAATCACAGTGGTGTCCCGACCAACGGCGGCAAGAAGGAGTGTTTGTGTTTCTCGCAACAACGGAATATCTTCCCAGAATTGAGGTGCTCCTGCTGTCGAGCGGGAATCCGACGGAACTTGCGAAAAAGGAAGCCAGCCTGATCGCAGCTATTGAAAAGATGCTCTCAGACTTCGCGAGGGCGTGCCGCGCACAGGCCACGCCGGTTGTCATCATGCACCAAGACGCTTTCGCGGCCGATTATCAGGAAGAGGAATATCGACTCATGGGCATGGCGATAAAGTTCGCTGGCATCTGCGGCAAAGAAGTCCACATCATTGGAACCAACAGGCACACTGTCGACCAAAGCACAACAACTCACTGAACCCTGAAGAGCAACTCTCTCGTCGAGTTTTGGCCACGCCCAAATTTTCAGTGCAGGAAAATACCGATCACATTGTGACTGGCCGCGAGACTGCGTTCTGTCTAAGAAAGTACATTCGATGACGGGACCGGGGCCAGGCACTGAACCCTTGGGGGCTCGAGTCACGCCTTCGTTGTGACCTCTGTCTCTGCAGATTCGGCTTTTCCCCCCACCTGCCGTTTTAGCTCCTGAAGCCAGCCCTTCGGATTTGTGCCGTGAACGAGCCGTCTCATGAATCCCAGCCTCTCGCCGATGTTGTCGCGGTTGCGCCTAATATCGTCCTTCGTGACCTTGGTGTACAGGGTGAGGAAGACCTCCATACTGCTTGGCTTCGCGAATACGTAGGTGGCATGGCCCAGCTGCGGCGTCTCGACGATGACCGCCTTTTCGAGGTCGAAGATGTATTCGCCGCGAAACAGGTAGAGCCGGCGGGCTCGACGCGAGAGCTGGCGATAGAAGAGCGGGTCATAATCTGGTCGCCAACTGATCTGAGCGATATCGAAATCCCCTGGAATGCGCAGCCCAGAACACATTCGTTCCAGATCCGCTCTTTCGATAGCCCGGTGCTCCAGGCAGAACCGGATCTGATCCAAAGCACGTGAGTACTGTCCGAAGCGATGATAGGCGGTTCGGGCGGTCTCTAATTGCCGCGGAAAATCCGCGGGAAGCCTGACTGCGAGCCGGCTCGGCAAGGCAGTCTCCCAACTGACCAACTCCCACTCGCCGCCGCGCTTGCGGTACTTACCGCTGCGGACGAAGGTCCCGTCCACCTCCAGCTTGGCACCCAGTAAGTGCTTCCACCGGTTCCAGCTTGCGTCCCATATGGTATGCAGGAGGGCGGGATCAAGCCAGAACTCCAGCTTGCGGCGCGCGTCGCGGCACAGTACCCGGTCGGCATAGAAATCGCAATTGCGCAGCGGTAGGTGGAACCGGCGACGCCGATTTTCTGGTAAGAACATCAGGATGCGATGGGCGAAAAAGGTTTGGCCGTCGCGGGAATGCTCACCACTTACGAGAATTGAGCCGAAGCCACCGTAGGGAAACACCGCTGGAGCCTCCGGATCGCCGAGCAGCGTGTCGTAGCAGGCACGTAGTTCCGGCTGTCCGAGAATGTTAAAAGCTCGTTCCACTGCCACTTGCTCGGGATGGGGCGCGCCTGCCGCTGTGAGCTCCAGGTGCCGAAGCTTGAAAGCGAGCCGGACTTCGGCGGGAGCAGCGCTGGAAGAAACTCCCAAAACCTCGTAGAGGTTGGGGCGCTTGCTTTGCGCATCCGACTGAGGGAGACGATAGAAGTACTCGCGCAAGATTTCGCAAGGCAGAAAGATGGCAGAAATGCCCAGGTGGCCGTGCTGAACCTGGGCGGAAACGAAATGCTGTTGTCTCTTGTCCAATTTGGGATGGGTGACGTATGCGACCGGGGCCTGGTACAGGCAACGATCTATCCCTGAGAAATGAGCCTTTGTGACGTAAATCTCAGGGCCTGTGGTATCTTCCGCAAGCCTGGGAAACGCAATCTCGTCTCCCACCATAATGTGGCCGGCCACGATGCGAGACACGAGGATCTTCCCACGGTTCGTGAGTACGCAGACAGCCGGGTTGCGCTCTCTCGCGATGCTCGCCACTCGCTCGCAAAAAATTGGCACGGGCTCGCTCAAGGTTGCGGAAGCCATGTTCACGAGCGCATTCTAAGGCGGTCATATCGGGAGGTCGAACGCGCGAAAGGGCCGTCAGGCTGCCCGCACGATTTACCGACTTTTCTCTGCCGGCCCGGTAGAGTTGTGCATTGCGCACCGGCTCTCTTCTGGCGGAAGGAACATCAACGTGGGGTCGTGTTTTGAGAAAACTCCCCTGAAGTATCGGGCTGCAACTCAGCGATTCGCATCGCAATCCCTGTGACGCGGCCCACGATCTCGGCGTCTTGGGGATAACGCAGGTGCCGGATTGGTACCGGCGATTTGGGGGATGGCACAAGGAGCAAGCGGCTCCCCTCGAGGTCGCACCAACTGCAGGCGTAACGATTGTCGCGAAGCTCGACAAAATAGACCGGACGGTCGTGTTCGCTCGGCCAAACGCCCTTGGTGACCTTGTTTTGACGCGGATCGATCTGGACGAATGCGTCTGGACGGATCAGGGGATCGAGCGTGTAGTCCTCGGTCCCGACATACCCATAAAGCACATCCCGGAGACCAGCCTGCTGCAGCAGGAAGAGCGGCATCTCACCTAAGCCCTGCAACATTCGATGGACCAAATTCGTCCGCTCCAAGGGAAGCTTCTCCGCCAAGTTCAGAGAAGGCGCTACAATCGGCTCCGCTCGCGCGAGCGTCAGGCCACTGAGGTGGGTGTGTGGCAGGGCTATCAATCCTCGTTCCTTACCAAGATCGCGGATATTGAGTCCGAAGAGGCTCAAGATCTCGTTGATGTCGCATTCGTAGATGAGGCTGAGGCTTTGGAACTTCGCGAGGCGTGGTTTGGATTTACCGTTTTCGAGGTCGCTTACCCAATTGTGAGACACGTAGAAAGCTGGATCTCTCGTTTCTTCTGCAATTTGCTGGCTAATCTGCTCGACCCGACGGATGGACAGGTGCAATCGCTCGCGTTTCGCGCGGAGACGCTGACCAGCTACGGTACTTGACGACGGGGCCAACATTGGGAACGGCTCAGGTTGGCGTTTCGGTATGGTAGGCGCAAATCGGTCGCTTTGTCCACCGCGATTAAGTTTTGTTCGGAAATCCGACATACTCCGTACGAATTCTCAATAGCTTGCGAGGCCTCAACCGGCTGATTCGCACCAAGCTGGTCGGGACTCCGACCACGATCTCACCTATAACCTGTTACCCATCGTCAGAAAAAACCGCATTCCTGCGCTGAAAGCGAGCCCCTGCCCGAAATACCGGACAAGTAGCAGATATTTGTGACAGCGCCGACGCGAATGTTTAAACCGAAACAAATCTCTGCGAGCAGATTGATACTGGCCGGAAATGTAATTCAGGTCGTACTGGTCTTCGATGAGCACTCGGACTTCTGACCGGCTGTAAGCCGCACTTCTCGCGAGAAAGACGCGACGCGAGGGCCGGCAGTGCCTTCTCAGACGAAGCGAAGATCGAACGGAGAGCTTGCGGAGCGGGTAAAGTCTATCCTGGCGAGCAAGAAGCTTACGCTGTACCAGGCATCCCAGAGATCGGCAGCTTTCTTTGGCCGGTCATCACCTCACTACCTGCCGCACAATCTCTATTACGATCTCCGGCACGGGAGCTTCAGCCCGAGCCTGTTCCAATTGTTTGCCTTTAGCCGGATCTCCGATTACCGGCTCACGGACTGGCTGCGGGTCTTTGGCTTTGACATCGAGGCAATCCCTCGCTTACAGATTCAGCTTCCTTCAAAACGCACCGCACTTCTGGAATCATCGCTGGATGACCCGAACGCGTTCATCCCTTGGCTTCGGAATTTGCGCGCTAGCACCGCTCCTAATGCCGTAGTACCACTGTCCCAGGTTCTGGACTGGACGAAGCCCCGACGCCTTGGCTCACTAGCAGAACCGAAGGGCAAAGGTTTCTTATACGCGAAGATCGGTTATGAGGACGCACTTGCTTTTCCAGAATTGCTCGCGGGCAGCATCGCCCGTGTAAGTCCTGGGATGACGGACCACCTGCTGAGGCAGATCAGCGGTGAGGAGTCCAGCAATCTGTTGCTGGTTGAGCATGGGAAGGGACTGTCTTGTTGCCGGATCCGGGTCGTTGGAGGTGGGCGGATTGCGACGATCAGTACCCAACTGCCGTATGCCCAAGTTGAGTTCAAGGTTCCTGAAGAGGCGAGGCTAGCTGGCGTAGTGGATCTCGAGATCCGCAGCCTGCTACGGCCAGAGCAACCTGCCGTTGCCAAGGAGTTGGCGAAACGCTGGAAGCCGGAAGCGCTATCCCCCGAACCATCTCAACTAGGTTCGCTCCTTCGCCGTGCCAGGCTGCGAATGGGGCTCTCGTTCCGTGCGGCCTCTGCGATCAGTCGAGAGATCGCGGATTCGCTGGGCGATGAACGCTACTTCATAGCTTCCGGATCTCTATCCGACTATGAAACGCTCAACATCCCACCCCGCCACTTTCACAAGATCGTGACGTTCTGCGCGGCTTATTCGCTGCGCTTGAATGCGATATTTAAGACGCTTGGTCTCAGCCTGCAAGAAGCTGGACTGGAACATATGCCGGAAATGCTCATCGGCCGACCGTCGCTGGCGGCGATTGAGGCGGCTGCTGAGATGGATGAGATTGAGCAAACCGAATTTATTGGAGAACTGGTTGCTGAACTTGGGGAGATCCCCTTCTTTCTGCGAGGATCGCTGAAATCGCTCTCCGGTTTAAAAGGACCGACCCTGAGAGACTTCTTCTGGATCGGCGGGAAACGAAATACCTTCCATCCATATCTAGCGGGTGGGGTGCTCGCCGTGGTGAATCGACAAAGGAAAAAGCCCAATGACTGCGGCTCAAAACCGCTATGGCAACAGCCGTTGTATGTCATTCTCAAACGTGATGGGACCTACTTGTGCGGGTGCTGCACCCGCGAGAACAGCAGTTTGGTGATTCACTCGTATCCTGGCGGAGTCCACAGGCGAGATCAATTCCGGAATCGCGATGCTGAGGTGATCGGCAAGATTTTTACGATAGTGCGAAGGCTGTCCTGAGGTCCGGGCGTGTTGTCTGAAGAGAGCAGAGACGCGACCTCGCGTACTAACGGAAGAATCATGATTAGTACTTACGTTCGTGTTGACTTCTCACATTTACACCGCGCTCGCTACCAGCGTCCTGCTCTTGCACGGACTCTTCATCCGCTGGGTCGCCCTCGGGGCAATATTGACGCACCTCCGCCCGAGGCTGCGCTGGCTGCACATTGCTTCTCTGGTCTGGGGAATTCTCACTGAAGTTCTACCCTGGCCATGCCCCTTGACCCTGTGGGAAAACTGGCTGGAGAGCCAAGCGGGAATCACACCTTACCAGGGCGGCTTCCTGCTCCACTATATGGACAAGCTCGTCTACCCGGGATGTTTCCGCTACCCTGCTCACGGCTACCGGCGCCACTGTCTGCACACTGAATCTCGCCTTCTACGCTCGGCAACTGTGGGTCGGCCATGACATCATCGCCGCCAGACGGAATCGCTAGTGTCTGCCTTGGCAGTCGGTCAGTCACGTTTTGACGGACTGGAAGAGTCCGGCTTGCCGACGACTCGGGAACGGTCCTGTTCGTGGACACTTGCGCGTTTGTCGGTACGAATCCCGAGAACGCAGCCAACTTCTGTATTGGCCGTTGATGCGGGCGCAATCCGCCAAGTGAACGCGCGTGCATCCATGGGTGCTCAGCCCGAGGAGAAAACTGCATCCTTTTTCTAATTTTTCGCAAAGGGCCGAGCATCAAAGAAGATCTCGTTGCGCATGATCAGGCCGTCTTTGAACGTCATCAACGCTGCCGCGCGGCAGACCCCAATAGGTTCGGCAAAATCCATATCATAGGTCAACATCGCCTGGTCCTCGGAACCGAACTTCGCGTGCACTTTAATGCTATTGATGAGGGGTAGGAGGCGCTTGGCGGCTTCAAGAACCGCCTCCTTCCCGGTCAGTTCCTCCATCGGTGTGACAAGCCGAACGTCGGGGTGCAAGTGCCGTGCCATACCTGACAGGTCCTTGTCGTTCATTGCTTTGTAGTAGGTCTCGGCGGAAGCCACGTTTCTTTCAGTCATAGCTATCTCCTTCGTTTTGGATCTCTGCAAGAATGTGTGTTCATGTTGTCGAATCAGTGTGCCAGCCCGGATTGGTCCACTGTCCGTGGCGCAGTACGAACACCTCCGTGACCCTGCCGGAAATCAGCGATCGTTTCCCGTTTGTTTCCGTTTCGAGCAGATATTTGCTCCAAATAATTACGACATTCCCGAAGCGCTGAACCTCAGTGTGTGGGAACTCAAGTCGAATGAGCTTTCCACCTTCCTTTTGAAAGTCAGCGGCTGACTGAAACACCTCGGCCTGGGTCTTCCATTTCTCTTCGTCCGCGCTGATGACGATGGTGTCTGGGGGCACCAATTTCTGGAGGGCCTTTGTGTCGTTGGCAAACCAGGCGCGCCAGACCGCTTCCCGCACCTTAAGGATCTCGCTTCGGTCGTCCGTGCTTGTTGATGCGAAACTTGACCCTATCAGCACGACCAACCCGACGAACGCTACCGATGTGATCCGAACTGCACGACGCATGCTTTCCTCCTCTTATAAAGGTCGCGGGGCGCCTCACAATCGCCCGAGAGTAATCGGAGCGACCCGCGCGGTGAGTGAATCCTCTGCCATCGCCTAACAGCCCGTGGTGTAAGTCTGGATTCGTAGGCGGAAAGTTCTGGGGTATCCACAGGGTTTGTTCGTAGAATCGGCGCATGGCGATGGGCACGCGCAAGCAGCGGGAGAAGCAAGAGGATT
>Ga0066793_10000235_pt1 | contig 20438 bp, 19 predicted proteins | sample PersoiDNA2013189_FD_83876 | JGI IMG/M metagenome (GOLD analysis project Ga0066793, IMG submission 83876) | Permafrost soil microbial communities from the Arctic, to analyse light accelerated degradation of dissolved organic matter (DOM) -... | ecosystem: Environmental > Terrestrial > Soil >... | reverse complement strand
GGGATAATCGGGCGCGGCTTTGTATACATGGGTTCGACGTAGATCGATTCGCTCTGCTCCTCCGGCAGCGCGGGCAGCATCTGCTCCCGATTGGGCAGCGGTACGAGTTGCATCGACTGGTAGCCCGCCTGCTGTGGACCCTGATAGGGGACCGGGAGCATAGAGGAGCGGTCAGCTTGCGCTGGTCCCTGTACCTGTGTCATCGCGTAGGGTGCGCCCCATCCCTGTTGTTGCATGGTAGTATTCCAACCCGTGTCGGCTGGAGGTCTGCCGGGTGCTTCGAATGAAAGCTGGGGTCCCTGGTTGCCCCATGCCTCACCGGGTGGTGCGGTGTTCCATGTCGTCGGTACTGGTCCTGCCGTCCCCCAACCTGCAGCCTGTGGTTGTCCCAGTAGCGACGAAGGCGCTCCGCAATGGGGGCATGGAGCCTCATTTGCTGGTCTTGCTGATTTACAATAACTACAGAACATCTTCTTCGCCTACCTTTTCGTATATTACCTGCTATCTCACACTATCATCCAACGCGCCAACAATCAAGAATCGCGGGAGCTTCTAGGGCAAAAGGGCTATTCTTCTTCGCTTTCCCACAAGTTATCTCTTGAAGCATGTCCTTGCCAGGTGCTACCATGTGGCATGGGAGTAGAGATATATGCCAGAGACACAAGAACAATGGTATAACAGACAGGCTATTGAGCAATTGGCGCAACATATCCCTTTCGAGCGGGATAGCGCCAGCAAGGCAGAGCAGATTGAGATGCTGCGAGGCCTGGTTATTCGCCATGGTCGCGATATAGATCCGAACCTCTTTGGCTTCGAGGCGCGCAACGAGCTGGTGCGCCTGGGACTATGGAGCCGGATTGGGTCCAGCACATAAATTTAGAGGAAATCATACATGACTTTTTTGCTAGTGAAGCACTGATTGTGTTGACATGCTACTTTGCGTTCCTGATAATACGTTCGGAAACACATGAATGTGCATCTACTTACCATCTATAAAAGAGAAATTAAGAATGTTTCGTAAGTATCAAATTATTGGAGTTGTGAGCGCGCCACTTTTATGCTTATTTTTACTGACTGGTTGTAGTCTACCTGGTGGAAGAATGGGTAATGTGCAGAATACATTGAGCGGTGCAAAGTCGGCTCTCGCCAGTCCTACTGCCCATCCGCACGATCCCAGCGTAGATCCTGTCGTCATCGAGTCCCCAACGCCTGTGCCCGGCGCTAGCGCCAACGCCCAGCAGTTGGGTCTGTCGGATCGCACAATCGTCATTGAGAGTGTGAGCGAGCAGGCGGATAGCACTGACGACTTTGCAACAATTACGCTACAGCTTACATTTAAAGATACGGGCAACAAAGATATTGATAACCTCGCCGCCGCCTACAAGTTGGTGGGAACCGAAGGTGATATGTTCGGGTTACAGCCAGGAAGCAGCGATTACTTCGGGCGCGTGGCAGCGGGTAGCGTGCGCAGCGGAGTAGTTGCCTTTCAGCAAATACCGTCCGCTGCCACCAGCAAATTACAATTGTACTACCATGCCGATGCATCGCAGGTAGTCTTTGCGCCCCTCAGTATCGGCTAGTGTGGGCTTCTCTGCCGAGAATAGTTTTCACTCTATCAGGCCGTTTTGTTGCGCATGAACTCCAGCACAATGCGGTCGACGCGATTATCTTCGAACCAGCGCTCTTCGAGGTTTTCGCGTGCGCTGAACTTGCGGAACGCCTCGCGCGTCACGTCGTCGTATGTCCCATTGATCGTGCCCTGGTAGTCGCCCGTGGTCGTCAGCATCTCCTGTATCTCGCGCGCCAGGCTTGCATCGATCGGCAGAGCATCTTTGGGATCGGTGGGGAAGAGGTAGAGTTTGTGCAGGTGCAGGATGCGCTGTAGCTCGTCGATAGGCTTCACATGGTCATCAACGCGTAGATCAATGAAGCGATCGTTGAAGCCAGCGTAGCCACCATGCTCGCGCACGACCAGCAGCGCCGCCGCTTGCTGTCCCCGGCTATCGCCACCCGCGGCCTGTCCGGCGGCCAGCGCAGCGAGAAGGCGGTCACAGAGCAGGCCAGCGGTGTTTTCAAAGGTATGGGCCATGGCCATGACGGTATCCTCGCCCGTCAGAAGGTTGCCCTGGCACGTGTAGTGCTCGCCTGTGTGGCCTCCCGCCCAGGGGAAACATTGCTTCCCAGTATATGTAGCGGGCGCGCCATTGGCCCCCACAATGCCAAGCTGGCGATCCTCGTGGCCTCCATCGGCCTGGATCAGCTTTTCTACCGCCTCTGAGGCCGACATGCCACTCGCCAATAGCTCCAGGCCACGGGGACCATAGCTGGTATTTGCCCATGCCTGTGTCGCGATCGCACCGATACCCGCGCGCGCCCACGGCACTACCGCGCCCACAGCCAGAAATTTTGATTGCACGGCGATTCCCAACTCACCTTTTGCGGGATCGCGCGCTACAATAGAAAAGGTCATCAGTTCTCCTCCGTCTCAAAATCGTTTGCAGGTGCTATTATAGCACTTCGTGCCAGAGGCGCGCGTCTTCGTTGTGACTGGTCGCCAGTGCCAAACGTCGTATTCAGATAAGCAGCGAAATTATCCAGAGACGTAGAATGCTTGACTTTTCGCGTTGTTTTAAGCACAATTGTAAGAAGCCAGCCCTATGAGAGATATACATCCGTCGCGACGTATATGTATCATGGTGATGGCGAGTATACCAGCGATCAGGTGTATCTCTTTTCCGCACACATAGTCGTTTGCCTGCAATGCCACGCGCGGGGTGCCTCGCGGCTATATTATTTAAAGAGGTACGCGTAGATCTTCAAGGAGCGATGGATGGTTCGACACGACTGGTCAGATGATGACCTTGCTCTGCGGTTACGTGAGCGTGACCCCGAGGCTCTGGAAACACTCATCTCCCGGTATTCTCGTGAAATATTTTATTTCATCAGATTAGTTCTGGATGGTATTGGTGTTGCCCAGGACGCTGAAGAGTGCGTTAACGACCTCTTCGTAGCTGTCTGGCAAGAGATCGATAGCTTTGATGCCGGACGTGGCACGCTGCGCACCTGGCTCACGATGCGGGCAAAGTATATCGCCCTCGATCGGCGACGCCAGTTGTGTCGCCGCCAGACGCATAATTTGCAGTCGGCTGATGAAAGTCGACCATGGAGCTCGGCTGAGAGTGCCGGAGGGCGCAAGTCTGCTGGTTGGGGCTACGAATACGATAATCGCGTGCTTCTTCCACCCCATCCAGAGGCAAGCATGGAAAGTTTGTTAGAGCAAAGCGAGAGGCGCGAAGAGCTGCGCCTTGCCTTGGCGACGTTGCCTGAGCTTGACCGCTACCTGATCTATCAGCGTTATTTCAAGTTCGCCAGCACAGAGGAATTGGCAGCAAAGACTGGCCTGACCCGCCACGCTGTCGATACGCGATTGTGGCGAGCGCGGAAAAGCTTACGTGAAGCGCTCAAGGAGCATATACATGAGTACGAGCGAATTTGACGGGCTAGAAGATGAGAAGGAACCGTCTCCCCTTTCTTTACAAGATAGGGACCTGCCGCATGATTTCTCTCATGAAGACGTGGCCTTTGCACAGGAGCTGGGGAGTCTTTTTACCTTGCACGACAAGGAGATCCCTCCCTATTTCGCCCAGACCCTGCTAGAGCCGGAGAATCCGCGCTTCCAGCCGGTCGAACGGGAATTTGAGCAGAAGACGTATGCTCGTGTCTTCCGCCGCTTGAAATTACGCCGCCGTCTTTTTCGCTCTTCAAAACCGCTGCGTCGCTCGGCGCTGGCAGTTGTTGCCGCGTGTCTGCTCTTTATGCTGGCGACGATGGTCGCGACGGGTAACTCATTCGCTGAAGGCATGGCGATTCTCCTGGCTGGTTCGCACAGTGGCGTGCTCCAGGTCGCGAGCTATCCTCAGTCGCTAGCCTCTTCCTCGCGTGCCACGCAGAAAGTGCCTGATCCACAGACGAAGCAGATCAGCCTGCTGGATGTTGAGCAGCAGCTCGCGTTCTCTATGTACTGGCCGCAGTCGTTGCCTGATAATTATGCTCTCTCCGGCGTCTCGCTCTTCAAAGATCCAGATCAGCTCTGGGCGGAGGGTCCTATTGTGCAGCTCAGCTATGAATATATGCTGCCCGGTGTGAAGCCGCACGGGAATGGGCGCCTCGCTATTCGCGAGTTCAAGCCTACCGGGCGGGTGCTCCAGGTTGTGCAGCCGGGTGCCGCGCACCAGATAGAGATCAATAGTAATGGTCAAGGGCAGGTCGCCATCTACGTTGATGGACAGTGGGGCCAGACGACGAAGGTCTCGCAAGCCTGGGTCTTTGGCACGCGCAGCGAGCTGATATATGAGCGCGACGGCATTGTCTTCTGGATCGTGGGCGATCAGCGCGATAGTATCAATAATGCCGTCCTGCAAAATATCGCATCTTCGATGAGACCTTTCAATATGAGCCGCGCTCTTCACATGGGGGCTGGCCTCAACGCGCTGGTGGCCTATGATGACTCCCGCTGGCTCTTTACCGGCGATGTGGTCTATCAGGATGGCCCTAATGGCGGCTCGTGGAGCGATGTTGGGCAGTGGCCCGCGTCTTCTCCAAGAGCGCCTACTCATCTTAAATGATCCTTGTGGCACTGGACAATTACCTGTTCCATCTGCTATGCTACATGATGTAGGAAAGCCAGATGCGTGCTCAACAACCATGCACATGGCGCTTCTCTAGCAACGTCGCTAGAGGAGACGAACTGACAGAAGCAAACCTCAAAGGAGAGGCGGATGAAACAATCAGTGACACAAGAGAAAGCCGCGAGACCTCATGGTCTCCCTAACTTACGACATCTTCGTCAGCGCAAGGGCTTGAGCCTCGGGCAACTGGCGGATATGACCGGGCTACGCCGCGATACCATCACACACCTGGAGAACGGACGGCTGGACCCACAACCCTATCACGTACGCCTACTTGCACGCGTACTCGAAGTCGCAACCTTCGATCTCGTCTCATAAGAACGCTCGCTCATAGATGTTCGATGACGCGCATCATTGATCTGTCCGTTCAACATAAAGGGCATCCTCATCGATGCCCTGTTAACTATTTCCCCTCCGCCAGATTTCCCATTTTCTCCCTTGCTTATCCTGAGCGCGCTTACGCTACGTCGTGAAGCGGCATAAGCCATCCCAAACAGTGAACCGTCATGCGCTGCGTGACGGTTCACTGTTTGGGATGGCTTATGCGAATTTATCTATGTATTACGCAGGAATGCTTGTTACCTGCTTCTCGAAGTTCTTGAAGAAGCGATCCACCGCGCCTTTGACGGCACCCTTGAGGATGATATCGGGAATCGCGGCGATCTTGCCTTCCATCTCTGCGTGCGCGTCGTAGCTGAGGTCGGTCCCTTCGGCGATCTCGGCGAGGGTAACGGCGCATCTTGCTTTAACGGAACCGAGTGAGCTGCTTGGCTCCGCGACCAGGACAACGTGAGACGGCTCTACGACGTTTTCCGTGCGCAGGTAGATGGAGTAGGGTCCTCTTAGTCCGGGAATGTCGGGTGAGACGATCAATTCAAGGTGTCGTCCTATGGGCAGGTCTACGAACTCCGCCTTCTCACAGCCTGGAATGCTGTTCTTGAGAACTTCCGGATTTAAAAGCGCCTGAAATACTTGCTGCCGGGGTACTTTAATTTTCTGGTTTCCTGAAAAATCCATTGCGGGGTATATCCTTTTCTTCATAATAATTATTTCTCATACTACCTATCACATAGATGGTTATGCTCAAGTATGAGTCAAAGCATATATACTCTTTTCTGAGAAGAGTCTGGTGCTTTATCGATACTTATTATAGGCTATGCTTGTGTATAGCTCAACGTTGTGGGGAGTTAAGTACTAGTTGGGGCGTGTTTTCCTCTCATCATACCTTCCAGATGAGAATCTTTGCATCCGTCGATCCGGTCGCCAGCCCATGTCCTCCCCAGGCTGCTGATGTGAGCGCGCCCGCATGCGCGTCATAACTGGTGTACTTATTGTTCCCTGGTGTCCAGATACGCAGTGTGCCATCGCTCGCAGCCGTTGCCAGACGTTCGCCCGACACCGGCTCCCATGCAAGGCCATTGACCGCGCTTGCGTGCGATAGCGTTGACGTAATGCTCGCCGTGGCTAGAGAGAGAACGCGTACCATTTTGTCCGAGCCGCCGGAGGCTAATTTTGTGCTATCGGGCGACCAGGCGAGCGAGAGAACCGATCCGAGATGGCTCTCGTAGTTCTGTATCTGACCGGCTTCGCTACCTTTCAGGCGAGCGATGGTCACGCGCCCGCCTGCTGTACCCGTTGCGATGAAGGTGCCATCGGGGGATATAGCGACGGCATGGATGATTGCTCGATTTGCTTCCAGCGATGTCCTGCTGTTCGCCAGGGTAAATCTGTGTAGACCGTTGCCTGCTGTGCCGATGAAGAGTTCGTCTCCGTTCGTGCTCCATGCCAGCGCGCTGATCGCGGATGCAAGCAGGGACGAGCGGTACAGTGTATTACCTGCCGGATTCCAGATCTGCGCCTGGTTGTCTCGTCCACCCGAGGCCAGGAGGGTGCCCTGCAGGTTCCAGACTACCGCCTGTACTGCCGCTGCATGTCCCTTATAAACAAGGGTGCTCTGATTGCTGGCGTTCCATAGGCGTACGGTGTGGTCGCGAGAACTGGAGGCAAGCTGCGCGCCATCCGGTGACCAGGAGAGCGCCGTGACCTCGCTACTGTGGCCGCTGAGGACGGATTTTACTTGCGACGGCTGCTGATTTGCATAGAAATATATGCCGCTGCCGATGCCGAGACTGGCGACCGCTGTGCCGCCGATGATCCATGCCAACGCGCTCCTGCGGCTCACGCGCTGTTTATGTGGTACATCCTGACTGTCTTGCGGCTCAATGGGCAGTGTTGCTGCTTGCAGCGGCTGCAGGAGCGATATGGGACGCTGAGTGTGTAGTGATTGGGCACCGGATTGTAGGTTCACCGTGGGCGCGAGCGCCTGGGAAGGTGTGTTATGCGTTATTCCACCTGACGATGCCGAAGCGGTGGGAACGCCGTTCATCAGTGGCGCTATCGTCGCGGGAAATGATGGTCCGCTGTTATTGGGCGCTGTCGGAAGTGTGAGGCGGCGTGGTGTTGCCCCTTCGTACATGCGCTGGATGAAATCCTCCGCGAAGGCCGCGATAGAAGGGTAGCGTTGCGCTGGCTGTTTGGCGAGTGCGCGCGCCAGGACGTTCTCTACGCCGCTGGCTATGGCAGGATTGGCGGCGCGTATAGGCGGCGGCTCCGCGCTGAGATGTTGGTGCATCAGGTACAACGGATCACCCTGGAACGGCGGGCGACCGGCGAGGAGGTAGTAGACCATAATTGCGAGGGCGTACTGGTCGCTCTCGGGACCCGCTATGCCGTCGAATTGCTCCGGTGCCATGTATGTTGGTGTCCCCAGCACATGGCTGGTCCCTGAAACGGCTGAGAAGAAACGCGCCAGACCGAAGTCGGAGAGCAGCAAGAAGATCTTGCCCGTACCGCTTGCCACCCTGCTATCATAGCGCAGTAAGAAGTTCGCGGGCTTCACATCGCGGTGAATGATGCCTTGCTCGTGCGCGTATTGGAGCGCGGAAGCGGCCTGCAGCAAGTAGTCACCCGCCTCTGCGACGCTCAGCGGCCATGTGTTCGGTAGGTCGGGTGGTAGCTTTGGAGCCATACTCAGAGACGTGGCCGTGCCAGCGCGCCGACGCAGCCAATCACCCAGAGAACCCTCCGGACGATACTGCATTACCATGTAGGCGCGGGTGCCGCTCGCGGTCTCCTCCTCGCCATAACGATACAGGGGCAGGATATGCAGGTGATCGAGGCTGGCGACCGCGCGGGCTTCTTGCTTGAAACGCTCCTCGGCCCGACCCGCGCTCGCGGAATCGGAGAAATCCTCTTCATCGTTGCGAATTACCTTGATGGCTACCTGTTGACCGATAGTCCTGTCCTCTGCAAGGTAAACGCTCCCCATGCCACCGCTGCCCAGTAAACTGGTCAACGTATAGCCACCAAGGTTGGTACCAACAAGCGTCTCCACTAGAATCAAATCTCCTCTGCTCACTTTTTACACGCGCAGCCACTATGATGATAGCATGAGTTAGCGGGCCTGTCTACGAAAATGAGGTATGCAGGGGTGCCTTCCGGCTATCTTGAGAAACTTTTGAGAAATGCATCTCTTCAGTCCAGTAGGGATGGGCCTTGCGTCCATCCGGCTACCCACTGCACTGTCTTGAGCCGGATGGACGCAAGGCCCATCCCTACTGAAAAATGGAGTGAAAAAAATGTCGGTCCACGCGGGACCGACATCAAGTGACCACTGTAATAATCTAATGTACATTATGTAGTGCGGCGATAATGAGCGCGCTAAAGGCGATGCCACACAGCAGGAGCAGGAGAAGCCCTACCGCGTAAGGAATAAGCACCACCGCTGTCGCTCTTCCGCCAGAGAGGCGATGCGTTGCCATAATCTGGTAGACATTGAGCACAATGCTATACACGAAGAGAGCCAGCCCAAGTATACCGGCGATGGCTGCACCCGCGACTGGAATGACGCCTAACAGACCGAGCAGACTACTGATGATGTAGAGTGGTGCCTGGTAGAGGAGCGCGGTATAGCCCTGCGTCAGGAAGGTCCCCTGCCCTTTGAACGCTTTGGCAATCAGGAACTGGATGCCTACCCCGATGAAGAACGAGAGTGGGACTGAGATGATTCTGGAAAAGGCACCCCCGACAGAACCAGCGACTACGAAAGATTGGTATGCTTGCATTGATGAGCCGGTGAGGTTGCTGTTCGCAGCATACGAACTTGCCACGGCACCAGAGAACAATGCGGTGATGAGTCCAAGGACAACACCTACAACAATCATAATCAGCAACTGAATGAAGGTGATATCCCAGCTCGCCTTGCGCAGTTCTTCCGCGAACGTTGAGGCAGATGGTTTCGTCAAGACTCGGATGTACTGGTTGGGTAGCTGTTGCACGGCCTGGTTAAGTGGCAGTGGCCTTAAGCGTTCCTGGAAGCCAGCCGGGCCAGAGAACGCCGGTTCGCTTCCATCTGGTGGTGCTCCATAGCCCTGAGGCGCTCCATAAGGAGGCTGCGGTGCTCCATAAGGAGGCTGCGGTGCTCCATAAGGAGTTTGTGGCGCTCCGTAAGGAGGTTGCTGCGCTCCATAGCCAGGAGGCGCTTCGTAGGGAGATTGCTGCGCTCCGTAACCACTCGGTTGTGAGGGTTGCTCATAAGGATTCTGCGGAGGCGGTGCCCCATAAGGATTCTGCGGCGTAGTGCCGTAACCCGTGGGCGGCTGTGGCTCGTAAGGATTCTGTGAAGCGCTATAAGGCGGCTGCCCCGATGGCGGCTGTGAAGGCGGTGTGTTATCGTAATTCTGATTGGCATCTTGAGACATGCTCATCTCCTAACTCTTTATAGGCAACTATGGTGAGAACATGACGAGGTTACCTGTTCCATCATAGCACGAAGCAGATTTTTTGTCTAATTCCCGCACATGCTTAATTCCTTGTTTTATGTATCTAAATATTCTAAATAACGAATATGCTTTAGCACTGAAGAACTTGCGCTCGCATTCGCTGACTGCGTATAATGGCAAGAGAATGTTCTCTGCATATTGTTGCGACGCAGCGAAACAAAGGGGTTTCGGAGCTGTTAGCACCGCTGGAGATGATCCGTCCGTTCTCCCTGTGCTCCTGCCTGCCTGCTCCTCGAACTCCGCATCTTACGATTGTACATCTCTGGCGCTGTTGCCAGATGAGGGATAAATGAAGGGATTACACCTATGCCCGAACAAGATTTTATGCCTATCCAGAACTTTGATTACCTGGAGTTCTATGTAGGGAATGCGATGCAAGCGGCCTATTATTTTAGCAACGCCTGGGGCTTTACTCCCATTGCGTATGCTGGTCTGGAGACGGGCGTGCGCGACCGCAGCAGCTACGTGCTGGAACAGGGCAATGTGCGCCTCGTCCTGACCTCGCCGCTGGGCCCCGAGGGTGAGATTGCTGAGCATGTGAAGCTACATGGTGATGGAGTGAAGGTCATTGCCTTGCGCGTCGAGGATGCCGCGCGCGCCTATCGCGAGGCAACGAGTCGCGGCGCGCGCGGCGTCGCGGAACCGAAGACGCTGCGGGACGACTCCGGTATGGCGCAACTCTCCTCGATCGCTATCTACGGCGATACGATCCATACCTTTGTCGAGCGGCAGGACTACAATGGCACGTTCCTGCCCGGTTACACGGCGTTGTCGAGTTCGACGCCGCGCCGCGCGCGCCCCGCTGGCCTGGCGGGAATCGATCATGTTGTGGGCAACGTGGAGCTCGGTAAGATGAACGAGTGGGTCTCCTTTTACGAGCGTGTGATGGGCTTTACGCAACTGATCCACTTTGACGACCGCGCCATCAGTACGGAGTATTCCGCGCTTATGTCAAAAGTGATGCAGAATGGCAGCGGGCGTATCAAGTTTCCCATCAACGAACCGGCCCAGGGGAGGCGCAAGTCGCAGATTGAGGAGTACCTGGATTTCTATCGCGGCCCCGGCGCGCAGCACATCGCGCTGATTACCGATGATATTATTGCAACCGTGCGCAACTTGATGGAGCGCGGTGTTGATTTCCTCGCCACGCCCACGTCGTACTATGAGACGGTGCTCGATCGCGTTGGCAGCATCGAGGAGGATATTCAGCAGCTCTCAGAACTGGGCATTCTGCTCGATCACGACGACGAGGGCTATCTCTTGCAGATCTTCTCCAAGCCGGTCGTCAATCGTCCCACGGTCTTCTTCGAGATTATCGAGCGCAAGGGTGCCCGTGGCTTCGGCGAGGGCAACTTCAAGGCGCTCTTCGAGGCATTGGAGCGCGAGCAGGCACTAAGAGGCAATCTGTAACATGAAATTGGTAAGCTTTAAAGCAGGCGATGGCCTGACGCACGCGGGCGCGCTGCACGAGAAGTACGTGGCCGGACTTGAGTATCCGGCCCTCCTTGAACTGCTGCGCGATCCCGTCGGCCTGGAACACGCGCGGGCCGCCCTGATGCAGGAGCCGCAGGGTGGCTCTTACCTCTATGTTCCCGAGACGGAGAAGAAGCCCGCGTCGATTCTGGATAGCGTGCAGCCATTATGGGGCGAAGAGGCGAAGGGTTACGCGTTGAACGAGATTCGCTTCCTGCCGCCCATTCCTGAACCGCCCACGCTGCGCGACTTCTACGCCTTCGAGCAGCACGTCAAGGCCGCCCGCTTGCTACGTAACGCGGAGATGATTCCAGAATGGTTTGAGATTCCGACGTTCTACTTCAGCAATACCAGCGAGCTCTATGGGCACGATAGCGATGTTCCTTATCCTGAAGGGAGCATGGAGCTTGATTTCGAGCTTGAGATCGCCTGCGTGATTGGTCGCGAAGGGAAAGACATTCCGGCCGAGGAGGCCGCAGATTATATCGCGGGCTATACCATTATGAACGACTGGAGCGCGCGCGACCTGCAGCGCAAGGATATGAAGCTCAGTCTTGGCCCAGGCAAGGGCAAAGATTTCGCCACTTCGTTTGGACCCTGTCTGGTGACGCCCGACGAGCTGGCGTCGCTGCGCAGAGGCTCCGGTGCAAGCGAGCGCTACGACATGCTCATGCTTGCGCGCATCAATGGGCAGGAGGTCTCGCGTGGCAATTTCAAGGACATCTATTACAGCTTCCCGCAGATGATCGCCTACGCCTCGCGCAACGCCCGCCTGCGCGTCGGCGACGTGATCGGCTCCGGTACCGTGGGCACGGGTTGTATCCTGGAATTGACGCCTGCCGTGCATCCCTGGCTCCAACGCGGCGATGTCGTCGAATTAGAGATCGCGGGCATTGGTATATTGCGCAACCGGATTGTGTAGTTCAGAAGCAGGAGGCAACGATGCCGAACTATCATCAGCTGGGTGAGATACCCCCCAAAAGACATACGCAATTTCGCAAACCGGATGGCACGCTCTACTCCGAGGAGGTCTTCGGTACCGAGGGCTTCTCGGGCAACTATTCCATCCTCTATTATACCCATCCACCTACACGCGTAAAAAGAATCGAGAAGGCTCAACCACTTATCCCCGAAGTATGGGATGAGGGTCTGCAGCGCCATCACCACCTCAAAAGCGCGCAACTTGGTCGCTTCGGCGATGCCGTACTCGGTCGTCAGACGCTGATGTTCAACAACGACGTTGTGCTGGGCGTGGTAAAGCCGACCGAGGCCATGAACTACTTCTACCGCGACGGCGATTCCGACCTGGTGTACTTTGTACACGATGGGCATGGCACGCTGGAGACGAACTTCGGCCTATTGCCCTATCACGAGGGCGACTACATCGTGATTCCGCGTGGCACAACCTTCCGTTTTGATCTCGCAGCCGACAGTCCCGAAACGACCTTCCTGGTCATCGAGGCGCACGGTACCATCGAGCCTCCCCGGCGCTACCTGAATAAAAATGGGCAGTTGCTGGAGCACGCGCCGTACTGTGAACGCGATATCCGTCGCCCGCAGGAGCTGGTCGTGCATAGTGAGTCGGGCGAGTACGAGGTGCGCCTCAAGGTCGGCAACACGCTCACCAGCTACTGGTACGACTTCCATCCTTTGAATGTCGTGGGCTGGGATGGCTACGAATATCCCTGGATCTTCAATATCGCCGACTTCGAACCCATCACAGGCCGCGTCCATCAGCCGCCGCCCGTACATCAGACCTTCCAGGGACCCAACTTCGTCATCTGCTCGTTTGTGCCGCGCAAGCTGGACTACCATCCGCTCTCGATACCCGTTCCTTATAATCACAGCAATATCGATAGCGAAGAGATGATCTACTACGTCAACGGGAACTTCGGCAGCCGCCGTGGCGTCGAGCGCGCCTCCATCACCCTGCACCCGCGCGGCATCCCCCACGGCCCACAGCCCGGTGCAGTCGAGAATAGCCTCGGTGCCGAACGCACCGACGAGCTCGCCGTCATGGTGGATACGTTCCACCCATTGACGCTGACGAACTTCGCCCAAAAAATAGATGATATAGCATATCCGTACAGCTGGCTTGGTTAGAGCAGAGAAAGGAGGAATACGATGACGACGGAGCCACGCATCATAAAATTTTACGAAACAACGCTGCGCGACGGAGAGCAGACGCCCGGCGTGCATTACTTTCCACAGGAGAAGCTGACAATCGCCCAGGCATTGGCGGAGATGGGCTTCGATACCCTGGATTGCGGCTTCCCCGTCTCCTCGCCAGCGGAGTTCGACGCCGTGCGCCTGATCGCCTCGAAGGTCGAAAACGTCGAGATCTGCGCCATTGGACGTGCCAATAAGGGCGATATCGACGCGGCGTGGGAGGCTGTCAAAATCGCGGCGAAATCAGCCATTCAACCGTTTATCAGCGTCTCGCCGCTGCACCGCGAAGTGAAGCTGGGCAAGACGCGCGACGAGGTGCGCGAGATGGCCCGCGTCGCCGTAGCGCATGCGCGCACCTATACCGAGAACGTCGATTTCGCGCTAGAAGATACCACGCGCACCGAGCACGATTTCATCCTGGAGGTGTGCGAGGCGATCTTCAAAGAGGGTGTGCGTTATGTCTCGCTCTGCGATACCGTCGGCTTTGCCCTACCCTGGGAGTTTGGTCAGCTCGTGGCCGATGTGAAGCACGAATTTCCAGGTATCCTCATCTCAGCCCATTGTCATAACGATCTGGGCATGGCCGTGGCGAATGCCATTGAGGGTCTGCGCAATGGCGCGGACCGTGTGGATACCTGCATCAACGGTCTGGGCGAGCGTGCTGGCAATGCCGCCAGCGAAGAGGTCGCGATGGCGCTGCGCACCCGTTCTGCCGACCTCGGCCTGGATGTCAGGGTGGACACCACGAAGATTGCCTCCGTCAGTCGCCTCGTCGCGCAACTCTCGGGCATGCAGCCCCAGTGGACCAAGCCGATCGTCGGGAAGAACGCCTTTTCGCACGGCGGCGGCATTCACCAGGACGGTGTCTTGAAAGATGCGCGCACATATGAGATCATGACACCAGAGTCTGTTGGACTCTCTCCCGCCGATCGTCGCATGCACATGGGCAAGCTTTCGGGCCGCGCCGCCCTGGGTGCCCAGATGCAGGAGCTTGGCTACCAGCTGGCCCTGGACCAGCTCGACTTCGCCTTCGACATGGCGAAACTGATGCTCGGCAAGAAGAAGGTGCTGGAGGAGATGGATATGCGGCATATTGCCGAGACCGCTTTGCACAAAAACGATTTCAGTATCCTCTAAGCGGATCGTGGAAGAACGTTAACGGCAAATCCTCCAAAGTGGGAGTATACTTGCAAGACTCTAAAAAGTCAAGCGAAAATGTAGTAGGAGACACTATATGCCAAAGACTATGTTTGAGAAGATCTGGGATGCCCACGTCGTGCGCGACGTGCCCGGAGAATCGACGGTTATTTATATTGACCGTCACCTGGTGCATGAGGCGACCTCGCCACAGGCGTTTGCCGGTCTGCGCACCGCCAAGCTTCCTCTACGCCGCCCCGATGCCACCGTGGCCGTGCTCGACCATAACGTCCCGACGGTCAACGGTCGCCGCATGCTCGATGTCGTAGACAAGGAGAGCGAGCTCTGCATAACCACCCTTGAGCAGAACGCAAAAGATTTCGGCATGACGCTCTTCAAAATGAATGACGAGCAGCAGGGTATCGTACACATCATTGGACCCGAGCTTGGCCTCACCCTCCCCGGCATGACGCTGGTCTGCGGCGACTCCCACACCTCCACGCATGGAGCACTGGGCGTCTTCGCCATCGGCATCGGCACCAGCGAAGTCGAGCATGTGCTTGCCACCCAGTGCCTCTTGCAGCAGAAGCCCAAAACGATGAATATTCGCGTCGAGGGCAAGCTTGCTCCCGGCGTGACGGCCAAAGACCTGGCGCTGGCGATTATTGGCAAGCTGGGCACGGGCGTCGGCACCGGCCACGTCATCGAGTTCAGCGGATCAGCCGTGCGCGACCTCTCGATGGAGGGACGCATGACGCTGTGTAATATGGCTATCGAGGCCGGTGCGCGCACCGGTATGGTTGCTCCCGACGAGACGACCTTTGCCTATATCAAGGGACGCCCCTACGCGCCGCAGGGCGAGCTCTTCGATCAGGCGGTCGCGTCCTGGCGGCAGCTCGCCAGCGATCCCGGCGCGCAGTTCGACGCCGTACACACGATCAATATTGACGGCCTGGGTCCGCAGGTCACCTGGGGCATCAATCCCGGCATGGTCGCCGATGTCAATAGCGCCGTCCCCGATCCCGCCGCCGTGAGCGATCCCTTGCAGCGCCAGAGCTACGAGCGCGCCCTGAAATACATGGACCTGCAGCCCGGTCAGAAGATCTCCGACATCAAGCTGGACACCGTCTTCATCGGCTCCTGCACCAATTCGCGCCTGGAGGATCTGCGCATGGCCGCTCAGTACGTAAAGGGCAAACACGTCGCTCCCAACGTGCGCGCGCTGGTCGTTCCAGGTTCGATGCGCGTGCGTCATATGGCCGAAGAAGAGGGCCTGGCCGATACCTTCCGCGAGGCAGGTTTCGAGTGGCGCGAGGCGGGTTGCAGCATGTGTATTGCGATGAACGGCGACCACCTCTCCGAAGGCGAGCGTTGCGCCTCTACCAGCAACCGTAACTTCGAGGGACGCCAGGGTCGTGGTGGCCGCACGCACCTCGTCAGCCCTGCGATGGCAGCGGCGGCGGCCATCGCAGGACACTTTGTCGATATCCGAGTTTTAATCCCTAACGAGTCGTGAAAGAGCGTTGAAGCCAGCCACCACTGAGTGGAGATTATACACGCAAAACGTTCAAAGGTCAAGCAAAAATGTGTTAGGAGAAAGTTGTGGAACCATTTACAACTCTGACGGGCCTGGTTGCCCCGTTAGAGCGCACCAACGTTAACACCGACGAGATCACGCCCGCGCGTTTCCTGAAGACGATTAAGCGCACGGGCTTCGAGAATGCGCTCTTCGCGAACTGGCGTTTTCTCAATGACGGCTCGCCCAATCCCGATTTTGTGCTGAACCAGCCGCGCTACCAGGGCGCGAAGATCCTGCTGGCCGACGATAACTTCGGCTGCGGCTCCTCGCGCGAGCACGCGCCCTGGGCCCTACACGATTACGGCTTCCGCTGCCTGATCGCGCCCAGCTTCGCCGATATCTTCTACAACAACTGTTTCAATAACAGCATTCTGCCCATCACTCTCGACCAGGCAACTGTGCAGGAGCTCTTCGCCGAAGTCGCGGCTACCGAGGGCTATACGCTGGACATCGATCTTGCCGCCCAGGCGATCACCACGCCGAGCGGGCGCGTAATACGTTTCGAGATCGACTCGTTCCGCAAAGAGGCGCTGCTCCAGGGCTTAGATAATATCGGCTGGACGCTTTCACACAACGATGAGATCGCCAGCTATGAGAGTCGCCGCAAGCAAGAGGCTCCCTGGCTCTTCCCCGTTGAGGCACACTGATTCTCTTACAATCGTGAGGACCTGCGCCTTCGTGGTTGCGGGTCCTCTCGTTATCTCAGTAGGGAAGGGGCTTGCCCCCTTCCGGTTGGAAAAGAGATCGTGATGTTATACACCATAACGACCGGTGATCCGACCGCCCCGGCCATCGTTTTTTTGCATGGGGCGGGGCTGAGTGGACGCATGTGGCAGCCGCAGATGGAGTGTTTAACCGACTACTATTGCCTGGCTCCTGATCTACCAGAGCAGGGCAAGAGTCTCGACATTGCTCCATTCCAGCTCGAAGATGCCGCCAGACGCGTAATCGAGCTGATCGCTGCGCGCGTTCCAGGCCAACGCGCCCACCTGGTTTGACTCTCTCTCGGCGCGGCGGTCGCGCTGGCTATGATGCGCCTCGCGCCAACCTATGTCGATCACGCCATCATAACGGGGACGGCTCCCCTCAAGGCGTATGGCAAATTCGCCATTGCGCTCATTCCGCTTATGAAATTGTTCAATATAGAAAAGCAGGTTGACGCGTCCTATAAGCAGTTTGGTATACCCGAGGCGTACCGCGCGACATTTCGCGAAGATCTTCTGCTCGCCACCACGCCTGCCTTTACGCGGCACTCGATCGAGGCACTTATTGATCTCAATGACTTGCTGCCCTGCGAATCTGAAGTGCCGACGCTGGTTGCGGTTGGCGCGAAGGAGAACAGCGTAGCCAAAAGTGGTGCCAGGAAATTCGCAGCCTGCCTGAAGCATTCACAGATGATCGTTGTGCCCGGCGTAGGGCATGTCTGGAACCTGCAAGCTCCCGACCTGTTCACCGAAACCGTGCGCAACTGGATCGAAGATCGTCCTATCCCAGAAAGAAATGTGTGAAAGAACCAACAACTGCTTCCCTTCGTCTTCCTGTCGGTCTCGCCTTTTTAGGGTTTGTGCTTAGTGGAATGAATGATGGCGTCGGTGGAGTCCTTCTTCCAAGCCTCAGCAGATTTTACGGCGTTGGTGATGCCATCCTTGGCCTGCTCTTTTTCGTCACTTCCTTTGGTTTTTTTCTTTCTGCCCTGTGTAGCGGTCTCCTGACACAGCGATTCGGGCTGCGTTGGGTGCTCTTACTTGGAACAACAACGTTTCTGATAGGTGTGCTCCCCTTTGGATTGAAGCTGCCGTTTGTCCTGCTCTTTCCTGCTCGGCTCGTGCTCGGGTTGAGTATAGGTCTGCTCGAAACCGGATTGAATATTTATATCACGACACTTCCGCGCTCTACCCTCTTGCTAAACTACCTGCATGCTTTCTATGGCGTGGGGGCGCTGATTGGCCCTATAGCAGGTACCATCATTCTTGCTCTCCAATGGGGATGGAACAGTGTTTATCTGCTGCTGGGAGGCGTGAACCTGCTTCTGTTGCTGGGCTTTGTGACTCTTTCCCATCCTGTGCAGCCCAGCGCGCTTGCTCAGGAAGAGAAGCAAGACACGGCTGGAAATGTGCTGAGTGCAACATTGAAGCTTCCTGTCGTCTGGTTGGCTACGCTTTTTCTGTTCGTCTACGTTGGCATTGAGGTGAGCCTGGGCAATTGGGCCTACAGCTTTTTGCTGGGAAGTCGGCACGAAGGAACGGTGCTGGCTGGTTGGATTGTGAGCGGCTACTGGCTTGGCCTTACGCTGGGTCGTTTTCTCCTCCAGAATCTGGCCGAGCGCGTTGGCCTTGGAACGAAGGGGCTGGTGTATATCTGCATGATCGCGCTTGGAGTTGGCCTCCTGCTGATCTGGTTCATTCCGGGTGAGATCATGGCGGTGCTGGCCTTCGCTCTCATCGGCTTCAGTCTGGGTCCGCTCTATCCTCTTACCGTTGCTATCACGCCGAAGCTGGTTCCGGCAGCCCTCGGCCCGAGTGCGATCGGTGTGTTAGTCAGTCTCAGCATTCTTGGCATCGCCGTTTTCCCCTGGATAGCGGGCGTACTGGCACAGTTTGTTGGCATCTGGACCCTCTTACCATATACATTTGGCCTCACCCTTCTGCTGATTGCTTTATGGCGCGGCCTTGGGTATAGTGAACAAGGGTAGATTTCCTGCTTCAAAAGGGAGAGAAGGCTATGGTATTATTGTTAGTGGGAATAAGATAGCCTCAAAGAAGGGATATATGCGCCGTGTCGATCCAGCAAGTTGACCCTGGTATGGTTGCTTACCAGATTCTCGATGTCGAGGGCAACCTGGTGGGCAAGCTGCCCGATCTCAGTGCCGAGCGCCTGCTGTCACTTTACCGCTCTATGCACCTGGGTCGGGTCTTCTCAAACAAGATTATCGCCTTGCAGCGCCAGGGAAGGGCCACCACCTTTGGCTCCCTGGTGGGTCAGGAGGCGACCGCCATTGGTCTGGCGGCTCCCATGCAGGCGCAGGACTGGCTCTCTACCACCTATCGCGAGATCGCTTCCTTGCTCGTCAGGGGCATCCCGCCAGCCACCCTGATCTACTCTTTTCGCGGCTACTCGCCGCCCTTTCCAAAGGAAGCGCGCTGCCTGCCCATCCAGATCGTCATTGGCACACAGATGCTGCACGCGGTGGGACTGGGCATGGCGGCGAAGATCGCCGGTGAGCCTGCTGTCTCCGTGGGCGTGTGCGGCGATGGAGCGACCTCCGAGGGCGATTTCAACGAGGCGCTGAACTTCGCCGGTGTCTTCCAGGCACCGGTGGTGCTTGTGATACAAAATAACGGCTGGGCCATCAGCGTGCCGCGTCATCGCCAGTCTGCTGCGCTCACCCTCGCCGCCCGTGGCGGTGGCTTCGGTGTGCCCTCGGTGCTGGTCGATGGCAACGACGTGCTCGCGGTCTACGATGTGATGCAGCAAGCCCTGGAGCGCGCGCGGGCGGGCCAGGGACCAACCCTGGTCGAGACGCTGACCTATCGTGTGGGTTCCCACACCACCGCCGACGATGCCACGCGCTACCGCGATGCCGCTGAGGTCGAAGCCTGGCGCGCAAAAGATCCTGTCCTGCGCTTCCAACGCTTTCTCACCAATCGCGATCTGCTGACCGCCGAACAGGACCAGCAACTGATCGCCGAAGTCGAGGCCGAGATCAACGCCGCCGTCAGCGAGGCAGAGGCGATGCCGCCTCCCGCGCCCGACGCATTCTTCGACTACGCGGAGGCCAACCTCTCGCCCCGTCTGCAGCAGCAGCGCGCCGAGCTGCTGCACTATAGCCAGCAGAGCAAGCCAGGAAGGAGCTAGCAACTATTTTAGAATATGCATTTTAAACACATATTCTAAAACAGAACGGTTTACAACTTGTAAATTGTGAGTTTAAGCGGCTCTGTCCCACATGTGACACTGTTGGTAAAGCTCTTATCTGAACAACACTTAAGCGTGTTTTCTCGTTGAGGACGCGCTTGAAAAATGCAAGACCAGGGAGCTTTACCAACAGTGTCACATGTGGGACAGAGCCATTAAGCTGGTGGGAACTTGCTGATTATTCTGTGGATGAGCTATTTCCTACATCCTCATTTGATTGGTCTTCTCACTGCTGAGGGAGCCGTTCATCTATAGAAGAAAGGTCAAATTCCACCAGTTTAATCTCACAATTTACAATTTTTTTATAGCATTGCCGTTTCTACGTTAATATCTAAGAATACAGTGATTGACCAAGATAATAACTGTACGGAAAGGTACTCCTAACATATGCGCAAGCAGGTACGACGCAATGCCAAGCACCTCTCATTAACCAAGCAGGAAAATATTACTCCCACAGGACGAGAAATAGCCGTTATAAAAGGAGACATCGAGCCCGAACGGCCTAAAACAACTGATAAAGACGTATGGAGAAAATTTTGGGCTACGTGGGGTGACTCATGGCGACTAGAGATAGAAATTGACAAGGAGCGCCAGGATTACTTAAAGAAACGCTGTAGTATCAAAGTGGATATCGCC
>Ga0066793_10000230_pt1 | contig 20687 bp, 17 predicted proteins | sample PersoiDNA2013189_FD_83876 | JGI IMG/M metagenome (GOLD analysis project Ga0066793, IMG submission 83876) | Permafrost soil microbial communities from the Arctic, to analyse light accelerated degradation of dissolved organic matter (DOM) -... | ecosystem: Environmental > Terrestrial > Soil >... | reverse complement strand
CCGAGGAGTGCACCGCGTGCGCGACCTGCGTCGAGCGTTGCCAGATCGAAGCCGTCATCGAGGGCGACGACTTCATGGAGGTCGACACGGCCCGCTGCATCGGTTGCGGACTCTGTGTGACGACGTGCCCCGTGGAAGCGGTCTCGCTCGTCGCGAAGTCTGAAGCCGCGGCACCGCCTGCCAACTTCCTCGAGATGCAGATGAAGATCTCTGCCGAGCGCGGGCTCAAATAGCGGGGACGGGCGGGCATGAGCGTCGATCAATCTGCGCCGGCTCTTTCCACGCGCTGGGCCCCCCGGGAGGCGCGCAAGCTCCATTCGCTTCTCGATACGGGGAAGGGCGGCACCTGGTGGGCGCCGGGCGCCGTCGGCTGGTGGATAGGGGTCCTCTTTGCGATCGGCGCGGGCTTCTTCGCGCTGGGCGCGGCGCCGGGCTATGTCTACAAGGTCGGCAACAAAACCGATGCGATCACTTTCTTCATCGGGTCGATCTTCTTTACGACCGCTGCCGCTCTCCAGTTCCTCGAGGCAATAAACGTACGGCGCAAGGAACTGCACGCCGAAGGCAAGCAGCGGCTCCGCGTGCTGGCTCTCGAACCGAAGAGCTACGCCTGGTGGGCGTGCCTTATCCAGCTGGCGGGCACTATCTATTTCAACGTGAGCACTCTCATGGCGATCAACACCAGCCTCTCCGGAACGCAGGTCGACAAGCTGGTCTGGAAGCCCGACGCCTTCGGCTCGATCTGCTTCCTCATCGCGAGCCTCCTGGCGTGGTTCGAGCTCGGGCGCGCCGCGAGGTCCCTCAGGCCACGCACGCTCTCATGGTGGATCGTTTATCTCAACTTCGCCGGGTCATTCGCCTTCGGCGTCTCCGCCGCCGCCTCATACATCGTGCCTACCACGGGCAACGACGTGAATAAGATGCTCGTGAACCTCGGGACTTTCGTGGGCGCACTCTGTTTCCAGGTCGGCGCGATACTCCTTCTTCCCGAGCGCACCAGCGAACAGCCGGACTGAGCACGCCCGCTCAAAGGGAAGCGCCCGCCTCGAAAGGCGGGCGCGTCACTTTCAGGCGTTCAACGCCTTGTCGACATCAGGGCACGACCACCGTCGCCGTGTTGGACGCCGTCGCATCCATCGACATGTTCGGATACCCGACGACCGGCGCCGTGTAAGGTGTGGTATCCCCGATGATGTTGTTTGCGATTATCTGGTAGTAGTAAGTCGTCGCGGCTGCCGCCGTGGTGTCGGTGTAGTTTATCGTCCCGCCTGTGGCAGGCCCCGTTGTCGATGCCACCTGGTCGATCTTGGCAAACGGCCCGGTCAGACTCGTTGACCGCATGATCGTCCAGTTGGTCTCGTTCTTGGAGTTGTCGGTCCACGAGAGCGCGACTCCGCCCGCCGGTCCGGCGCCGCTCAGGCCGCTGGCCGCTATCGGCGCCTCTCCGAAGGACATCGGGCGCATCATGAGATTCTCCTCGTGGCCGAGCAGGTGGCAGTGCCACACGTACTCCCAGCCGTAGTTTATCTCGTGGTTGAGGACTGGCGCGGGCTGACCTGCCGGGTCCATGCTCGTGAAGTTAATCGTGCTGTTCAGTGGCATCGTCGGGTCGAGCAACCGTATGCTGTTAGGGATGTCCCACGGGATGTTGGGCTTGATCGGCCTGAGAGCCACGATCACGTCCTCGAGCGGGTTCATCCGCACGGTCTCTTTCCAACCGACTTCGTTCGCGTCCGGCGGTTTCACCATTCCGTCCCATCCGACGCGGTTGATCAACTGGACGTTGAACATGTGCCAGTGGATGGCGTGCGTGTCCACACCGTTATGTGTGATCTTCCAGATCTGGGTCCCGTCCGCCAGCGAGCCGATAGGCTGCGCCGCGTCGGAGTTCTTGATGAGCTCCGTCGGGGGATCGGTATCGAAGTATGGGATAGTCGTCTGCGTGATCATCGTAGTGTTGGGTATTTCGACACCCAACTGAGCGTTCATCCGCCCGTAGAACGGATCGAACAGCTCCTGGATCGCCTTCGGCGTCAGGTCCATGTGGATCGGCAACGCTACCGCCGTGGCATTGGCGCCTCCTCCTCCGGACAGCGCCACAGTTGGCGCCGAGGAGTAGTTGTTGCCCGGGTTGGTGAGTTTCACCCAGGTGACCGCGCCCACCGTTATCGACGCATTCGCGGCCGCGTTTATACCGCCGCCGCCCCCGGAGAAGGCCACACCGGGCGCGACCGTGTAGTTGCCGCCCGAGTCGGTGATGATGATCCCCGTAACCGAGCCGACCGCGATATTGGCGGTTGCGGCGGCGCCGTTGGGGCCGATACCCCCGCCTGTGAACGTGACGGTCGGTGGCGTCGAGTAACCGCTGCCGCCGTTCGTGAGGTTGACAGCCGTGATTGACCCGTTCGCCACGGTAGCGACCGCGGTGGCCCCCGACCCGCCTCCGCCAGTGATTGTGACATCAGGAGGCGAGGTATAGCCCGTTCCAAAGTTCGTAATGGTGAATCCCGTGACACCCGAGATCAGCGCGGTAGCCGCGGCTCCCGAACCGCCTCCTCCGCCAGTGAAGCCGATGTCCGGAGGAACGGTATAGCCGCTCCCCCCGTTGGTTATCGCAATCGATGTGACACCCGATATCTCGGACACTCCTGTAGCGCCCGTCCCTCCGCCTCCGGTGATGTTGACTCCCGGTGCCGAGGTATAGCCGCTTCCCATGTTCGTCACGGCAAGGCCGGCAAGCGGGCCATTGAAGAAGTCCTTCGTGGTGTCCTGGATCCTCGAGTAGGAATCGGCAGGGTAGGCCGCGTTAAACGCCGCGTTGTAGGCCGCGTTCGGCACTATCGGCTTCTCCTGGTACGTCGCGTAGGCTGCCGGCAGGTGGTTCATCAGCGTGTTCACGTTGAATCCCGTCATCCCGGTCTTCACGCTCGAGGACACCTGGAATTGCATGACCGTCCTCGTGTTCGGGCCGTAGCCCGGAAGCGTGGTGGGCGCTCCACCTGAAGAGGTCAGGTCCGGTCCGCCCGTGTAGTAGTCGATGCGCGGGTCGAACGCCGGTACCGGAGCCGGAGCGTCGTTGTACATGATGAGCTTGGTGCCGTCGGGGATCTTGGAGAAGTCGATGATGACGTCGGCCCTCTCGGCCGGCCCCAGCATCAGCGTCTTGTTGGACACGTTCAGGACCGTGATGTCCCTGCGGTTATAGATGTATCCTACCGGCGTGTTGGGCAGTACGGCCGCCTGCGGGAGGAAGCCCCCTTCGTTGCCGATCTGCACCATGGCCGGTCCGCTCGAGGCCGGGTCAGGCACGCCTCCGTCACGGCCGTCTGTCGGCCAGCTGGCCGGCAGGCCGTTGTTGGGAACCGCGGGCACCATGGCGACTTCGCCGGCATCGCCGTCGGTGAGCGTCCCGTTCGACTTCCACATCTGCCCGTTCGACTTCGCGAAGTACATCTGGAGGTTGAGTGTACGGTCGTTAGAGGCGTTCAGTATCCGGAACCGGTATGCCTTGGGCCCCACCTTCACGTAGGGATAAGCGGTCCCGTTGACCAGGGGCGTATCCATGAACCCCTCAGGTACTATCGATGGATTGGGCGTCCCCGGAATCACCTTCGGCTCCCAGGGTGCGTTGACAGGATCGTAGTAGGGGTTCGCGACCGGTCCGTTGGTGATCCCTGTGAACGGCGGCCAGAACCACGGGCCGTAATCCCAGCGCCCCATTGCGTTGGCGCCATCGATGCTACCAGGATTCTGGTTTGGCATGTATACGTGCGGGAACCAGAGGTTGCCCTTGCCTCCGTATTTGCTCGTGTCCCATGTCGGGTCCTCGGCCGCGAGCTGCGCCGGGGCGGGTACGAAGGTCTTGTCCTGGATCACCAGGGGGATCTGGTCGGCCGGGATGGACTTGCTGTTGATGAGCGAGGTCTCGGTCGAGTCCTGCAGCAGATAGGGCGCCGCTTCGCCCGCATAGACGTTCAGGCGGGTTATCCCGTACGCATGGTCGTGGTAGAACATCAACCTGGCGCTCTGCTGGTTTGTGTAGTAGAACGTCTCGGTCCCGTCTCCAACCGTCGGCTGGGGCATGTCGGGGACGCTCTGCACGCTGACTCCCTGGGGATACGGCGTGGTCTCCCCGGCCGGAGTGATCCACTGGTGCATGGTCCCGTCACTGATCCACGGGGTGTTACCGCCGTGAAGGTGGATGACCGCGCGGTTCTCGGTGTAGCCGTTCACTCCATCAGGGCCCATTCCCGCGCCCATGACCGTCGTATCGACGGGGATGAACAGGTTTCCTCCCGCGCCGGTCGGCAAGCTGTTCGTGAACTTGACCCTCACCGGGCGGCCCTTCTGGGCGATGATCGTCGGCCCCAGGTAGCTGAACTTCGTCACGGATGGATTCGAGCTGTTGGTCTGCCGGTAGCCGCGCAGCAAGGTCGACGGAAGGTCTTTGTGGAGTTTTTCCCTGTACTGCCCGAGCTGTATCTCGTAGTAGTCCGAGCCGGGGAAGCTCGTCTTGTCGGGAACGGCCACCGGGATATACTGCCCGAGGTCGTTGGCGTTCGCCGCCCCGAGTCCGGGGAGCGAATCGACGAACTTCCTGACGCCGGTGCCCGTCTGGACGCCGACCGCCTGATAGGCAAGCCCGACCGCATCGTGACCGCCGTTCCATACGCCGTTGTAGTTGAAGTACATCGGCCGCTCGACTATGACCCGCTGGCCGTTCGTGCACTCGGCACGGATGCTGAAGTCGTGGGCCGCGTCATTCCCGGTCCCCGTCTTCTCACGAATTGAGATTGTACCTCGCGAAAAAGCAGGCACTGAAATGAGCTGAGTCGAGGTCGTTGAGTTACCCTTCATGTATGTGATGGTCAGGTTGGCGACCGTGTCTCCCGGGTTGAGTATGCAAAGATACGGGTCGAAGTTGGGCCGGCTGGTGCCCTCCGCGAAGTAGTATGCCGGCGCGGAAGCGGTCGCGCCCATCACGTCCGAGCCGCCGGTCCAGGCGTTGTTGTAGTTGAAGTACATCGGCCGCTCGACGATGATGTTCTTCCCGTTCGTGCTTTCGACTTTTGAACTGAAGTCATGCCCTACGTCGCCCGAGCCTATGATGTCCGAGGGAATGGCTGTGCTTCTTGAATGAGGAGCGAGCGTCATGTTCTGCGTTTTCCTCGTTCCGTCAGCCATGAAGTAGGTTATCTTGACGGGCACCGAGCCCGCGTTCGGGTTCTGTATCGTGAGGTAAGGGATGAAGTTCGGCCGGCTGGTGCCCTCCGCGAAGTAGTATTGCTTCGCGCCCGCCGTGGCGCCTACGACGTCGTGGCCTCCGGTCCAGACCCCCTTGTAGTTGAAGTACTGTGGCCGCTCGGCGACTATCTTCTGACCGTTGGTGCAGACTATCGATGTGCTGAAGTCATGGGCCGCGTCGTCGCCGACCCCCAGCGTGTCCGCGGGGTGTACCGTTCCGCGCGTATGGGCTGTCACGCCAAAGCCCTGCGTGACTACTGTGCCGTCACCCTTCATGTAGGTCAGCTGGATGATCGCGTTATTGTTTCCGGGGTTCTGAATCGTGAAGTAAGCATCGAAGTTGGGCCGGCACGTCCCTTCCGCGAAATAGAACGCAGACGCCGTGGCGGTTGCCCCCACCGCGTCGGACCCGCCGGTCCAGACACCCTTGTAGTTGAAATACATCGGGCGCTCGACTATGACCTGCACTTTGTTGAGGGACTCGACCTTGGTGCTGAAGTCGTGAGCGGCATCGTCCGCGCTGCCCAGGGTGCTCACCGGATTGATGGTGGACCTGGTGTTCTTTGGAACAGCCACAGTAACGACTGCGTTCTGGCCATTCCCTCTCATGTAGGTCAGCCTGACGTTTGCCGTCTTGGTGCCCGGGTTCTGGATAGTGAAGTAAGTCTCAAAATTCGGCCGGGTCGTGCCCTCAGCGAAGTAGAACGTCGGATAAGGAAACGCGGCAATCGCCGTGGGCAGGGGGCTGTTTGCGTAGTTAGGATAAGGGCCGAAGTAGTCAGGTACGCCTCCAGGCGTCGGCACCGCGCCGCCGCTCTTCGCCACCCCCGGTGTCAGTCCCTGAGCCTGCGCACGGTCCGCCGCGGCCTGTCTGTCCGCGGCCGTTGTGCGTTTCGAGTCCTGAGTTCTCACAGGTGATTGCGCCGGGTTGGCCGCCGGCTGCGTTTGAGCCTTCGGCGCGGCCGGCGTCGGCTTCGCGGCGATCGGGCCCGCGCCTGCCAGGAAGAAGGCGGCAACTAAAAGGAATGCGAGAATCGGGGCAATCGTCCTTGTCGCGGGTTTCCTCGAGTGATGCATGGAAAACCAACTCCTTTGAACCTGGCACAAACGTGCCTGACTTACCGGACCTGCGTAGCGCTAGCGGCAAACCTTGGCCTACAAGTCTGCTCAGGTGTCGTCTCTAGCGTTCGCGGGTTCTACTTCTGGGGCTTTATTCACCCTGTAAATCCGGACTCCTACTTCACGAGAAGATTCTTTTTCTGGCCGTCTACGTCGTGTGATCTGGTACACCTTCTCGTTCTTTCCATACCGGCATACTACCCGCGCGCAAATCGTCGCTCCATGACGGACGTCAAGGTTTCCCCCCTGCGGCGCCATCGCAGGATTGCCCGGCCCCGCGCCGAATGATGGATGTGCCGCAATCGGTAGTTGTCGTGACTGTTGGGGGGATTGAAATGGAAGCAACCGGCCACGAAAACAATGACGTCGTCGTCATCCACGGGCTCTTCATGACCCCTCTCTCGTGGCACAACTTCGAGACCAGGTTGAGCGGTCTGGGTTACGTGGTGCAGGCTCCGGGCTGGCCCGGGCACGAGGGGGACATCGAGTCGGTGCGCAAGGCGGCGCCGACAGCTCTGGCCGACCTCGGGATGGCCGAGATAATCGACCACTACGACAAGATGATCCGCCCCATGGAGAAGCAGCCCATACTCATCGGACACTCCCTGGGAGGGCTGACGGTCCAGGTGCTGCTCGACCGCGGGCTCGGGGCGGCCGCGGTGGCAATCGACCCCGCCCCGCCCAAGGGCGTGCGCCGCATCACCCTGTCCGAGTTCAAGTCCACTTTTCCGGTGCTCGGGCATCCCGGCAACCGGCACAAGGCCGTCGGGCTGACCTACAAGCAGTTCCGCTACGCGTTCGCGAACACGTTGAGCGAGGAAGAGGCGCACCGCGTCTACGAGGAGTACGCCGTCCCCGATACCGGCAGGCCCCAGTTCCAGGTCGCGCTCGCGGACTTCATGCGCAACCCCCCGACCGCGGTCGACTACCGCAACGAGACGCGGAAGCCGTTGCTCCTCATCACCGGCTCCGAGGACCACATCGTGCCTGCCGCCGTGACCCGCTCGAACTTCCGCAAGTACTGGCACTCGAGCGCGGTGACGGACTTCATCGAGTTTCCCGGCCGGTCGCATCTGATCTACGTGGAGCCGGGCTGGGAAGAGGTCGTCGATTACGTCGACAACTGGCTCACCCGCGCGCTGAAGCCGGCGTCCGCGATGGCCTGAAAACGCACCACTGGGGTCAGGCACCGGTGGTGCATTTTCTCCGTGCACGATCGCAGACTTCCAGAAATGCACCACCGGTGCCTGACCCCAGTGGTGCATTTTCGCAACACCCCTGAGATACAATTAATCAACTCATGGATGAGAAAGCGACTGCCGAGGAAACCGACGGCGAGACCTCCACTGATAGCAGCCGGAAATGGCTGGTATGGGCGGCTTGCCGCCATCGCGGCGCTCTTCCTCGTCCTCAGGCTGCGTTACATCAACCAGCTCCTGGGACGGGACGAGGCGCAGCTTGCCCTGACCATCAAGTCGTTCAGCGCGGGCACCAGGGACGTGTGGTCCTCGCTCTCACACATCCACCCGCCGCTCTACCTCTGGCTGATGGCTTTCCTCACCAAGGCTTTCGGGGCCAGGGTCATTGCTTATAAGGTCTTTTCGATACTCTTCTCCTTCGGCACGCTCGTCGTGACATACGCGATCGCGAAACGGCTTTTCAGCCAGGGGGTCGCGCTGCTCGCCGCGTTCGTGCTCGCGGTCATGCCGGCGGCTGTCGTCATGGACACCTGGGTCAAGCAGGACCCGATGGTCGGCTTTCTCATCGTCCTCACTATCTACCTGTTCGTGCGCGGAAGCTGTAAGTGGGCCGGAGTCGTCTTCGGCCTCGGGATGCTGACCAAGGAGACGGCGATATTCGCGCTCATGGCTGTATTCCTGTTCTCCCTGGCTTGCTGGGACAGGGAGAAACTGAAGCAGACCGCCTTCATCGCCGGGATCGGGTTCGTGATGTCCTTCTGGTGGTACGCCTGGCTCGCGACGGGCGTGGGTCACTTCTGGAGCTTCTTCTGGAGCGGCGCGGGGGACGGCGCGCTCTTCAAGCAACCTGTCGGGTACTACTTCACGGGACTCACGAAAGACATCGGATGGCTGATGCTGGCATTGCTGGCCCTGGGTCTGGCGGTCTGCGTCTACAAGCGCATCCGGGACGGGAAAAAGGACTACGCGCTGCCGGTGGTTTGGTTCCTCGGCGTCTACCTCTTTCTTTCGCTCTCGGTGGGCAAGCCGTACTGGATGGTGCCGCCCGCGTTGCCGGCTATCGCGATGCTGTGCGGCATCGGAGCCGCCGGCATACTGAGCATGGTCCCGCGCCTGGTGACAAACCCCTGGGCCGAGAGGTCCACGAAGTCCGCGCTGGTGGCAGCCCTTGTCGTGGTCACCGTTTTCTCGGCGTTCTCCCTCGGCTACCTGAGCTACAACAGGGCGAGGTACAAGACTTACTGGGACTATTCAGCGGGCGTGAAGAAAGACGCCCTATACCTCAAGGCACGGGCCGGGGGCAATCCGGTCATGGTGATCCTTGACGAGAAGCAGATCAACAGGGACGCGATCCTCACGTACTATCTCGGGAACACGAAGCAGATATCGCTGTTCTCGAATATCCTGGCTAAGCCGAGAGAGCTGGTCGATCAATACGCCATCCCCTACAACTCCGACTGGATATACATCAAGACGCGGCCGGACGTGGGGCAGGTGGATTCGTTCCTCGCGGGGCTCGCGGATTGGGTCCCTTACAAGATAACCCGCAACAGCAAGTGGGGTACTGCCGTCGAGCTGACCTGGAGCAACTAAACTTTCTGGGGTCAGACCCTGCTTGTAGAGGTTGTTTTCGCCCGGGCGGCGTCCGGCATAGAGGCGGCGTGAACCTGGTCCAGGCTCTCGTGCGGAACGTGGGAACCCGTTGCCCCGATGCAAAGGGAGAAACCCAAGGGGGAAGCCCCCTCAAGGGTCTGAGTACCGATGTGGGGCACGGGGGCGGATCAGCCCGTAGTAGTGATGAAGGCCCTGTAATGGGGCTGGAGCGAAGGGGCTGAGCGCCCTCTTCTTCTTCTGCTTCGCCTTATCCGCCTGGGTGGTCATCCTCTGTCCTTCCTCGCTCTGGTCCCCGACCGGCTGCCCCTATTATTACTCAGCTGCGCCACCGGGGTCAGACCCCGGTGGCGCACCTCGTGAAAAAAAACGGCGAAAAAGTGCCTGACCCCCGTTTTTCGTGACCCCCGTTTTTCGCTAGAACTTCAGGAGCATCTGTCCCACGCCCGGAGATGAGAAGACCTTCTCAAACTTCTTTCCTTCCATGGTCTTCACCATGGCAAAGCCGGCTTTCTCGTAGGCGCGGATGGCGGGCTCGTTGCCGAGCAGCACCGTGAGCTGGAGCCCCTTGTGCCCCTCGTCGCGCCCCGTGGCGATCGCCTGGGCGAGCAGCTCGGACGTGAAGCCGTTGCCCCTGTACTCCTCGTATGTCGCGACGTTCTCGACTATCAGGTAACCCGGCTCGCGCCCTGGATCGACCTTGAACCACACGCGCATCCTCGCGGCCATCTCCATAATGTCTTTGACAGACCAGCCTGCCTCTTTCAATGCGTCCCCGAACTGCCGGTTGCCCGCCTCCTCAGGCATGAAAGTCTCAAGCCCGCTTGCCACCTTCCCTCCGGCTTCCACCACATGGTAATGGCGGTACGACATCCAGGACGGCGCCTCGGCCGCGACGATCTTCGCCATGTTCTCGATTCTCTCGTCGGTCATCCCGTAGGGTCCCGACACCATCAGGTCGAATATCGAGACCTGGACGTGGCTCTGGCCGGCAAGGTAGCTGAGCTTCGCGATGTCAGTCGCGTCGGACATGTGGGCATCCCTAATCAAGTGTTCCATCATCTGCCTCTTTTCCTCAGATACCCCTGATGATGCCCGGCGGGTGTTCCGATTCGTTGACTTTCGGACCCAGCACCTCGCGGATAAACCTCAAGGCCTCGTCCCTGTCATCATCGGTGATGATCCGGCGCAGCCATATCAGCGCGTCCTGATCGAGCGTGAACACTACGTCTTTCATCCTGCTCCTCCCTTAACCCGGTCGTGCAAGAGAACCGTCGTTTTTCTCGCAGTTCAGGGCTTTATCACGATCTTGAGCGCGTTCCTGTCGCCGGACAGGACCTCAAGCGCCTCAGCGTAATCCTCCAGGGGAAAGGTGTGGGTTACAAGTTGCTTAACCTGCACGGCGCCGCTTTCCAGGAAAGCAAGGGCGCGGTCGAAGCAGTGCGTCTGGGCGAAAGAGCCGATCAGCCTGATCTCGTTCCTGTATATCTCATAGGGGCTGATCTCTGTCGTCTCGTCTTCGTCGGGAACGCCGAAAACGACGACCTTCCCGCCTTTCCTGGAAAACTGTACGCACTGCCCGGTCACGCCGGCCGAGCCGGTCGCGTCGAAGACGATATCGTATCCTTTCGGGGCGGGCTCGAAGATTTCGGCGGCAGCCGAGGCCAGGTCCGACCTGCCGATCTGCACCGTGTTGTCGGCAGCGAGCTCGGCGGCGACATCGAGTTTCGACGCTGTCGGAGCGGCGACGGTGAGCCTGGAAGCTCCGCAGTGCTTGATCATCTGGGCAAGGAGCAGGCCCGCGGGCCCGGCTCCGAACAGCAGCGCCTCGTCGCCGGCCTGCACGTCCACAACGTCCATGCAGTGGACCACGCACGCTGTCGGTTCGGCGAAGACCGCCTCTTCGTAAGTCAGCCGTTCCGGCAGGTGAAAGACCTTATCGTGCCTGACCGTCACGTATTCCGCGAACCCGCCAGGGCCGTTGCAGCCGAGTGAGTAGAAGTTCTCGCAGTAAAGCGGCTTGTTCCTGCGGCAGTAGTAGCAGTACCCGCAGGGGACGGCGTTGTCCGCGGTAACCCGGTCTCCGGCCTTGAAAGCTGTGACCTCCGAGCCGACTTCAGCCACCTCACCCGCGAACTCGTGACCGGGGGTCAAAGGGAACTCGGCGATGAACCTGCCATGGTGGATATGGACGTCCGTCTTGCATATCCCGCACGCTTTCACGCGTAGCAGGACATGGTCCGGGCTCACCTCCGGGACCGGGAGGTCCTTGACCGCGAAGTCCTCAGGCGCGTTGTAGACGAGAGCTTTCATCGAAGCATCCTCCGCTTGCCGCTTTCAACACGGGCATTCTATCAGCAACGGCTACGTCCGTATCGCCGGCGTCCCGCTATCCTTTCGTAGCGCCGGCGTCCCGCCGCGTGTTCGTAGCGCCGGCGTCCCGCCGGCATGTGGCCTCCTGCTCTACGTCCGTAGCGCCGGCGTCCCGCCGGCATCAGTGGACGCGCCCGGTTCGGGTATGATGATTCGCGACAGTTCTATACCCGAGGCGCGATGAACAAGTGAAGAATCCAACCGCAAAGATGATCGCCGCTCTCGTTGTGGTCGCCCTGGCGGCGTGCGGCTGCGGCGCCGCTCAGACCGGACAGCCTCCCGTAAGCACAAGGCCGACTGTGGTCACACAGTTCGACCTCTGGCTGGCGCTCTCGAAGATACACCTTGACGAGGCAAGCCCGCGGGCGCAGGTCGTCCTCGATACCGCCCTCGCCCAGCTCGGCAAGAAATACGAATGGGGAGGCAACGGGCCGGACGCCTTCGACTGCAGCGCTCTGGTGCAGCACGCGTTCGCGGCGGCGGGGGTCAAGCTGCCGCGGGTGACCTACGACCAGGTCAAGGTGGGCCAGCCGGTCCCCCTCGCCGGGCTCGCCCCGGGAGACCTCATCTATTTCTTCAAGAACGGCCACGTGGCGCTCTACATCGGGGACGGCCTCATCCTTCACGCCTACCCGGACAGCGTCAAAGTGGAACTCCTCAGCAAATACCAGAAACGAATGTCCGCCATCAGACGCATCTGAAAGGGACCTGCGGGCTGTCGACGAGAAACTCACGCTCTTCTTCACCACGGGCTCACAGGCCCTCGGCAAAAAAGTGCCTGACCCCCGTTTTTCAAAGTGAAAAGAAAGTGCCTGGCACCGGTTTTACACTCAGCCGCCGGCGAGGGTGAACAATACGAGTAGGTTGTCGCCATCGTTGAGCTCTTGTTCCGGTCCGATCGCGCCGCTGGTGGCGGCCAGGCGGACGCTCTTGTGCAGCCGGCCGGTCTCTTTGTCCATGAAGCTTTCGGGGAGGGTTTCCCTGTACTGGTCAGCAAGCCGCCCGAGGAGGTCGTCCGCGGTGGCGCCGTCGGGCAGATCGAAGTCTCTTTCCCGCTCGCCCACGTATTTCGCGAACAGGCCGACATAGCGGACGTGCACCTTCAAGGCTTTCTCTCTTGTGAGGCTCGACCCGTGGTCAGACCCCGAGCTTCTCGGCGACGTCCTCGAGGCCGTACTTCGCCAGCGCCTCGCGAGTAGGGCGGCCGTCGGCGGAGAGTCCGCGCAGCTCGTAGAACTCCTTGAGCATGGTCTCCATGTCGGGCACCGAGCCGGCAATCATGCCGTCGTCCACGGGCGTCATGATCCTCTCGCCTATCCGGTCGTCCTCACCGGTCGCGCCCCAGATGTTGCCGAGGGCGCGCTGCAGGAACCACACGCGCGCGGCCGCTTCCATCATCGAGTCGATGTCGTAGCCGTACCCCGCGACCAGGTTGAACGCCTCAACCCACTGGGTCAGCGTCAGGCTCGCCCCGGGGAACTCGCACCAGCACGCCGAGTTGAAGATAGAGCCCATGTCCGTGGTCACCGCCGTGCCGAACGCCTTGTGCTCGGCCGACTGCGCCTGGAAGAGCATGTCCAGCCCGACCTCCGGGTACTCGATCGCGCCCCACTCCCAGAGGAAGGTCACGTTCGAGACGTGGCACGCGCCGCGCACCGAGACCGCGTAGGCGAGCCCGTCGCCCCAGTTGCATCGCGGGTCGTGCATCGCGGCCTCCAGCCCTTTGCTGTCGGTGAGGAACTTCTCGCTGCCGGCGTCTATCTCCGTGGATGCCTTGCGGGAGCCCATGGCGAGCAGTTGCGCGAGCTTCCCTTCCTTCGCGGCTATCTTTGGAAGCAGGGCCAGCGGCGTGTCGATGTCGCCGAACTCGAGCTTGATCCCATCATAATCCTCGGGCTTGAGGATGCCCGCCTCGTAGCAGTCCATCGCCCAAGCGATGGTCGAGCCGCAGGTCATGGTGTCCATCCCCAGGCGGTTGCAGAGGTCGTTCGCCTTCGCAACGGCCTCCAGGCTCGGGTTCATCATCATGGTTCCGAAGGTCCCGATCGTCTCGTACTCCGGCCCCGGTCCCTCGGGCGTCTGATAGGGACCTTCATCGACCTTGACCACAGGCTTGCACTTCACTGCGCAACCCCGGCATGAGGCGGTGTCCGTCCTGATGGTGTCGGCCATAGTGATACCGCTCAGGGTTTCCGGCCCTTCCATCCACGAGCCGACCGACCAGTTCCTGGTCGGGACGTCGCCCTCCATCATCTTCAGTTCCATGTTCGCGGCGGTGCCGAAAGCCTTGAGCGCATTGCAGAAGATATTCTCCTCGATCTGCGGTCGGACGGTGTTCTGCCAGAACTCTTTGAACCCCTCCGGGTCCGCGAACTCGGATTTCATGTCGCCCTTCGCGGCTATCGCCTTGAGGTTCTTGGAAGCCATCACGGTGCCCATGCCGGCGCGGCCGAAGTGGTGCCCGTAATCGTTGGTGATGCTGCCGAAGAGGACTCCGTTCTCGGCCGCCGGGCCGATGGCGAGTATCTTCTCCTGCTTGCCGTACTTCTCCTTGAGGATGTCCGTCGTCTCGTAGACGTCCTTGCCCCAGAGGTCGCCCGCGTCCACGATCTCGGCGGTCTCGTCACCGATGACGAGGCTGACAGGCTTGTCCGCCTTGCCTTTGAATATCACCGCGTCGTAGCCGCACCTGCTGAGCTCGGGCCCGAAGTTTCCCCCGCAGCTCGCCTGCCCCCAGATGCCGGTCAGAGGCGAGCGGGCGCCGACCGAGAAGCGGCTCGTGCCGTACATGCCCGTGCCGGCCATCGGCCCCGTGGCGAATATCAGCAGCGTGTCGGGGTCCAGGGGGTCCGCATCGAGGTTGCCACGGTCGAACAGCAGCTTTGCCGCCAGACCCACTCCACCGATGTACTTCTTGTAGATGTCTTCCTCGAGCTCGAGCGTCTCGATCTGCCCGGAGCTCAAGTCGACTTCCAGCACCTTGCCGGTGTTTCCGAACATCGTACGTCCTCCGATCGTAAGGGCCTGGCTTCTCGGGCCTACTTGACCGACATGATCTTAGTCATCCGCGTCAGTGCCATGTTGTGGGCGAACATGCCTTTGATCTTCAGCTCTTTCTTGAGGAGCTTCTTGATGACCATGCGCCCGGTCTCGTCGAAGTAGTAGGGCATCCCCATCTTGATGTCGATGTTGGCGAGGTCCATCAGTGTCGAAGCGTCGGTGGTTATCTCAAGTATCGGCTTGCCGATCTTGCCGGAGTGGACCGTCAGCTTCCCGCTCTCGAAGACCATCGTCATCTCGGTCTCCGCGTCCTCCGCGGTTATCCAGATCGTCCCCTCCAGCTTGTTGAAGTCCTTCATCCTGTCGGGCTTGTCCTTCAGGTTTGTCTTTATCATGTCCGCCAGCATGGAAGCCATGCCGGGCTCCACGTCCGGCGCCAGTTCGATATTGGGCTCGCTCATGTTACCCCCTGGTCATTGTTCATTCCTGGAAGGTCTAGTACGCAGCCTTCAACACTTCCATTATCTGGTCGGTCTCGAAGATAAGCGTCGGGTTGTAGACTATCGCGCCATCGGAGAGCGCGAGCTCCGCGACCTCGATCAGCCCTTCCTCCGGCACTCCCGCTTCGCTCAGCTTCTGCGGGATACCGAGCTTCTTGGTAAACGCGAAGACCGCGTCTATCGCCGCCTGTCCCGCCTCCACGTCGCTCATGCCTTTTACGTCCAGGCCCATCACCCGCGCGATGAGCGCGTAGCGGTCGGCGGACTCCTCCAGGTTGAACTGCATGCTGTACGGAAGCACGATGCTGTTGGCGAGCCCGTGAGGCACCTTGAAAAGCCCGCCGAGAGAATGCGCGAGCGCGTGCGGCAGGCCCACCTGCGCGTTATCGAACGCGATTCCCGCCATGGTAGCCCCGCACTGCTGCTGTCCCCGCGCGAGCAGGTCGCTGCCGTCCTCGACGCACTTCGGGAGGTTCTCGTAGATCAGCCTGATGGACTGGAGAGCCATCGCGTCGGCGATGGGCGACGCCTGGAGTGTATGTATCGATTCTACCCCGTGCGTGAACGCGTCCATGCCCGTGGTCGCCGTCAAACCCTTAGGAAGCCCGGCCACTATCGTCGGGTCGAGTATCCCTACGTTCGGGATCATGTTGGTGTCTGAGAAGAGCATCTTCTGGTGCCTGTCCCAGTCCTTGACGACCGCCGTCATGGTGGCCTCGCTGCCGGTCCCGGCCGTGGTCGGCACAACTACGTGCGGTGTCTGGGGCCGGGTCAGGAGCTGGAAGCCGGCGTAGTCCTCCAGCTTGCCACCCTCCTTGATGAGGACGGCCATGCCCTTGGCCGTGTCGATGGTGCTGCCCCCGCCGACGCTGACGAGGCAGTCGGCGCCGGCCTCTTTTGCGAGCGCGGACGCCTCATTGATGATGTGCACGCCGGAGTCTTGGATGCACTTGTCGTAGATGCCGACGAACTTCGACCCGAGCGCCTTCTGGACTCTCTCTACCAGTCCGGCCGCCACCACGCCGGGATCGGTCACAATAAACGCCTTGCTGCAGCCGAGCTCGGACACCTCTATGCCCGCGTCATTTACGGTGTTCTCGCCAAAGACGATCTTGGTCGGGTTCCTGTAGATGAAGGCAAGATCTCGATCGTACGCCATGTATACCTCCCTTTGATGGTGATGCCGGCATGGGCTGCAACCCGGTCCGTCGAGCGGGCACACGGGTTGCCCATGTCCGCCTCACATTATTTTGACTGGTGCCGTGTTCTAGCCGAGCACCTTGTCCTTGAAATCATTCATTACGGCCCTGAGCTCCTGAACCTTCGCGGCTTCGAGCTCGGTCGGGAAGAACCCGCCGACGTCGGCGCTCAGGTCGGTCAGGCGCTGGGACGCCCTCACCGCGCGTACGATCGTCGGGAGGTCGCCCTTGAGCTTCAGCTTGCCCTGCATCATGCCCTTGGTGCTGTCGAGCTCTTTCTTGGCGACCTGGGTCCAGCGCTCGAGTGAACCGCTGATCACGAAATCGCCCGCCTCGCCGGCGTCCGTGGGCACGATCCTGATCGAGCGGCACTCGCCGTGCCAGAGGTCCATGAAGACGAAGAGGTCGAATTCGAGGCCGAACTCGGGGGCAGCCTCGACGTGCAGCACAACAGTGCCTTCCCACGTCTTTGCCGCGTCCCGGTACGCCTCATCGTTCTGGATCGTCTTCTCGTACAGGGCCGCCCACTCGGGCGTGAAGTAGATGTACGGAGGGCCGTCTTTCGTCCTCTCCGCCAGAAAAGCCTGGTAGGCGCTCTCCCATTCGTCAGTACCGTACTTTGGGGCCATCGTATTCCTCCCTTATCAGGTGACCAGCCACTTAGTGGCGAGGGACGCGCGTCGCCGGTGAATGCTCCGTCGCCCCCATGCTGCCTAGGATTATCTTACCAACTCCCCGCCAGCCGGGCAAAGGAAACTTCACTTTACTTTCCGGGGTCAGGTCCTTTTCCTTAAGTGCGCCACCGGGGTCAGACCCCACTTGAGCATCCCGACCGACCGCGTGACCCGTGTGGCGCCCTTGCCTGGCAGGTTATAATCTTTGAGCCGGATGACGATATCACTACGTTGAAAGACTCGTTCTAGCCCTGGGGGTGCATCATGAGCAGTGACGACAGGCCGGACAACCTCGTTGACATGTTCGAGCGCAGTGTGGCCAAACACGGGTCAAACAAGCTCTTCGGGACCAAGAACAAGGCCGGCGAGTACGAGTGGGTCACCTACGCCGAGGTGGCGAAGCGCGTCGACGACCTGCGCGGCGGACTGGCCGCAGATGGCTTCGGAAAAGGCGACTGCGTCGGGATCATCGCTAACAACAGGGTCGAGTGGGCGATAATCGCTTACGCGACTTACAGTCTTGGCGCGCGCTTCATCCCCATGTACGAAGCCGAGCTCGAGAGCACCTGGAAGTACATCATCGGCGACAGCGGGATAAAGGCGCTGTTCATCTCCAAGCCGGAGTTGCTCGAGAAGGTCGAGGGGTTCGCCTCAGACTTCCCGGGCCTGAAGCTGTACCTGATCGAGGGCGACGGACCGAACACAATGGCCGACCTGGAGCGCAAGGGACGCGAGAAGCCCGTCCCGTCCGTCAAGCCGGCGGGCCCCGACGACATCGCTCTTCTCATCTACACCTCGGGCACCACGGGCGAGCCTAAGGGCGTCCTGCTGTCGCACGGGAACCTGACCTCCAACGTCGTCGACTGCGGCGCCTGTTTCCCCGACCTCAACGAGGAGGACCGCAGCCTCTCGATCCTGCCGTGGGCACACTCATTCGGCCAGACCGCCGACCTCAACAACTACATCTACATCGGTGGCTCGCTGGGGCTGGTCGAGAGCCCGCAGACGGTCGTGGAAGACCTTGGGAAGACGGAGCCGACCTTCCTTATCGCGGTCCCGCGCATCTTCAACAGGGTCTACGACGGCCTCTGGGCGAAGATGGACGAGGACGGCGGCCTGCCGCGAAAGCTGTTCGTGATGGGGGTCGAGGCCGGCAAGAAGAAGCGCGAGCTGGCTGAGCAGGGCAAGACGAGCATGTGGGTCAACGTCAAGTACAACCTCGCCGATAAGATAGTCTTCAAGAAGATACGCGATAAGTTCGGCGGCCGCTTGAAGGGCGCGGTCACCGGCAGCGCGATGATGAACCCCGAGATCGCCTACTTCTTCTCCGACCTGGGCATCCCGACCTACGACTGCTACGGCCTGACCGAGACGTCGCCGGGGGCCACCATGAACCGGCCGGGCAAGAACAAGATCGGGACTGTCGGCTCGGCGATCCCCAACTGCCGGATAGTCATAGACAACTCGGTGGTGGATGAGGGCGCTGATGACGGCGAGATCATCGTCTACGGGCCCAACGTCATGAAGGGCTATCACAACAAGCCCGAGGCGACCGCCGAAGTCATGACGCCGGACGGCGGCTTCAGGACCGGCGACCGCGGCAGGCTGGATAACGACGGATATCTCAAGGTGACGGGGCGGCTGAAAGAGCAGTACAAGCTGCTGAACGGCAAGTACGTGTTCCCGAGCTCCATCGAGGAAGAGATAAAGCTCCTGCCCCTTGTCGCCAACTGCATGATCTTCGGTGAGGGCAAGGAGTACAACATCTGCCTGCTGGTCCCCGACTTCGAGGTGCTCCCGAAGCACGTCGAGGGCGCCGAGGGGAAGGAGCCCGCCGTGCTGGCGAAGGACAAGGCCGTCCAGGACGCCATCGAGAAGCAGGTGAAAGATGCCCTCAAGGGCACGTACGGCTCCTACGAGATACCCAAGAAGTTCGTCTTCCTCACAGAGGATTTCACGCTCGAGAACGGGATGCTGACGCAGACGCTGAAGCTCAAGCGCCGGATCGTCGTGGACACGTTCGGCGAGGAGATCGAGGCGCAATACCAGCAGCCTGCAAAATAGGGGTCAAACCTTTATTTTGCACGGCCGTCGCGCCGTCAGAATGAAAGACGTAGCGCTGGCGTCCCGCCGGCCTGTTCGTAGCGCTGGCGTCCCGCCGGCTCGATGATTTACGCGCATCGGCATCAGAGAAGGAGTCCTGCAATGCACTGGGAGCGCCGCGACGAGCCCGCCTGGAAAGAATTCGAGTTCAACCAGCCGTATGCCGAGGGCGTGGCACGGCTTCGCGAGGAGGTCCTGGGTAAGACCGACTTCGACCCCGCCGTGCTCTGGCAATGGGGGACCATGCAGGCCATGGCGGTGATAGGCATACTCAAGGCGTGCGAGCGCGAATTCGGCGAGGACGGGCAGCGAGTCGTCTGCGAAGCCATAAGGAAGGTGGGCCTGGACGTCGGCAGGCAGATGCTCGACGGGCTCGAGAGGCCGGAGGGGCTCACCGAGGCGGAGCTCGCCAGCTTCTTCGCGACCGTCATCAACCGTATCGCTTACGCGTCGCTCGAGGAGCCGAGCATCGACTCCGAGGACGAGGTCAGCTTCCACATCATCTGGTGCCCGCACCAGGACTGCTACAGTGCCTTCGACTGCCGCGTCCAGAGGAACTTCGTCCAGGGAATGCTCGACGCGGCGAAAGAGCTGGGCTGGATGGACTGGCAGGTTCGCTTCACCCAGACGATCCCCGCGGGCGCGGAAACGTGCCGCTTTGTGATCTTCCGCGGGAGCGCCGAAGACATGTCGACATGGAAGGAATACTCCGAGCAGCTCGACAAGAAAGCCCTTGAAATAGCCCAGCGAGACGCTTAACTTCCTGGGGTCGGGTCCTTTTTCTTAAGCGGGCAGCCGGGTCGGACCTCCCGTTCCAGATACCGTACGAGGCGATGACCTCCGTGCAGGTGTATCCTCACCCTTCGCCCATCGCGCTGATGGACGTCCTCGACATCCAGTACACCGAAGGCGGCGTCTTCCAGGAGAAGTCGATCGCCTCCTTCAAGAACAACGTCCGGCGCGCCTGCGATGTCATCAACTCCGCGCGAAGGGGAACACAACCGGCGCAGTGATAGAATTATCCGCGTGCACCTAGCAGGAGGGGATCAGTTGAGCGGCACACAGGTCTGCGGTACATGCGGCGTCTCCAAGCGGACAGCAAAGAGCCTCACCTGGAACTCCAGCGGGACCATCGCCGAGGCGCGAGACCCCGAACACCGCATGGTGCTCGCCGACGTCGAGGGGACCAACGAGCTGTTCGCCAACGTCGAGGGGATCATCGGCATACCCATCCAGAACATCATCACCGAGAGCAAGGCCAGGGCGACCCAGGAGTTCACGAAGAAACTGATGGTGAGCTGGAGGGGGCCCGTGGTCAGGCGGGCGGGCCTGGGCCTCGTCGTCAAGAAGATGGCAGGCCTGGCGAAGTCGCTGGGTTACGGCGATACAAAAAGGGGTCTGACCCCAAGAAGTTTAGTGGCTCGCCGAAAGCCGGCCACTGCGGGTCCTCGAGGAGAACGGCATAGAGATCGTGTCGCGGGATGACCTGCGAACGTCAGAGGACGTCACGCGAATCCTTGTGGAGCTGGCAAGCACATCATGACCTGGCAGTGACCAGCTTGAGGAGTTCCAGCCAGGAAGTGAAGAGCAACGCGGCCCCGATTGCCAGCCCCCACAGCGCCCCTGAAATAGCCGTCAGCTTGAACGCGTCCTGAAGGCCCGGTG
>Ga0066793_10000229_pt1 | contig 20699 bp, 17 predicted proteins | sample PersoiDNA2013189_FD_83876 | JGI IMG/M metagenome (GOLD analysis project Ga0066793, IMG submission 83876) | Permafrost soil microbial communities from the Arctic, to analyse light accelerated degradation of dissolved organic matter (DOM) -... | ecosystem: Environmental > Terrestrial > Soil >... | reverse complement strand
GCCCTACAAGAGAGAGTCACAGCCGCCGCGTGGAATCCGCAAATGGTCGGGCTATGGCGCCAGGTCGTGGGGGAAATGAAGTTAAGCGCAGCTCACCTGCCGGCCCAGCCGGCAGAGCTATGGCTCGCCATCGCCGACCACGTTAAGTCCACCGGTGAGCGTTACGAGGCGGACCTGCGCTAGCAAGAGTGCCATCGGCGCATCCCGCGACACACGAGGAGATTCCCGTGCCCAACGACGAGGGAGGACCACGGCAACACAGCCTAGAGCCTCAGGCGGGCGACATCGCCAAGGAAGACTCTGGGCATGGCGCGACGGAACGGCTGCGGCAGCACGAGATTCATCGTCAGATGCTTGCCGACCACTTCAATGAGCCGGCAGACCGGGCGATGACCAAGGTCGAGAAGTTCGAGAGGGACGTCAAGGAGCGGTTCGTCCACCACCCGGGACAGATGCGGCTGCTGATCGTGGTCGACAAGCTGCTTACCGGCTTCGATGCCTCGCCGGCCACCTACCTGTACATCGACAAGAAGATGCGCGACCACAACCTGTTCCAGGCCATCTGCCGCATTAACCGGCTCGACGGCGACGACAAGGACTACGGCTACATAGTCGACTACCGGGACCTGTTCAACTCGCTGGAAAGCGCCATTACCGACTACACCACCGGCGCCCTCGACGGCTACGAGAAGCAGGACATTGAGGGCCTGCTGTCCGACCGTATTCAGAAGGCGCGCGAGGACCTCGATGAGGCGCTGGAAAAGGTCCACGCCATCTGTGAGCCAGTCGCCCTGCCGAAGAACACCCTGCAGTACCAGCACTACTCTTGCGCGCACGAGCCAGGCAACACCGAGCAGCTCAAAGCCAACGAACCAAAGCGCGCTGACCTATATAGGGCAGTCGCGGCCGTGACGCGTGCCTACGGTAATCTGGCTAATGAAATGAGCGCGGCCGGATATAGCGATGCGGAAGCCGGGGCGATAAAAGCCGAGATCGCGCATTACGCCGCCGTCCGCGACGAGGTCAAGCTTGGCGCCGGCGAGGACATCGACTTCAAGCAGTACGAGGGCGGCATGCGCTTCCTGCTCGACACCTACATCCAGGCCGGCGCCTCCGAGACCGTCGCCGACTTTCAGGACACCGGCCTCATCCAGCTCATCGTGCAGCTGGGCGCCGGTGCGATTGACAAGCTGCCTAAGGGCATTAAGGCGGACCCCGACGCTGTCGCGGAAACAATCACCAACAACATGCGCAGGGTAATCACCGACGAGCGCGCCATGAACCCTAAGTACTACGACAAGATGTCCCAGCTGCTCGACGCCCTCATCGACCAGCGTCGGCAGGGCGCCATCGAGTACAAGCAGTACCTCGAGCAGCTGATTGCCCAGGCCCAGCAGCTCGGCAAGCGCGAGTCGGACACTGCTCACCCCGCCTGGGCCGACAACGGCGCCAAGCGCGCACTCGTCGACTTCGGCTTCCCTAGCGATGACGTGGCCATCAAGGTGGACCGTGCGGTCATGAATACAGGCTGGGACTCCCGACCACGACGACTTCAGCGATCGACTCGCCACTGCTGGGCTGACCGACGTCACGCTAGACAAGGCCGAGATTTGGCTGCGCCGCTGTGTCTGCCCCAGAAAGGCCAACCCGGGCGAACGCTGCGAAGTCCACCTCGTCCTGAAGCATTGCGACCTATTCGGCGAGACCGTCGAGACCGAATTCGAGCGGATTCAGAACTGGTATAGGACGCCACGCTTTGCAGTCGATCCGCTCCCGAGGAGCTGATTGCTGAGTTTCGAAGCCCCGGGCGCGAAAGACATTAGCAAGCCCTCGTCTACTCGAAATAGCTCGACGTTGACCGATCTTAATGCTATAAATGGAGTAATTAACTACGCGTGGGTTCATGCAACGATCAGAACAATCGGCCCCAAACCATCTGCAGACAGACCTGCCAAGGATCATTCCCCTCAGGTTGCCGATAAAGGCTGACAGTGCATCTGACCATCGTGATATTGTCGCCTCTAAAGAGGAGGAATTAACCCGCTACACACACTTATCGTTCGTGGCTCGCCAAGACGGAAACGGTGAACTCGCCGACACCTTCAGCCCGGGCCTGTTCCACTCGGTCTGCGGCAAGGCGCTGCTGATCAATCTGGGCCGCCGAAGCCGCGTTCGGCAGTCCTCCTCAACAAGCCCAGTCTGGCGCATCGGACCCGCTTACACCGTTCAGCTCGCGGAGCCCACCTCTCCGATCCGGTCGTGTGTGCCATACATCTGCCGACTGGCGCCGCGTAAGTCCGGACTAAATGAGCGGCCCGGGAGCGATGGCGTCAGTCGGCCGGGTCTGACGACATTGATCTCGCCGTGCCGTCGCAAGTCTTTTCGTTTGTTCGGCGTTGCGTGCCAGCCTGCCCGCGGCTGTAACGGTAGCGTCTCGACCTTGAGCCGAATGGATATGAGCGCTGGTCGCCGGCCCGGCCGTCGCGAGGGGAGGGTGTTCTGATGCCCACGATCATGTACGACTCTCGTCAGGTCGCGAGGGACTTGGTTATGGGTGTGACGCCGTACGATGGCCAAGAGATAGCCGATCAGAACTGGATGCTCGATTGGATCGATTCGGGTGCCCCCCTGTTCCGTACAGCAAAACCGGCGACACCGCCGCGGCACCTCGCTGTGTACGCAGCGTTGCTAGATCAGCCGAGCCGAAGCTTGATGCTCGTCGATCATGCCAAAGCGAAGGCGTGGCTGTCCATAGGCGGTCATGTCGATCCCGAGGAAGATCCTCGCGACACGGTTGTCCGGGAGCTGAAGGAGGAGGCGACAATCTCGCCTCCTTTCGACCCTCGGTTCGGTTCCGACGCGTTCTTCCTGACGGTGACGCAAACCCGAGGGCTCGGATCGCACATCGATGCGACCTTATGGTTTGTGTTCGCCGCAGATCGGACTCAAGGAATAGTTCCTGATCCGGCCGAATTCTCGGCCGCGCGCTGGTTCTCCCTCGATGATCCGGCAGTGTGGAAGGGCGAGTTTGACCCGCAGATGTTCCGGTTCCTCGACAAGCTCAACGCATCGCTGGAGCTAGCGTCGGCGGCTTAGGGCGCCCATGTCTCGAGGTCCAGCAACGTGGGCAGCGGCCCGTGTGGTGTTCTGCTGCACCACAGGCTGCCCGCCCGGCAAGCGAACCTTGCCGCGTTCTGGGGGCTCAGACCGATGCAGCGTGCGTGAATGAGTGCGGCAGAGAAGGCGGCGCCGGCGCCTTGTACCTGATGAACCTCGACTGGATCTGCTGGGGTCGTGAAGGCGGCGCCATCGACGTAGCCGACGGCGCCTGATCGTCCGGCTGTGACCATCACGAGATCGGCCACTTGGAGGTCAACCAGATCACGAAGGATTACCTCTCGCTGGGCGGGGTCGTCTTCGTCGGCGTTGGTCTGCAGGACGCCAATACCGCGGCTGCGGCCGGCGGCGGACATGAGCCAGGAAGGCGGGGGCGATCCGCCGAGGTTCACGACCACCTCACGCCCAGCGGCCAATGCTGCCTGAAGAACGGGCCGCGGCGTGTCGCCGAGGACTTCGTAGCAGTCCAGGTAGATAATGTCGGCGCCAACCACGCACTCCAGGTTGAGGTCGGACAACTCGTTGGTAATGCCAGCGAGGCCGGAGAACCAGGTTCGATGACCAGCTTGGTCGGTTACAACGGTGTTGACCCGGGTGGCGAGGGAGTTGGTCGCGCCGTTCTGATGCCGCACCCCCCAGGCGTGGAGGCGTGCCGTGACGTCGCGGCCGTTGGGGTCGTCGCCGACACCGTTGCTATGCAGAGTAGCGGCGTGGCCGAACGCGGTAAGCATCCCTGCGACCAGTGGTGCGTCTCCGGCCAGAAACCGATCCGAGGACTGTACTTCCACCCCATAGTTGATCTTCGGATAGTGATCGACATGCAGGGTGTAGGTGGCCGCAAGGTAGCTGAAGCAACTCACGGCAGCGGGGAACATCACGACTGCCTAGTGAGGGAGAGGATGGCGTGCATGGCGGCATGGTCGGTGATGCCACGAGTGCGGGGTTCATGGTCGTAGTCGCAAGCCAGCAGGGTGCCAGCGCCGGGTGTGACGAATATGTGGTCCAGGCGTTGAGCGCCATACTGGTCGCTCAGCCAGCTGTGCGCGATCCTGCCGGGGTGCAGGGCTCGAAAGGCGTCGGCGAGGCCGGCGCCAGTAAGACCGTCGTAGAACTCGTAGTCATGATCTTGGAATGACGGGAGATGCGGCTCGTGGCCGGGCTCGACGACATTGAGATCTCCTGCCAGAATCATGTTCGGTCGGGCGAAGCCCCTGAGGAACTTCAGGAATTCTTTCTGGAACGCGCGCCGCCGGTCGCTACTTTCTGCGGTCATGCCATTGGTCGGGCCGTATAGGCCGATGAGGCACAGGTTGCCCGCGCCGCTGGTCAACTCGACGGCCACGACACGCGGGTCCAATGGGTGCGCTAGGGGGTGCTGATCGCAGCCGCGACTGGCGATAAGGGTGAAGTACTGGGTGTTCTGCCAGCCAGCCGATGCGCGAACGTCGAAGTTTTCGGCGTCCAGGCCGCTGATGATTAGTCGTCCGCCATCGCTGGGCCGCATTTCAGTCAATACCATGACGTTGCTGCCGGTAGCGACAAGCCATTCGAGCGTCTGCTGGGCGCGTTGCGGGCCAGGACTGTTCACGTTGAGGGCAGTAAGCCTGAGCTGCGCGGGATGCTCGGCTGCCTGACCGGGGATGCTGTCGCTAGTGAGGCTGCCGAACAGCATGCCCTGCATAGCCTCGCCGGTCACTCGCTGTCCTGCGCGAAGAGGGCGGTGAGGATCCGTACGCGGTTGATCGTGGCAGCGAGCTGAGCGTGTGTCATCCGTTTGGCCGCGCGCTGTTCGGGCGTTTCATCGGCTGCGCCGTACACCCAGAAGGACCGTCCGGCCTCGGCGTCGAGGATCAGGAACCGGTCCCGGGTGGCGGGGCCACGCACCAAGATGGAGAGGGTGTCGGCCTCAGCCTGAACGGTGTGAACCGTGGTGTGGTCCAGGGCGTAGCTGGAACCAGGCCTTTCCACGCGCTCGAGGATCGGAATCAACTGACGGGGGTCGGTGTGTTCGCCGAAGTCGCCGTCTCTACCGAAGATGCGGTGCACATATCTACCCCGGTATATGCCCGCGAAGAACGACCATCGGTGGTGGTGGGGACGGTCGAAGTAGCCAGGCCGGTATAGGTGCAGCCGAATCCGGGCCCTGGTGTCGGGGTCGTCGAACAGTACGAGCTTGTCGAGGAAATCGTACCGTTCGCACATGCCCGCCAAGTGCGGGTCATCGAGCGTGCGGTCGAGAAGCCTTGCCAGCAGCCCGGGCTCAGTGGTAACGGCATCGTAGACCGGCTGGCAGCCGGTCAGGATAGACCCAGTGTCCGTCCAGTCGATGTCGTTCAGGGCGATGAGGTCGGGGGGCAGTAGGGCGGACATTTACTTGCCTCTGAACCCGTACGGAGATTCGTCGAGTACGCGCTTGAGATGTGGATGCAGCCGGTAGAACTGGCGAGCCCGAGCGCTGTCCTGGCGGGTACCGTCCGGCAGCCTTCCGGCGACCGCTGTGTGCCGGGTAGTCGTGGCCAGTAGCTGCAACTGGGTGTCCTTCACCCGGGCGCGGAGCGTTTCGCCGGGCCAGAAAGGCACTGGGGCCGCCGAAAAGACGGGGCCGGCATCCACTCCGTTGGTGACATGATGAACGGTGCACACGATCGGATCGTTGCCGAGGATCGCCCAAGCGACAGCATCCATGCCTCGGTATCCCGGCAGCGAACCGTTGTGAGCGTTGATCACCCCTAACCGCGGGATGGCCAGCACCTCCTCGGGTACGATCGGCATGCCGAGCAGCACTAGCAGGTCCGATTTCCACCGGGCCAGCGCCGTCGCTGTCTCTTCCCACGAGGAGGCTACAACCTGCTCGACGCTGCTGAGCGGGTCCGAGCCGGGCCGGGCAGCGACCCTATCGCAAGCGCTATCCGGCGGATACCACGCCGATCCGTAGCTCGACGGGCCCAGATCCGAGTCTGGTCCCCTGAATTTATACCAGCACACGCCGTGTACGGGCAGGCCAGCGGCGCGCGTCAGGCCGACGAAGCGAGATGCGCTGCCTGATCCGGTCCGGGCGAGAACTACCGTAACGAGTCCCATTGCGCGCCCGAGTCGCGGTGGGCCGCTCCCAACGCCGCCCCCGATGGGCAGTACGCGCTGTTCGAGGCGGGACGCAAGCCTCTGGGAGGCGTCCTCGAGAAGCGTGGCTGTCTCGACGATCCGACTAGTGACATCGGCTGCACCCCAGCCGCAGGATCGGTAACGAGTCCAGACGGCACCCAGGAGTTTGCAGGCCGCGTTCAGGAACCGAAGGTCTTCGCTGCTGTCAGCGACCCCGACCCAGTGCTCGGCGAGCGCGAGCCAAGCCTTGGCGAGCCCGGGCATGAGGTCTCGAGTGCGGGCGACGACCGGGGGTCGCCAGGCCGTTGAGGTCTCGAAACGGTGCAGAAGCTCGTCGTCACACGGCCGCACTGACGTCTGGTCGGCCACGGTCAGCGGCAGGATCGGCTCAGCCATCCTCGGCAACGCGGGGTGGACGGCTGTGACCCGCCACAGCCGTGCCGCGAGCGCCGCTTCGGCGACTCCGGCCAGAGGCACCGCCGCAATAATCCGGTGCGTTGGGCCGAGCGCGGCGCGGATCTCCTCGTGGGTGAAGTCCCCGTCGACATCGTCGCACACCGTGAACCGGCCTGTGCTCAGGCGGTGGCCCCTCATCGGGCGACGGCCGCGCTAACCTTGGCTAGCGCAGCGAGGTAGCCATCCACCAGGTCCTCGTCCCCCTGGTAACCCCAGATGGGGATCTTCACGAAGGTGTCCTGAAAGCGCGCGACGCCGGGTAGCGCGACCAGGGCGGCTGGCGCCGCCTGGGCCCGCCAAGGGGCGTGTGGGTCACGGCGAGCGAATAGTGGTTCCGCGGAAAGGTCGCGGGTTGAGCCGGGCGCGTCCACTTCCTGGGCACCTTCGGCCACGCAAAGGCGGACGAACTCGCCGCGGGTCACGGTGGCGCAGTCGGGGTGAAACCGCAACCCGATGACATACAAGCCGTGCTTGCTATGGTCAGGGACGGAGATCGGGGTGACAACGGGGTTGGAGTCCAGCGCCTTGAGGGCGGTGGCGAGGACGTTGCGGCGGCGAGTTTCAATGTCTGCGGCACGTGCGAGCTGGTGCACGCCAATGGCGGCGCCGAGAGTCGTCATCCGTTCTTTCAAACCCATACCCGTAAACGCGAACGCGTGCAGCGGCGAGGCCTGCTCGATCTCCGCTAACGATCGTTTATTGTAGTGAGCGTACAAGACCGCCAGGTCGTGCTGCTGGGGGTCTCGGGCGACGAGGATGCCGCCTTCGCCTGTAGTGATGGCCTTTTGGTTGGTGGAGAAGACGGCTAGGTCGCCGAACAGCCCGACGCGCTGGCCATCCCAACTGGCGAAATGGGCGTGCGAGCAGTCCTCCATTAGGAGGAGACCGTTCGCGGTGGAAAAGGCGACAATCTCCTCCATCTCGCAAGGCACACCCCACATATGTGTGACAATCACAGCCTTCACGTTCGGTTGCATCCGCGCCGCAAGTGATGCCGCGGTGACATTCCCATTGCGTGGATCGGCGTCGCAGAACACCACCTCAATTCCGTCGAACCCGAACGGGCTGGCGGTGGCGAGGAAGGTGTAGGCGGGCGCAAGGACTGCGTCCCCAGGTTGGAGGCCAGTGATGCGGCCCATCGCGTGGATGGCGGCGGTCCCGGACGCCATCGACACAACCTGGCGGGAGTCGACGCCAAGAAATGCGGCGAACGCGGCCTCATATTCACCGATGATGCCGGAGGCGTCCCTGTCGGATAGCGATCGGTGTGACTGTGCGAGCAACGCGCGCTCCAGCGAGGCGTCGACGATCGGCCACCGGTAGTGCGGGGCAGGGATGTCGAAGCTACTGGGACCGCCGTGCGCGGCCAGCGCGCTCATGTCTCGCTACCTCCGCACGACGTGGACAGCAGGTCCCCGATCGTCGGAGCCAGCAGGCCGAGCGTGTCGCAGACCGATTGGGTAGGATCGAGGTGAAGCACCGGCCAACCGAACTGAACAGCGTAGCCTTTCAGGAACCTCAGCCCATCCTGCTGGTACGAAATAAAACTCGACCGGTTGAGTTCGATGTGGCCAGCGTGCATGCCAAGTTCACGAGGCTCGAAATCTTGGCGTCGGTCGTACAAGGCGCCGAGGTCGGCGGCGAGGAGGACTACCGCGTCCGGCTGCGACACGGTGCCGAAGACGACATCGAGGTCACCTTGGGCGTAGCCCTGCAGCCTGAGTTTGGAGAAGAACTTGAACCACCAACCGTCGATTATCACATCATGGCCTGAAGTCAGCAGGGGTTCAAGCACCGCCGTGCGAAGTGCGTTGTACCATGCGGCCTGCAGCCCCACCCAGAAGGCCGCCGGGAGGTCAGGGCTGTCGCCAGAGTGCCAGAGCACGTCTGACAGCTTTTGCATGATCGTGCGCGCGTAGTCAGAGGTGCCGCAAACCTGTCGGCGCGGCACGAACACCAGCCGACCAGGCTCGCCCGATCCGAGGGCGCAGGCTTGCTCGTAGCTTGCATCGGCGAGCGCCCGGGCGAGCGTGGTCTTGCCGATGCCGTCGGGCCCCTCGAGGGCAATGAGCCGGCCCCGCGCGGTCACCATCAGTTCTCCTCCGTTGATGGTGGGGTGTCGAACTCAAGGGCCGAGGGTCTGGGTCGGTTCATTGTCTCGCCACCTTCGTCTCCGCGGTCGATTACAGAATGCGTGCGGACTACAAACCCGTTCTCCGAGGACGTGTCACGGCTGAGTCGGGTTGAGATGAACCGCGGCAGCGAGGACGGCGTGGTCCGTGAGGCCGATGAGCCGTGGGGTGTGTATGTATTGGCAGCGGACAACTTGCTGCGCGTGGCCCGCCGAGACGAAGAGGTGGTCGAACCTGTAGCCATTTCCGCCGTGCCCAAACCAGCTGTGATCAGATTCCTCCGGGTGTAGAAGTCGGAATGCATCGACGAGACCACAGCGTTCGAAGGTCCGATAGAAGTCGTACTCCCAGTCTCCGAATACCCGGTAGTGCGGTCGATGCCCTGGTTCGACAACATTTAGGTCTCCGGTCACCACGATCGGTCCCCCCGGATCGGCCTGGCGGATGACATCCGGCAGCGCAGCCACGACGGCTGTCTGGAACGCTCGTTTCGCCTTGTTTCTGCGCGCGGCGGTGCCGCGGGACGGCACATATAGACCGATCACAGTTGGCGTGTGCACGCCGCTGCGTACTTGGATCGCCAGTATTCTGTGTGGAAGTGTGGTGACGCCGGTAGCGAAGGCGTGTGCGTTGCCGAAACGTGTCGCGATCTCGGTTGTGTAGTCAGCTTGATCCGGTACAGCCGACCTAATGACATGGAAACCGTGATCAGCGAGTGCGTCGAGCAGTGCAACGCGACCCGGCCCATGGCCGACCTCAGTCAGTACGACGATGTCGGCTTCACCGGCTCGGGCGAGCCACGCAGCTTGGCTTCGGGCACGAGGTGCCGCGGCGTGTTGGACGTTGAATGTCATCACTCGCAGCTCGGTCGCTGACGCGCGGACGCCGTCGGCCGACTCCGCGGGCAGCCGGAGTTGAGACGAGGTCATCGGCCACCAGCCGGCCTGGCGTCGGGCTCTCGATCGACCTCGTCGATGAACACCTCGCCGAGCGCGTCAAGCTCGCGCTGTGCACGCCGACCCACCTCAGATACGACTCGGAGATCGTCATCGGTAAGCGGGCTGCCGAGCTCGGTTAGGTTAGCCTCGATCTGTGCGCAGGTGGTGAAACCCACCAGAACAACCGAGTGCTCGCTGCGTTGCAAGCAGTAGCGGAGGGCCACGCGGACGATCTTTCCGCTCTCGATACCGAAGCGTTCCCGCAACGGGGACAGTTGTTCGTGCAGGACGGACAGCGCCGGCTGAGTGAACCATCGCTTACGGGCACGGTGGTCGCCAGTGCCGAAGTCCGGCGGACTCGCCGGAATGTAGCTACCGGTCAAAAGCCCTTGCCCCAGCGGCTTGTTAATCATCACTAGAACACCGTGCTCTGCCGCGAAGTCCATGATTCCTCCGTAGCGTGTCTCTGGCGTCAGGAGGTTGTAGCGCACGGCGAGTACGTCGGGGCGCATGACATCGAACAAGGTCCGGAACCTGGCGTGCTTATCGGCACGCGAACGGACGTTGGATAGCCGTTCGGGCGCGAATCGGTGCGGGCCGCGCATCCCGATCGCACGTATTAATCCTCGTTGCTGGAATTCGCGCATCGACTCGATCGCACCGGCGAGGTAGCGATCGTCGGGGCCAAAGTTTGCGTTGTGCAACGAGTAGATGTCGATGTAGTCGGTGCCGAGGTTGTCGAGAGTCTGCTCAAGTTGCCGACGCATATGCCGAGGGTCATAGGCGTGCGGGGCCGTCCCGGCGAAGTAGCCAACCTTGCTGGCGACCGCGACCTGGTTCCGGGGCACGTGGGAGAGGAGCCAGCCGACCAAACGTTCTGAGTGCCCGTGCCCGTACACGTCGGCGGTGTCGAACAGATTCGCGCCTAGCTCGTATGCGCGATCCAAGCCGCGACGTGCCTCTGTGTCATCTGCGGTGCTCCAGCCCATCGGCATTCCAAGATTGCTGTCCGGGCCGCCGATGGGCCAGCAACCGATACCAATGCGGCAGACGTCGATACCTCGAGGCAGGGCTACACGTCCCGCGAGTTCCTGGAACGAGGTCGACATCACGGCGTCTCCTCTGAGGGCGGGCTAGTCAGCCTATTGCTGCTGTGTGCGGGGAGGTCGTTGCGGCCCCAATGCGACGGACAGAACGGAGCCTGCGCCGCGGTGGCTCGCGTCGCCGAACGATGTCGGGCGGCCAGCGAGTCGGACGCTAGGCGTGGGTAACCCGCGGGGGGCCGGAGACTTGCCCGAGGGGTCGCGGTGGCGGGCCTAAGCTGGCAGGAACGCATCGTCGTGGCGACTACACCTCCTCCCCACTGAGACACCGACGTCAAGTCCCACATGGATCGGCAGCGTTGATGAGCTTCCGTTCCGTCGCCATCAGCCATCGGGTCAACTCGCGATCCAGAACAGCTGTCCGATCGTCCGGTAGCGAAGCGCGCAGGACGTCAGCAGCCTGTGTCATTCGGGTATGTAGGTCGGATGTGAGGGATTCTGCACAGGAGAATAGTGAAGACTCCAACTCTGCGCGGTTGGCGGCAGACTGATCGACGGGAATCGCCTTGATCCTCTCGATCATCTGGCCGAGGAGCTGGTAACCTGCCTCCTTGAGCACGCTGCGCGAGTGGCGAACCGCGTGGCGGGGCTCACCGTCCACGACCTTTTCCAGGCTCTTGAGTGTGTAGTCGAGGGCGAAGTTCCCGTCTACCCATAACTGTGCACGCTCCGACGCGGCACCTATGCGCCAGTCAGCATAGGTCGAGTCCAGTCTGCCCATCGACGGTCGAGGTGCCCTAGCAAGCCCTGCAGCCCGTACCTGTCGTGTGTATGCGGCACCGATGAGGCATTCCATCGACACCAACATGTAGGAAATCTCTGTGTAGAAGGGTCTGCCCCAGGCGTGTTCTGCGACGTAACTTGGGTCGCGCACTCCACCAACAATGTCGGCCAATTCCGGACTCGGCTGAGGCAATATGATGAGGTCTCGTCGTCCCTGAAAGGCGTAGGTTGCCTCCAGTTCTTCGAGGGTCATGAGTGGGTCGAAGGTGATGTACGTGAACCTGCTCGGAACGCCGAGTGCCGAGAGTGTCCGGATCGCGAGTGCGTTCTGTTTGCCGGTGGTGCCCTTGTTGAAGCGCGTCAGGATGGAGTCGACGCCTGACTCCACACCGAATAGACACCGGCGCAGGCCGAGCTGCAAGAGTCTGCGCCACATATGCGCACGCTCAACATGCCAGTACGTCCCGTTGTCGGGGAGGACAACTTGGTCGATTCGACAACTCGTCTCCCATTGCAATCCTGCCGAGTCCAGCGACTCTGCGACGGCGATGGCTCGATGCACTGCGTCCTCGCCTTGGCCGATGAACTCTTCGTCAACCAGGTAGAGCGTCCGGCTTACGGAGGGGTGCCGACGGAACGCGGCATTGAATGCGTCCAGCAGCCACGTGAGGTCCCCAGGCGGGGAGCCCGCCCACGTCCCTTTGTGCCCGCGCGGGCAGAAGCTGCACGCGCTGCCGCATCCGCGTGATGCCTCTAGTTGCGCGACGCCGTGATTCTCGAACGTGGCGTCGAGGAGATCTAACTCTGGAAGTGCCTCGGTCGTTGCCCTATTCGGCACGGTCGGCGTTCGCGTCGTGCCGATCACGAGAAGCCGTCCCTGCTGAGCGGCCCCCATGTAACTCAGACCGCGGACCTCGGACACGGCAATGTCATTATGCCAGTAGGCCATCAGGTCAGCGATGGTCGACTCTCCGGCGCCACGCGCGATCAACAGCTTGGGATAGCGATCGAGCAGCAGTGGCTCGTTGCGCACAGTGAGGCTGCCTCCGGCGATTATGAGCGGAGGAGACTCGTGGTCGTACACCGCGTCTAGCAGGCTCACCATGAGGTCGTGTTGACCGAAGGTGGCGGAGACGCCGAGGATGTCCGGGCGATCCGTGGCGACCGCTGTCCTGATCGAGTCGACCGTGGCGCCGAGTTGCATGTCCAACAGCTCAACCTCGCCTAGCAACGTTGCGCGGGCGGCCCTGGCAAGATCGGAGATTCCTAGCGGGAACCGGGGCAATGGGAAGAACTCGGGGTGGTAAAGCGCGCTGATGAGTACCTTGGGTCGTGAGAGTCGTCCTCCAGCATCCTCGTCAACATCTAACAGGCTGACGCTCGCGCCGGGTTCATGGATGAGTAGGTGGCCGCGCGTCCAGGTCGGCCATACTCGGCTTCCGAGTGCTCGGCCGCTCAAGTCCGCAGCTAACCACTGGCCGGTCGTGCCCTCAAGGACCAGGAGTCGCTGATCGAGCGTGCCGCGGACAAGGATCCTCGGGCACCACTTACCGAACCTGGCAAGTAGTTCGGTTTGAAACCGCAGCGGCTGCTCGTTCAGCAGGCCCAAGTCGACCGGCATTGCGTTCTCGAGCTCTTCACGTGGAACTCCGACGGCCCGAAGTGCCGACGATGCAACGTCGCGAACCGATCCGAGGTGGGTCGTTATGGAAGGCTGGCGAGGCCCGACGGTTGTTCGCTCCGGTGCTGCGCGTTTGAGCGAGGCATCGACGGGGACGCGATGCACGCTGGACTTGCCGGCGGTTCCGCCGACCGGCGGCAGCTTCTTGGCCATCTCTCACCTCCTCATCAGAGTTGGATTATGGACGATAGACGGCGAATCCGTTGAGCGCTAGGCTGCGTATATGCTTAGGTCCCTCAACTAACTTGCCTATTTGTTGCCCTAGGCTGCTCTAGTCACCTAGCTAGATTGGACTGCGCGATGAAATGTCCACGCTGCGGCGGCGACTCCCGCGTCGAAGAGACTCGGAAGAGCCCGCGTGGAGACGTGCGCCGCTACCGCAGATGTCCGGAATGTCGACTTCGCTTCACGACAGTTGAGGCGTTGGACCCATCCAGCCGGATGGTGGCCAAACGTCGGGATGGACCGGAGCCCTTCTCGCGAGACAAGGTCGCCAAGAGCATCACCAAGGCGGTCGTCCGCGCGTTACCTCCTGCTGACCTGAACAGGATGGTCGACAGGGTTGTCGAAATCGTCCTATCCGAGGAGCCGCTGACTGGGGCGACTACAGATCTTCCGGGCGACGATGCGGGGCTGCCCCGACCGATCGAAGCCGAGAGGATTGGCAGGGCAATCATCGAAGTCCTGCGTTCCGATGTGCGCTATCACGTCGTACTCGCCCGGTTTGCGTTGTTGTTCGAAGCCACCCATGGGGGGTTCAGCGATGCGCAAACATTCCTTGATTGGCTGGATGCAAACAAGTTGGCGCGACTTGCGCCGAAACAGATGAGCGAGAAGCCCGAATGGGTGTTGAAGCGGGACGGAACACTAGCGCCGTTCGATGAAGACAAGCTTCGTCGCAGCATCCGCTACGCGGCCAAGAAGAAACCTCGAGCGGAAGAGGAGGCTGCCGATGCACTCTTCGGTGATCAAATACTCGGACAGGTGCTCTCTGCCGTCCGTTATCAACGACTTGTGACTAGCGGTCAACTCGCCACGGAAATCATGCGCGTGCTTCGTCCGACTTCTCGCGATCGTGTCCGCAAGGGTCTCACTACGGGAGAACGACAGCTGGCGTACCTCCGAGTTGCGAGCACAGCTAAGAACTACACGCGCGTCGAAGACTTCGCCGTCGAAGCACGCGGGCTTTTGGAGGCGATGCGCGAAAGTGACCTCAGGTTGGACGCCAAGGCTCCGGGAAAGTCCATCAGCAGGTCATGATCGTCTGTAGGGGCCGGTCCCGCACCGGACAGGATCTTTGCCGCGCACGAATACTGTAAGGGCTCGGCAGACGCTTGGAGAGCGAACTGAAATCGATGGTCGCCGCCCAACTCGTGCGGGTCGGACGCACGCGCAAGGCAGACGACGCGTCGGTGGGCATGCGACCGCTCAGCAGCCGCCAGTACCTGGACCGGCAACAACGAGCGGACGGCATCGATCGTCGGCAGCTTGAAGCCAACGATGACAACGAGTCGTAGCAAGAAGGCAAAACCAACATCGCTCACGCCCGGGGCATCCCGCCATGCCAAGCGACACCTGGTATCCGTGGCGCGTGCCGCGGAGGTGGCGGACGCTCACGGCAACAAGCTCGCCCAGTTGCTCGATATCCAGGTCAATGGCAGCAGCAGTGGAGGGAGGTGCTCGTGGACGCTGGCGACGCTCGACGACACCGACCGCGAGAAGCGTGCTGCGGTCGCGTGGGTCATCGCTAACAACATCATCCGTGCCCGATGCGGGCGCGCGAAAGCGTACGGCCTCTGGCGTGCGGCCGCATTGGCGGAAACGCCGCTGACCGGACGTGACCGCGCGATCGCTATGCCGTTCCTTGACGTGTACGGCGACCCGGCGTCCCCTCCGAGCACGACCGACCATCTCGAAGGGCACGTAAATGAGTGGCTCTGGTACCTGCTGACCGGCGAGCTCGCCACCCGCAACGTCGCCGTCATTGAGCCGCCGAGCTTCCAGGTCACCGCGCCCGGAGGCGACGGGTTTGTCATCTACCGGCGCCCCGACACCGTGCTGATGTTCCGGCTGTGGGAACTGAAGAAGCACGTCGGGAGTCGAGTGGCGGCGACCATCAACCTGGCGTACACACAACTCGCGGCCCGGGCGACGAAGTATCTCGCCCAGTTGACGCCAACGATGGCGGTGCAGGACCAGGACATCCGAGACCTCTACGGGCAGCTCGTCGAACTGTGGGTCGACGCCGACGAGCGCGCCGGAGCCGGCGTCGGTGTCAGCGCCGTGGAAGCCACACCTAGACCGCCCTTTCGCAAGATGGGGTCGAAGTTCCCCGAGTTCACCAGCGCCGGCCAGCTAGAAGGACTGTTCTGCGCGATCGCCGACTACCGCGGGCTGGCATCTGAAGTGAGGCGGATGGTGTGGAGCGCGCTCTGAGGGCCGAGGATCTCGCCTACGCGCTCGGAGAGCACGCCGCGGGCATCCTGCCAACTGCAGACGAGCTGACCCAGCTCATCGCCGACGTCGAAATCGGTGCGTTCCAGCAGGAATTCAGCGTCGGACCCGAGCTGCTGCGGACTGCCTGGTACTTGCACGGGGTCGCGTCCGCGCCCCCAGCGGCCGAGCTGTATACCGTCACGAGGCAGAGACGGGCGTTCGCCGTCAGCGCCCACATCTTCGACCTGGCACTGGCCGACGACACCATCTCGGCCGCCGACCGTCTCACGCTCGCCTTCGCAGCCCAAGTCGGATACCGGCGTTCGAACCTTGATCCGAATGCGACCGCTATCTACCGCCGAGTTGCGACACTGCTGTCCGACGACGACCCCGTCACCACACACGCTGCGTCGCTCGCACTCGAGGCTGGTGTCGCGTTTCTCGGCCTGGACACGCCATCCGTTACGCCTCTGCTTCGGATTTGGCGCAGGCAGCTAAACGAGCTTGCGGACACGGTCGAAGTCGACGATCTGACCGGCGGCATGTTCGGCCCCAGTCGACAGGTCGTGTTCGCTGTGTCCGCCCTGTTCAGCTATCTTCGCTCCGGTGATCGCAACCAATTTGAGATCGCCCACAGTCTGCTCACGACGGTAATTGACCAGAACGCCGGTATCGGTGATCTGGCAGCACGCTGGGTCGCGGCGCATCTGCTCATGCTCACCGATGGACTGGAGACGGCCAGCGTGTGGGCGCTGCTGCCTCCCGATCTACCGCCAGGCGTCGGACAGGCGTTCACGCTCGGTTCTCCACCGGTGATGACGCTGTGGCCGCCGCAGCGTGAACTGCTGCAACGGATCGAACACAACCCACTCGACCCGGCGACGTCTCGCCTGCTCCTGTCCGTACCGACCAGTGCCGGCAAGACGCTGCTCGCGCAGCTCATCATCTGTGCGCATGTCGCGACGCAGCCCGGCGACGTCTGCTACGTCACGCCGCTGCGCAGTCTCGGGCGGGAGATGCGGCAGGCGCTGCGCAGCCGACTGCGGATGCTCGATAAGACGCTTGGGCGTGACCTGCCGGATGAGTCCAGCAGCGGCGACCCGTTCGGGGAGGAGGAAGACGACGCACGAGGCGACGTCGAGGTGATGACCCCCGAGCGGCTGATGCAACTGCTGCGTCACGATCCTGACGGCGTCCGGTCGCGGTTCTCGCTGTTCGTGGTCGATGAGGCGCAATTGTTGGCTCAGCCCGAGCGCGGATTCCTACTTGAGTCGCTGCTGACCTACTTGAACGATGGCCCGGCGCGGCTGGTGTTGCTGTCTGCGGTCCTCGGCAATGGCGGGGGGCTGGCTTCCTGGCTGGATCCCTCGGCTCCTGAGGTGCTCTTCACCTCGCAGTGGCGCGGGCCGCGACGCATGCACGTCATCTTGAGCACGGTGCCGGACTGGAACCTGAAGACGGTCAGGGAACGACCGCGCGCGACGACGCACAACGTGCAGGAATCGATGCCGCTGCGGGCGAAGCTGCGGCTGCGTCCAGCGGAGGGCCGTACCGTCGAACTCACGACGACGGAGCCAGTCGGGACGCTTGTACTGAACCGTGATCCCGTCCTTCCGGTGAAGCGGGACAGCTCATCGACGGCAAACTACCAGGTCGCCGCGTCAATGGCCGCGTTCCTGCTGCAGGCTGGAAGCCTCCTCATGATCGTCTCGACGCGCGACACCGCGAGGCGGGCGGCTCGGGCACTTGCCGAGGTCGTCGCTCACCACAAGACGGATGCCGATCGGATCGAGACGGAGGGCGACGCTGGCACGAGCGTCGAGGTCAAAGGCCACGCTGAAGACGGTGAATTGAATGTCGCTGCCGCTGCTCTGGCCGATCTGAACGCCTTCGTGACCGGACGTCTCGGTGCCGATCACCCGCTAGTGCCGTGCCTCGAGCAGGGCGTCGCCTACCACCACGCCGGACTTCCGATCGACGTGCTTGACGCGTTAGAGGAAGCACTGCGCACGGGAACGCTGTCGGCCGTCGTCGCGACCAGCACTCTGTCCGAGGGCGTCAACCTGCCCGTGCGCACTGTCCTCATCTCCGAGACAGCGAACGCAGCAATCGGCGCCCTGGGCGCGGCTCGCCTGCTGAACGCGATCGGACGGGCCGGACGGGCCGGAAAGGAGAGCGAAGGCTGGATCGTGCTCGCGCTGCAGCGCGGCGAGGCCGACAGCGACTTCGGCCTGCTTACCCCCACGGACGAGGCACTCGCGGTCCAATCAAGCCTTCTAGGTGCCCAGGCCCTCGACGCACTCGCAATGGCGGAACAGCTGATCGCGGACAGCGCAGACGCGCTGATGGAGCTGCCTGCCCGCGGCCCACGAGAGTTCACGACGTACGTGTGGTTCCTGTTGAGCGCGTTCGACCGGCTCGATCGATTACTACTCACGATCGATCTGGATGCCGAGCTAGGCAAGCTGCTCGCATTCACGCAGATGAGCGCCGACATCCGGCAACGGTGGCTATCGCTGGCTGACCGCATCCGCGACCGCTACGCCTCGACACCTCCGGACGTTCGGCGCCGGTGGGCCGCCACAGGAACGTGTCTGGCCACAGCCCAGACCCTCGACCTCCTCACCGGGCAGGTCGTCACCGTCATCCTCGACCGTGTACGGCGCGATCCCGTTCTGAACCTGGTGCCGGAGTACCACCTGAGCCTGGACGAAACCATGGCCATCCTCGGCGAATGCGACGTGTTCGCCGAGCTGCTCGAGCGACCTGAGGCTGGACTGCGCCCATGGCGATTCCGACCCACTCGTGGTCACTCGCGGAGAATTCCCGACATCGATGTACCCCTGGCGACCTCGCTGGCATCGTGGCTAGCCGGGCGAGAGATGCCCGACCTGGCCGCTGACATGCTGCCGAACGTCGACGCGGACTGGAGGCTAGAGCAGGCCGTCGACGCGGTGAGCAGCGTGTTCGAACACTACTTCTCGTGGACGGTTGGTGTTCTTGTCGACCAGATCAACACCCGGTTGGAGAATGGCGGCGCGACATCGCGACTACGACCGGACTTAGCGTGGTGCATTCGGTACGGAGTCGACACATCCCAGGCGCTGTCGCTGTTGACAACCGGCATCCGGTCCAGGCGGCTGGCTCACGCGGTCGGCCGGCGCGCCAACGCAGACGGCGTCGAGATCACGGATCTGCGGGAATGGTTGGCGAGCATGCACATCACTGGATGGCGGGACGAATTCGATGCATCACCTCGCGAGATCCTCGACCTGCTGGAATTCACGCGGGCACCGCGACGCAGCCTGCTCAGGGACCTACTGCGCGACGGTCGCGCCGAGCTGCCGATCACCCGCACCGGTCACATTCCGGCAGGGTTCGCGGGCGCCGGAACCGCGCAGGTAGAACCACCGGAAGACCCGCCGGGCGAGTTGCGAGTGTTGGAAGACGACGTCCTAGTCGGCGTGATCTCCGCGCAGGCGCACGCTGACGTCGAGTCCCTGCTATCCAGCGGCTTAGACCTCGAGTTGCGGGTCGAAGGCGATGTCCTCGTGTTCAGCCTAGGCCAGGAATAGCCCCGGGAACCGGGACGTGACGGCATTTGCGTCGAGGTCCCCGGCGAGGCTGTCCACGTTGAGCTCAATCTCGCCGCTCTGGAAGCGCCCGATCGGGTCACGGATCTCGGCCAAAGTCGGGCGGGTGGTGTGGGCTTCGTAGACGCGGTACAGCAGGTAGCTGCCACGGGCACGCAGCGCGAGTTGGCACTCTGCGCTAAGCCTAAGCCAGCGGAACCGACCGTCTCCCCGTCAGTGTCGGGCAAATCGCCAACCATCAGATCAAGATCTACGTCTACAACAGCCAGAGCGACTCCACCCCTGACGTGCAAGTTCAGCCCAAAGCCTGTCGAGTCCTTGGCATCCCCACAGCCACCATCACCGAGACCCTCACCCCGGCCACCGCCAGCTACCAACAATGGCAGTCAACCCCAGCTCGCAGGCATCGAGAAGCTCTCGTGGCAAGCAGGAATGGCTGATGCGTCGGCCGAACGAAATCTCGCTTCAGAGCACCCGTGGGGAGGTGAGCCGGACGTAGATGAAGCGCGGGGTCCGAACATGGCTCATCGTGCTGAAGTTTCGGGCTCCGTTGAGGTTGTGCTGAGCAATGTTGAACAGTGCCGTCCCCATTGACCGACGTGACGACCGCAACGTGCCCTTCGCCGCCCGCGCGCCACAGATCTGCATGGCCAAAGGGCCGTCACCGTCCACCGCGAGGAAGATGGCGAAGTAGCACGCCAGCGACTTCAAAGTTGAGGGGGAAGCCCGACACGATCTTCGTGTTGTGAGCTGAGGGCTCACGGTCCCTCGACACTGGCTGTGTCTGAAGCAGTTGGTGTGAGGAACCGCGAGCGTGTAGGACGGTACGACGATTCTGTTTGGGTTGCCGGGGTGGCGGTCGATCGAGTCGAAGTCGACGGCGCGGGCGTGCGGATGGTGCATCTGCGCACGACCGTCGCGACTGCCGCGGCCCGCCCTGAGTGCGGGGTGTTCTCGACCTCGGTGCGGCAGCGGCGCACGACCCGGCCCAAGGACCTGCCAACGGTGAGGCGCCGTTGGTGGTGCGCTGGCACAAGCGCCAGTTCGCCTGCCGGGAGCGGTTGTGTAAGCGCAAGGCGTTCACCGAATCGATTGCCGAGCTGCCGCCGTATGCCCGGATCACCGGCCGGACCCGGCGGGCTGCGGGGGCCTCGATCGGCTCCGGCCGGTCGGTCCGGGCCGTCTGCGGTGGGCTGCCGATGAGCTGGCCGACTGCGCACGCCGCGTTCGTCGATCATGCCAAGCGGCTGCTGACCGAGCCGACGGCTCCGGAGGTGCTCGGGATCGATGAGACGCAGCGCGGCCGGCCGCGCTGGAGCAAGAACGAGGATGGCAGCTGGAGCCGGTTGGAGCGGTTCGAGACTAGCCTCGTGGACTTGTCCGGCTCGGGTGGGCTGCTCGGTCAAACCGCCGGCCGG
>Ga0066793_10000226_pt1 | contig 20777 bp, 16 predicted proteins | sample PersoiDNA2013189_FD_83876 | JGI IMG/M metagenome (GOLD analysis project Ga0066793, IMG submission 83876) | Permafrost soil microbial communities from the Arctic, to analyse light accelerated degradation of dissolved organic matter (DOM) -... | ecosystem: Environmental > Terrestrial > Soil >... | reverse complement strand
CGAGAATCTCGACCGCTGGAAGAGCTCGTTCGGAAATGGGTTGTGAGAAAGCGAAAGCGGATGACATTGCGACTCCTTACTGCGACGGAAGCGAAGAACCTGGGCGCGCTACTAGATGCCGGGGCTCTAGAGCCCGGCGGCGCGCGGCTTCGTCAATGAACGGCGCAGAGGAGCATCGCTCTCTTACGGTAGCAGTGACGCGCGATCACGGCCAGTGCACGAGAGAGCCGGCACAGACGGGCGAAAAGACGGTCTGGCGCAAGGCCCAGACAATCTCGCCGTCCGCCGCCGACCGGTTGCTAGCATCGTCGCTCGATGAGCACGGTCGAGCGACTTATCGCGCTGAGCTCCGCCGCCGAGCGTGAGCTGCGCGAGGACATACTGCCCTTCTGGGCCGAGCGCACCGTCGACAGAGAGAAGGGCGGCTTCTACGGCCTGATCACGAACGATCTCGAGGTCGACTCGGACGCGCCCCAGGGCAGCGTCCTCAACACTCGCATCCTCTGGACCTTCTCGGCCGCCTTTCGAACCTGGCCCGAGCCGCTCTACCGCGAGATGGCCGACCGGGCCTACGCCTACCTGCTGGAGCACTTCTGGGACGATCAGCACTCCGGGCTCGTCTGGATGGTCGACAGCCGTGGAGACTTCCTCGACGAGCTCAAGCAGACCTACGGACAGGCCTTCGGCGTCTATGCATTCTCGGAGTACTTCCGCGCGACCGGACGCAAGGAGGCGCTCGAATACGCGATTCGCCTTCTCGAGAGCATCGAAGCGCACGCCTTCGAGCCCGCGCACGGCGGCTATGTCGAGGCGCTGGCGCGCGACTGGAGCCCGCTCGAGGACATGCGCCTGAGCGATATCGATCTCAACGTTCCCTACTCCCAAAATACTCACCTACATCTGCTCGAGGCCTATGCGGCGCTGCTTCGCGTCTGGCCCGAGCCCACGCTGCGAGGTCGACTGCAGGCCCTCTGGGAGATCCTCGCCTTTCGCATCCGCGACGAGAAGACCAACAAGCTGGTCTTGTTCCAGGACCGCGACTGGAAACCCCTATCGGACGCCGTCTCGCACGGTCACGACATCGAGGCCAGCTGGCTCCTCTGCGAGGCGGCGGATGTGCTCGGAGACGAGACGATCAGCGAGCGAACGAAAGCGATCGGCCTGGCTATGGCAGGTGGCGTGCTCGCCGAGGGCTTCGACCGCGTGCACGGCGGCGTCTCGGACGCGATCGACCACCATTCCCCCGTGCTCGGCAAGGAGTGGTGGCCGCAGGCCGAGGCGGTCGTCGGCTTCCTCAACGCCTTCGAGCTCTCGGGCAGGGAGGACTACCTCGACGCCGCACTCAAAAGCTGGCATTTCATCGAGCAGTTTCTCATCGACCACACCTACGGCGAGTGGTACTACCGAGTCTCTCCCGAAGGTCGCCCGGAGCTCGATCTGGCCAAGGTCTCGCCCTGGAAGTGTCCCTATCACAACGCCCGCGCCGCGCTCGAGATAATCGAGCGCTCCAGAAGGCTCGGAAGCGGCTAGCGCGCTCGCGCGCGACCAGGCACCCGCCGGCCACGTCCCCGGCCGTCTCTACGACAGCCGCTCGCCGGGCTTCGGCTAGCGGCCGCGGCGCATCTCCGGGACGCGGCGCTTCTTTCCCTTGAGCGGGACGCGACTACGCGTTGGGGCTCCCTTTCCGTCGTCTTCCGGCTCCGGCTCGGCGCGCAGGTGCTCTGGCAAGGTGAGCGCCACGGCGCCCGCACTGGCGAGAAGAGCACCGACAAGCGCAAGCCAGGCTCCGCTACGAAGCGCACCGAGGTGACGGAACGCCTCGAGCGCCGGAATGAAAAGCGAGATTCCGAGCAACGCAAGCGACGTGCCCAGCGCCCAGGTACGCAGAATCGAGAGACGGGTGACCAGCGTGCCGACGAGAGCAACCAGCGTCAATGCTCCGAGCACGAGCATCACGACGCCGAGCGAGCGATCGCCGGCGGAGTCCCAGTAGGTATGGGAGAGGTTCGTCCCGGAAGGCTGCGCCTCCGTCGCTAGCCACAGGGAGCTCAGAAGCACTCCGGTTCCGACCACGGCCGTGAGCCAGAAGACCAATTGCCTACGCGTCAAGGTCGGCGAGCGCCGCTTCCAGGCCGCCACGCTGGGCAACGAGACGGCGCTCAGACCCATCAGGGCCCCGCCGCTCATTCCGAGCCAGGTGGCCGGACCGAACTTCCCGAGATCGCTGGGTGCAGCCTGAAACACGTAGGTACCGAAAAAGCCGACAAGCAGCCAGCCAAGAATGCTCACTGAAAACAGAGGCCAGCGGGAGCGCAAGACGAAGCTGGCGATCAAAAGCAGAGCGCCGAGAACGATCACGACGAGTGGGAACCCGCCCAACGTCCCGTCGACCCAGAACGAGGCCGCACCCGATCCTCCGAAAACTGTGGTGTAGGTCGCCGCCAGCGCGAGACCGATGCCGCCGAGCGCGAGGAACCTGGGTAGCGCCAGCTTGCGCAGATCGACGGCGCCGCGCTCGACCGCGACAGCGACCGCTGTCACGAGAACCGCCAGCACACTGCCTTCGAGCGCGAGCCCGCCGCCGTTCGCAAGCGAGACGAGGCGCCGGAAGAAAAGCTCGGAAGGGTAGTAAAGCGCCACGCCGAGCAGCACGAGTGATGCCGCAAGCGCCCAGCGACCGAGAACAGGAGCCTTCAAGAGGGCGTCACCCAGAGCCATGACGATTGCGACGATTGCGAGCACCAGTATGAAGATCCCGAGGTCATGCTTTCCGGTGAAGCCGACGGAATTCCAGTAACGCGGGGTCGGACCACTGAAGCCGATGCTGTTCGGCGAGGTGATGGTGATAGAGGCCGCATTGAGCCTGAGCGAGACGATGACGAGAGCGGGCGCAATCGCCGCAAGCAGCCAGGTCACGTAGAGCGGCAGGCCACTACGCTCGCGCGAACGCTGCCAGGAGCCGAGGGCTCGCAGCGGAAGAGCCCCGAGCACGATCAGCGCGCTTCCCAAGACTCCAAGCTTCGGGCCATACCTGAGCTCGCCGAGATGGCCGAAGCCGACCGCGACGGGGATGAACAGAAAGAAGCCGAGCAGAACCGCTCCGACTCCGGACACCGAGGCCATGAAGCGATCGCCTTCCTCGCGGATGACGTTGGCGATGAGGAGACCGGCGCAAGCAGCGAGTAGCGCGATCAGGAGGAGGCGCGGGGCCCAGACAGACCAGTAGTTGGCGCCCAATCCCTCCCATTGCTTGAGGATGTCGAGCCGGAGTGACGCCAGCGCTAGGCCTATACCGACCGCGACGACGAACTTACGAATCAGGGCGACTGTCTGCATAAAGGCTCCTTGTTGACCGCTTCTCGAGCGAGAAGAGTATCGCCTGATTTGGCGATCGTGTGGTCGACACTCATAAAAATCCTCTTATGAGCGCCGGAGCGAGCGCCTAGACGGTCAGTCTCTGAGGAAGCTGGGCGGCTCGAGGGGATCGACCTCCCCGCGGGGAACCGGCTCGAAACTCGCGCGCCAGCCCTTCTGCACACCGCCCGCTCCACCAAGTCCGGTGGCGATCACCGTGACCCACATCTGGCCCGTGAGACTCTCGTCGATGGTGGCGCCGAAGATGATGTTCGTGTCCTCGGTCGAAGCCTGGCGGATGATCTCGGCCGCCTCGTTGACTTCCATCAGCGACAGGTCCTCACCGCCGGCGATCGAGAGCAGGATGCCCCGAGCGCCGACGAGCTGGGTATCGATCAGCGGCGAGCGTAGAGCCCGGTCGGCCGCCTCCTTGGCCCGGTTCTCGCCGGTGGCAAACCCGATGCCCATGAGCGCCGAGCCGGCGTCTTTCATGATCGTGCGAACGTCGGCGAAGTCGAGGTTGATCAGCCCGGGCATCGTGATCAGGTCGCAGATGCCCTGAACGCCCTGGCGCAGCACGTCGTCGGCGATGCGGAAGGCCTCGAGCATCGAGGTCGAGCGGTCGAGCACCTCGAGCAGGCGATCGTTGGGGATGACGATGACGGTGTCGCAGTTGCGGCGAAGCTCCTCAACTCCGAGATCGGCCTGGGACTTACGCTTGGTGCCCTCGAAGCGGAACGGCAGGGTAACGATCCCAACAGTGAGCGCTCCCAGCTCGCGCGCTATCCGGGCCACCACCGGCGCCGCGCCGGAGCCGGTCCCGCCGCCCTCTCCGGCCGTCACGAAAACCATGTCCGAGCCGCGAAGCGAGTGCTTGATCTGATCGTAAGCCTCTTCCGCCGCCAGCTTGCCGACCTCCGGATCGGAGCCGGAGCCGAGCCCCTGAGTCAGCTCGCGCCCGATGTGAATCTTGATCGGCGCGTCGCTCATCTGGAGCTGCTGGATGTCGGTGTTGATAGCTACGAAATCGACCTGCGAGATGCCGGCGTCCATCATGCGATGGATGGCGTTGAGGCCGGCACCGCCGACGCCCGCCACACGAATGACGGCCAGATAGGCGCTGGCGTCGGGCCCAACCTGGTGCAACCGGGCGGGCGACTCGGGAATCGGTTCGATGTAGCGGGGACTGGACGGCGGCTCGTACGGCTTCGCCCGCTTCGCTTCGGTCGCGGGAGCGCTCGGCGGAGCCGGCTTAGCAGCCGGAGGCGCAGCGGCCGACGGCGCGGAGGCCGGAGCCGGCGGCTCCGGGGGCGAAACGGGAGCTGCTTGCTCCTCGTCGACCGCGGGCGGGGAAGGCTCTACTTGAGCCGGTGACTCGTCGAAGATCGGGGTGTGCTCAACGGTCTCCTCAGACGGCTCGGGAGTGCGAGCCGGGGGCGCGGCATGCTCCTCGGTTACGTGAGCGACGTCGCGCTCGGCCTGGCGTTGAGCGGCTTCGGTTGCTCGGAAAAGCTCCGCCAGCGGGCCGTCACGCATGCTTGCGCGTTTTCGCGCCATTGAGCACCTCCTTGGCGAGGTCGCGATAGAGCTCCGCAGCCTCACCTTTTGGCTCGTACTTGAGCACGGATGCGCCTTTCACCGGCGCCTCGGCATAGCGAATCGTCTTGCGAATTCTCGTGCCGAAGACGAGATCGCCGAAATTCTCCTGCAGGATTTCGATCGCCTCACGCGAGTGCAGAGTCCGCTTGTCGTACATCGTGGGCAGGATTCCCTGAATCTCGACGCGCGGATTGAGGTTCTCGCGCACCATCGAGAGGGTGTTCTCGAGCTGGACGAGCCCGCGCAAAGAGAGGTACTCGCACTGCACCGGCACGATCACGCCGTCGGAGGCGACGAAGGCGTTGATCGTCAGCAGACCGAGCGACGGCGGTGTATCGATCAGGATGTAGTCGTATTTCTCCCGCACCGGTAGGAGAGCCTTCTCCAACGCTCGCTCGCGCCCGATCATGCTCGAGAGCGCCAACTCGGCGCTGGCCAGATCGATCGAGCTGACCGCCAGATCGATCTCGCGACGCTGGATCACCTCGGTGATCGGCAGCCGGTGGACGAGCACGTCGAACATCGAGCGCTCGATGGTGTCGGGGTTCAGCCCCTGGCTCATGGTCAGGTTGCCCTGCGGATCGAGATCGATCACCAGAACGTCGAGGTCACGCTCTGCGAACGCAACCGCGAGGTTGAGGGTTGACGTCGTTTTGGCGACGCCTCCCTTCTGGTTGGCGAACGCGATCACGCGCCCCATCGACACTCCTTCTTCAGGCGCCCGTGCAAGCGGACGCGACAATAAGCTTGCGACCCCCATCGGCGCTCCATCTTCTGCCTATTCAAGCGGAGTCCTTCCCTTAGCTCGCGGCTGAGCCCGAGTCTTCTGCCGCCGCCGACACGGCATAGATCACATGGTACGGGAAATGCGAGGCTTTCCAGGCAATTTGACCACGACCGATCTCAAGGCTGTCCGGGCGGGCAAAGCGGCTCGTCGGGACCTGCCCCGGTGCCAGGCACGGGGACCTGGCCAATGGGGCCGAACCGCCTTCTGAGCAGGAGCTTCTTGGGAGCGATCGCCTCGTTTGGACCTGTCCCGCTGCCAGGCGGGCTCGGCTTGTGTTGTTACTCCTCGCCTTCCCAGTACTCGACGGGCGAGATTCGCCCGATCACGCCGAGACCGCGGAAGGAGATCTTGCGCGAGCGCGGGTAGTAGCAGAGGTCGGTGGAACGGCGCGTCCCGTAAGCGAGCAGCGTCAACCCGCTGTCAGCCCCTCGAAATGCGTGTGCGACACCGGTTCCCGGCGGACGTGCGACCACGTGACCCTGCTTCAGCTCGTACTCCTCGTCGCCCAATAGAAGCACGCCATCGCCCTCGAGCACGACGAAGAGCTCTTCCTCGGCCGAGTGGCAGTGAGGCGGACAGGAAAGCTTGCCGGGGGCGGCGGCGATGTGCCCGAGACCGGAGGTACGGGAACCTACGGCGTTGCCGAGATCGCGCCGGATGCGACCGATCGTCTTCTTGGAGGTGCCGACGGCGCTCACGTTCTTGAGCCTGACCAGATTGTCCGGGCGCAGCGAGCTCGACTCCTTCACCTCGGGGGGACCCTGAGCGGCCTCGAGCCCTAATGGGTTCTCGAGCGTTCCGGTCTCGACCCAGCTGACGCCCAGCCAGGAGACCTTCGAGCGCGGCAGGAAGGTGGCGGAGTCGCCGATGTTCTCCGAGAAGGCGAGCACGTCGAGGCCGTCGGGGCCGGCCTTCAGCGTGTGCGGTCCCATGCCACCCCGGAAGACGAAGCAGTCTGTCTCCGCGATGTCGAAATTGGCACCCTCTTGCCAGAGAAGCCCAGAACCGCCGAGCACGAAGAAGATCTCCTCTTCGCGACCGTGAATGTGCGCCGGCGTCGACCACATGCCGGGATCGATCTGGATACGCGACAACCCGACGCCGACCGATCCGACGGTTGAGCCAACCCTGCGCCAGTCTGCCGAAATGTGCCCGGCCTGCCAGTGCGCGACCTCGATCTCGTCCCAGTGAACGATATTCTCGTGTGCCGACTTCTTTCTCAAGGCACCGGCAGACTAGCGAATGCTCCTCGCGGGTGACCGTGGCGCAACCCGGCTACCGGGGGCCAGCGAGCTCGAGCCGCCGTCCAGCGCGAGCAGACAGCGCTCGAGCGCGACTCGGGCATCAATCGGGCCCGGCCCCTCCCGCTCCAACCAGCGCCTGGTCTCAGGCAGCAGGAGCGCGAGCTCGTCTAAAAGAAGTGCAGCCGGTTTGTGGGCGAGCTCCATCGCCTCGATACGGTCGAGCCTGGCGATGACGGCGCGAGCTTCATCCACGCAAGGAGATTACGCGCGGCGAGTGTTACGACAATGTGCTCAATTCGAGCCGAGACAATCAACTAGCTCGCGGCGGCCCGGATGGCCATCGAGCGGCTCGGGCGAGGACGCAAGCCGAGTAGCGACTCGTCGAGCGCCTCGATCATGCGGGCTCGGTTCCCGTGCATCAGCACCTCAACCAGCGTGCGCCGAATCGCGTCGCTCGTATCCTTGTCGGCCGGCTCTCCCCCGGCCAGCGCACGCAGGCGCACGCGCAGCTCGGCTCGCTCGCTCGATCCGTCGCCAAGCAGAGTCGCGGCCCTGAGCGCCGCCATCGCCAGCCCCTCGTCGGCGCCGAGAACCGAGGTCAACGCTTCGCGCAGCTGTTCAGAGCGGAACGGCTCCTGAGCAAAGAGCGACAGCTCCCAGCGATCGAGCGCTTCGGAGAGCGCGCGGTCTTCGTCGGCCGCGGCGATGCGGGCGCGCAGGTCGTGCGCCAGCTTGCCGCGGAAGGGGTCGAGGCGCGTCGGCTCGCCGTAAGGCTCCGTGGCGGCGATGGGCAGGATCGGCCGGATTCCGTAGGGACGCTTGTCGAGCCGCTCGAACAGCACCGGTCCCGCGGCGATGGCGCCGGCGGTCGCCAGGCGCAGAGCGCTGATCGCATCGGCGAGCTCTGCCGGGGCATCGGGCGCCTCGATCTGATCGAGCCCGAGGTCACGCCGCAGCTCGATCACTGACAGACGGTCGGCGCGACGCCCGAATTCGCGCGGCAGTATTCCACTCGCCTCGGGCCAATAGGTGGAGAGCTCGCCGGGAGGCGAAAGGCGAACCCGCACACCCTCGCCCAGCTCGACCTGCGCGCCCAGCGACAGACCGACCAGCGGCGCCACCGCCATGTAGCTTCGCTCGCCGCCGAAGAGAGAGCCCTCGAGCTCGATATAGGCGCGGTCGAATGCGTCATCGTGCCAGTCGAAACCGCCGCAACTCTCCGTCGTGGCGACAAGCAGAGGCAGGAGCACCGTCATGAAGAGCGCTTCCTCGTCGGGCAGCTGCTCGCCGGCGTGGGCACGCGCGAAGATCGCGGCCGCCCGCTCGTGCCGTAGATCCTCGATCGCAGCCTGGGCGTCGGCCAGCTTCATCAGCTGCTGAGATCGCTTTTCGACGAAGCCGCGCACGAGCGGCCGGTACTCGTACAGCGAGGGCCGGTTCGGGGCGGCGTGCTCCTCGAAGGCAAACGGGACCTCGGCGCCGTGCGAGATGTCGGTCTCCAGCTCGGAGAAAGCTCCGAGGCAAAAGAGGCGCAGCGAGTGATAGAGGTGCGGAGCGCGGATAGCCACGTTTCCCCCTACGCAGTCACGGCCTGCACTCCTGCATTCCGAGCCGGCGGATAGCCGCCTTCCCTCGTTCGAGTGCTTTGTGAGGACACCGCCCCATCGGGGGATGGCCGCGGCGGCTCGAGGAGTCAAGCTGTGTGCCTGCGTATTGGCGGCGTGAAAGGCGGCACCTTATGACTGCGGAACTACTGCGAGCGAAGCTGCGTAACTTCCCGGCAGCGAATCTGACTTTGCGTTTGCTGCTGGCTCGCTGAGCCGGCTAGGACTACTTCCGCTCGACCGAGCGCACACGGTCGAGCTTCTTGTCGACCCAGCCCCGATCACGACCGGGGCCTCCGTCGATTATGTCGCGCTGGCCCTCCCAGGCGATGAACAAGTCGTTTCCCGGGCCGCCGAGCGCGGTGTCTCTTCCGCTGTCTCCGTGCAGCGTGTCGTTACCGGCTCCGCCGATCAGGGTGTCGTTGCCCGAACCGCCGCCGATGAGGTCGTTGCCGCCGAGCCCGCAGATGACATCCCGGCCGGAGGTGCCCGTGAGACGGTCGGCCCCGGGCGTGCCCACGATCGTGCAAGCGGCCAGGTGTCGCGTGCTGTGAGCCGCGGAACTCTCCGTCAATACGAGTAGCCCAAACGTGCCGAGCACGAGCGTCGCTAGTAGGCGCAGGTCGGTCATCTTGATCTCCCCCTCCGCTCTCATGCTCGGGAGTACCAAGCCGAAGCGCATCTCCCGGCGGAGTAGCTCTCTAGGCGCGCAGCACGGCGCGCCGCGGCCCGGCGATAAAACCGGCTTCGAGCAAGAGCGGCATCACCTCGCTCGAGACGACCGGTTCGCCGTCGAAGCGCTCTACCGCCAGGCGCTTGATCTCGCGCCGGCGGACGTGAGCAACCAGCGCCTCCAGCGCCGCGCGCAACCAAGACTCGTCGGGATCGCGCAGCGGAAGCAGCGAGCGGCCGCCGCGCTCGACGAAGAGCACCGCCTCGCCACCCAGTAGCACGACGTGAGCGCCGGCAACGCGGGCCGCGCGCCCGGCCGAGCGCGCGGGCCAGGAAAGAGCTGCGCCGTAGGGCTGGGCGGGATCGGCGGCGGCGAGCACGAGCGCGTCGGCTTCGACGCCCGGGCGCGGCCGCAGCTCGCGTAGACGTTCGACGGCGCCGGGTAGCGCGAACTGAGCGCCGCCGAGCCCCTCGACGAAGTAGCCGCGGCGGCAGAGCCCCAGCACCTCGAGCGCCTTCAACTCGCCGTAGACGGCGCCGTAGCCGCCCGGGATCCCCTCGGCGCGAACGCCGCTCTGGGTGACGATCCCCTGGCGCTCGAGCAATAGCTCGGCCAGCGCCCTTCTGTCGGTGCCAGGCACGCGGACCTGGCCGGATACGCCAATAGCAACTTCGCTATGCGCTTTTTGCAGGACTTCTTCCGCTCCCCCTGACGCCGCGGGACCTGTCTCGGTGCCAGGCACGGGGACAGGTCCGAAGAGGGCGCGGGTGAGCGACCAGCGGCCCTGGGTCGCAGTCGGGGCCTGCGCGCGCGAGCGCGCGAAGCGACGCATTCTTCGCTCGGAAGGCTGGGTCTCGAAGCGGCGCTCGGCACGAAGCGGCTGCCAGGAGTCGTTCGTCACCTCGCCCGCCCAGACGAGATCCCAGAGCGCCGGCAGAGCCTCCTCGCGATCGAGGCCGGCCGCGGCGAGCAGCTCGTCCCAGAAGAGCGCCCCGGCCGCTAGCGCGGCGCGGATCTGCTCCGGCAGCCGACCTTCGGGACGAGGCGAGGTCAAAGGCGAGCCGAGCAGCCGTGCGTCCTGGCGAAAGTAGATGCCGACGCGCTCGAGCCCGGCCCCCACCCAGACCACCTCGCCCGAGGCGCAGAGCTGATCGAGCTCGGCCGGCTGGTAGCCCGGCACCCGCCGCGGCAGCAAGTCCGACTCCCAGAGCGCCACCGGAAGCGCCAGCGCTTGCAGCGGAACGAGCGCCTCGCGCAGCGTCGAGCGCCGGTCGATTCCCTGCCAGCCCGGCAGGAAACGCGCCAATGCCGCCGGCTCGGCCGGCTCCACCTCCTTGCGCAGCCGTGCCAGCGAAGCACGGCGCAGCCTTCTCAGCACATCCGGATCGCACCATTCCCGCTCCGTCCCGCCCGGCCTGAGCTCGCCGCGCACGAGCGCCTCCTCGCGCTCCAGCGCGGTCAAGATCTCCTCCACGGGGGCGGGCTCGAGACCGAAGCGCTCGGCAGCATCGGCGGTCGTGAAGGGGCCGCGCCCGCGCGCGTAACGGCGAATCAGGGAGCTGAGCGCATCCGCCACCGGCTCGAGAAAAACGTCCGGGAGCCCCGCGGGTGGCATGGCGCCGAGGGCATCGCGGTAGCGCCCGGCATCCTCGGCGGCGATCAGCCTCTCTGCGCCGGCGAAGCGCACGCGCACAGCCCGGCGCTCGGTCTCGAGCACCGCCGCGAAGGCTTCGTCGAACTCGCCGGGGCGCAGATCTCCCCGCAGCCTGAGGACGTCGTGCAGCTCGTCGGCGTCGCGCGGAGCGCCGCGGAGATCGCGCTCCACCTCCTCGACCGCGCCTGCGTCGAGCAGGTCGCGCAGCTCCTCCTGACCGAGCAGCTCGCGCAGCAGCCCGCGGTCGAGCGAAAGAGCCTGAGCGCGGCGCTCGGCCGGCGGCGTGTCGTCCTCGTACATATACGAGGCGACGTACTCGAAGATGAGCGAGCTGGCAAAGGGCGAAGCCGAAGCCGTCTCGACCTCGACCAGGTCGAGCTCGCGCGTCTGCAGTCGCTTGAGCACCTGCCTCAGCGCGGGCAGGTCGAAGACGTCCTGCAGGCACTCCCTGTAGGTCTCGAGCATGATCGGGAAAGCGGGATAGCGCCTGGCGACCTCGAGCAGGCTTTGCGCCTTCAGTCGCTGCTGCCAGAGCGGCGTGCGCTGACCGGGACGGCGGCGCGGAATCAGGAGCGCCCGGGCCGCGTTCTCGCGGAATCGGGCACCAAACAGCGCGCTCTCCCCCAGCTCGCCCACAACCAGCTCCTCGATCTCTTCCGGCCCGATCAGGAGCTCGTGCATCGGCGGCGGCTGCTCGACGTCGGGAAGGTGGAGCGCGATGCCGTCGTCCGACCAGATCGCGTGTGCCTCGAGCCCGAGCGCGTCGCGCAAGCGCGCTCCGAGAGCGAGCGCCCAGGGTGCGTGCACGCGCGCCCCGAACGGAGTCAGGACGACCACGCGCCAGTCGCCGATCTCGTCGCGGAAGCGCTCGACGACGATCGTTTTGTCGGACGGGAGCGCGCCGGTCGCCTCGGCTTGGTCGTGCAGGTAGGCGAGCAGGTTCTCGGCCGCCCGCTCGTCGAGCCCGTACTCGCCGCGCAGCCGCTCGAGCGCCACCTCGCCGGGCAGCGCCACCAGCTCGCGCGAGACCTGCCCGATCGCCTCGCCCAGCTCGACCGGCCTTCCCACTCCCTCGCCCTTCCAGAAGGGCACCGCACCGGGCACTCCGGGTGCCGGCGAGACGAGCACGCGATCGCGGGTGATCTGCTCGATGCGCCAGCTCGAGGCGCCGAGCAAAAAGACCTGTCCTTGTCTGGCCTCGTAGACCATCTCTTCGTCCAGCTCGCCCACCCGGCCGCCGCCGTCCACGAGATGGACTCCGTAGAGACCGCGATCGGGGATGGTGCCGGCATTGGTAACGGCGAGGCGTTGCACGCCGGGACGACCGCGCACGATTCCGCCCGTACGGTCCCAGACGATGCGCGGCTTCAGCTCGGCGAACTCGTCGGAGGGGTAGCGCCCGGCCAGCATGTCGAGCACGTTCTCGAGCTGGGCGCGCGAGAGACCGGAGAAGGGGTAGGCGCGCCGGACAAGCTCGTGCAGGTCGTCGACAGAGATCTCCTCCTCGCAGCAGATGGCGACGATCTGCTGGCAGAGCACGTCGAGGGGCTGGAGCGGAATACGCGTCTCCTCGATCAGCCCTCCGTGCATGCGCTTCACCACGACGGCGGCCTCGAGCAGATCGCCGCGGAACTTGGGGAAGATGCGGCCCTTGGCCGTGGCCTCGAGCGTGTGACCGGAGCGACCGATGCGCTGCAGGCCGCGCGCCACTGACTTGGGCGACTCGACCTGGATGACGAGGTCGACCGCGCCCATGTCGATGCCCAGCTCGAGCGAGGAGGTGGCGACCAGACAACGCAGGTCGCCGCGCTTGAGCGCCTCCTCGATCTCGGTGCGCTGCTCGCGTGCCAGCGAGCCGTGGTGGGCGCGGGCCAGCTCCTCGCCCGACGCCTCGTTGACGCGCAGCGCCAGGCGCTCGGCCAGCCTACGGTTGTTGACGAAGACGATGGTCGAGCGGTGCGCCCGCACCAGCTCGACGATCTCCGGATAGATCGAGGGCCAGATGGAGCCGGTCTGACCCAGCTCGCGCATGTCGGGCACCGGCACCTGAACTGCCAGGTCGAGTTTCTTCCGCACACCCGCGTCCACGATCTCGATCGGTCGCCCACCCGAGACGAAGCGGCCGATCTCCTCCAGCGGCCGCTGCGTGGCCGACAGCGCGATGCGCTGAATCGGCCTACCGACGAGACGCTCCAGCCGCTCGAGCGAGAGCGCCAGATGCGAGCCCCGCTTGGTGCCCGCGACGGCGTGCACCTCGTCGAGAATCACCGTCTCGAGCGACTTCAGCGTCTCGCGGGCACGCGAGGTGAGAAGCAGGTAGAGCGACTCGGGCGTGGTGATGAGAATGTCCGGCGGATGGCGCAACATCGCCGCGCGCTCCTTGGCCGGTGTGTCGCCGGTGCGCACGGCCACCTTGAGCTCCGAGCCGAGCCCTGCCAGCGGCCCGCGCAGGTTGCGCTCGACGTCGTAGTTGAGCGCCTTCAGCGGCGATATGTAGAGCAGGCGCAAACCCTCGCCCGGGCTACCTGTCAACCGATCGATGCCCGAGAGGAAGGCGGCGAGAGTCTTGCCCGAGCCGGTCGGCGCCTGGATGAGCACGCTCGAGCCGCTGGCGATCGCCGGCCAGCCGAGCTCCTGCGCGGGCGTCGGGGCGGCGAAGCTGCGCTCGAACCAGGCTCGCGTCTTCTCGGAGAAGGATGCAAGCGCTTCCATCAGGTCAGGGTAGCCGCTCCAACCTCGCAGCTCGAACGAGCTAGCGCGATCTCTCACTCCGGTCTTACGCAGAGGCTGGAGAATCGAGATTTGCACGACGCAGATTGAGCGAATTCGGGGTGCCACGACCGCATTGCGGGCCAGGCAACGTAGAATCTCGCTCTCTGGGGCGGAAAGCACTACCCGGCGAAAGGAGGCACCGTGGCTCAGACAGTCGACGACCAACAGGAGAGACAGCGAATAGAGAGCGTTATCGACGCCGAGGTCGAGGCGATGGCGGACGACGACATCGAGCGTTATCTGCCACTGCTCAGCCAGGACGCCTTGTTTCTTCCACCGGGACTTCCGTCGATCGGCGGCGCGGAGCTGCACGCCTGGTTGCGCGAGTTCCTCGGCGAGTGGCGCGTCGAGTGGCTCGCCTTCAAGCACAACGAGACGGAGGTCGTCGGCGACCTGGCCTTCCATCGCTTCAGTTACAGCTGGCGCTTGGAGCCTAAGAGCGGCGGACAGTTGCAGGTCTCGCACGGCAAGGGCCTGCACATCCTGCGTCGTTCCGTCGACGGTGACTGGAAGATCGCCCGCGAGACCTGGAACGCCCGGCCGACGCCGAACACCATCTAGCATGATCGAGCTGAGCGAGCTTCGCGACGGCGGGCAGGATCCCGCCGGCATCGCCGCCAAGATCGCGTCCTTCCTTTCCCCGGCCACGCGCTCGCTCGAGCTGGCGCTCTACGACGTACACCTGGATAGCGAGAACGCGGCACCGATCCACGCCGCGCTGGCCGAAGTGCTCGCGCGCAAGGTGCAGGTGCGGCTCGTCTACAACGTCGAGTTCGGCAAGGAGATCGCCGTGCCGCGCCCGCCGGTCTTGCGGCCCGAGCTGGTCGAGGCTCTTCCGGTCGAGACACGCGGCGTTCCCGGCGTGCCAGACCTGATGCACCACAAGTACGTCGTCCGCGACGGCGAAGCGGTGCTGACGGGCTCGACCAACTGGACCGACGACTCCTGGGCGCGCGAAGAGAATCTGATCGCGATCATCAACTCCCGGGAGCTCGCCGCCCGCTACCGGCAGAACTTCGAGGAGCTGTGGCAGAAGCGCGACGTCGAGCGCTCCGGCCACGTCGACTCGGCGCCGATCGACATCGAGGGGCACCGCGTCCGACCGTGGTTCGCGCCCGGGCATGGCGAGGCGCTCGCACACCGAATCGCGCGCCGCCTGGGTCAGGCGAAGCGTCGCATTCGCATCGCCTCGCCGGTGCTCACCTCGGGCCCGATCCTCGGCACGCTGGCCGAGCTGACCGGAGATCACAGGCGCAGCGAGCTCGATATAGCCGGCGTCCTCGACGCCACCCAGATCGCCGAGGTGATTCACCAGTGGCGCGGCAAGCCGCAGGTGGGCTGGAAGGAGTCGGCGCTACGCTCGCTCGTCGCGCACACGCCCTGGAGCGGCAAGCGCTCGACGCCCTGGGCACCGGGCAGCGTTCACGACTACATGCACGCCAAGATCGTGGTGGCCGACGACGCCGTGTTCTTCGGAAGCTTCAATCTCTCACGCTCGGGCGAGCGCAACGCCGAGAACACACTCGAGATCGAAGACAGCGAGTTGGCCGAGCGGCTGGCGGCGTTCGTCGACGATATTCGCGGCCGCTACCCGCGGCTCGAGCTGCCCAAGTAACCCCGCAACCGGCAGAGCCGGCACCTTACTATGGCTTCCGCGCCTCGACCTCGACCGAGACGACCTCGCACTCGCTCGCGGGAATCTCGACTCCGCTGCGCAGCGTGTTGTGCACGCGGCTTTGCCTGTCAACTACCTCCGCGAGCTCGAGTATCTCGTCTTCGTCGGCTTCCGCTTCGATGCGAACGCTCAGCGTGACGTTCTGCGCCCGTACGGGCTCACCGCCCCAGTCGCATTCGCAAACGACACGAGCGCCGAGGAGCGAGATTCCGCGCCGCTCGGCCTCCTGTTGTAGGTCGTTCACGAAACACGCACCGATCGCCATGAGCAGGAGATCGCCGCCCGAAAAACCGTAGCCACAGCCGGCCTCCTGCTCGGGCCGATCGATCGTCAGCGAGTGCTTACCGGCCCACCCGACCGCGAAAGAGGCATCGTGAACCGACCGTACGTGAACTGTCGTCTGCGCCATTTTTGGGGCTCCCTTTTCCCGTCAGATAGAGCCTACCCCGTTAGGGAGGACGCGCGCCTGGCGGGATAGGCTCTTAATGTAAGAGTAGGTCAGAACTCGTTTCGAGTGCCAACCCGCATGGCGGATGCGATACGAAAGGAGCTCCCGACAATGAGGGGGATACGAGCCGGTGTGATCGCTTTACTCGTGCTGGCCACGAGCGCGAGCGCCGCTACCAGTCCGCGCCTGCCCGGTGCGCCGAAGTGCCCGCTCTTTCCGGCCTCCAACGTCTGGAACAAGCGCGTCGACAAGTTGCCGGTAGCCTCCAACTCGCAGGCGGTTCTCAGCTCGATCGGGCTCGACGTTGGGCTCCATCCCGACTTCGGCACCGTCTGGGACGGGCATCCGAACGGTATTCCCTACACGATCGCCAACAAGAAGACGAAGCGCTACCGGGTCAGCTTCGACTACGCGAGCGAAAGCGACAAGGGGCCCTATCCGATCCCGGCCAAGGTGAAGATCGAAGGCGGTAGCGACCACCACGCACTGATCGTCGAGCGCGACCGCTGCCGCCTCTACGAGCTCTACGCGCTGAAGAGAACGGGGAAGGGTTGGCACGCCGGCTCGGGGGCGATCTGGAACCTGCGCTCGAACAAGCTGCGACCGGCCAGCTGGACATCGGCCGACGCCGCCGGGTTACCGATGTTGCCCGGACTGGCCCGCTACGACGAGGTCGCACGCGGTCACATCGACCACGCTTTGCGCTTCACGGTCGAGAACACGCGCCGTGCCTTCATCTATCCGGCGCGCCACTTCGCCAGCGATCAGACCGATCCCAACCTGCCGCCGATGGGCCTGCGAGTTCGGTTGCGCGCCGGCTTCGCCACGAGTGGCTACCCGCGCCAGGTGCGCATCATCCTGACGGCGCTCAAGCGTTACGGGATGATCGTCGCCGACAACGGGGCGAACTGGTACATCTCGGGCGCCCCCGACCGCCGCTGGAACGACGATGCCCTGCACGCGATCGGCGGGGTCACTGGAGCGGATTTCGAGGTGGTTGACACGTCGAAGCTGCGGCCATAGAGGCACCGCGTATCGCCGCCCCCCGCCTTGTCCACCCACCCGCGGGGTCGTGACACGGTAGCCGGAAATGCTGCAGCGAATGTGCCGGTTCAGTGCCGAGACGAAGACGCGCCTCACAACCCCGACACCCCGCGGCCGACTGCGAGGCAAGGGGCGAGCTAGGAGCGCATCTTGGGCGGGCTGAAGAGCGTCTCGAGTCGCGCGATCAACCGCGAAGTCCAGAGCCTGAATCCACCGATCGGCCGCTCCACGAGCACGAGCTCGTCACCTTCGAGACGAAAACGTGCTTGAGCATCGCGGCGCGATGAGCCGAGCATGGCGCTCATCTTCGGGCCACTGGCAGTGCTTGAGACTGCCAACGCAGTCCGAATTTGATTGCAGTCTGTCTACGGGCCTTTCGCAAAGCTCGAACTCCCCCTGGTCTTTGGCTGGCTGGAGCGCGGTGAAGGCTCGCCGCAGCTCGCCACTCTCCCCGCGGTGGAGAGTTTTCGCCCCGCGAGGGAAACGTCCTTCTCGTAGGATTCGCGACACAGCGCGACAACCGGAGCAGCGGTCAGCCGAGCTCCGTCGCGATCGGGCTCAACCTCGCTTCATCGAGCGGGCGTCAGATCAGCTTTCGGGCGTGTGGCAGACGGCTTCGATGTTATGGCCGTCGGCGTCCAGCACGAAAGCCGCGTAGTACGTCTCGTGGTAGTGCGGGCGCAAACCGGGCGCCCCGTTGTCCTTCCCGCCGGCAGCGATGGCCGCCGCGTAAAACGCCTCCACGAGATCGTGGCTATCGGCCTGGAAGGCGACGTGCGTGGGAGTAGCGACCGTCTCTGCCGAGTGAAGCCAGAAATCGGAAACGCCTTGAGCGCTCTTGAAACCCGCCCCCCAGTCGCCCACAAGGCCGAGCTCGTAGCCAAGCGGCGCCAGTGCCGCCTTGTAGAACTCTTTCGCCGAGTCGAGATTCGTGACAGCGATGATTACGTGATCGATCATGGTGGGAGTTTCGCGGCTGTATGCCGTGTCGTCAAGCCGTTCGAACTGAGCGACCATCCCTCGTTCGAGGGAGAGAACGAGAATGACACCGAGCCGAGGTGATCAGCAATGCGCCACCCCCCTTGCCGCGATTGTGCTCTTACTTCTGGCGGTTGCCTGCGGAGCGAAGACGCAAAAACACGAAGATACCCGGGCACACGAAAACACCCTGGTGCGTAAACAGGCCCGGGCGCGCGAACAGGCCGCGGTCGTGGCAAACATACGCGCGTCGGTTCCGGCGATCGAGGCCTACTGGTCGGACAACAACACGTACTCCGGAATGTCTCGCGCCAAGCTTCGCGATATCGACTTGGGGATCGCGGATCTCTCAATCGTCAGCGCGCGTGAGCGGACATACTGCATCGAGGCGATCGCCGGTGAATCGCGCGCCTTCAAGAACGGCCCGGCCGCAGAGATCATGCTCGGTTCCTGCAGCGATCCGAAAAACGGAAAGCACTACGACACGACGTCGCCGGAAGATTCCTCGTCGTCAACGGCGCCACCCGACGCCACCACCGCGCTGCGCGCGTCGCTTGCGGCGATCGAGGCCTACCACATGGACCACAACACCTACAGCGGAATGACCGTGTCGAAGCTGCGGAAGATCGACCAGGGATTCCCGGCTCTCAAGATCGTCAGCGCGAAGAAAGAGTCGTACTGCGTCGAGATTACGGTGGACGGCGCGAGCTCCTTCGCCAAATCGCCTCCGATCGGCAATATCAAGCAAGGACACTGCCCGGCCTAGCTTCTAGCAGCTTCAGCGCACGCCGCGTGCCCGTTCCTGGGTCACTATAAAAGGGATAGTTTTAGTGTAGAATCTCTTCTATGCGGACACTTTCTGACATTCACGCCACCGACTGCTGTGGCGTAGCGGCGACCGCCGAGTTCCTCGGCGCCAAGTGGACGGCGCTGATCATTCACGACCTCTCCGAGGGCGCGCGCCGCTTTTGCGAGCTCGAGCGCGCCTGCCCGGGAATCAGTCCGCGCACGCTCTCCGAGCGCCTGCGCACGCTCGAGCACGAGGGCTTTCTCGAGCGCAAGAGCTTTCCGGAATCACCGCCTCGCGTCGAATACACGCTGACACAGAAGGGAAGCGGCCTGCTCGCGATCATCCATGAGATGAGCAGGTTCGGGCACGACTGGCTCTTCTGCGGGCACGAGCATCACCACGCGGCGGCCGAGACTGCGCCCGCGGCCGAAGCGGCCAGCGCCTAGTTCTCGAGAACGCGTCTCGGGGTTCGGGCTCCTCGACCACCCCCCACCCTCCCACGGGGCGGAGAACGGTATCGAGAAATGGCGCTCGAAAATGAGCCGGCTCCGTGCCGATTACGTATCGCGCCGCTGTGCAATCAGGCGGCTGAGTGCTTCATTTCGAGCGCGCCAAGCTCCATCAGGATCGCCTTGGCGACTGCTATCCCGGGCTCGAGGTAACCGGCCCAGAGGCGCTCGTTGGGCGAGTGGATGTTCCCCTCGGGGAGATCGAAACCGGTCACGATGGCCGGGATTCCCTTCGCCTGAAGTGCGGGCATGATCGGCATCGTGCCGCCCGAACGAATGAGCAGCGGCCGGCGGCCGAAAGAGCGCTCGAACGCCGCCAGTGCAAGCTCGATCGCCGGCGCGTTCTGGTCGACCAGCCCCGGAGCGCTCGCGGAGAGAAGTTGAACGCTCAAGTCGGCGCCGGCGGGCGCCGCCTCAGCTAGAAGCCGCTCGAGCGCCGCACCGATGACAACCGCATCCTGGCCCGGAGCAAGCCTGATCGAGAGGTTGGCCGCCGCGCGCACCGGTAATACCGTTTTTTGCAGCTGTGGCGAGCCGCCCTCGATGCCGTTGACGTCGAGCGCCGGCCGGGCGCAGGTACGCAGGTAGAACTCCGCCGCGGCACTCTCGTCGGCGGGCCAAGCGCCCTGGTCGGCCAGCGTGCGCTCGCCGCTCGGAAGAGCCGCAACGGCCGCCAGTTCCTCGGCGCTCAGAGGAACGACTCCGGCCATGAGCGGCTCGGGCAGGCGCCCGTCGACGGGAAGCACCGCAGCGAGCGTCTGGGTCAGCGCATGCAGAGCGTTTAGCGCGGCACCCCCGTAGACGCCCGAATGCAGATCGCGCTCGCCGCTTGCGAGCTCGAGATGGAAGTAAGCGAGGCCGCGGGTGGCGATCGTGAAGGCGGGGACGTCGCGCTCGATCATCGAGGTGTCGAAGATCAGGCAAGCGTCGGCTCCGCACTCGTCCGCGGCCAGGAACTCGGCGATCGAGCCACCGCCGATCTCCTCCTCGCCGTCGCAGATAAAACGGACATTGACCGGCAGAGCGTTCTCACGGGCGAGCGAGCGGGTCGCCTCGAGCAGCATGAAGAGCTGCCCCTTGTCATCCGCGCTGCCACGCCCGTAGAGCCAGCCGTCCCGCTCGACGAGCGTGAAGGGCTCCGACTCCCAGAGCTCGAGTGGATCGACTGCCTGAACGTCGAAATGCCCGTAGCAGAGCACGGTGGGCGCCTCGCGCCCGCCGGAGGCGGCGATCTCGGCGACGACGAGCGGCTGCCCCTGCCAGCCGATTCTCTCGGCCGCGCCGCCCGCTTCTCGGATCTTGCCCACGAGCCAGTCGCCGGCGCGCTCGACATCGGCGGCGCGGGCCGGATCGGCGCTCACGCTCGGGATGGCGATCCATTCCGCCAGCTCTGCCAGCAGCTCTCCGCTCACGCGAGCGAGTGTACTAGCGAGCAGACCCGCCGCATACTGTGCAAGGGGCAAGACGAAGGACCGAACTCATCGAATACTTGAATTTCGCCGAGGTAAGGGCATGCGCTCGATAACAGTCACAGTCATCGCCGCTCTCGCGGCCGCGTCGGTAGCGCTGGCCGGCAGCTCGCATCTGATCACCAAGAAGTCGATCGGCAAGGGCAAGCTAGGCCAGAGCCGGGCGGCCTACAAAGT
>Ga0066793_10000225_pt1 | contig 20803 bp, 19 predicted proteins | sample PersoiDNA2013189_FD_83876 | JGI IMG/M metagenome (GOLD analysis project Ga0066793, IMG submission 83876) | Permafrost soil microbial communities from the Arctic, to analyse light accelerated degradation of dissolved organic matter (DOM) -... | ecosystem: Environmental > Terrestrial > Soil >... | reverse complement strand
GAATCAGCCCAAGCCGATGGTGCCGATCGTGGGCAAGCCCTGCATGGAGCACATCCTCGAGCTCCTGCATGAGCAGGGCATCAACGAGGCGACGATCACGCTCGCTTTCATGCCACAGGCGATACGCACCTACTTCGGCGACGGAGAAGCGCTGGGAATGTCGATCGATTACTCGGTCGAGGAGGAGCCGCTCGGAACCGCCGGATCGGTCAAGATGGCCACCCGCGATATCGACGAGCCTTTCCTCGTCATCTCCGGCGACGCGCTCTGCGACATCGACCTGAACGCGCTCGTGAAGTACCACCTGGAGCACGACGCCGCCGTGACGATCGGCCTCAAGTCGGTGGAAAACCCACTCGAGTTCGGCATCGTTGTCACCGACGACGACGGGCGAGTCGAGCGCTTCCTCGAGAAACCGTCCTGGGGGCAGGTCTTCTCCGACACGATCAACACCGGCATCTACGTGCTCGACCCCGAGGTCATGCGCCACGTTCCAGCCGGGCGCTCGTTCGACTTCTCGGCCGATCTCTTCCCGCTTTTGCTCGAGATGGGCAGGCCGATCTACGGTTGCGTCCTCGACGGTTACTGGCAAGACATCGGCAATCTCGAGCAGTACCGGCAGGCGAATTTCGATGCTCTCGACGGAAAGGTTCAGCTGAAGATTCCGGGCATCCGCCTGCGCGGCGACATCTGGATCGGAGAGGGTGTCGAGATCGACGACCTCGAGGCGATCGAGGGCCCGGCCTTCATAGGCAACTACTCGCGCCTGACCAAGGACTCCAGCCTGGGTGCCTACTCGGTACTCGGCGCGAGCGTCACGTTGCGCGAGCGGGCGCGAGTTTCGCATTCGGTGCTCGACTCGGCGACCCACGTCGGGCGCAGCACGCTGATCGAGGGTGCAGTGATCGGCCGCTCCTGCGACATTCGTTCGAACGTGCGCGTGCACGAGGGCGTGGCGATCGGCGACGAAGTGGCGATCGGTGCCGAGGGTGTCATCTGGCCGGGCGTGCACATCTACCCGTACAAGGAAGTCGAGTCCGGCGCTCAGATCCACGAGAACCTCATCTGGGAGTCACGAGCGACGAACCGTCTTTTCGGGCAAGACGGCGTGATCGGTCTCGTCAACGTCGATCTGACACCCGAGATGGCCGTGCGGCTGGCCGCTGCTACGGGCACGGCGCTCAAGCAGGGCGCCCGCATCATCACCAGCCGCGAGGCGCCCACCGCCTGTCGAATGATCAAGCGGGCGCTGATCTCGGGCCTCAACTCGACCGGCGTCGATGTTGCCGACCTACGCATATTGCCGGCTGCAATAAACCGCCACCTACTCAAGGCCGAGAGCTACGAGTTAGGTATTCACGTCGGCTGCAGCGCGAGCGACCCCGAGGTCATTCAGATTCGCTTCTTCGAGCCGCCGGGCATTCAGCTGGGCGAGCGACTGCAGAAGGAGATCACAAAGCACTACTCGCGCATGGAGCTGCGCCGGACCGCCGCCGACGAGGTGGGCGGGATAGGTTATCCGGCTCGCGCGCGCGAGAGCTACGCCGATGATCTGCTCGATTCGATCGACGCCGAGCTGGTGCGTGCGCGCAAATTTAGATTGGTGGTCGACTACGGCTACTCGGCCGCCTCCTACGTGCTACCGCTCCTGCTCGCGCCGCTCGGGATCGAGGTTGTCTCGGCGCACGGATTCATTGTTGAGCGGTTGAACCAAGCCCAACCGGGCACCGAGTCGCTGGCGCAGGCGAAGAAGCTAGTAACGGCGGCCAACGCCGATCTGGGGGCGGTCTTCGATCGCGCCGGCGAGCGCCTCCACCTGATCGACGAGCAGGGAGGCGAGATTCCCGTCGAGAAGGTCTTGCTTCTCTTCCTGAGCCTGCTCGGCGCGAGCGGGCGCCGGGGCAAGGTTGCCTTCCCGGTCACGGTCACGAGCCAGGTCGAGAAGCTGGCCAAGAAGTCCGGGCTGGAGGTGATTCGCACGCGCGCCTCGCTGGTCGATCTAACACGAGAGGCTTCCGGCGCGGGCGTCATCTTTGCAGGCGCCGTGGGTGGGGGATACGTCTTCCCCGACTTCCTTCCGGCCTACGACGCCGTGGCGAGCCTCTGCAAGCTGCTCGAGCTGTTGGCTCCGGTAGCGCAACCCATCTCGGCGCTCATCTCGGAGCTTCCGCCGAGCACGCTGGTGCACCGCCGCCTCCACTGCCCGTGGGCGAAGAAGGGTCTCGTCATGCGCCTCCTCGTCGAGCGGATGAAGGATCGAAAGCTCGATCTGACCGATGGCGTCAAGGTCGGCGACGAGCGCGGCTGGGCGCAGGTCATCGCCGACTCCGACGAGCCCGTGGTGCACATCTACGCTGAAGGTGCCGACTCCGAGGTCTCGAACGAGTTGGAAAGCGAGATGCGCAGCTTGGTCGAAGAAATTCTCGGTTCCGATAGCGAGGCGAGTGAGGAGTCGACCGCCGGCGTCGATTGACCCCCGTAAGAGCGCCTGCTTTACTGGACAGAGCGGGATAACGGACGAAAGGCCTAAGCGTGGAACCACTTGCTGACCTCAACACCCTCTCCGATGACGAGCTCCGCAGTCTGATCGCGGACTTGAAAAAGGAAGAAGACGAGCTCTCCTACAAGCGTCGTCTCCTGCACGGGAAGATCGACATCCTGCGCGCTGAGCTCGTAGCTCGGCTGCAGAAGTCGGTTGAAGGGGGCGAGGGCACTATCAGCACCGATATCGACAAGCTGACCGAGATTCTCGTCGCCAAAGCCCCACCACCCGACGAATTCGAGTGAGTCATTCGTACTGTCCCCAGTGCGGTTTCCAGAATCCAGAAGCCGCGAACTTCTGCGCCAAGTGCGGCGTGTTGCTCGTGCACGAGGAGGCCGGCCCCGAGACGACTCTGGCCCTGACGCCAGACGAGGTTGAAGAGGCGCGGATCGAGCTCGGCGAGCTAGGAATCAAGGGCCCAGCGCTAGTCGTTCGCTCGGGCGGAGGGCTGGCGGGGGAGGTTTTCTCCGCGGTCCGCGAGCACACGACGATCGGACGCTCACCCGATTGCGAGGTCTTTCTCGACGACGTTACCGTGTCGCGCCGGCACGCGACCCTCGCCCACGACGGGTCACGCTTCCTGCTTCAAGATCAGGGAAGCCTCAACGGCACCTTCCTCAATCGCCACAGAATCGAATCTGCCGAGCTCGCCGACGGCGACGAGGTGCAGATCGGTAAATACCGGCTCACCTTTCTGACCTGATGGCCAGGCCACCCTAGACCCTCGGAAATGCTCGAGATCGCAGGCCGCGAGAATCTTCTAGTGAGTGCTCGGCTCGCTCGGCGCGACCCCGGGAGTGGAGTGGAACGGTGAGCGTCTCGCACGACGACTTGCGCGCGAAGATACTCGAGGTGTCGGACTTCCCGGAGGCGGGCCTCAGCTTTCAGGATCTTTCACTCCTACTCGTCGACCCAGATTGCTTCCGGACAGCGGTTGACCTGCTGGCCGCCTGGGCCCGACCGAGAAAGCCCGAGATAGTACTGGGCGCGGAGGCCGGTGGCTTCGTTCTCGGCGGGACGCTTGCCTACGTACTGGGAACGGGTTTCGTGGCAATGCGCCGCGCACATCGGCCCATAGGCGAGGTCGTTCCGGCCGACTGGGAGACGGGGGGAAGAATCGATTCGCTCGAACCATCGGCGGGCCTGATTCGGGCGGGGTCGCGCGTGCTCGTTCACGACGACCTGCTCGCCACCGGCGCCACGGCGCAGGCGAAGGTCGAGCTGATCGAGCAACTCGGGGGTGTGGTGGTCGGAATAGCCTTCGTGGTCGAGCTTCAGCTACTCAACGGCCGCCGCCGCCTCGCCGACCACGAGGTGCACTCGCTGATCAAGCTCTAGAGGCCCTACGCCGGTTATTCGTCGCGGCGCCGAGATGGTGACTCTCTTCATAGAGTGACACGTTGTACTCGGAATAGGGATGGAGTTGAAGGGCCTACTAGGCCGATAGTCAAAGTGAAATGAACGGGGAGATGTCGACACGCTATCCAAATCGAGGGGCCGGGCTTTTGCTCGAGCATTTCGCCGCTTTTGATGAGATGAATCTACGGCAGAGAGAGCCTGCCCGCGTTCGCCTGCAGCGAGCACTGGGACCGGATCTCTCCCGTCTGCTCCTGCGCGCGCTCGCTCGTGAGAGCGAGCCACCGAGCCAGACGGCCGCGGCCGGTCCGGCAGCGTAGAGGCCGACACCTAATACCGAAGGCAGCGTGGCCGGCGGCGAGGCGGCTACTCTTTCTGCCGATGGCTTTCGCGCGGTCTGCCGAAAAACAAAAAGAGGAGCCGAGCGGGTGGCGAGTTCGTCAGCCGCTCCCGTTGAACGTCCCGCCGAAGCGGTTCGACCTACGGGGGCGACGTCAACCTACTTTCGCTCCCTACTCGGCTCCCTTCGCTAAGCCGTTGGCGTTTTCGTCTGCCCTGCTGTCCGGTGTTCGGCTGCCGCCTAGTACCTTCCAGCGGGGCTTCGCTCTACTCACGCCCCGTACTCAACGCAAGTGGAAATCTAGACTATGCAACCAGGTAATTCAAGGCTAAAAAACGAATAAAAAGTCGCAAATTGCGGGATAATGTTTTCGACACTTTCCACACGGAAAAGGTGGTGCTGTGGATACTTCTGTGGATATATCGGATCCTGAATCAAACGGGTCGTCGTTTTTCTCTCGACGCCTTCTTCTCGTGCTCGCCGCGGTCGCTCTCGTTGTGGCCGGCGGGCTGGCCTTGTTCGGCGTGGGGGAGAAGAGCGGAGCCTTCCCCAACTGGCAGGCTCTGATTCTCGGCATCACCCAGGGGCTGACCGAGCTTCTTCCCATTTCCTCGTCGGGACATCTGATTCTCGTGCCCTGGCTGGGGAATTGGCACTACCTCGAAAACCACGTCGCCTTCAACAAGACCTTCGACGTCGCACTGCACACCGGGACGCTCGTTGCGGTCGTGGCCTATTTCTGGGCGGAGATCGTCGCCATTCTGCGCGCCTGGTTCGGAAGCGTTCGGCGCCGGAGCATCGCGAGCCAGGATGAACGCCTCGCTTGGTTGTTGCTGATCGCGACAATTCCGGCTGCGCTCGCCGGAGCGGCGGGGGAGAGCCTGATCGAAAAGCGCCTTGGCCAGCCATGGCAAATCGGTATCGCACTGGCGGTGTTCGCCGTAGTGCTCTGGCTCGCCGACCGCCTGCCCGAGCGGAAGCCGATGACGGCGCTTCGCTATCGCGACGCGCTGGCGCTGGGTCTCGCCCAGATGCTCGCGCTCGTGCCCGGTGTCTCGCGCTCGGGAATCACTATCACCGGGGCGAGGCTTTTCAAGCTCGATCGCGACTCCGCGGCTCGATTCTCGTTTCTGATGCTGGTGCCGGTCGTCTTCGGCGCCGCCTTGCTCAAGACCGTCAAGGACATTCTGCTTGGCCCCGGGCTTCCCGCCGGCTGGGCCGGGCCCTTCGTCGTCGGCATCCTCGCTGCTGCCGGCAGCGGCCTGGTCGCGATCTGGGCGTTACTTGGCTACCTGCGTCGCCACGATTACTCGCTGTTTGTCGTCTACAGGTTGCTCGCGGCACTCGCCGTACTGATCCTTATCGTCTCGGGAGTGCGCGGCTCGGCCTTCTAGAACGTTGCGCGCGGCGGAGTTTTGCCCGGCGTCTCGAGATGGGGAGGAAGCTGCGCGGGCGTCGATCGACGCGCGAATTCAGCTACTTGACATAACACGGGTTATCGTGCACGCGCTTCGCTATTAGGCCGCGACCAGGAATCCTTGAAGATCCGGTACTCGTCCCGTTTCAACTCGGGAACGAAACGAACTTGCGCGAAGCCGGTCTTGAGTAGCACGCGAACCGAGGCGACGTTCGCGGGTCTGGCGAAGGCGCCTACTTCGGGCAGAGCGAGATCGTCGAAGGCATGCACCAGCGACTCGCGCACTAGTTCGCTGGCCAGGCCGCGACCCCAGTAGGCCGAAGCGATGTAATAGGCCACCTCCACCCCCCACTCGGGCGCGTTCGGATCCTTGTTGAGGCCGCCCCAACCGACAACTCGACCTTCGGCGGCCAGCAAGGCCGCCCAGGGAGCGAAGCCGTCCTCGCTGAAGCGGGCCGCGTAGGACTCGAGATGGGCCGCGGTGGCGAAGCGGCTTGGCGAGCAGTAGGTGAACCGCATCGCCTCGGGATCGCTCTGAATGGCAAAGAGCGGATCTACGTCGGCGGGCTCAGGGGCGCGCAGAAGAAGCCGCCGCGTGCAGCGCGTGGGCGGTCCGTTCATCGTGTTTCCCAATCTACCGCGCGAACAGAGTGCGGTAGACGGTAGGCGACGACGGGCGGAAGGCAAAGCTGCCTCGGGACGCCTCGGCGTGCTGAGGCTTTTTTGTTGGTCCCATCGATCGGGACGATTACAAGGGCTGAGCCGCCCCGGGACGCCACTGCGTGCCGGGGCTTTTTGTTGGAAGGAGTGGAGTGCATGAGACAAGGAACGAAGTCACCGGTGCGAATCCTCATCGCCGAAGACGAGTCGATCATCCGTCTCGACTTGCGCGAGATGCTCGTGCAAGCCGGCTACGAGGTCTGCGCCGAGGCCGCGGGCGGCGAGGAAGCGGTGCGAATGGCTCAGGAAACCGAGCCCGAGGCCGCGGTGCTCGACGTTCGCATGCCGGGGATGACGGGGATCGAAGCGGCGCGTCGCATCCTCGCCGAGCGGCCCATCCCGATCGTCATGCTGACCGCCTACGCCGACTCGGGCACCGTGGCCGAGGCGGTACGGGCGGGCGTCTTTGCCTACGTGGTCAAGCCGTTTCGAGAGCCGGATCTGCTGGCCGCGCTCGAAACCGCCGTCGCCCGGCACCGCGAGTGGCTGGATGGCCGGCGCGATCTCGGCAACTCGCCCGAGCGAGGATCGACCGCCCTCGAGGTCGTCGTCGGGGACGGCCTCTGGCCGCTTCGAATCGAGCGCCGAGCCGATGGCTCGCTCGATGTCACGCCAATCGCATCGGGCAGCGAGGAGCAGCGATAAGCGGCCCCGCGCCGCCTACTCGTTGTTCCACCAGCCCGGAATCGGCTCGGCGTCGGACGAGTTGGGGCCGGGGGCGCCGAAAGCGATCAGCGTTGCGCCCGCGGGGCCGGCTTCGAAGGCTCTGATCGTCTCTTTAGCGACGCGTATGGCGTCCCAGCGGCGTAGTTCGACGATCTCGTCGTTCAGCTTCATCCGCCCGCTACCCTCGACGAGAATGTAGATCTCCTCTTGCTCCCCGTGGCGATGCCCGAAGGGTGAGCGGAAGTTCGGCGCCAGGTGCTGGTAGCTGAGGCCCGCCCGCTCGAGCTCGAGCGCGGCCGAGGCGAAGCGAGCCTCGAGCCCGGGCGCAAGGCCGAACTTCACGGCGCTGTCTTCGACCTGCTTCAGGTTCTTCAGGGTGTACGCGCTCATAGAGTCGTTCTAGCCGAGTCTTGGCAGTGTCAATCCGGCGCCGGCGAAGCTGATTAAGGGTTGCCAGGAGTCAATTCCCAACGTTCTTGCTGAAAACACCTCAAGAAGTATTGATTTCCGGCGGAAATGGTGTTTGCTTCCATACGGGCAGGACAGCCGCGCGGGCCGCGCCTAGAAACATGACGATCGATATCGACACTTTCCTGGAGAGTGAGGAAGTACGACACTTTCTCGACGCCGCCGAGCATGCGGGCTCTATTCGCGCCGGCGAAGTGCTCGACCTGATCGAGGTCCACGATCTCGACGCTTACGACATCGACGGCCTCTACCGCGAGCTCGAGCAGCGCGGGATCGAGGTCGCCGAGGACGAAGCGGAGGTCGCGGCGCCGGTCAATCCCGCGGCAGCCCTCTCCTACGAGACCACGACCGACGCGCTCCAGCTGTTCCTGCGCGAGGCAGGGCGCCATCCGCTGCTCACCGCCGCCCAGGAGGTCGAGCTGGCCAAGGGGATCGAGCGCGGCGACGGGCGCGCCAAGCAGCGGATGATCCAGTCCAACCTGCGCCTGGTCGTCTCGATCGCCAAGAACTACCGCAATCAGGGTCTCCCCTTCCTCGATCTGATTCAGGAGGGAACGCTGGGGCTGATTCGCGCCGTCGAGAAGTTCGACTGGCGACGCGGCTTCAAGTTCTCGACCTATGCCACCTGGTGGATCCGCCAGGCTGTGGCCCGCGCGCTGGCCGACAAGGCGCGAACGATTCGAATGCCGGTGCACATCGTCGAGCGCCTGCAGAAGATGAATCGTGCCGAGCGCACGCTCTGGACGCAGCTCGGGCGCGAGCCGACGCTCGAGGAGGTTGCCGAGGAGGCCGGCCTTCCGGCACAGCAGGCCTTCGAAGTCAAGGCCGCCGCCCGCGCTTCGACCAGCCTCGACCAGCCGGTAGGCGACGAGGAGGATGCCGTCTTCGGCGACTTCGTGCCCGGTGAGGGGCCGCTACCCGAGGAGCAGGTGGAAGTGTCTCTCCGCTCCCAGGCTCTCTCGCAGGCGTTGCACGTGCTGCCCGAGCGCGAGCGGACCGTGCTTCTGATGCGTTACGGAATCGAGGGCAACGAGCCCAGGACGCTCGAGGAGATAGGCCGCTCCCTCAGCCTTACGCGCGAGCGAGTGCGTCAGATCGAAGTCGAAGCGCTGCGCCAGCTCTCGCGCCTGCGCGAGATGCAATCCGTAGCCCGGTAATCGCGTCGCGACTAGCCGATGTTGTAGCGAACGCCGAGGGCGGCCCAGACCGCCTCAGCGATCCTGGCGGCCCGCATCTCCGACGGCAGGCCGTAGATCCGCTCGGATATATCAGTCCCACAGGCGAGAAACCCGGTTTCGGTCTCTCGAGCGGCTTGGTCGATAATCGCGATGGATGTACGCGCCTCTTTTAGGAAGCGTCTCTGTAGCGACTCGAACTCCTTCGGCGGTTTCAGCGCGACGACGCTGTCAACGATTTCGTGGAGGTTCTTTGTGAACTCAGTCGTGCTTTCGAAGCAACGTTGAGTATCGAGCGCTCGCCCCGTAGCAAGGTCGATAGTTGTGAGCTTGAAGAAAAGCCTGGTCACGCGCGGTTTATAACGCGTGTTGATCTTCACAAGCTTCGCCCTGTATTGGCTTTTTGTCAGGCGCTGCGCCTTCGATCCTGACGAGCCGCAACCCGAGACCGCGATGACGAAAGCGACTAAGAGAACGGAGGTGGCGATCAGGTGCGAAAGGTAGTTGCTTTTCGCTGTCGTCCGGTTCTCCACTCGTCAGAGCATAATGGCCGTCTCGGTCTTAGGTTTTCCTACATCAACAAACGCATGTCGCCACTAAGTGCGTAGGTAGCGCACTAGCTCGGGGACCGCGATCGCATGACGGGAGCGGCTAACCGACACTCGCATTTCAGATATGCCGTTGAAAGTCTTAGCCGCGCAAGCGGCGGACTTTCGACGGCTAAGTGCGCAGGTAGTGCTCGAGGTCGGGTGCGACCATGCGCAGCTCGCGCAGAGCACGGGACTCGAGCTGGCGCACCCGCTCGCGGGTGATGCCGAGCTCGCAACCGACCTCTTCGAGCGTCCGCGCTGCCTGTCCGTCGAGGCCGAAGCGAGCGCTCAGAACGTGGCGCATACGCGGATTCAGCTTGTCGAGCGCGACCCCCAGCTCGACCGAACGTAGGCGATCGGAGGTGGCGCCGTCGGGCGACTCCGTTTTCGTGTCTTCGATCAGGTCGCCGTAGAGACTCTCGCCGTCGCCGACAGGAGTCTCCAGGCTGACTGGATCGTCGACCAGGTCAAGCAGCTGGATCACGCGCTCGACCGGGAATCCGCTCTCCTTCGACAGCTCTTCGATGGTCGGGTCGCGGTTGATCTTCTGCGCCAGCACGCGGCGGGTGCGCATGAGCCGGCGAACCTGCTCGGCCACGTGGACGGGAAGGCGAATGGTGCGGCCCTGGTTGGCTAGCGCCCTGGTGACGGCCTGGCGGATCCACCAAGTGGCATAGGTCGACAGCTTGTAACCCATGCGGTAGTCGAACTTCTCGACCGCGCGGATGAGCCCGAGGTTGCCCTCCTGAATCAGATCGAGTAGCGGCACGCCGGCCTTCGTGTAATGGCGGGTGATCGACATCACCAGGCGCAGGTTCGACTCGATCAGCTTGCGCTTGGCAGCCTCGTCGCCTTCGTCCTTGCGCCTGGCCAGCTCTCTTTCCTCGGAGGGCGTGAGAAGGGGGCCGTCACCTATCTGCCGGACATAAAGCTTGAGCGGGTCGGATGTCTGAATGGCGTAGGCGGCGGCTTCCTCTTCGTCGGCCACTTCCTCCTGCGGGAGCTCGGCTAGCTCGACCTCTTCCACGACCGCGGCCGCCAGCTTGGGATCCTCTCGCCCGGCATCGCCGTGGACGAGCTCCAGCTTGGGCGGAGCGGGCCTCGATGCCGGGAGTGGATGCGGGCGGATCGGCTGTGCCACGCTCACTCTATCGGCCCTCAGCGAAGGCGCCTTTACGCAACTCCCCCATTTTTATGGTCGAAAACACCCGTAAGGGGGAGGCACGCCCGCTGAGCTCTGATCAATCGCTCTGTTTGTTGCCGTTCGGCTCCGCCGGCGTCACGAGTATTCCGCCTGCCTGAACGCCGATGCCCTCCTCGCGCAGGCGCTCGCGAATGAGGAACTGAAAGGTTGACCAGGCACCGCGTCGAGCCTCGAACAGGCGGTAGACCTGCCACTCGCTCATGATTTTCGGGTCGCCGGCGTGCCTGCAGGCCCAATCGGCAAAACGCGGCAGATGACCAAGCTCCTGTGCGAGCTCGGCACCCTGGTCGATCGCGCGCTCGAGGCGCTCCTCGCCGACCGGCAGGTCGTACCCGGCCTGGCGCAGAGCCTCGCGTAGCGAACCGAAAGTGTGCCAATAGAGTGACTTCGACGGCACTCGGCCCTTGCGTGCGTCGAGATCTCGCGCGGTAGGTGTGCGATCGAGCTCGTCCCCCAGCTCGCGCAAAACGCGAAGAAGCTCGTCGCGGGTGGCGAAGCGCCTGGGCACCAGGCCCGCCTCGCGCTTGGCCGCGTTCCAACTTCCGAAATGCTCGATCACCGTTTGCGGGTGGATCGTCGCCTGCTCGTCGCTTGCGAACTCGCGCATGGTCGGTGAGCGTCCGAGTCGCTCGGCGCAGGCACGCAGTTCGCTCAGGATGAGTTCGTTCGAGTAGCGCTTGCGGATGCTCGCTTGGAAGCTGGCGAGAGCTTGCGGGTCAATCGTCGTCACGGCGCGGAGAGGTACCTTCGAGGCCATCGCAAAGAGTCTAGAGCATTATGCGCGAATTGCAAAGTGTTTCGAGTTTCGCTCGATAGGCCCTTCATCCGCGCCTAGACAACGAGTGATAGGCCCGCCCTGGCGGGTTGAAAGGCGGGGTCGAGAAGCCGGAGCTCAGTGAGCGAGTTCGAGCGCGCTGTCGGGCGACTCGCCCTCGTGCCCGCCGGCTTCGGCCGGCAAGATGCTCTCGAGCGCCGAGACGCAGCGCGGGCAGAACTGCTCGCCCGCGTTGTCGCGCAACTCGTCGAGTGCCTGCTTGACCTGGCGGGCCGAGCGATAAGTCCGCGTCGTGAGCATCGAGTCGAGCGCATCGGCTACATGGATGATGCGAGCGCCGAGCGGAATCTCCTCGCCGGCGAGGCCGTCCGGGTAGCCGGAGCCGTCGAAGTGCTCGTGGTGGTGGCGAATGGCCGGAACCGCGTCGGCCAGGAAACCGAGGCGCTCGATGATGCGGGCGCCCTCATCGGCGTGCCGGCGCATCAGCTCCCACTCGTAGTCGTTCAGCTCAGCAGGCTTGAGTAGCACCGAGTCGGGCACGGCCAGCTTGCCGATGTCGTGGAAAAGAGCCGCCTGACCGAGGATGTTCAGCTCCGCCTGCGAAAACCCGATCTCGCGCCCGATAGCGAGTGCGAGCTGCTGGACGCGGCGAGAGTGGCCGGCGGTGTAGGAGTCGCGGGCGTCGACGGTTGCAGACAGGCTCTCCATGGCGGCTGTCGAGCGCTCGCGAAGGAGCCTGTTCGCCTGCTCGAGTGAGAGGTTCTGCTTCTGGATCGTCTCGGCTGCCTGTCGCAGCTTGTGCGCGCTCTTCTGAGCGTGCCCCAGATAGTCCTCTTGCGTCTTGCGCATGATCAGGAGCGGCAGCGCAAAGACGAGCAGCGCCTCGCTGCCGATGGCGTGATAGGCGACCGCGATGAGCGCTCCCACGAGGCCATAGACGAGGTAGTAAGGCGCCAGCCAGGTGAAGCGCTCGCGCCAGGCGGCGAGCCAGTCCTCGTGGCCCTCGAGCGCCAGGGCGATCGCCAGCAGGCCGGTGTTGATGAGGAAGTAGATGCCGCCCGCGGCGATTCCGGCCAGGTAAAAGGCGAGTTGGTGAGAACCGAACTCGCGGCTCAGCGCGAAGACGCCGCCGGCGGCCAGTCCGGCGAGGCTCAGGCCGCCGATGTTGAAAAGCACCTGGTGCAACGCCGACCGGCGCGCGCTCCACTCCACCACGCTTGTCGTCAGCGCGAGAAGAAGCGCGACGCGCACGTCGAAGAGAGCGACTCCGGCGATGGTTCCGACCGCGCTGACCGAGATCGAGCCGTCGTCGACCTGGATGGCGAGCGCCTGCCCCACTCCGACCAAGGCGGTGACGGCGACGATTCCACCCCAGTCGACGGGCCCGTGCGAGAACACCACAGCCACGACGCCGAACGCGATGCCGGTTGTGCTGATGAGCGCAACGAGTGCGGCCAGGCGGAAGGAGAGCGAGAGGAAGTACGGGTTCTGGGCTGCGCGAGGCCGCGGACCCCGCTCGGCCGCCGGAGCGGTGCGTTCCTCGTGCTCTGCTATCTGAGCGGCGACCTCGAGGTGACCGGCGAGAGAAGGTGCAAGCACGGCTGCCTCGGCGCTCGCGGCCTGTACCCGGTTGCGTCCTTGCAGCTTGGCTCGGTAAACGGCCAGATCGGCCTGATGTATGAGCGCGTTCTGGTCGGCGCCGTCGCTGGGGAAGGAAGCGACTCCGATCGAGACGGTCACGTGGATCGGCTCGCTCGAGGTCGAGACGTCAACGGAGCGCTCGGCGACGGCGCGGCGGATCCTCTCGGCGATTTCCAGCGCCTTCTCGACGGGCGTCTCCGGCAACAGGATGCTGAACTCCTCGCCGCCGAAGCGGGCCGCAACGTCGTAGTGGCGCAGCTGCGAACGGAAGACGTCGGCGACCGCGCAGAGAACGGCGTCGCCGGCCAGGTGGCCGTAGGTGTTGTTGATCTCGCGCAGGAGATCGAGGTCGATCATCAGCACCGAGAGCGGGTGGCCGTAGCGAATCGAGCGCGCCAGCTCGTCGCCGAAGACGCGGCCGAAGTGGCGCGCGTTGTAGAGGCCGGTCTTGGGGTCGACGCGAGCCTCCTCCTGCAGGCGTGGCACCGTGAGCGAGCGCTGTGCGAGCGCCAGCGGAGCGATCGCGAACAGCGCCAGCCAGGAGTCGTAGGCCCAGATGAGGGCAATCACGACGCCGAGCGCGGCCAGAGCGAGGTTGTAGCCGAGTGAGGACAGCCGGGCCGTCGAGCGCCAGGCGCCCAGGGCGCCGCCCAGTTGGTGCTTGACGATCGCGACGAGACCGTGATCGACGAGCACGAAGGTTGCCGCGGCCAGCAGGCCGGCCAGCGCGATCTCGCTGGTTCCGCTCGCGGTTAGCCCGTGACCCTTCAGAACGAGATCGGCTACGCCCCAGGTGGCGAACGCCGCCAGCGTGGCGCAGGAGATGGAGGTTGCCTGCACCGTCCACGCGTAGCGCTGCTTTAACCATTCGGGTATGTGCTGCGCGATCGGAACCAGAACGACCAGCTCGGGCGGCAGCACGAGAGCGGCCGCCACGATGAAGACCGCGAGCGACACGTGGGTGTGGCGGGAGGACGAGCTGCGCGTTACGAGCAACTGCGTAATTGCGGCCGCGGCGGCGAAACAGGCAAAGGCTTTCCAGCCGCCCGTGCCGGCGCGAAGGTGAACGAGTAACGCGATATCTAGACCGATGCCGCTAACGATGAGCAGCGTCGTGAAGATTCGGGTGCCGAGGTTGCGATGGCGGAGCGCCGGTTTCGGCTTCGGGCCCCCGCTGTGGTTGGTCTCGTTTGCGACGACGCTCACGTCAGCAGGGCCCTCGAGCGGGGATGCTCGCCATCCTGGCGAAGAGCGTGGGGTATCTCGGGGCGTACAAACAAGGCACAACTGTTACTAACACACCACGCTATCGATGAGAGGCGAGAGATGGCATCACCCATCTAGGTAGACGGATAGCTTACGTATCGGACGGAAGGACGTACTGTAGGCTCGTTACCACGGTGCGAATTCCGCTCGTAATCAGCACTCTAGTCGCCCGCTCCGCCGGCGCCGGCTCGCGCCTCAGCCGCAAGGGCGGGGGCACGACCTTACCGGGCCGCGTGCTGAACGCTCTCGACCCGGGCGCCAGCGCGCGTCTGGCGCGCAGGCTCGAGCAGGGCTCGGCGATCATCTCGGCGACGAACGGCAAGACGACGAGCGCCGCCATGACCGCGGCAATTCTTGCGTCCCGCTACCGATTGGCCGGTAATCCCGCCGGTGCCAATCTCTCCTCGGGCGTAGCGACAGCGCTTCTGCACACGCGCGGCGCCGAGCTGGGCCTGTTCGAGGTGGACGAGGCGGCACTGCCGCGGGTCGCCGAGGCGCTCGAGCCGCGGGCTCTCTGCCTCGGCAACCTCTTCCGCGATCAGCTCGATCGCTACGGCGAGCTCGAGCTGCTGGCCGAGCGCTGGCGCGGCGTCGTCGCCGGGCTCGCGGTGGGCAGCACGCTGATCGTGAACGAGGACGACCCCCAGCTGGCGCAGCTCGCGCGCGGGCGCGCGGGCGTGATCCGCTTCGGTATCGAGGACGCCCGTCACGGCGGCCCCCTCCCCCACGCCGCCGATGCCCGTTACTGCAGCGCCTGCGGCGTCGCCTACGACTACCGGCTGGCCTACGTCGGCCACCTCGGCGAGTACTCCTGCCCCGGCTGCGGGTTCGAGCGCTCGAAACCGGATATCTGGGCCGAGGCGATCACACTCGAGGGCCTTACCGGCTCCAGCTTCCAGCTTCATCTGCCGGAAGAGACGCTCAGCGTCAGGCTGGGGCTGCCCGGCCTGTACAACGTCTACAACGCGCTTGCGGCGGCGGCGCTCGCACACGCCCTCGGCGCTCAGCCGGACGAGATAGCGAATGGTTTGGAGAGCACGGAGGCCGCCTTCGGCCGCTCGGAGCGGATCGCGATCGGAGAGAAGGAACTGCTTCTGCTGCTGATCAAGAACCCGACCGGCGCCAACGAGGTCGTGCGCACGATCGTCGCCTCCGGCACGCCGAAGACGCTGGTGATCGCGCTCAACGATCGTATAGCCGACGGGCAGGACGTCTCCTGGATCTGGGACGTCGACTTCGAGCCGCTGCTGGACGGTCTCGAGCGATTGATCGCGAGCGGCGGGCGCGCCGCCGAGCTGGCGCTTCGCTTCAAGTACGCGGGCTTCCCGGAAAGCCGGATCGAACTCGTGCCCTCGCCGGCCGAGGCGCTCGATCGCGGGCTGAAGCTGACCGAAGAAGGCGGCGAGCTCGTCGTCTGCCCGACCTACACCGCGATGCTCGAGTTGCAGAAAGTGCTGGCCGCGCGCGGACACGCCGACCTGTACTGGCAGCGAGCCGCCCGCGCCCGCGAAGAGTCCGGACTGCCGAGGAGCCCGAAATGACGACTCGAATCCGGCTCTGTCACCTCTATCCTGACCAGCTGAACATCTACGCCGATCGCGGCAACATCGCTGTTTTGCGCAGCCGTGCCGAGCGGCGCGATTACGAGCTGGAGATGATCGGCGTCGGCGTCGGCGAGGCGCTCGCGCCCGAGTGTGACCTGATCTACCTGGGCGGCGGGCAGGATCGCGAGCAGGCGCTGATAGCGCCCGATCTGGCCCGGCGCACCGAGGAGATCTCGGCGGCGCTCGAAGACGGCGCGGCGCTGCTTGCGGTCTGCGGCGGCTACCAGCTGCTCGGGCGCGGCTACCGCGACCGGACGGGAGTCGAGATGCCCGGCGCCGGGGTGCTGCCGCTCGAGACCGTGGCCGGCGACCGGCGCATGATCGGTGATGTCTCGATCGAGTGCAAGCTGGAGCCCGAAGACACCCACTCCGTGGTCGGCTTCGAGAACCACGGCGGCCGCACGCGGCTCGACCCCGGCGCGGTGCCGCTCGGCCGTGTCGTGCACGGCTTCGGAAACGACGGTGAGAGCGGCTTCGAGGGCTGCCGCCTAGGCAAGGCGATCGGCACCTACCTGCACGGCCCGCTCCTGCCCCGTAACCCCTGGCTGACCGACTGGCTGCTCGGCCAGGCGCTTGGCCGGCGCCTCGGCGAGGTGCCGGAGCTCGAGCCGCTCGAGGACGATCTCGAGCACGAAGCTCATGCGGTCGCGTTGGGACGGGCACGGGCGCGCGGCGGGAAATTTCGCTAATCGGGCTCTTCATGAGCAGTGGTAAACAAAACCGGCGGGCCGACGCGTCAATTGAACAATGAGGAAAACCGGCGCCAGACTCGAGGAGATCGAGCAGCTCTACCGCACGCGCTATCAGCATTTCGTGCAGGTGGCTCGAGCCGTCGTCGGTGACGAGGCGACGGCGCACGACGCCGTTCAGGATGGCTTCTCGCAGGCGATCCGCAAGCGCGGCTCGTACCGCGCCGACGGTCCGCTCGAAGCTTGGCTCTGGCGTGCTGTCGTAAATGCGGCGGTCAGCTTTCGGCGGCGAAAGGGCACTTTCGATCCCTTTGAGGTCGCGCCCGCGCTCGCGAGCGACGACCGCCCGGCCGCCGACGAGGAGATTCGCGCCTGGATCGCGGCTCTTCCCGAGCGACAGCGACTCGCGGTCTTTCTTCGCTACTACGCCGACCTCGACTACCGGGCGATTGCGACCGCGCTTGGGGTTGAGACCGGAACGGTGTCCGCGACTTTGAATGCCGCTCATGAGGCATTGCGCCGTTCGATTACGGAGCCAGAGGAGGTTTCGCCATGACCGGCTACGAAGAGACGATCCGAAGCGTTCTGGCGGGGACAGTGCCGCTTCCGGCCGGTGCCGGGCGCGACTGGGGGGACGTTCTCTCTCGCACGGCAGCTTCGAAACGAACCGTTCACACGCGGCGTCTCGTCTACGCCGTTAGTCTCGCGGCGGCGATCGCGGTGGTTCTCGCGGTGACGCCTCTGGGCGCAATGATCGCTCGTGGCTTCGGCGACTTCTCGGGTTGGTTGAGTGGGAGCGCCGGTCATCCCGCATCGAGTACCGCGCAGCGAGCCTTCGCGCAAGAGAAACGGCGTTCCTGGGTGTACCGACTTTCCTGGCCGCGTTTCCCGAAGACGCCGACTCTGCGAAGTCTGATCACCGTGACGCGCGTCGGCGTCCACTACGAGCTTGTCGGCTACCGAGTCGGAGATTCTTTCTGCCTACGGTTGGTCGCGTCAGTCGCAGCCACATCGACGCACTCGCCGGACACGAGCTGCGCGCCGAGATCGGACCTGGTCGCAGGTACGACGCCCGTGCTACCGCTTAACGTCGACGCCCCTATACCCGTAGGGAGCGAACGACGCTGGCGATACGTCTTCGTCAAAGGAGCGTCGGTGACCTTTGGGATCACCAGCGACGGCGTCGCGGCCGTTCACGCCCGGACGCAGTCGCGTGTGCTGAACGGGATCGTCGAAAGTGACAGCTTCCTGATCATCAACCCGCGCGCGGCGGCCGGAGAACGCATCCGGTCGATTACGGCCGGCGACGCCTTCGGCGACGAGGTCGCGATCCCGTTCTTCGACCCGGTCAGCCACTGGAAAACGCGCCCGCCGAAGGGTCCCTCCAGAGTGGAGCGACCTGTCGAGCATGTGAGGATCGGCTGGATCGCTCGCCGCGAACCGCGAGGAGTAGCAGTCCCGTTGAGCCGCTTCCGGTATCGCCAGCAGTCGCTACGAGATAGAAAAACGTTCGCGCGCTTGCTCACACCGGTGCAGGGTGGACCCGAGCAAGTAATGGTGACCCTGAACCGAGGCGGCGATCTCTGTGTCAGTCTCGTATTGTCGCGTAATTTAGGCACGGGCTGTACGCCTTTCAAGTTGCTCTCAGCACATTCGCCCGGGCCGCTTCAATGGGGCGAGAGCAGCGACGGCTCCCAGTACGCGACAATCTCGGGACTGGCCGACGACGACGTCGCCCGGATAACGCTCTTCCTCGGAACCGGCGAGCGGGTCGCGGTGCCGCTCAAAGACAACGCTTTCGTGATCAAGGCGTCTCGTATGAAGTTCCCGGTTCGTGTTGTCGCCTACGATCGCGACGGCCGCGTGATCGGGATCGACGCGATGGCGGATCTGAGGAGTAGACCCGAGAACATTAAGCCCGTCAAAGGAGCCACATGGAGACCCTTATTCCATGTGCGCTCACCCGCCGGCGAGACTTCGACGCTCAGCGTCGCTCGTTCTAGCGTCGCTCGTTCTACCGCGGGCGGTCTGTGCTGGAGGGTTACGCCCGTCCGGCCGACCACGCCCTTCGTCTTGGGCCACGGAAGCCCGCCCTTCTGTTTGGATAGGTATTGGTACGCATACCAACCGCCGATCAGCCTCTTATTGGACGTTGTTGGAAAGAGCACATTCGTCTACGGTCCCGTCCCGCCTTATATCGCTCGGGTCGCGTTCCACCTTGCGAACGGAAAGATTGTGTCCGCCACTCCTCGCCGTGGTTATGTCCTTATGGCCACGGTCGCTCCGACGAAGGCGCAGCCAAGGCCGGTGCGAATGATCGTCGGCTTCGACAAGAACGGGAAGGAAGTCGGAACGGAGGATCTCAGAGAATGGGTATCGCCCGACGTCCTGGCGCGGCAGATGCGAGCGAAGTAACACCTACCGCCCGTTCCGAAAGGGCAGGCATCGAAGTGACCCGGTTGAGCCCTTTGACGCTCTACGGAATCCAGAGCGAGCCGAGGTAAACGGTAGGGTCGCCGGGCTCCCAGGTGCGCAGGAAGTGCTGGATCGGCGGGTGGACGACGACGTCGGACAGCTCCTCGGGCGAGAACAGGCGGTGCCCGCGTACTGCGTCGTCGATCGAGGAGACCTCCTCCAGCGAGTGCTCGCTCAGGTCGCCGGCGAAGATGATGTGGACTACGTGCTTGGCGACAGGCGAATGGCCGGGCGAGATCGAGTCGGCGAGGGCTATCGGGCCCTCGACCGGGATCTCGTACTCGATCCCGAGCTCCTCGGCCAGCTCGCGGTAGAGCGCCTCGAGCAGCGATTCGCCGGAATTGACGCCGCCGCCGGGGAGCAGCCAGTACTCCTTGCCCGGCTTCTCTTGACGGCAGAGCAGGATGCGGCCGCGCCAGTTGAGCATTGCCGAGACGCGGATGCGGGGCTCCCTCATCTCTCCCTACACCCTCGAGGAGCCGAAGCCGCGCACGCCTCGCTCGCTCTCCGGGAGCTGTTCGACCTCGACTAGCTCGACGTCCGGGAGGCGCATAATCACGAGCTGAGCGATTCGTATTCCCGGCTCGATCGTGAAGGAACTATCTCGGTCGGTGTTCAGGACGACCACGCGAATCTCGCCGCGATAGCCGGAGTCGATCAGGCCGGGCGAGTTGACGAGTGCGATGCCGTGACGCGAGGCGAGGCCCGAGCGCGGTTGGACGAAACCGGCGTAGCCTGCGGGGATCGCCACTGCCAGCCCGGTGCCGATCGTGGCGCGCTCGCCCGGCGCCAGGCAGGCGCGTTCGCAGCTGGCGAGATCGAGCCCGGCATCGTCACGGTAGGCCCGCTCGGGAATCACGGCCTCGGGCCGCAGGCGGCAGATCTGAAGCTCCATCAGTGGATCTTCCTCGATCGCTTGTTGTCGGCGAGCACGAAGCGCGAGAGGCGGCCAAGCGCGCTGGGCGAGAGGCGCGCGAGGATATAGACACCCTCGGCCTCGTCGCGGCGCTCCTCGATCGGTGCTCCCAGCTCGTACAGCTCGGAGAGCGCACCCGCCTGATCGTGGGGTATCAGCAGGCGCACGGGCTCGAAGCGGTCTGTGAAGCGCGACGCCAGCCGCGCACGCAGCGCGTCCAGCCCGTCGCCGCCCGTCGCCGAGATCTGCAGCGCATCGGGATAGCGATTGGCCAGGCGCTTGCGCGAGACGGCGTCTACCTTGTCGATCTTGTTCAGGACGAGCTCCATGGGCAGCTCGTCGGCGCCGATCTCGTTCAGCACCGAGGCCACGGCGTCGATCTGATCCACCATCTCCTGCCCGGGGAGCGAGGCGTCGGCGACGTGCAGGACGAGATCGGAGACGAGCGTTTCCTCGAGCGTGGCGGCGAAGCCCTCGACGAGTTGATGCGGCAGGCGGCGGATGAAACCGACGGTGTCGGTCACCAGGTACTGCCTCCCCTCCTGCTCGAAGGAGCGCGTGGTCGGGTCGAGTGTCTCGAACAGCCGGTCTTCGACCGAGACGCCGGCGCCGGCAAGCGCGTTCAGCAGCGTGGACTTGCCTGCGTTCGTGTACCCGGCCAGGGCGATTGTCGGCTTGTCGCTGCGGCGGCGTTCCTTGCGCCCGGTCTCGCGCCGCTTCGAGAGCTCTTTCAAGCGCTGCTTCAAGAGTGAAACGCGGCGGCGCGCCTCGCGGCGGTCGCTCTCGAGCTGGGTCTCACCCGGGCCGCGCGTACCGACGCCGCCACCGAGGCGTTCCAAGTGCTTCCACAATCCGCGCATGCGCGGCAGGTTGTACTCCAGCTGGGCCAGCTCGACCTGGAGCTTGCCCTCGGCGCTCACCGCGTGCTGGGCGAAGATGTCGAGGATCAGCTGGGTACG
>Ga0066793_10000224_pt1 | contig 20807 bp, 23 predicted proteins | sample PersoiDNA2013189_FD_83876 | JGI IMG/M metagenome (GOLD analysis project Ga0066793, IMG submission 83876) | Permafrost soil microbial communities from the Arctic, to analyse light accelerated degradation of dissolved organic matter (DOM) -... | ecosystem: Environmental > Terrestrial > Soil >... | reverse complement strand
CGAGGCAGTCGCGCAGCTGCGCCGACCGGCCGAGTGTGCGGGCGGTCGCGACGGCCTCCTCGAAGGTGGAGACGGCGCGGGCCGCATCGCCGCGGCGACGGGCGATCCGGCCGCGGGTGATCGTGGCATTGATCGCGGCCGACGGCGGAGACACGACTTCGTGGGTCATCACGATCGCGCTGCTCGGTGCCGGCATCGGCGCCTACCTCACCGTGCGGCCGAGGAGGAGCGGCTTGCCCGCCGACGACTAAGGGCCTGCCTCGTAAATAGGTCCGGAGGCGAGAGCCGCCGCTCCGGATTTCCCCTCCGACGCGATCGGGCCCGGCCCGCGGGCATCTGTAGCCGAAATCTCCCCTGGGTTGATCCGGAGCCGAGGGGTGGGGCTGTCCGTTATACGCGGTAGGTATCTCGGACTCACCCAAACACAGCACACGCACAAATGGTCGAAGGTTTCCAACCGTTTATAACGGACAGCTCATTCGTTCCGGGTGATCCCACCGGAAGGACGCAGGACTAGCGCGCAGTTCGACGGTCGATCTCCGGGGCTGCGCGCCAGGCCCTAACGGGCAAACCGCGAAGCCGTCGATGTACCGATCGCGGTCGGTGAGCGGGATCCCTGTGAAGCGGTCAACGCATGCGGCGAGATCCGCAGGCAGGTTGCTCTTCCAGCTCATCTCGATCCTGGACTTGGTGGCAGTCAGCTCATCCCGAGACGGCTTGGTCCCTCCAGGTGGTCCCGTCCGTAGCATCGAGCGGCCCGCACGCCACCCGTACGGGTTTGGGGTGGTAGAGCCCAGCCCGACGATCAGCGATGGTGCGTTCAATCGGACGGATTGGCTCGCAGGTGCTCACGGGCGGCGGCTGCGAATGTGCGGAGGTCCACGGATTCGGTAGCTGATCGCCCGGTGGCACTGCGAAGCGTAGGCCCCGCCCGAAGAGTCTCCCCATCGAGGTCGAACTCGATGGTGTCCAGCCGCGCTCCCCTGCTATCGGACTTCGCCTCCGAGAGGACCCTCATGACTCCTCCCGACACCATCGCCCAGGGCTTGAGCCACGCCGCGATCTTCGGAAACTCACCTGCGGCGAGTTCCACGGTGGATCTCACGAGTCCGGTTTCTGTCACCCACCACAAGCCATGCGGCCCGTTTGTCAACTTCGATAGGCCGTCATCTGATAGGCCTTTTCCGACCTGGTCCGCCCGTCGGCCGCGCCGCTGCGGGAGTTCGTCATCCCGCCCTCGCCCAACTACGCGGCCAAGACCGCCGGCGGGATCGAGCGGATCGCCTCGTTCCAGGCCGCGTCGATCCAGATGTCGACGGCCCAGCGCGACGAGCTGATCGCCCTCAACGCCAAGGTCGAGACCCTGACCACCCAGGCCGGCACCACCAAACGAGCAACTCAAGACCCTGGTGCGGTCCACCACCCCGCGCTGGGTGTTCGTGCTCACCCTGGTGGCCGCCGTCCTCGCGGTGGTGGTGGGGATCCTGGCTCTCCAGCCCCGCCCGAGCAACCCAACCCCGACCCCGATCGTGACAGCGGCCCCCAGCACCACACCCTGACGGGGCCGACGGGTGAGCGGGTCGCGGGCGGTAGGCCGCGCTGCCCGGCCCGCCCGGGCCAGGCCATCCATGAGGGCCTGGCTCGGCTGCCGGTTGACGAAACGGTCGTGTCACCCACCCGGCCCAACTCGCGACACAACTCGCGACATCTGTCCCGAGTTCGGGCGCGACGGCCAGGCCGTCCGGTGGCGGGGGGCGGGATCAGCAGATCGGCGGCGAAGGCGTTGGCCTGTGCCGGGCTTACCCGGCGTCCACGGCGAGCAGGTTGGTCACCATCAGGATCACCAGGTCCTTGCTCTTGGGGTCGCTCTCTGCAATCAGCAGAGCGAGGGCGACCAGGGCAGTGTCCGAGAACCGCAGCCGGCCCGTCGGCCCGAGCAGCGCCCCGTTGAGCCGCAGGTAGTCGAGGAACAGCAGCGTCGCCACGCGCTTGTTGCCGTCGGAGAGCGGGTGGTTCTTGATGGTGAAGTAGAGCAGGTGCGCCGCCCGCTCCTCGACCGTGGGGTAGGCCGGCTGGTCGACGAACACCAGCTCGATCTGGCCGAGGATCGATTCGAGGGCGTCGCCACGCTCGGAGCCGAAGAGGCCCGGGTTCTCGCCGCGCGAGAGCATGTCGTCGCGCAGGACGCGGATGGCATCGCGCGCCTGCTCGATGGTGAGGGCCGCCATCGGCGTGCTGCCGGCGGGGCTGGCGGGCAGGGTGCCGTCGTCGTAGGCCCGGAGCATCTGCCAGGAGGCGAAGTAGTGCTGGACGACCGCGAGGACCTCGGCCCCGTCGCCCGAGACCAGGGCGTTGCTGCGCAGCGTGTTGATCGCCAGCTCGACGGCCTTCGTCGCCTCCGCGCCCCGGGCGGCCAGCCGCTTCTCGTTGAGCGTGTAGCCCTCGATCAGGTGCTGGCGCAGGACCCCGGTGGCCCACTTGCGGAAGGCGGTGCCGCGCGGGGACTTCACTCGATAGCCGACGCTGATGATCACGTCGAGGTTGTAGTAGGCGGCCGGGCGGCCGCCCTCAGGGGTTGTGTGCAAAATCTGCACAGAACCCTCCTCGGCCAGCTCTCCCTCCGCGAAGACGTTGGCAACGTGCCGGGTGATGACCGAGCGCTCGCGACCGAAGAGGCCGGCCATCTGCTGCTGGCTCAGCCAGACCGTATCCTCGCCGACGATCACCTCGACCCTCGGCCCACCCGCATCGTCGAAGACGACGATCTCGCCCCCGAGTGCCGCCGTCTGGTCCTCGCCCACGTTCCCGCCCTCTCCGTCGCGTGACCAGATCGCCCGGTCGCCGTCAATCGCGTCCATCGTCGTCCACCGCTGCCAGCGTCGGATCTCGACGCCCCGATGGGCACTGACACTCTACGGGATGGACGCGGACGGGCGACCGCCATCCCTGACGCCCCGCGCTTCGGCGACGGGGGAGTTCCTCGCTTGACGCGGCCGGCCGGTGTCGTCGCGTTTCCGGTCGCCTGACCGAAAAGGCCAGATCGGGCCTATTTCGGCCTCGTTTCCGGCCTCGTTTCCGGTCGCCTGACCGAAAAGGCCAGATCGGGCCTATTTCTACCACCGTCTTCTCCACCAGTGGTGGAGATCGGAACGGCCAGCGCCATCGGAGGCTCGTATGTCCACCGTCTTCTCCACCAGTGGTGGAGATCGGGCGCGGCGGGCAGGCGGTCCGGTAGCCTCCTGAGGACATCACATCCGCACCGGGGGCGACACCATGGCAGGAACCGAGATCACCGACGCCGAGCGAGCGGCCGCTATCGCCGCCGAGGTCTTTGCGGCCCCGGTCAAGAACATGGCCGTGGCCTCGCGCGGAACCCGGAGCAAGCCGGCCCCCGAGGCGCGGGTGGCCTGCCTCGGGCGGACCGTGGTGGTCGAGGTCGATGGCCCGGCCCGGGTCTTCCTCTTTGAGCGCGAGCGCGAGGCGAAGTCGCGCTACCGCCGCGAGGCCCGCGCCATCGGCATCCCGATCTCGCCGCCGCGCTAATCCTGCGACCACGAGGCCGTTCCGAATCGAGCTTGGCCGGGTGCCGTTACTGGTAGGTCGCACCCTAACGAGAAGTCGCTCCTACTCCCAGGCCAGGGGGCCAGGTCCGACCCGGTCCTCCATGAGAATCCAGCAAACCCGGATTCCTGTTGTTTCAGTCCCGCTCGTAGCGCGCCCGGCGCGCCTCGTTCGCCCGGACCGTGTGGGGGTAAAACACCTCGTCGAACGGCGCGGGGTCAGCAGCGACGCGACCGGCGATCGTGTCCTCGAAGCGCCGGCGCAGGTCCTCGACGACTTCACGCTCCGCCAGCCATCGTCCGTCGCCAAGCGTCATCTCGAACTCGGCTCGCGCGTGCTCGGCCCACATCTCTGCCCGGTCCGCCTTGCCGGCGGCGAGGGCGGCGACAGAGCGACTCACGTCCGCCCCCAGGTTCGCCATCTGCTCGTCGAACGTGAGGAGCGCCCACCGCTCCTGGCTGACCCCTCGCTGCCTTCGGACCTCACTCATTTCGCAAGCGTAGCCCGTGAGACAACAGCCGATCCGGGCTTGCTGGCGGACCGAGGATCTTGAGGCGACGGCCCCGTCGCGACGGCTCGCGGCAACATCGGAGCGCTCACGGTCGCCCAGACATTTCACCGCCACCGCCAGCGGAGCGGGGCCAGGTGACATCTTCCAGATGGCCGCTTACGGGGCGCTTATGCCGCGCGGGACACTGGGTGGACGGCACGCGGCGTCAAGGTCAAACGGATATCCTGCGGGTGATCCGCTCCCGGCTGCGCGAGCGATCGAGGGCCGGTCCCACGCTCGGCCCATCTTCCCGATTCCCAACAATCGTTCGATCACGCGTGTTATTCCCACGCTGCTTGACTCCTGGCTCCACCCACCGAGGATGTCCAGGTCGTGGTACCGGGCAACCCGGCCGGGATACTCCCTTGACGTGCCCGCGAACGGGCCCACCCGTTCGTTCGGCACTTATGCGATAATCGCACAGCAGCAGAGGTGTAGGGCATGGCAACCGTGGGGGAACGCATCCGCTCCGTGCGCGAGGCGGCTGGGGTTATCACTCAGTCGGACCTCGCGCGTCGGGTCGGGATGACGCCGGACAAGATCAACAAGATCGAGCAGGGCAACCGCGGCGTGAGCGCGGCCGAACTGAACCTGATCGCAGGGGCGCTCGGCGTCGGTCCGCAAGCGCTGCTGCGGGAGCCGCTGGCGCCCCACTATCGCGGGCCCCACGAGAAGCCGGGCGCGGAAGCCGCGCTCGCCAAGTTCGACCGGTTCATCGAGAACTGGCTGACCGCCGACGCGCTCCTCCTGGTCCATGACGACCTGGCTTGAGGCCGAGATGGCCGCCGACGGCGCCAGGGCGCGGTGCGGCCAATCCGAGCGCATTCCGGTCGACCCGTTCGCCGCTCTCGCGGCCTTCGGGGTGCAGGTCCTGCGGATGCCCTCGGGGGTCGAAGGCGTCTACGTGCGCGAGAAGCGGGCCTCGTTCGCGCTGGTGAACAGCCACACGGCGCTCGTGCGCCAGCGCTTCACGGCGGCCCACGAGATCGGCCACCACGTCATCCACCGCCCGGACTCGCCGCCGCGGTTCATCGACGTCGTCATCGGGGGCGAGGGCCAGACCGACCCGATCGAGGACGAGGCGGACGCCTTCGCCGCCGCGTTCCTGATGCCCGAGGATGCGGTGCGCCGGCTCGCGGAGGCTTGGGGCAGTGGACTCGACGCGATCAACGCGGCCGTCGCCACGTTCGTCGTCAGCAAGGAGGCGGCCGCCCGCCGCATGGTGGACCTCGACCTCGCCACCAAGGCGGACGCGGCCGTGGCGATGAAGGACAAGCCGCCGATGGCCGTGCGGGTCGCCGACCTCAACCGGCGTCGCCCCGGCGGCGACCTGGTCGCGCCGGACCCGAAGGCGGAGATGAACGTGCAGGTCCTCGACCCCACGCTCAACGAGATGGTGGCGCGCATCGAGGCGCTAGGCCTCCTCGACAACCCGCGGTCCCTCGCGCGCTTGACGCCATAACGACCCGGTAGACTGCTCTGCGCGTCCGCCGGCATCGGTCAGAGGGGGGGTCAGATGGAGCAGCAGCAGAAGACGGCCGGGCCCCTGCGCGCCCGCGTCTTCGCCGCCGCCATCCGCGACGCCGACGAGGTCTGGCTCATCTTCGACATCGCGATCGGCCTGCTCGACACCGACCCCGGCCTCCTGCGCGACGTCGTCGCCTTCCTCGGTCCCGGACGGCTCCGGCTCGCCCCGACCTCATGGCAGCGGATCAACGAGATGCGCGCCACCCAGGGGGCGACCGGCAAGCGCGGCGATGACCTCGCCGAGGCGCTCGACGGCGTGGCCGAGCTCGACGAACTGTGGCCGGCCGAGAAGAGCGACCAGATGATCCGGGCCGCCGTCGCACTCGCCGCGGACCTCCGAACGGGGCACGCGGCCATCGACGCCGCGGCCGCCGACCTCCTGCTCGGCGCGCGGCTGGCGCAGCAGTCGCGTCGGGTCCTGGTCGTCGTGACGCAGGCGAGCCGCGGAATCGCCCGCCTGGAGGAGGGGTCGGTCGTGGGGCTCCACCATGTCGTGGCCTGTCTGGTCCGCGGGGCCGCGCCGGGGGAGGCGGAGCAGTCGTGGCGGCGGATGGAGGCGGCCCGGCGCAAGGCGGCCCTGCCATTCTTCGGGCCCCTGCACCCCGACGTCGCGAAGGACAAGTTCGAGGCTTTCGTCGGCGGTGACGACACGGTGCTCCTCTGACCCTCCGTCGACACCGAGCCTCGGTGCCGCTGGCGCTGCGCGGGGACCGTGACCGATGGCGTCGTTGCGTCCTCCACTTCGGCGCCCGCATCCTGAGCGGGAGTGTTCGCGGCCGCGCCAATCCTCGCAGGGAGCCACAGTGGCCAGCCCGGGGACGCGGGCAGCATGGACGGATCGCGGCCCTTCTTGTGGGGATGCTTGCCGCCCCCTTCGCCACAGCGGCGGTCGCCCTGCTCCTGCGGCGGCGCCTGCGGCTGGTCGCGGTTGTCACCGGGCGCTCTGTTCGGCCTCGCGCTCTTCGTCGTGCACGCCCTCGTGGGCCACGCTTCGATGAGCGACCTCCCGTGGTCGCCCCGCCCGCAGGACTCTTGGACCGCGTTCTGGCGGCCCTCCGCGATGCCGGGTGGCCGAGGACCGACCACATCCGAACGCGGCCGCCGGAGTCGATCAAGGACGACCGGGACCACGAGGTCTGCCCGAGCCACCTCCGGCACACCTGAGGGCGGTGGGCCCCGGCGCGGCCGCCGGGCTGGTCGGCGGGCTTCTCCGTGCCCGGCCGAGATCGACCGCGACCCGCGGAGCGGGGCCCGGGGAGCCTAGCGGCAGCGGCTCACCGCCCGCTTACGCGGGCCTGCGTGGCGCGTCCGGGCACACGAGGCTAGTAGTCGACGTAGTCGTCCTCCTGATCGCGGAAGTGTCGGTACGCACGGTCGGCGTCGAAGTCGTCGTCCGTGAAGACCCTCGAGTCGAGCCCGGCGAGGGCCAGCTCGTCCTCGTCGAGCGCGAGCCGGCACACGGAGCACTCGAAGCCGTGGCCCGAGAGCGAGATGCCGTTCACGTACATGCCGGCGAAGAAGGCTTCGCCGTCGGCGACGTCCCAGTCCGCCTCCCAGTCGGCCTCTGCCTCGCCGTGTAGCAGGCCGAGGTGGCCGCAGGCCGGGCACTCGACGGGGAAGGCGGAGAAGTCGCTCTCGGGCCCGTCCGGCTCGCGCGTGGCGAGGATGGCCGGCAAGGCGGCCTCGCCCACCGTCGCCACCCACGCCTCGTACCGCAGCCGGGCGGACGCGACGCGCTGCTGGTAGGAGGCCTCGATCTCGTCGCGCCGCCGCTCCGCGTGCTCGGCGACCAGCGCGGCGGCGGTCCCCCAGTGCTGCTCGGCGGTCCGGCCGAGGTGGTCGAGGAGCGGGCCGACGTAGCGGCCGACCTCACCGAGGATGGCGTCCTCCTGTCCGCGCACCAGCGTGCCCGCGTGGGCGACTCCGTTCCGCCGGTCGAACAGCGTGTCGATGAGCTTGCCGTGCGCCCTGTAGCCGTCGACTACCTGCGGGAGGCGCTTGAAGGACTCGCTCGCGGCGATCGTCTTGACGGCGGCGACGAACTCGGGCGCGCGGGCGCGCCTGCCATTCCCGGTGAGGTGCAGCAGCGAGTCGAAGTCGCCCCCGGATATGTAGACCGGGTTGGTCTTGGCGAGCGCCGCCTTTCCCAGAAGCTCGACCGACGTGGCGAGGTGCAGGTAGAACAGCGGCCAGGCGTCATCCGCGAAGTGCCTGGCGGCGATCTGGGCGAAGGATGCGCTGGAGTCCGCGAGCGTGGCGGCGATCCCCGTCAGCGGCCCGGCCGCCGCCTCCTCCGTCACGTGCGCGGCCCGGGCTGCGCGCCCGGACGGGCCCGGCGGCTCGACCAGTTCCAGACGTTGATGGGGCCGTTGTAGATGCCGCCCGCCCGCTCGTGCGTCAAGAACGGTTGGTAAGTCCTTCGTGACCACGCTCGCATTACCAACCGGCTGTGGCGCACGAGCCCGCCCGCGTCCCCTGACAGGTGATCTCGGCACCGAAGCAGTCCTTGTGCACGTAGTAGCGCCCGCTGGCCGGCCATGCCACGAGCGCCATCCGCCCGTCGCGCATGACCACAGCGGTGAGGCGGTACGGCGTGCCGATGCTCGAGACCAGTTGCGCCTCCCGGGCTGCATGCACCCTCGCGAACACCTCGGCGAAGCTCGGGCGGTCGGGCCGTGCGGTCATCCCTCGTCCCTCTTGGTCCCTAGGCTACGCGTCCCGGTACAGGGCCGCTGGCCTCGGCGTCGTGCCTGAGCTCCAGGTCGATCCCCTCGTACGTGACGCAGGTCGTCGGCAGGCACGCCCTCCACGTCCCGTCCGGGCGAACTCGCTGTAGTGGAGCGTGAGGGTGGTCGCCTCTCCGGACTGCCACTGAATGACCCAGTGGTACCCAGGACGTCCTGGATCTGATCGTAGGCGAGATGCCGAGGCACGCGTTCCACGAAGTCCGAGATCTCTGAGCTCCGTCGCACCTCAGTTCCAGCCCGTGACGGGGAGCCCCAGGCCTAGTCTTGGTGAGTCGCGGTCACACTTCGTGTCAATCCGGGCGACACGAAAGATGACCGGACGGCCCTCGCTGAGCACGATTGGCCGGTCACACTTCGCGAGATTCACCAATGACGCGGTCAGATCAGGCACACAGTTGACGAGACCGGACGCAGCTCTTCTGGGATGGCCGTCTCGTCGGGGCCCGGGTTGATCTGGACGCGACGGAGGCGCGTTGCCGGTTCGAGCGGGACGGGCTTCCAGTCGCGATCCTCGGCGGGCAGGCGCGCCGCGACCGGCGCGACGACGAGCCACGCCTCGGACCGCACGTCGCGCTCGCCGACGAACGTGACCAGAGCTGGTGCGGATGCCCGCAGAGCCCGATGGAGTGCTCGACCATAGTTCCATTCTTGGCCGCGCCTAGAACGAGGCAATGGGCCGTTGGTAGGGGGACGCGGGGTTGGTCAATCCGGCAGGGTCGCCGGGACCCCGAGCAGCCTGTGGCCGGTGGCGTCGCACGAGAAGAGCCGCGGGTGTTCAGCAAGTACGGGCCGTACCGCAGAGGCGTGCCCGGTGCTGTCGTAGATCTCCTTGGCGGTCAGGCCCGCCGGCGGCGCGATTGCAAGGGTCCCGGCGAGGGGTGCTCGACCTCGTACACGCGCAGCTGCGCGTTGGCCTCATCCGCGTCCATCTGTCGCTGCGTCGGGTCGGCGGGAAGCCGGTCGGCGACGTCGTTCAGCATCACCGCAAGGCCGTCGCCGAGGTCCTTCCAGCGCGGTGACCTGCGGCTGGCATAGGCGAGGACTGCCGCTGCCGCACCCGTGACGATAGCGGCTCGCGGATGGGTCTTTGCCAGGCGCGCCAGGCCGCCGACCGCGGCCACCGGCAATACGATCCCGACGCTGGCCATCTTCGCGCCCGCCTCCGTCTGCGACGCATACGAGCGGTCCTTGAGGGTGAAGGCGGCCGCGGTCCAGGATGGCATCGCCGCACCGGGCTCGTACCAGACGCCAAATTCGTTGTCGAGGAGGTCCTTGTCGGCGGTCTGCAGGATGGACGGGTCGAGGAGCCGTGAGAGGCGCGCCGTCGGCTCGTCGCTGCGCCCACCCGGAGCACGGCGGGCATCGATTCGCGCGAAGCGTGCCTCGGCCTCCGGAATGCTGGCCTCTGCGGCATCCACGAACCGCAGCCGGTCCACGTACATGGCGAGGACCTCACGCGCATTGGTCAGGTCGTGATTGTTCCTGCCTGCGACCTCGGGCAGGTGCTCGAGCACCTCCTCGACCAGGTCGGGCTTCCCGTACAGGCGCGCCGTGCCGACGAGGACGGCGTCCATCAGCGCTGACGCCTTGCCCCCGGGGCGGGCGTTGTAGAGGACATCCCGGATGAGGGTGTTGGCATCGACCACCACCGGCCAGTGGTGCTCCTCGCGCAGGCGTGCCGAACGGGCAGTCGAGCCGCCGAGGACGGCGACATCGGTCGTGACGAGGGCGCTGCGTTTGCCCGGGGGATGGGTCTCCATGCCGTCACGATGGGCGCTGACGCGCCATCGCGCAACGGAGCGGGCCCGGGCAGGCGACCTGTGGATTGCGAGCGGAGGCAGTCGGGGCGTCGGGCCGGCTCGGAACGCCAGGACATCGCCGCCGACCGCCGCGTCGGTGTAGAAGTGCCCTTGCCGCGAAGCGGACGGCAGATGGAGTATCTGACCATGGGGACCAACAACGCGGACAGTCGAGGTCATCCGTATTTCGGCACGTTCTACGGGCCGCACCGCGATGAGTTCCGCGGCATCGCCGAGCAGCTCGCGTGCGTTACGCCCGCGCTTGCCGAGCGCCTTGACGGCAGGCTCGGCCTGATGGGGCCGTTCTGGCGACCCGGCCCTCTCGACGATGACGTCGCGTGGGCCCACAGTCGGGCGAGGCAGATCTCGAGGCGCGCCTGCACGAGATCGCCCCGGATGCCTTCGCCCCCGACCCCACGCTCTACGACCACCCGGTCATCGCTGGAGAGCCGTGGATCTACCGCGAGTGGGCGCTCAGCGCGAAGATCGCGGCCATCGCCGGACGGGACGCCCTCGACCAGGCGGAGGTTGAACGCCTCGAACGCCCCTGGCGCACGCTCCTTGGGTGAAGGCTGCATCGCGCGAAGAGGCAGCTCCAAGCGCTGGGCTTCTTGTACAACGGGGCCTCAGGGCTGCGTGCGTAACTGCGTCCATCCGACCCTGGCTCAACTGGATCCTGATGCCGGATTAGGGAGCCGGGAATAGCATTGCGCGATGACGGATGGTTCGACGGACTGAGGCGTCGATGACAGGTTCTACGTTTCTCGGACTTTCGCTCGAGCAGTGGTCGTGGGTTGCGGCGATCGTCGCAGCCGTCGTCCTCATCGTCGTTACGGTAATGCCGCCCAGTCGCGTTTTCCTCGCTAGGTGGCGGTTGTTCAACCCCTGGATCTTGACAAGGAAGGAAAGGATTGAGCGGGAGGCGGACGGCCTGAAGAAGGCTCGGATCAAGGCCGAAGAGAACGCGATGAAATCCGCCATTTTGACGTTTGCGGTGCGGTGGAACCCCGATCCTTCCCTAGTCATTCGGAACACCGGAAAGTCCGAAGCTCGGAATGTCAAGGTCTGGGGATTCCTGAGTCAACGGCATTTCGACATCGGTGATGACGGAGAGGTTCGAACGCACCGTCTCGTAGGCGTGTACGACAAGCTGCTTCCTGGGGCATCCACTAGCGAGGCCGTCAGCAACGTCGAGTACCAGATCGAGGGTGGAGCGAGCGCGGCATGTCGTTGGGCGATCCGAGCTAGCTGGGATGACGACCTGGGCGGGCACCGAGACGAGGACTTCATGGCGAGGCTGGCCGACCCAAATCCGGCTTGAGCCAAACGTCGCCGATTCCGTTATCGCGACATACGCACTTCGCCGGCCGAAGAGCAACTAACGCAGGTCCTGCGCTTGCCACCTTCGCCGACGGCGGGGTCCCGGGAGCCACGGCGTCGGCGAGCGACTGCTGCGCGCGAAGAGAGACGAGAGGGGTCCGATCGAGCCGGGTTCATCACAGGCTCTGAGTCCGCTCCCCGTGGCGGTGGATCATCGCAACCGGTAGCGGCCCCGGCCGACTCGCTCGAGGAAGCGATGCTGGACCGGATAGGTCGACGAGGCGTTCCCGGGGTACGTCAGATCGGCCATCTGGACCGTGATGTCGGCCCATCGACCTGGGTATCGCGCATCGACCCACGCGCGTGTGGAGTCTCCGTCGACGACGATGGTCTGCTCGACCCTACGCCGCTGGGGTGGGGAAGTTACCATCGGCCCGATGGACGAAGACAATGTTCCGGGCTCTACTGGCGGGAGCGACACGGGTGGCGGGAGCGACACGGGTGGCGGGAGCGACACGGGTGGCGGGAGCGACACGGGCTCGGCCGCCGGTCAACCTGCCGATGGGCCGGATCCACGCGCGATGATGGAGGCGGCCATCGAGGAGATGCGCCTGACGATCGTCGAGGCCGGCAAGCCTCCGCCGCTGGTGGGTGCGGTCGTCGTCCTGCGCGACGGACGCGTGCTGAGGGCTCACCGCTCGGAGATCCGAACTGGCGACCACGCTGAGTACACGTTGTTCGAGCGCAAGCTGCCGACCGAGGCGCTCGATGGAGCCCACCTCTTCGTGACGCTCGAGCCCTGTGCTCCCGGTGCCCGCAGCAAGGAGAAGACGCCATGCGCGCAGCGGGTCGTTGACGCGCGGATCGAAGCGATCTGGATTGGCATCGACGATCCACACCCGAAGGTCGCAGGCCAGGGCCGAACGCACATGGCGCAGAACGGCATTGCCGTCCACGACTTTGATCCCGATCTCCAGGCCGAAGTCCGTAAGGCGAATGAGCGGTTTCTCGCTTACGCGGAGGAAGAGGCGAAGCGCCAGTCCGGAGAGAACGAACTGTCGGCCTTGGTGAAGCGCCAAATCGGGGCAAGCGGCGGGCGGATCACGATCAACGACCTTCTGATGGCAGAGACTCAGCGGCTACGCCTCGACTTGGAAGCGCCTCTTCCCAGCAAGGCAACGGAGCCCAGCGACTACGGCGACTGGCTCGATCGCCTCGTTGATGACGCTGCTGGACTCGCGCGAGCGTTCGCAGTGATTGGCTTTTGGGGCGATCCTGCGGACGTCGCCATTCTGCTGCGGTCCCTTGCAAGACTTACAAGGTGGCCGATCACCGGCGGGATCATGATCTTCATCAACGGTCGCGTGTTTCCCGCCTTGCTCGCGCTGTACGCGGCCGGCACGGCGGCAGTGGCTGCTGGCAACTTCGACGTAGTCGCCGCCCTCGTTCGCGGACGGCTGCCTCTCTCCACAGGGTCCTATCCGCGCCCTGATGACCGGGTTCCCGTTCCACACGTGCTGAACGGCCCGGAGGTGCTCGAGCCTCGCGAGATCAACGGAGTCCTGAACATCGGGGCGGAGAAGACGATGCGCTACAACGCCCCTGTGTCGGTCTTCCTGCAGCGGGTGTTGCGCCCCCTTCTCGCTGACCTGATCCCAGGGGACGAGGAGTTCGAGACCGCATTCGACACGTTTGAGGCCCTTGTTGGCCTCCGCTACATCGCGGAAGGTGAGCCCGGTCTGCCGGCGGGCTCCTACAACTATCGCGGCAAGCGCAGCTTCATGCTTCCGGGCGTGCCGGAGCGGCTGAAGGCAGAGCTGGAGCGTGACGGAGATTCGTGGCCGCCAGTCGCTGCCAAGGTCTTCGACAGCGCCGAGGAAGCGGCCGCCGCCATTGGCGCGATGATCCAGCGCCTCGCAGGTACGGCGTGGGAGTCCTTCGCCTGACAAGACTCCGCCCGCCAGTCTGCGCGACCATGAGCTGCCGGCGGCCTCGGTCACGTTCGGCATGGCCAGGCGGTCAGGCTGCGGGGAGCCTCGCAACCCACGGCGAGCGCCGCCCCAGCGCTCCGGCCTGTTTCCACGGGTGGTCGTCGGGCGTGCGGTGAGCCGGCGGCGGGGGCGGCCAGTCGGGCAGGTCGTCCCAGCGGGGAGGATCGTGTGGGCGGCCGCAGCCGCACGTGACCCGGGTGGTCGTGATCGAGTGCCAGTCGCCAGCAAGCTCCGAGCGAAGGTCCTCCATGAACCGCACGGGGTCGTAACTGCCGGTGCGGACCGGCGGCCGCCCACGCGGCCGGCGCTCGAGCGCGAGGCCCCGGTCGAGCAGCCAGCGCTCGTCCTGCCCGCCGCGGTCACGGACCAGCGGCGCCACGGGGGTGGGAACGTCGGCGAGGGCGACCGCGATCTCCGAGCGGAGCCGGCGTCGGTCCAGCGGCTCCGTACCGAGGTACGGGAGGGAGGGGCTGCCCGTCCCCGCTCCGAGGGCGAGCAGCTGGGCGCGCACGAGCGGGCGGAGGTCGACCGGAACCGCGAGGACGTCGCGCCCGGCGCGGACGGTCGCGCCGTCGGCCGCCACGTCGATCGCGAGCAGGCCGAGCATCTCGCCCTCCGACAGGCCGAGGATCGCGAGCGCGCCGACTGCGCACAGGAGCGGGCTGCTCGAGCGGCGGAGCGCGGCAACTTCGCGGTCCCGCCCCGACGGGTCGGCCGCCCGCGCATACCGCGACGCCTCGGCGGCGGTTGCGGGCCGCAACTCCCACGCGTACTCCCGCAGCGCCATCGCTGCGCCGCGGGCAGCAGCGGCGAAACAGTCGCGGTCGCCATAGCCGGCAAGCGCGCTCCGGACCCCGGAGGCGGCAAGGGGAAGCGTCGCGCGCTGGTCATCATCGATGGCCGCGGCGGCGGCGAAGGCCGCGGCGAACGGGACCCGCGCCCGCGCCCCGGCAAGTCGTTCGGCCGTGACCGGCAGGATCAAGGGCGCCTCCGGCGTCTCCGCGGACGCCGGCCGCTGCGCCGGCCGCTCGAGTGCCATCGCAACCCCGGGTCCGGTGTGGCGCGGCGCCATCGCCCGGACCCGATCCTGCTCGCTGTCGTCCACGAGCAGGGAGACCGAAAGGCCCAGACGCGCCTCCATCTCGCCCAGCTCCTCGGCCGCCTCCGGCTCGAGCGTCGCCGCCTGCAGCACGACCAGCTGGTCGATGCCGTGCGCCGTGAGCCACAGGTCCGCGCACGCCCGGAGGTCGCGGACCGGCGCCGCCTGGGCGCGCTCGTCGCCCGACTTGCCGAGTGCGTCCAGGACCTCGGCGAGGACGCGCCCGGGCGTGCCGGGGGGCGGGGCCACGATCACCACGGTCCCGGCGTCCGGCGCGTGCAGGGCCAAGATGGCCCGGTCACCGGCTGTGGTCCGGGGCGCCGAGACCAGCCTCACCGCGGGGCCACGAGCTTGGCGCGCGCAAGGCGGTAGACCTTCGGGGTGAGGACGTCGGTCCCGAGCCTGGCGCCGATCCTGAGGGCGGCCCCGAGAAGGAAGGCCCACCGGCGGAAGTTACCCTTCGCGTACTCGGCCTGGACGGCCTCGAGGTCCATGGTGGCCCCCGCGAAGAACGGGTGGTACGCGCGGACCGCCGCCAGCATCTCGGCGGTGGGGAGCGGCCGGAAGTCGATCGGCCGGGCGATGCGACTGTCGAGGGCCGGGTTGCGCCGGAAGAGTGGTCGGAGGTTGTGACCGACGAACAGCACCGCGGTCCGGTTGTCGGATCCGCTGGCGGCGTAGCGCACGCACTCGACGCCCTCGGCCCGGAGGCGCTGCGACTCGTCGAGCACGAGCAGGCCCGGCTCCGTCATCGCCCGGCGCAGGCCGCGCTGGAGGGCCGGCCGGCCGGCCGCGCCCGAGGCGGGCACCCCCATGGTCTCGCCGAGGAATGCGTCGATCTGGGGCCCCTCGAGGCCCGGCGGCACCTCGCCGAAGTGGAACGGGACCTTGGCCAGCTCGCACGCCTTCTTGGCCGCGAAGGTCTTGCTGAGGCCCGGCTCGCCCGTGAAGGCGACGAAGGACGCGTCGGCGATGGCGTCGGCGATCGCCTCCAGCCCGAGCGTGACGTACCGGGTCGCCACGTCTGCGGCCCCGTCGGTGCCGGCGATGTGCCTGCTGAGACCGGACGGCCCGTCCGCCGGCACCTTGGCGTCGGCGCTCATGAGGCCTCCTCCTCGCTCAGCCCGGCCTCGAGGTAGGCGAGGTACTCGTCTTCGAGGGACTCGAAATGCTTCGCGTCGACCGGCATCAACCGACCGATTGCGCCCGCCCGCCGTCGCGTCGACCGCCGCCTGGCGGATCCGGATGACCTGCTGGGTGCCCGCCTCCCGGTGGCTGTAGATCGCATGCCGTTCGTCGTCGGTCATGAAGGCCATGTCCTTTGCCGTGCAGTAGTACTCGCCGCCGCGGAGCACGTAGACGACGTCTGAGTACCGGCGGCTGGAGGCGACATGAACCTTGGTTCCGACGATGTCGCCAAGCCTGGGGGCCGCGTACAGGCAACCATTGAACGGGACGCCGAGCTTGCGGACCTCGACCGTCCCGGCCGTGCGCTTCGTAGGCGAGCGCGAACGCCTCGTCGGGCGGCATCACGATCGCCGTGACCGACGCGCGCCAGGCGTCGAGCGGCGTCATCCGGGTCACGCTGTGGACGCGGGTGCGGTTGTAGCTCTCCTCCCAGCCGTCGTACTCCGCGGCCAGCTCGCCGCACGTCTTGAGCTGGTCGGCCGCGAGCGAGGTCACGAACGGCGACTCGTCTTCCCCGTACCAGCCGGGCTGGCGGGACCAGAACTCGTCCTGCTGGGTCCGCCAGTGGCGCTCGATCTTGCCCTTCATCCAGCCCGCGTAGGGCATGACGGGCGCGACCTGCTCGGCGCCGAGCCGCTCGGCAGCATCCGCCACCTTCCTGGCGAGCTGCTCGAGGGCGTTGTCCCAGCGCCACTTCCGCACGATGCCGCCGACGAACGTGCCGTCGATCGTCTCGCCGCGCACCGCGTCCGCCATGCAGCTCCGCACGACGTCGGCATTCACCGGCGTCAGGCCGACGTCCGACATGCGGATGAACCGGGTCTTGTCGTCGATGCCGGCGAAGATGCGGAGGCGCGGCTCGGGGACGGCGGCGCGCTCCTCCGGCGGAAGGTCCAGCCACTCCCTGCGCTCGCGGGTCATCACCGCGGGGAACATCGTGTCCGCCTGGACGACGTCGTTGGGCTCCTCGGCCTCGTAGGACGCGTAGCCCTGGTGGGCGCGCATCGCCTTGTCGCCATGGCGGAGTCCGTGCCGGACGCCCGACGGTAGCTCGCGCCAGCGGGCGCGGAACGTCGACTCCGACACGCGGTCGCCCGCGGCCCGTGCCAGCTTGACCGCCGCCCGGATCGATCCCGCCTGTACGACGTAGATCTGGTGCCGCTCCTCCATCTCGAAGCGGTTCCGACGCCGCGGGGGGACCGCGAGCTTGCGGTACACCGAGCGCTCGCGGACGCCGAGGCGCTGGGCGGCCTCGCGTACCAGCTGGGCTGGGATGACGTTGTGGCGCTGCTTGTGGGCGAGCAGGCGCTGCGACTCGACGGCCCACTTGACGCGGTCGATCTTCTTCATCGAGGTGCTCCGTTCACAGGGAACTCCCGCGACCAGCGTCGGTCGCCCAGGGAGGTCAGGCGGACGCCGGCGAACGCGTCGCCGAACATCGCGTGTCCGAGCCGGAGGTGAGCCTCCAGCTGGCTCGTCGTGCGGGCCGTGAGGACGCGTCCCGCGTTGAGCTTGAGTTCGTTGAGCAGGTATGTCCGCGGGCGGTCGGCAGCCGTGGACTCGAGCACGAGATCGGCCCGGAACCCGCCGCCGAGGTCGACCTCGTGTCCGACCACCACGTGGTCGGCGGTGCGTGCTGAGTGGAGGTAGCTCATCACTGCGAGGTAGAGCGCCTGGCGGACGCGCATCCGGCGCCACGACGGCCCGATCGGCAGCGTCAGCGTCCAGACGAGGGTCCGGACCTCATCACGCCACACCGGATCGCCCGGGGGCCGCCCCTCGAGGAGTCGGCCCAGGGCCGGTGCGGCGAGCTGCCCGACGATGGCGTCGAGATCCATGGCATGGCTCCGTCCCGCCGCCATCGAAGCATCGATCAGGCGGTGGCAGCGACCCTGGCCTGCGACATCGGACGGTGGCGCTTGCGGCCTGTCCGTGGAATCAGAACGCTCGCAGCAGACCCCGTGGCGCGTCATCGCCCGGTAGTACGGATGGATGCTGAGCGCTCCGTTTAGGCCGCCGGACCGCCGCTGCTTGACGCATCGCGAGACCCGCCGAGGATCCCGTCAGCGGGTCGCGGCGTGCACGGGAACGGGGAATCGGCCGTTCGGGGGTCGTTGCCGGGGCATCCGCGCGGACCCGTTCGAGGGTGGTACTTCCGTCCTGTTGGCCGGTGCGGCGACGCACCGGGATTGGCGTCGAACGACTCAGGCGGGGCGCCTGCCACGATCGTGGCTATCCTGCAGGCCGTCGACCCGTCAGGCCGCCTCGTCCTCGGCCTGCACGTCCGTGACGCCGAACTCGGCGAGGCGCGGAATCCCGCTGCGGGCCATTGCGAAGAACTCGGCGTCGCGCTCCAGGCCGATGGCGTTGTAGCCCAGGAAGTCGGCCGCCGCGATGGTCGAGCCGCTGCCCATGAACGGGTCGAGCACGGTGCCCCTTCCCAGCGGAAGCGACGCGCGCACGACCTGCCGCATGAAGGCCTGCGGCTTGATGCTCGGGTGGTTGGCGATCGCGCGCTCGCGCCTGGGCGCGGGCGAGGACGCGATGACATCGCTGAAGGGCACGTGGAGGCTCAGCCGGCGCAACCCGCCAGTGCCATGGACCCGGAGGTTCTCGGCCACGGTCCGCTCGCTGATCGGGGCGCGGAAGATGCCCCACGGCTCCGAGTGCCCGCGCGCCATGACGGACACCTCGGGGAACTCCCCCTCTGCGCCCTTGGGGCGATCGCCCCCGCGAAGGGTCTTCACGATCCTGGTGATCTCGCCGCGCTTCTCGAGGCCGGCCTGCCGCAGGCCGCGGTACATGAGGTCGGACAGCAGCGGGGGTGTTGGCAATCATCAGGTGGCCGCCGGGGACGAGGACGCGGCGGACCAGGGCGCCGAACGACTCGAAGTACCGGGTGATCCGCTCCGCCTCCTCGGCGTTCACCGTCGAGAACCGCGGGACGGCCTGCCGGTTCGCGCAACCCATCGTCTGCGGCGTGCGCCAGTTGCCTCCCGAGCCGTTCCGTTTCTTGGCGAGGTGGTCGGCGTCGAACTCGCGCACGCCGAAGGGCGGGTCGGTGACCACGGCCTCGATGCTGTCGGGCTCGCGATCAGCCAGCCACTCGAAGGCGTTGGCGTGCTCGATCTCGTATCCCATAGCCTGAGCGTCGGCGGGTCGCCTTCCGGGTCAAGGGGGCGGCGGACCAGGGACGACATCGTGTTCCCACGCCACGTGAGCGACCAAGCGAGCAGGTACAATCAACCCTGGGTCGATCACCGCGTAGGCAGATGCCGAGGGCTCGCGGCGAGCCTACCAAGCGGCAATGAGTCCCAATTCAGTCCTCTCGACCATGACCGGGTTGGTGAACGCCAGAGCGGACGCATCACTCGGGTCGAAGATCTCGAGTGCGTAGGCCGTCTTGCCGGGACGGTCGATCGAGACCCGCACACTAATCGACATCTCGCCCCCCTCCTCGAGGTGGACTCCCACCTCCTGCCCGAGGCCCACCATGGATATCTGAGCTGCGGGAGCCTCGCTCGGGAGGAACCCGTCGGAGGCCAACTCAAGAACGGCGTGGGCGTCGCCCTGTTCGGGCGTCCAATCGAGCCGTCTGAGGTACTCCACAATGCGCGGCGTGAGGTTGTTCGGACCATCCGCTCCAGCCACAAGGAGCCGGATCATGACGTCTGGGTCCACGGGCGCGCAAACTTGGTGTTCGATCTGGATCCATGACCGCGGATCGAACTTGACGTGACCGCTGTGTCCAGGGACGGCGGCACCGGCGGCGAGGCCGGGGAGGGCCTTCACCTCGGACAAGGCGCCGATCGTCGTGACGCCGATGCCTCCGGAGCCGTTGCCGTCGATGTCCTCGAAGTGCAGGTGCGCCTGCGCACGGACCGCGTTCGGCACGCTGGGTGCCCAAGGGTCCGACGAGATGTACGCCCCGGGAACACCCACCATGGGTTCCGCCGAAATGGTGATCGGCCGCAGTCGCCTCCGCAGCTGGCACCACCAGAGCAAGCGCTCCAGGAGAAGTCCCGGCGACTCCCTGATGACGAAGCGATCCGGCGCGGCTGTCGAGTTCGTGGACCGCAACCACAGGTCGACTCCCGCCTTGCCCTGGCGAAAGCACGAGCCGTCCATGATCACGTACGACCCATCCGGCTTGCGTCGGACCCAGTTGAGGATTGGGGGCAGCTGAGCCATTGCTGTCAGACCTCCGTGCTTCCTGAGTCTCGGACTGTACTGCGCGTTCCGCAGCCGCAACTCGGCATCGCTCGCTCCCCGAGGCGGGGCCGCCGTCGAGTAGCGCCACCCTCGCCAGCTCACGCCGCCTCGAGCACCTCCTCGAGCGAGTGGCCCCCGTTCCCGCAGGCCTGGCACTGCCAGACGAAGCCGTCCCGCGGATCGTCGACCTCTTGGGCCGCAGCAAGCTCGGCCGTCAGCGACCTGTCGCTGACCTGGATCGCCGACACGAAGCGCATCGTGGGTTGGATGTTCGCAACATGAGTGGAATCAGCTCCGCACACGCGGCACTTGAACGCAACCACGGACTGTCTCCTCGAGCGCCCGTCGGCCGGCAGGCGCATGCCCCGGTACGACGACTTGGGCATCCTCGGCGGGCAGGGCCGGGGGTCAAGCAGGCGTGCTCGCCCAGAGCGTCAGCGATTCGCGCGCGAGATTGCTGTGCCGCGGACAACCTCGTGGGCGTCGCGCGTTGCGGTGGACCACGCGGTCGTTGAGGGAGGCAATGAGACTGATGGCGCGGGGGCTCAGGAAGGAACGGCTGCCCCAGATCCGACAGGACCACATGCTCTGCGGGTGCGATGCTGGCGCGAAACGTGCATGTCAAGCGGCGCACTCGAGCTCGTGCGTCAAGAACGGTTGGTAATGGCTCGCGCAGAAATAAGCTGGGCAAAGCGGTCCGTTGCGGCTAGGCTAGCGGTATGGCGGTCGAGGCAGCGGTGGTGGGCGCGGTGCAGCGTCGGATCGCCGCACTGTGGCCGCATCTGAATGAGCGCCAGCGTCGGCTGCTGTTGG
>Ga0066793_10000223_pt1 | contig 20843 bp, 20 predicted proteins | sample PersoiDNA2013189_FD_83876 | JGI IMG/M metagenome (GOLD analysis project Ga0066793, IMG submission 83876) | Permafrost soil microbial communities from the Arctic, to analyse light accelerated degradation of dissolved organic matter (DOM) -... | ecosystem: Environmental > Terrestrial > Soil >... | reverse complement strand
TGGCCATCCTCGAGGCGGCTGCGCACTTGGAAGTCCTCGCTGAGCGCGGTCGGGCGACACGGGCCGAGGCCGACGGCCGGGTTCACTACACCCTCCCGGGGGTGGCTCCTCCCAGAATCGGCCTGGCTGTGCCAGCCAGTGATGAGGGTTGCCTTGCCGCGATGCCCTCGTCGTCCCCGACGCTCATCTCTGGTTTGGTGCCGCCGTCTCGGCCGAGCCTGCGCGCGTCGCGGCACATCTGATGGTGAGCAGATAGCAGCCAACAAGGCCGGAGCCGTGGCAGGGGCGAAGCCGGAGGTCCAGTACCTGGCGTTGAAGAATTGGTGGTGCCACACGATCTTCGTTCCACCCGGATACTTCCCCAAAGGGTCCCAGATGGGGAGGGGGCTGTGCGCAGGGTCGTCGACGGTCTCGGCCAGCGGCGACGGGGTCGGGGATCTTCCTGCGCCGGATCCTGACGGGAAGGGAGAGGTCGAGGCGGAGGTCAAGTTGGCCGCGAGCACGTTGGCGAAACGCTCGGTCCCCTGGTCGATCCCGCTGCAGGAGGTCTGCACGACCGGCGGGGCCGTGGGCAATGGGGGCCGCAGGTGGAGTCTCGGTTGAGCGACCACATGGACAGCTGGCCGACGCCCTGGGCGCGGGCGAACTGGTTGACGACGACGGCGTCTGCGAGGGTGAACTGCTCGGATGCGACGTTGTTCTGGCCGATCATCGGGATGATGCCGACCTTTGCCCAGGCGTGGCCGTCGTCGAGGCGCCGGCCGGCCTGCACGAAGGCCGCGCGTACCTGGGCGTGCAGCGTGGTGGACGCCTGGATGACCGCCCTGGACAGGGGCTGGGCGGGCGTGCTCACTGCGCCGAAGTCCATCGCCATCCCGTTGACCCTGCCAGGTCCACGCCCGCTGACAACATCCGCGCGAGCACCGGTGCGCCCGAGGCGGTGAGCCCGGTCGGGGACACCGGCAGGGTCAGCCAGACGGCCAGGTTGCGGCCGGCGGTTCTCACGTGATCCTGGACGTTCTTGATGGCAGCGGCTCGACGGGTCGCGGCGGCAGTGTCCTCCAGCGAGGCACCCTGGATGTCGAGGTCGATGCTGGTGAGCTCGTACCGGTCGACGACGGACTGGTAAGCCTCACGCAGGGCCATGGGGTCGGTGCACGTTGAGGCCAGTTCGCTGCCTGCTTGCCCGCCGAAGGAGACGCGGGCTTGGCCGCCTACGAGGCGCAACTGGGACATGCGTCGGTCCAGGTCGAGGCGGGATGTGGCCTGGTCGAGGGTGTAGGCCCCTCCCCACGTGGCGGTGCAGTGGTGGTCGGGGCCGGCCACGACGAAGGACAGGATGACGTTCGACTGTGCCGGGCCGGGTGGTGTCTCGAACGGATAGGTGGGCGTCGCAGTCACGTCCACGTAGGCGGCGGAGATCGAGGGCGCCGGTATCGGGGGCGTCGAGACCGCGGCCGAGATGGCCCGCGTACCGGTCCAACCGACGAGGGCCGTGCAGAGCAGGACGACGCCGACTCGCAGAAGCGAGATCCGCGTCCGCCAGTACGGCAACTGGTGGGTACTCGCGGGGTACAAGTCTGCGGTAGCCATCCGGTTCCGTCGGCACAGCTTGCGCCGTGCCACTCCCCTACGCCAGCCGGGGCTGGCGTAGGGGACGCGTCGCTTCAGGAGACCGGAGTCCCCAGCGCAGCTGCACCGCACCCGAGGGTGGCTGGTGTCTGACGGCTGCTTGCTTCGCCGGCGTCGCTCACGCCGCAAGAACAAGGTCCCGCCCAGCCGACCCGGGCGGGATGCCCGAGCCGGCGGTGCGGGCCAGCTCGGTCCTGGCGAGAGCTGCCAGGTTCCGGGCTGCGTTCACGTCACGGTCCAACCTCAGACCGCAGGCCGTGCAGGTGTACTCGCGCTCGGACAGGGGCAGCTTGGTTTTCACTGCGGCGCAGTCCGAGCACGTCTTACTCGACGGGTAGAACCGGTCGGCCTTGACGACGGCCGAGCCGCGCTTGGCGGCCTGCCGGGTCAGCAGTTCGACGAACAGCCCGAACCCGTTGTCGCCGACGGACCGGCTGAACCGGAAGCCCTTGGTCTTGCGCGCCATCCCGCGCAGGTTCAGCGTCTCGACTCCGACGGCCTGGGCGTGTTCGGTGAGGGCGATCGCGAGGTGCTGCTGCCAGGTCTCGCGCCGCGCGGCGACCCGGCCGTGCAGCTTCTGCACCCGGGCCAGGGCCTTGGCGTGCCGCCTGCTGCCCGGGATGGTGCGCTTGAACGAGCGTTGCGCGACCGCGAGGTCCTTCAGTGCCCGGCGCAGGAACAGGGGTGCGTCGATGTGGCCGGCGACGTCGGTCACGCCCGACAGGGGCTTGTCGAGGGTGGCAAAATGCCGGCCCATCCCGGCATCCACGCCTACGGCTGCGGCCCGCGACCGGACCAGGTGCCGAGTCGGCTGGGTCTTGGCGGCAGGCAGCACCCGCATCCGCAGGGACGCCCACCAGTAGCCGCCCGAGAACGAGAAGGTGACCTCCTGGACCTGGCCGCGGCCGCCGGCGATGAGCTTCGCGGCCCGCCGGCCGCGGTTGTCCTTCATGACCGGAACGCTCGCGAGCTGCGCGGACGCGGCGCTACCGAACTCGCGACGGGTCACCATCGAGATCGGCAGCGCCAGGGCCCGGCCGCCGTCGGTGAGCCAGACGGAGTCCTTCTCCTTGAAGGTGACTGGCACCAGGCCGGCGTCGACTCCGCGCTTCTTGCGGAACCGCGGGAACTGTGACGACCCGGTCTTCCACTTCGCCAGCCCGGCGGCCAGCTGATGGGCCTGCCGGTCCAGCACTAGGTACGGGACCTGCGCGTGCCAGGGCAGCCAGCAGTCCCGGTTCGCGCGGAGCAGCTTCTCCAAGCCGAACTTGTGCCACGAGAGCGTGGGAGTCAGGTCCTGGTCGGCCACACCGTAGGTCTTCTCCGCGGCGCGCTGTCCGAGGTTCGCCTTCACCTGGAACAGCAGGGTGTTGTACGCGGCCCGTGCCGTGCCGCAGTACCCGCGGAGCAGCTCGACCTGCGCACCGGACGGGTTTAGGCGCAGCTTCACGACCTGGGTCACGCCCAGGTCGGAACTGATGCGCACGGTCACGCTGTGCACAGTGCCAGGTGGGTCGGACAGTGCACGCGGGTCAGGCCAGTTTATACCCCGCGGGTACCCACCTGTTGCCGTACTGGCGCGTCCGGGGGGGCGAGGCGTGGCGGTGGGCGTGGTCATCGGGAGGCCCTGGTGCGGTGGAGGTGCGCGGCCGCGTTCGGCATGACGGGCTGGATGGGAGGGATCGTCATGAGACTCAGGAGTATCTCTGGTGGGTGCGGGTCTCCCCGCGGCGTGGTGGCGGGACGTCGGCGACCGCGATTTGGGCGGCAAACTCGGGCATCATGCGCATTTGCGCGTTGCCTCCTGCGGCATCTTTCGGTCGGCTCTCAGCCCCCTGCGCACACCCGTGAGCCGCCTTCGCGTTGTGCTCTCGACCGATGAACCACTGACCTGCCCTCCTGGCGGTTTCGGTTTCGGGTTCGACGCAGGATTCCTGGCCGCTTCGCTTGGCCGCCGTCGAGGCGGGAAAACCTTCGACGCAGTGTCACGTGAGAAGGGTGCGGCGCGGGCCATCCGCGCGCGGGGCCGGGTGGGCGAGGACGGCGGTGGCACCTGCCACCGCGAGTCCGCTCTCTGCGACGATGACCGGGTTCAGTTCCAGCTCGGCGACCTCCGGCAGATCGTCGGCCAGGCATGATAGCCGGGCGGCGAGGTCCTCCAGTGCGGTGACGTCCAGGCACGGAGCGCCCCGATATCCCATCAGCCTCGGGGCGGCTCGGACCGAATGGATCAGCTCGGCCACGTCCAGGTCGGTCAGTGGAGGGATGCGGTGCGCCAGGTCGCCGAGCAGCTCGGAGGCGTCCCCGGCCAACCCAAACGAGATCACTGGGCCGAACAAGTCGTCCTCCATCGTCCGTAGTACACAGGAGGCGCCCTCGGGAGCCATGCGCTGGACGAGGAAGGAGGTGCCGGGCCCGGTCCGCCGCCCCAGCACCTGCAGCCCGGCCCGTAGCTCCTGCGGCCCTGCAACCCCCAACATGACACCGCCGAGCTCCTGGCGATGACGAAGTCGCTGGTCTGTGGTCTTCAGTGCGACCGGCCATCCGAGGCGATCGCCCGCCTGGACCGCTTGCTCCTGTCCGGTCACGGTCGCCGTCGGCCACAGAGCTACCCCGTAGCAGGCCAGCAGTGCGCTGATATCGGCCGTGGCCAGGTGCACGCCGGTGGGGGGCTCGACCCCGGTCAGACGCTGTTCGACGAACTGTCGGGCCCGGACCCGGTCGATGCCCGGCGGGTCGACGCGGATCCCTGGGTCGCGTCCCCGCCACTGACCGTAGCGAACCGCCGACCCAAGCGCCAGGACAGCGTCCTCAGGTGTCGGGTACGCCGGTATGGACCGCACTCGACGGGCCTGGGTGAGCCCGCCGTCGGTGACGCCCCGCACGCCGAGCAAGCAGGCCACGGTGGTCTTGTCGCTGGCGGCCGAGACCTCCTTGAGGGCGTTCAGCACCTCAGGGCTGACCGCCCCCAGAGGTGGGATGAAGCACGCCACCACCGCGTCAATCCCCTCGTCGGCATAGCAGAGTTCGAGGGCCTCTCGGAACTCTGTGGCGCTGGCCTGCGGGCGCACCGTGAGTGGTTCCAGACCAACGCTGAGCCCCGAGCTTCTGGCGGCATCAGAGACCAAGACCGCCATGGCCTGGGAGTTGCCCACGATCCCGAGGCGCGGGCCTGCGGGCAGCGGCTGGTACAGCAGCAGCTGGGCCAGGTCGAAAAGCTGGTGCACGTTGTCGACCCGAATGACTCCGGCCTGGCTCAGCAGGGAGTCCAGCACCTCTCGGGGTGCTCGGGATGCGCGAACTGTATGTCCGGGCGGGACGCCGTACCCGCTGACCCCGGACTTCACAACCACCACCGGTTTCTTGTGGGCCAGCCGCCTGGCGATGCGGGAGAACTTGCGAGCGTTGCCGATGCTCTCCAGGTACAGGCCCACCACAGCTGTGTCTGGGTCCTCCTCCCAGTACTGCATACAGGCGTTTCCGGACACATCGGCGCGGTTGCCGGCCGAGACGAAACTGGAGATCCCCAGAGCGCGCCGCCCAGCTGAGGCCAGCACCGCGACTCCCAGCGAGCCGGACTGGCTGAACAGGCCCAGCCCGCCGAGCGGGGGGAGTTGAGCGGCCATGGAAGCGTTGAGTCGCACACGGGGGTTGGTGTTGAGCAGGCCCATCGAGCTGGGGCCGACGACGCGCATGCCATGCAACCGGGCGACCCGGACTAGCTCACGCTGGCGGTCGAGTCCATCCTCCTCACCTGTCTCGGCAAAGCCACCGGACATCACGATCAGGCCCCGCACGCCGGCGAGGCCGCACTCGCGCACCACCTCCAGCACGGCGCCAGCGGGGACGGCGATCAGGGCCACGTCAACGGGGCCGGGCACCTCGCCGACCCCGGCGTAGGACCGCACTCCCTGGAGCTCGTCCACCTTGGGGTTGACCACGCACACCCGACCGGTGAAGCCGGCGTCGAGGATGTGCTGGAGAGCCTGCGCCCCGACCGAGTCCGGGTCACGGCCTGCGCCGATGACGGCGATGGAGGTCGGCTCCAGCAGCGTTCGCAGACTGGTGGCCTCGGATCGGTGCTCCCGCGCCTCCATCACAGCCAGCGAGCGGTCGGTGGGATCGATGTCGAAGGCCAGTGCGATCATCTCGTGGTTCGGGTGGTGGGTGACCTCATAGCCCGCGTCGCGGAAGACGGCTACCATCTTCTGGTTCTGGGGCAGGACGTCTGCGACGAACCGGTGGATGCCCCGCTCACGCGCCGCCGCCGTGAGGTGCTCGAGCAGCACCGACCCCAGACCCCTTCCATGATGGGCATCGGAGATGTTGAAGGCGACCTCGGCCTGCTGCTCGTCGATGCGATCGTAACGAGCCACCCCGACGATCTCGCCGCCGATCAGCGCGATGATCGCCACTCGGGTGATGTGATCGACATGGGTGAACTGCTGCAGGAGCTGCTCGGAGAGCTTAGGCATCGGGACGAAGAAGCGCAGAAATGCCGACTCGGGGGACTGGGCGACGTGCATTCGCTGCAGCGCCTCGGCGTCCTGGGGAGTGATAGGTCTCAGATGTGCGGTCGTGCCGTCCCGCAGGACGACATCCGCTTCCCAGTGCCGCGGGTAATCCACATGGGCGCCGAACGGCATGAGCTCAGCGTAGGGCTTAGGGGATGCGGATCGACATCCTGGCTTGCCGAGCAGCTGGCTTGCCGAGCAGCTGGCTGGCCGAGGGCAGCTCGTCCTACCGCGGTCATGAGGCCCGGCCCGCCGGTCGTCACGAACCTCGCTGAATTCTGGTGTTCAACCAGTTCCAGGTGCAGGAGTTCGAAGACTCATTCTCCGATCAGACGCCACGGCCCGGCGGAGGCGACCGGTGCGCAGAACCCCTTAGTGATCCGCCCGAAGATGGCGTCTGAGGCCTTTTCGACACGCCACCTGTCGGTGACGCCCAGCGCATCCGCGGCGATGGCCGACCGCGGCCAGTTCGCCGTCGGGGGGCACAACGCCACAGATTTCCTTCGCCCCAGTACCGCCGTCCGCGGAGGTGCTCGCCGAACCGCCTCAGCAGGGGCGTACACAGCAGCTGTGGCTCGTGACGATCACCAGCGAGCAGCGCAAGGAACTCGCCTGCGGCCAACTCCGCCTGCAGAACCTCGCCCACTCCCAGCCCGACGCCTGAGCCGGAGCACGGTCACCGCCATCGGGTGACCCGCCCGCCGCGGCCGTTCGGTGGTTGCGCCGACCAGGAGATGTCAGCGCGTGAGACGGTCGGCAGGAAATACGACACTGGCCTAACGCGAAACGATGATTATGTGGCATGTTGGGAACTCCTCGACAAGATCGGAGTGACTCGCCATGGCAGTTCCCAGCGCACTTGTGCTTGGCGGCGGCGGCGGGATCGGCGCCGCAGTGAGTCGCCGCCTGGCTGCCACCCATGCCGTGATGGTCGGCTGTTGGAAGGACCTCGACCGCGCCAAACGGCTGGTCGACGGCCTGGCTGCCGAAGGCAGCACGGCTCAGGTAATCCAGTCCGATGCGACTAGCGAGGCCGGGGTCGTGGCCGCCTTCGACGCGGCCGAGGAGCTGGGGGACCTGCGCGTCGTCGTCCACTGTGTGGGCGGCTGGGACTACCCGAGGATCACCGACCTGACCGAGCAGCTCATTGACGACTCGCTGGCCCTCAACCTGGGCTCGGCATTGCTGGCGCTGCGTGAGTCCGCGCGACGTGTGGTCGACGGCGGGCGCGTGGTCCTCCTGTCGAGCGCCGCCGCACAGCTTGCGCCGGCCCGGCAGAGCACGTACGCCGCAGCCAAGGCAGGTCTTGAAGCGGCCGCGCGCGTGGCAGCCAAGGAGGTTGCTGCCCGCGGGATCACCGTGAATGTGGTGCGGCCCGGGGCCACGGACACCGAGGCCCCGGGCCGGGGTACCTCGCCCAAGGCCATCGAGGCGATGTCCGGCGCTAACGCCATGCGGCGACTCGGCACCCCTGATGACATCGCCGGCGCCGTGCTCATGCTGTGCGCTGCCGACTCCGGATGGGTCACAGGCGCTGTGATCGACGCGACAGGAGGACTGACATGACCGAGATGATCGCCCGCGAGCGGGCGCAAGAGCACGGCGACAGGCTGCCGAACAGGTGCGGGGTCGTGGGTGGTGGGCGCATGGGCGCCGGCATCGCCCACGCACTCCTGCTCGCCGGCTCCGAGGTCGACCTGGTGGAGCGAGATGAGGAATCGGCGGCGGCTGCCAGGCAGCGGGTGGAGCGTGCCGTCCTGGTCAGCGTCAAGCGGGGTCAGGTCGAGTATCCGGGCAAGGTGATGTCCCGGCTTCGCACAGTGCACCGTCACGGCGACCTCGCCGGAGTCAGGCTTGTGGTGGAAGCTGTTCCCGAGGATCTGGACCTGAAGCTGACGACGTTGCGCGCGATCGAGGACGTTGTTGCTCCCGACGCCGTCATAGCCTCCAACACGAGCAGCATCTCGCTGGACACCTTGTCTCAGGCGCTTGCCCGGCCGGAGCGACTGCTGGGGCTCCATTTCTTCAACCCCGTGCCCGCCAGCAAGCTGGTCGAGGTCATCATCGCCACCACCACGGCGTCGGATCTGCGCCAGCGGGCCGTGTCCTGGGTGGAGCAGCTGGGCAAGACACCGGTCGTCATCCGGGACGCCCCCGGCTTCGCCAGCAGCCGCCTCGGGGTCGCGCTCGGGCTGGAGGCGATCCGGATGGTCGAGGAAGGGGTCGCCTCGGCGCACGACATCGACGCCGCGATGACCCTCGGCTACGGCCACCCGACCGGACCGCTGCGGCTGACCGACATGGTCGGCTTGGACGTGCGTCTCGGGATTGCCCACTACCTGGAGCGGGAGCTGGGGCCGAGGTTCTCGCCACCGGACCTGATGGTGAGGCTGGTTGAGCAGGGCCATCTCGGCCGCAAGAGCGGTCGGGGCATTTATGACTGGACACAGGAGGAGGGCGCATGAGCGCCGACGTACTCGAGAGCTGGGTTGCGGGCCAATGGAAGGGCGGCGCCGGTGACGGCCAAGTCGTGCGGGATGCAGTGACCGGCGAGCATGTTGTGCACGTCACGAGCGCGGGCCTCGATCTGGCCGAGGTGGCTCGCTACGCGCGGCAGGTCGGCGGACCGACGCTGCGCGCCTTGGACTTCGCCGAGCGTGCCGCCGTGCTCAAGGAGGTCGCGGCCGCGCTCGAGGCCCGCAAGGAGGAGCTCTACGACCTGTCTGCGCGAGCAGGCTCGACGCGTGGCGACTGCGCAGTGGACATCGACGGTGGCATCGGCACGACCTTCGTCTACTCCAGCATCGGGCGCAAGGGGCTTCCCCAGGGGCCAGTGGTGGTGGAGGGCTCCCAGGAGCCGCTGGGCAAGGGTGGGACGTTCGCCGGCCAGCACGTGCTGACCTCGCCCCACGGACTGGCCCTGCAGGTCAACGCTTTCAACTTCCCCGTCTGGGGCATGCTGGAGAAACTGGCCCCTGCGCTCTTGGCAGGAGTCCCCACGGTGGTCAAGCCGGCCACTCAGACCTCCTACATCACGGCTCACGCGGTGAGCATCCTGGACGAGGCGGGAGTCCTGCCCGAGGGCGCCCTGCAGCTGATCTGCGGCTCGCTCGGCGACTTCTTCGACCTCCTGGGCGGCCAGGACCATGTCGGCTTCACGGGGTCGGCTGACACTGCGGCACTGCTGCGCGGCCACTCGGCCGTCACGTCCCGGTCGGTGCGCTTCAACGCCGAGGCCGACTCGCTGAACTGCTCGGTGCTCGGGCCGGACGCCGGCCCCGACAGTGCGGAGTTCGACTTGTTCGTCAAGGAGCTCGTTCGGGAGATGACAGTCAAGGCCGGACAGAAGTGCACCGCCATCCGGCGGGGCTTCGTGCCCGCCGCGCTTCTGGACGACGTCACCGCGGCAGCCGCCGACCGGCTCTCGAAGGTGGTTGTCGGCGCTCCGGGCGCCGACGGCGTCACCATGGGAGCGCTCGTCAGCACGGCCCAGCGGGACGACGTGCGCCGGGCAGTACGCACCCTCGCGTCCGCCGGCCGGATCGTCTATGGCGACCCCGAGCGCGTGGAGGTCGTCGGCGCCGACGCCGAGGTGGGAGCGTTCCCCTCGCCAGTGCTGGTGCAGGTCACCGACGCCGGACGGTCCGAGCCGCACGAGGTTGAGGCGTTCGGGCCGGTCAGCACGCTGATGCCGTACACCGACACCGACGGGCTGCTCGCCCTGATCGCCCGCGGTGAGGGGTCCCTGGCCGGCTCGGTCGTCTCCCATGACCCCGGCTTTGTCCGCGACGTCATTCTCGGCGCCGCGCCCTTCCACGGACGCCTGCTGGTCCTTGACCGCGACAACGCAGGCGAGTCCACCGGTCACGGCATGCCCATGCCGCAGCTGGTCCATGGCGGCCCCGGACGAGCCGGCGGGGGACAGGAAGAGGGCGGCCTACGCGCCGTATACGGACACCTGCAGCGCACGGCACTCCAGGGGAGTCCGCAGCTGCTGAGCTTCGTTCTGGGCGAAGACCCAGGTTAGAAATAGTCGACAAAACCTTGGCAGAAACACAGAAGAAGTGTAGAACTTTCTCTAGCAACTGAAGTCCAACCACAGGAGAGCTGATGTCCACTGACGCCCGAACCGGACCCGCACCGCGCCCCACAGGACCACTCAGCACCATCGACTACAGCGAGCGCATCCCCAACAACGTCGACTTGGCCGGCGATCGGCGGCTGCAGCGCGCGCTCGAGGGCTGGCAGCCAAAGTTCCTGGACTGGTGGAAACAACTCGGCCCCGCGCTGCCGACCAAGGACGTGTACCTTCGCACGGCGACCGCCGTCGGTCGCGACGGCTGGGCACACTTCGACCACGTGCCGATGGAGCAGTACCGCTGGGGCATCTTCTTGGCCGAGCGCGATCCCGAGCGCAAGGTCACCTTCGGCAAGCACCGGGGTGAGCCGGTCTGGCAGGAGGTTCCGGGAGAGCACCGCGCCGACCTGTTACGTCTGATCGTGGTCCAGGGCGACACCGAGCCAGCATCCGTCGAGCAGCAGCGCGTCCTAGGTAGCAACGCGCCGAGCCTGTACGACCTGCGCAACCTCTTCCAGGTCAACGTGGAGGAGGGTCGCCACCTCTGGGCGATGGTCTATCTGCTGCACGCCTACTTCGGTCGGGAGGGTCGTGAGGAGGCCGAGCAGCTGCTCAAGCGCAACTCTGGCGACCTGGACAGCCCGCGCATCCTCGGTGCCTTCAACGAGGAGACCACTGACTGGCTGCAGTTCTTCATGTTCACCTACTTCACCGACCGCGACGGCAAGTACCAGCTCGGCACCCTCAAGGAGTCGGCCTTCGACCCGCTGGCTCGTACCTGCGAGTTCATGCTCAAGGAGGAGGCACACCACATGTTCGTCGGTACCACAGGAGTCCAGCGGACGGTGGAGCGCACCGCCGAACTCATGAGGGAGCAAGGCACTGCTGACATCTTCTCGCACGGAGGCATCCCCCTCACGGTGATCCAGAAGTACCTCAACTTCCAGTTCTCGGTTTCCATGGACCTGTTCGGTTCCGAGCAGTCGACCAACGCGGGCAACTACTACTCCTCGGGGCTCAAGGGCCGCTGGATGGAGACCCGTCGCAAGGATGACCACGAGCTGCTCGAGGCCGAGCGCACCATGAATGTCGTCGAGGGCGACAAGATCGGCCAGAGGACCGTCCCGATGCTCAGCGCGCTCAACCTCGACCTGCGAGACGAGTACGCCGCGGACTGCGCCAACGGCGTCCGCCGCTGGAACCAGGCACTGGAGGACGCCGGGCTCCAGGAGCGCCTCTTTCTGCCACACGAGGGCTTCAACCGGGCCGTCGGTACCTACTCGAGCCACCACCTCAGCCCTGAAGGTGAGGTGCTCGATGAGGCGACCTGGCAAGCGCGCAAGTCCGACTGGCTGCCCAGCGACCAGGACCGCGAGTCGGTCGCCAAGCTGATGGTGCCCGAGTACGAGGCGGGCAAGTTCGCCAGCTGGATCGCCCCGCCGCAGGCCGGCATCAACGAGCAGCCCGTCGAGTTCGACTACGTGCACCTCAAGGCGGAGGCGCTCGCCTGAGCAGGCCCAGACCCATGATGACCGGGTTCGGATCAGTACTGGTGGTCCTCGATGTTGACGTGGCCGCCGCTGTCCTCATGGCCGGGGCCAAGGAGTCCGAAGGAAGGGGTCGGTCTGCGGCCGGGGCGGCGGGTCGTGCAGGTGCCGCATGGTTCGCGACCCCACCCCGCTCGTGCAGCGCGCTGTCGCTGCCGCGACAGCCGCGACTGGTCAACCAGTCGCGGACCTCTCTCCTGTCGGATGGGTTGCGCGGACGGTGTGGCACACGCAGTTGGTCCCTCGCGTACGGGCCTCAGGCCCGAGGTTGTCCAGGATGAAACCTCCACAGATCGGGCAAGGTGAGCGTCCCCGAGTCTGCGGCCGTGGGCGCGCTGCGCACGTCGATGTCGGCGGGGCCAGCGCGCCGGTCAGCTGCGCTGGCCTGCCTCGTCGTCCATGCGCTCCCACTGCGCTTGTGCCGTGCGGTGCCAGCGGTCGTGGCGGTCATGGAACGTCGCCGCTGCGCGCGGACCCGGCCAGTCGTGGTCAAGGAGCTCGCTGGGCAGATCAGGGTCCAGGAACGGGAACCAGCGCCATTTCTGGACAAGGTTCACCTGGTTGACGAACGCGTCCCGCGCGGTCGGGGCTCTGAGACGCTCGAACTGGTTGATGAAGGCCAGGTATCGCTTCTCAACATCGTTGAGATCCCATGCCGCGGACATCAGCTTGGCGGGGTCGCCGGCGGTGGTGGCGGTACCGGTCCAGGCGAAGGCTCGTTCGCGCAGGCCCAGGTCCTCGATCACGGCGCGGACCTCGTCCTCCTTGCTGGCATCGGGAACCACCCACAGTCCGGGCGACGGCGACCCTAGACCCAGCCAGGTGAGCCTGGTGCGCAGTCGATGGCGGAGCTGTCGTTGACTCTCCGGAACCCCCACGGTCAGCACGAGCCAACGGCCATCCCATGGGCGAGGCTGACGCATGAAGCCGTAGATGCGCTCGGTGCCTTCGCGCAGGAGCTGGTCACCGGTGCCGGTCAGCTCCCAGCGGACCCGTCGGCCGTGCCGGGTCGAGGACATCAGACCCTCGCCGGCGACCCGGGACAACGCCTGACGGGCCGACTTCTCCTCGATCCCGAGAGTGCCGAAGGCTTCGACCAGCGTGCCCGTCCAGACCTCGCCGCAGCCGGGAAGGACGAACTCCCCAAGGATCGTGAGCAGCAACGAGCGCGCGCTGGGGGAGCCTGACTCGCGCTGACGGCCGGTCGCCTCGGCCGTCCAGGCGGGCACGGGTTCCTTGGTGGGCGCGTTCAGCACCACGATGCCCTCCCGTCCTGGTCATCTCCTGGGCTCAGAATTGTCTCAGTCCGTGGAGTGTTTCTTCGGGATTTGCACACGCGCGAGTCCCGGGCTGAAAGTAAATGCTACAAATACTTGACGAAACACACAAGTTTCGTCGAGTATTTGATGAAGCCGCCATTCCATCCGACCTGCTGAGAGGTGTGACATGTCTGTCGCTGCCGACGTGACCCAGAGCCTTGCCGACGAGGACGTCCAGCCGGCACCTGCCGCGCCCCCAGCCGTCAGCTTCTTCACGTCCCCGGACCGCTACCGCCACTGGCGCTTGGACGTCGACGGCGAGGTGGCCACGGCGACCTTGACCGTCGACGAGAACGGCGCCCTGGTGGCCGGCTACGAGCTGAAGATGAACTCGTACGACCTTGGCGTCGACATCGAGCTCTACGACTTGGTCCAGCGCCTGCGGTTCGAGCACCCGGGCGTGAAGTCGGTTGTGATGACCGGCGGTCTGGAGCGCATGTTCTGCGCTGGCGCGAACATTCGCATGCTCGCTCAGTCCTCACACGGTTGGAAGGTCAACTTCTGCAAGTTCACCAACGAGACTCGCAACGGCATCGAGGACGCCACGGCCCATTCCGGCCAGACGTGGATTGCCGCGCTCAACGGCACTGCTGCCGGCGGTGGCTATGAGCTCGCCCTGGCGTGCGACCAGATCGTCCTGATCGACGACGGCTCGTCCGCCGTCTCGCTACCCGAGGTACCGCTGCTCGGTGTGCTGCCTGGTACTGGTGGTCTGACGCGTGTCGTCGACAAGCGGTTCGTCCGCAAGGACCGGGCGGACCTGTTCGCCACCAAGTCTGAGGGCTACCGGGGCACCACGGCGGTGGAATGGGGCCTGGTCGACGCGACTTTCCCGCGCCACGCGTTCGCGAAGGAGGTCAAGCGGCGCGCCACCGATGCCGCGGCCACGTCGAAGCGGCCGGCCAGCGCACAGGGCGTGCAGCTGACCCCGCTGGTCCGCGAGGTCTCCGGCGACGAGATCACCTACCCGTATGTCACCGCGAAGATCGACCGCGCGGGTCGCCGCGCCGACATCACCGTGCAGGGCCCGAGCCAGGCTCCGCCCGCCGACGCTGCCGCGGTGCTGGCCCAAGGCGTGGACTACTGGCCGATGGCCCTGACCCGCGCACTGGACGACCTGATCCTTCACCTGCGCACCAACGAGCTCGAGATCGGCAGCTGGGTGCTGCGAACCGCCGGTAACGCCGACCAGGTGCTCGCCTTTGACGCCCAGCTCGCAGAGCTGTCCGACGACTGGTTCGTCGCTGAGGTGCACCACTACTACAAGCGGACGCTCAAACGTCTGGACGTCACCAGCCGAAGCCTGTTCGCCGTCATCGAGCCGGGCAGCTGCTTCGCCGGCCTTCTGTTGGAGCTGGCCCTGGCTGCGGACCGTCAGTACATGCTCGAGGGCGTGTACGAGGACGTCGCCCCGGACGCCGACCCCGCCACCATCGTGGCGACCGCCTCCAACGACGGCGCTCTCCCGATGGGCAATGACCTCTCCCGGCTGCAGTCCCGCTTCTGGGGCCACGACGAGAACATCGATGCCGCCCGCGTCCGGTTCGGCGAGAAGCTCGACGCTGCAGCAGCCGTCGAGCTCGGCCTGGTCACGATGGCCCTGGATGACATCGACTTCCAGGACGAGCTGCGCATCGTCCTGGAGGAGCGCGCCTCCCTGTCGCCGGACGCCCTGACCGGCATGGAGGCCAACCACCGATTCGTCGGCCCCGAGACCATGGAGACCAAGATCTTCGGCCGGCTCACGGCCTGGCAGAACTGGATCTTCCTCCGGCCCAACGCCTCCGGCCCGGACGGTGCCCTGCGACGTTTCGGCACGGGTCGCAAAGGCGAGTACGACCGCAAGCGGGTCTGACATGGCGCCAGCCTTCAATGCTGCGACGTGGCTGGTGGACCGCCATGTGGAGGAGGGTCGGGGCGACCGCACCGCGGTTCGCGGGTCCTCTCGCACCCTGACCTACGCCGAGCTGGCACAGCTGAGCGGCGACGTCGCCTCGTCCCTGCGCCAACTCGGGCTGCGCCGGGACGACCGGGTCGTCTTCCTGATGTCCGACGACGTCGAGCTGCTGAGCGCCATCCTGGGGGCGTTCCGTGCTGGCGTCGTCGCTGTGCCTGTGTCCACGATGCTCGCCGCGCACGAGGTCGGCAAGATCATTGCCGACTCCGGCGCCCGGGTCGTCTTCGCGACCCATGAGTACGTGGAGGCGGTCTCCGCGGCCATCGACCTGGCCCCGGAGGTGGAGCACTTCGTGCTCGCGGGCGCGGACGCCCTACCGGTTCTGTCGGCTGTGCCAGCGAGGTCGTGGGACGACTTCATCGCCCTCGGGCGTGGTGGCACGAACCAGGACCGCACGGTGGCGGCAACCGACGAGGACGCCTGGGCGCTCTGGCTCTACACGTCGGGCACCACGGGTTCGCCCAAGGGCGCGATGCACCGGCATGCCAACATCCGCCACGTCTGCCAGACCTACGGCGACCAGGTGCTGGGCATCACTGCTCAGGACTCCTGCTTCTCGATCGCCAAGCTGTTCTTCGCCTACGGCATCGGTAACTCGGCGTTCTTCCCCCTATCGGTCGGCGCGACCACCGTGCTCGAGCCGCGGCGCCCCGCACCCGCGGTGGTGCGCGAGCGGATGGAGCAGGACCGCCCAACCCTGTTCTTCGGCGTGCCGACGTTCTACGCCGCCCTGCTCCACAGCGATATTGGCGATGACACATTCGCGTCGGTGCGCCTGGCGACGTCGGCCGGCGAGCCGCTGCCGGCTCCGCTGCAACGTCGCTTCACTGAGCGGTTCGGCGTCCAGATCATCGACGGCATCGGGTCCACGGAGGCCCTGCACATCTTCTTGTCCAACCGCCCCGACGACATCCGCCCGGGCACGACCGGTATCGCGGTGCCTGGCTACGAGCTGGAGCTGCGCGACGCCGAGGGTGAGCTCGTGCCCCGAGGGCAGCCGGGGACCCTGCACGTCCGCGGCGAGTCCATCGCCCTGGGCTACTGGCGCCGAACCGCGGCCTCCCGGCAGGTCTTCGTCGGGCAGTGGTTGAACACCGGCGACACTTATGTGGAGAACGAGGATGGCTCCTACGCCTGCCTGGGCCGAAGCAGCGACCTGATCAAGGCCGGCGGTATCTGGGTCAGCCCCGGCGAGGTCGAGAGCCGGCTGCTCGAGCACCCGATGGTGGCTGAGGCTGCGGTCGTCGGGTTTCCGGACGCGGAGGGGCTCGACAAGCCGGTGGCATGTGTGGTGACCCAGGGCTCGGTCACACAGGACGAACTCATCGCATGGTGTCGGGACGGCCTGGCCCACTTCAAGAGCCCGCGGGCGGTCATCTTCGTCGGCGAGCTGCCCAAGACGGCCACCGGCAAGCTGCAGCGCTTCAAGGTGCGCCATCTCATCGCCGACAACGTCAGTCGAACGGCCGAGCAATCCTCGACCACAACTGAGCAAGGGGTCTACTCATGAGCGCGATCGGAGTCGACCTGCTGATAGTGGGCGCGGGCCCGGTCGGGCTGTTCGGCGCCTACTACGCCGGCGTCCGTGGGCTCACGGTGGCCGTGGTCGATTCTCTGAGCCAGGTCGGTGGCCAGGTCAGCGCGATGTACCCCGAGAAGCAGATCTTCGACGTCGCCGGCTTCCCGGCGATCTCGGGGCGTCAGCTGATCAGCAACCTCGCCGAGCAGGCCGCACCGTACGACCCCCTCTATCTGCTCGGCCAGGAGGCGCAGCAGCTGGACCGGGTTGCCCGCGACGGCGAGCCAGACCTGCTTGTCGTCAAGACCAGTGCCGGCGTCGAGATCTCGACCGGAGCGATCGTCATCACCGGCGGCATCGGCACGTTCACTCCGCGCCCGCTGCCGGCCGGAGAGGACTTCCTCGGCAAGGGTCTGGAGTACTTCGTGCCCTCGCCGGTGCAGTATGCCGGCAAGGACGTCGTCATCGTCGGCGGCGGTGACAGCGCGGTGGACTGGGCGCTGATGCTCCAGCCGATCGCGAGCAGCCTCACCCTCGTCCATCGTCGCGAAGCCTTCCGTGCCCATCATGGGTCCGTCGAGCAGCTCAGGGCCTCTTGCGCCCAGATCGTCACGAACGCCCAGGTAGTGACGGCCAGCGGCAGTGACCAGCTCGAGAGCATCGAGATCGCCGTGGCAGGCCAAAGCGAGCCACGCAGGCTCGCCTGCCAGAAGCTCGTCGCAGCACTCGGCTTCACCGCCAACCTCGGCCCGCTGCGCGACTGGGGCGTGCAGCTGCACGACAACCGGCATCTGGTCGTCGACTCGAGGATGCGCACCAACGTCGCGGGCATCTTCGCCGCCGGAGACATCGCCGACTACGACGGCAAGGTCCGACTGATCGCCGTAGGGTTCGGCGAGGTGGCCACCGCGGTCAACAACGCCGCAGTGCACCTCGACCCCGCCGCCCAGCTGTTCCCCGGGCACTCCACCGACAGCCCGGCCTCGGAGCCCGTGCCGGCCTGACCGGAGTCACACCTCAACAGTCCCAACGCTTTCCAAAGGCAGGAGACTCACCATGCCGTACGTCATCGCCGGGCCGTGCATCGACATCATGGACAAGTCGTGCGTCGAAGAGTGCCCCGTCGACTGCATCTATGAAGGCGACCGCAAGCTATACATCAACCCCCGGGAGTGCATCGACTGCGGTGCCTGCGAGCCGGTCTGTCCGGTCGAGGCCATCAGCCAGGATCGCCGCGTCGCGCAGGAGTACACCGAGTTCGTCCAGGACAACCGCCGCTTCTTCACCGAGCCGCTGCCGGGCCGCGCCGAGCCGATCGGAACACCTGGCGGATCGCACAAGACCGGTCCCATCGGGGTTGACACCCCGATGGTTGCCGAGCGCTAGGCAGTCAGGATGCTGGACGGAATACCGCTGGTCGACGCGCACGTTCATGTGCCGTCACTGACCACTCTTCGCCCCGCCTGGGTTCAATGGGCTCGAGACTTCGGGCCTGACGGCATCCTTGAGGACGTCTGGGACGCGGATGGGCTGCCTCGTCCCGAGCGGCTCGACGAGCTCTTCGCCGCGCAGGGGGTCGACGTCGCCCTTCTTTTCTGCGAGTACAGCCCAAAGGCGACCGGGATGCAGACCTTCGACGACCTGCTGCCGGTCGTCGAGCACAACCCCGTTCGGTTCCGCCCTGTGGCCAACGTGAACCCGCACCTGCACTTTCCGATCGCCGTCGAGCTGGCGCGGCAGCTCGACCTTGGTGCCGCCGCGTTGAAGCTGCACCCGGTGCACGGCGGGTTCCGTTGCGACGACAGGGCCCTGTATCCCGCGTATCAGGTCCTGCAGGAGCGTCAGGTGCCGTTGGTAGTCCACAGTGGGACGAGTTCGTTCCCCGGCTCGGTCAACGAGAACGCCGACCCGGCTTTTCTGCTCCCGGTCATTCGGGACTTTCCAGGCCTCAACATCGTCCTGGCCCATGGCGGCCGGGGCTGGTGGTACGACACGGCGGCCTTCATGGCGCTGTCCAACGAGAGCGTGTGGATCGAGTTGTCCGGTTTGCCGCCCAAGCGGCTGCCAGAGTATTACGCCAAGTACGACCTGGGCCGGCTCGCCCGGCGGTGGATCTTCGGTACCGACTGGCCTGGGGTGCCCGGGACCGCGCAGAACGCTCGGGCGGTAGCCGACCTGCTGGCCGACGACGTCGCATCCGCCGTTCTGGGTGGAAACGCAATGCGCGTGTATGCCGGGCTTGCGCAGCTGTCCGTCGACGCCCCCGTCGGGGCTGCCACGAGCCAGCGAAAAGAGGTCTGAACGATGCCGATCTATGCACTTGACCTACTCGTGCCGCAGATCCACCCGGACGCCTACATCCACCCCGGCGCGGTGGTCATCGGCGACGTCCGGATCGGCGCGCAGTCGTCGATCTGGCCCGGTGCGGTGCTTCGGGGGGACTTCGGACAGATCGTCATCGGCGCGCGCACGTCGATCCAGGACGGCACCATCCTGCACACCACCCAAGAGTGGCCCACCGTGATTGGGGACGACTGCGTCGTCGGCCACAACGCCCACCTCGAAGGCTGCACGGTCGAGAACCGCTGCCTCGTGGGCTCGGGGTCCGTCGTCCTCAACCGCGCGATCATCCGCACAGGGTCCGTCGTCGGTGCCAAGGCCTTGGTGCCGGAGGGCCTCGACGTGCCCGAGAACAGCCTCGCGCTCGGCATCCCCGCCCGGCCCAGGCCCATAGACCCCGAGAAGCAGGCGCAATGGATTGACTTCGCCGTGCGTGAGTACACCGACAACGCCAAGCGCTACCGAGACGGCCTGCGCAGGATCGACCAGGAAGGAAGCCCCGATGCGTGACAGCGACATTCAGGGACGGCCAGCCCGCGAGCTGAGTGACGTGGAGCTCGAGCAACAGGGGACCCAGGCACACGCCACGCGCAACTGGGTCTTCCTGCATGGCAGCGCCGAGCAGTTCGCCCACCACACCACCCGCATGCTGGAGCTGGAACGCGAGTACGTGCGTCGCCACCCCCGACGCACCTGGCAAGGCTCCGGTGGTGCGCCCAAGGACGGCGTAGCGACCGCGCAGGCATGGCGTCAGAGTGTCCTGGGCGTGATTCAGCAGCTCGAGGCGCTCGTCGAGCTGCCCGACCCACCCGCGGCCCCCCCGTTCAGCAGCGACCCCGCAACCGCCTTCCTGACACGGATCGCTGATGCCCCCGGTGGCCGCCTGAACAAGCTGGAGGCACATCAGGTGGCCCGTGAGGTGGGGCTTGAACGGGCCGCTTTGGCCAAGCTCTACAACACCGACCCGCCGTTGCTGGCCACCGAGCTGGAGGACCGCGTGATCACTGATGCTGGCCGGGCCTGGATCGATGGCGCCTCGGCATGAGCGATGCCAGCGCGGCACACCTCGTCTGGGCGTCCGCACGCCAATCGGCCGGTACGGCGGTGCGCTCGCCGGCATGCGCCCGCACGACCTGGCCGCACACGTCATTGGCGAGCTGACCCGCCGGCATCGCGACGTCGGCTGGTCCATCGTCGACGACGTCGTGCTCGGCTGCGCCGATCAGGTCGATGAGGCCAACGGCAACGTGGCGTGGATGTCGGCGCTGTTGGCGGGACTGCCAGGCGGGTCTGGGACCACGATCAACCCCTGTGCGCCTCCGGCGTCGACGCTTGGCTACGGGTTCAGGTTCTGCAGACGGACTTGACCACGTGCCACGACGCGGTCCTGGTCGTCGATGGTCTCCACCAGCCAGACCTGCTGGGACCTGCCTCGGTGCAGTGGTCGCGCACTGGAGGTGAGATCGCCCTCGCAGGATGCGCGGTAGAAGTCGGTGGTGTTCGAGACGCCGACCACCCTGCCTCGGTCTCCTAGCCACAGGGCCGCGCCGAGGCTCGCGAGGGTCTCGACCACACTGCAGTGGACGCCGCCGTGCAGGATGCCGTGGGGCTGGTGAAGCTCCGGCAGGACCGTCCAGTGCGCCGTCACTTCGTCGCCGTCAGCGCGGTCGATCACCAAACCCAGGCTCTTGGCGAACGGCCCTAGCTGGTCGATGCTGTTGCCCACAGTCTCAGATCTCCTTATTTCCCGGCGAAGACACTTGGCCCACAGTATGACGGGGCCATGCGGGTCAAGCCTCCGGGACCCAGCCGGCTTGGGGAGCTCGACACATACACGCGCGCAATGGCCCGACCCACGGGCCTCGTCTGGATTGTGGCCACTTGGGTGTCGGCGGGACATGTCTGAAAGCGAGATCATCGACCTCCGGCGTCCGGCA
>Ga0066793_10000222_pt1 | contig 20889 bp, 18 predicted proteins | sample PersoiDNA2013189_FD_83876 | JGI IMG/M metagenome (GOLD analysis project Ga0066793, IMG submission 83876) | Permafrost soil microbial communities from the Arctic, to analyse light accelerated degradation of dissolved organic matter (DOM) -... | ecosystem: Environmental > Terrestrial > Soil >... | reverse complement strand
TAGGGACGCAGATCGTCCTGCAGCTGCGCCAGTCCCTTCCCGAGGACACCGAGATCATGGCGCTGGGCACCAACGCCATCGCCACCGGCAGCATGATGAAGGCGAAGGCCACTCGCGGGGCGACCGGTGAGAACGCCGTAGTGGTGTCGATCGGCGAGGCCGACGTGATCATGGGCTCGCTGTCTATCGTCGTGCCCAACTCCATGATGGGCGAAGTCAGCCCCACTATCGCCACCGCCGTCGCGTCAGCACCGGGACGCAAGGTGCTGCTCCCGATATCAAACCCACCGCTCGACCTGCTGGGCACCAACAGGAAGCCTCTGCAGGCGCTGATAAAAGAAGCGATGCAACTCGTTGCGGAAATATACGGCTTGCCGTCCGAAGCTAAGGAGGAGAAAGATGTGTGAGGCGGTCGTCTTCTTGGTGAAGGACGGGGAGAGTACCCGTCTGATGGAGAATGTTGTCACCGTCGTGCCCGAGGGAGACAAGCTGCTCCTCACCGACCTGTTCGGGGAGCAGAAGCTCATCACGGCTCACATAGAGACGATAGACCTCCTCGCCCACGAGATAATCCTGACATAGACGCCGAGGCGGCAAGGCCGCTTTCTTGCGCATTGCGAAGCTAACCACTGTTGTGCTATAAAAAAGCATAGGAATAGGGCCAAGTAGGCCCGACCGAAGATTGCTTGACCGTTGACTGAAGGCCACGAAGGCCGGTGTTCCGGTTGGAAACCGGTTGGAGGTGGCTTTTTTGTCGCCACCACGAGAAAGGAGGTGGAGGTCTTGCACATCCCGGACGGGCTGCTCGACTTTAAGACGTGGGGCACCCTCTACGGTGTCTCGGGCGGCACAACCGCCTACGCGCTCTACAAAGTAAGAAACACCCTCGACGAGAAGAAGATCCCGTTGCTGGGGATCACCGCGGCCTTCATCTTCGCCGCGCAGCTCCTCAACTTCCCCGTAGCCGCCGGCGTGAGCGGCCATTTTCTCGGCGCGATGCTGGCCTGCGTGCTGCTCGGTCCCTGGGCCGGCTTTCTGGTCATGGTGGTCGTGCTTGCGATCCAGTGCCTGATCTTCGCGGACGGAGGCTTCGCGGCGCTCGGCGCCAACATCTTCAACATGGCGCTTATCGCGGGCCCGGTCTGCTACTTCATGTTCGCCGCTTCCAAGTCACTGATGAACAAGAGGCTCTCCGAGCGGACGTCGCTCCTTACCTCGCTCGCGTTCTTCTCCTGGCTCTCGGTGGTGCTGGCCGGTGCGGCCTGCGCCGTGGAGCTCAGCATCTCCAACGTAGTGAAGCTCTCCAGCGGGGCGATCTTCGGCCCGATCGTCGGAGTCAACGCCATCATCGGCATCGGTGAAGCGGTGATAACGACCATAGTGGTAGCTGTGGTGCTCCAGGCGAGGCCCGACCTCATCTACTCCTACTCGGGCCACGACGTCAAGCTCCCCTTGAGCGAGGAGGCGGTCTGATGCGACGCGCGTTCTCGCGAAGGTACCTGGCAGCATGGGCGCTTGCCGCCGTCGCCTGCGGGGTCCTGTTGCTGGTATTCGCCTCGCCCTGGGCCTCGAAGAGCCCGGACGGCGTGGAGAAGGTCGCCCAGGACAGCGGTCTCAAGACCAGTGATAACGCGGCGGCTCCGGCCGGGGGCTACAAGGTGAGCGGGGTGAAGAGCGAGGCGACCTCCAGAAGGCTTTCGGCGCTCATCGGAGTGGCCGTGACACTGGTCGCCGCCATCGGCGTCGGCCTGCTGATGACCACCATGGGCAAGCGAAGGAAAGGGACCGGCGGCGATCAAGGGCCGCGGGCCGGAAGCGGCATCGAGGGAGGCTCCGCCGATGAGGCATGATTTCATCGACCGCTACTCGAGGCTCGAGAGCCCGGTCCACGCGCTGGACCCCAGGGCCAAGGCCATCGCGCTGTTCGCCGTGATCATCGCCTGCGTGACCACGCCCGCCAACGTGTGGTGGCCGTACGCGATCTACGCCGCGCTGGTGCTGATAATCGCCAACGCGTCGCGGCTGCCGTTCTCGTACCTGCTCACCAGGATGCTGGTGGTGGCTCCGTTCATACTGGTGGTCGCCGTGTGCGTCCCGTTCATGCATGGCACCGGTCCGACCTACGACCTGGGAGTGTTCAGCGTGACGCAAGGCGGGCTGCTGGTGCTGTGGAACGTCGCGGCCAAGGCGTTGATATCGGTCTCCTGCCTGATACTCCTGTCATCCACCACCGAGTTCGCGGACCTCATGCACGGCTTCGAGCGCCTGCACGTGCCGCAGTTCTTCACCACGGTCGCCGCCTTCATGTACCGCTATATCTTCATAATCATCGATGAGGCCGAGCGCATGAAGAGGGCGCGCGACTCGCGCAACTTCCGCGGCCGCTGGCTCTGGCACATCAAGGTGATCGGGCACATGGTCGCCTCGCTGTTCCTCAGGAGCCAGGAGCGCGCCGAGAGGGTCTACCAGGCCATGTCGGCACGCGGCTTCGACGGCTCGTTCCCACGGTGGAAAGAGACCCATATGCACGCTCCTGACTGGGCGTTCATGGGCATCGTCACCGCGACGGCTCTCGCCGGAAGGCTGGTGGTACTGTGGAAGTGATCCCGTTCGCGCGCGAGTATGCCATCAGCGTCACCGACCTCGAGTACAGCTACCCCGACGGGACCAAAGCCCTGCGCGGGGTCGACCTCAAGATCAGGCGCAACGAGACCGTGGCCATCATGGGCCCGAACGGGGCCGGCAAGTCCACCCTCGCCCTTCACTTCAACGGCATCCTCACGGGTTCGTCGGGCAAGGTCGAGGTCATGGGCATCGAGGTGAACAAGAAAAACATGCGCAAGGTGCGCGACATCGTCGGCCTGGTGTTCCAGGACCCCGACGACCAGCTGTTCTCCCCCACCGTGAGAGAGGACGTGGCCTTCGGACCCCTGAACCAGAGACGGTCCCCCGAGAGGGTCGACCACGACGTCTCGCGCGCGCTCGCCTGGGAGGGCATGGAAGGCTCGGAGCAGCGCTCCCCGCACAACATGAGCTTCGGCGAGAAGAAGAGGATATCGGTTGCGACCGTGCTCGCGATGGACCCCGAGGTCCTGGTGATGGACGAGCCGGTGGCCAACATGGACCCGCGAGGCCGCCGCGCATTCCTCGAGCTCATCAAGGTGCTGGAGGGAACCAAGATAATCGTGACGCACGACCTGGGGATGGCGCGAGAGCTCTGCGACCGCGTCGTGCTCATGGACAAGGGCCTCGTGGTCGCGGACGGACGCCCCGCCGCCACGCTGTCCGACGAGGTCCTGCTCGAGAAGCACGGGCTGATCTAGCGCCCCCACTCTTCCGTGGCGGCGGCTCTGTGATAGAATGCGCTGTGGGGATAATGGATGGACTTCGTGAGGGGCTATGGTAGAGATCACTAAGCGTAAAATCCTTGTCGTTGACGACGAGGTCAACCTGCTCCAGATAATGAAAACCAACCTCGAGATCGAGGGATACGACGTTGTCACCGAGATGAGCGGTGAGACCGGCCTTGTCTCCGCCGTGGTCGACCAGCCGGACGTGATCATCCTCGACATCATGATGCCCGACGTGGACGGCTGGGAGATATGCCAGCGCCTGCGCGCCGACCCCCGCACGAAGTACATCCCCGTGATCATGCTCACCGCCCTGGATGAGTCCCAGCACGTGGTGAAGGGCTTCGAGTGCGGGGCGGACGACTACCTCGCCAAGCCCTTCGACAACGCGGAGCTGTTCGCCCGTATCAAGTCGGTGCTCTGTAAGGCCGCGAAGGGTATGGCGGTCGACCCGCTGACGAACCTCCCCGGAAAACACCAGATCTACGAGGAGACCCGCAAGCGCCTGGAGAGGCGCGGCAAGTTCTTCGCCTTCATGTACATCGACATCAGCAACCTGCGCGCGGTCAACTATAAGTTCGGGGTAGACCGCGGCGACATGCTGATACTGGGTCTAGCCAACATCCTGAGGGACATCGTCAAGGCCGACGAGGAGTTCCTCGGCTACATGGGCGAGGACGACTTCGTGATCCTCTCGGTGCCGCTCAGGGTAAAGCAGATCTTCGGGAGCCTCACCTCCAGGTTCGACCAGACGATGGCCGACATCTGCCCGGAGGCGCTCAAGGAGGCGCCCGTCTCGGCCGACCAGCAGATCAAGCTCGCGGTCGCGGTCGTGACCAACGAGCGCAAGCAGTTCGGCGATCCCCTCCAGATAAAGAACGTAGCGCTCGAGGTCCTCAAGCAGGCCAGGAACATCCCGGGCCATTGCTGCGCGGATTTGAAGGACTACCCCCTCTAGCACGACAACGCTGCTCTTAAGCGGTACAAGATGGTCGAACTGACTTTTCCGACGGAATCCCCGAAGTTCAATCACTTGCCGCCACCCTATTCTCCAAACCTGGTCACCACGCCACATCATTCAGTCCTCACCGCAGCTGTGGACAGATTCAGGCACACCGCTGCTCGAGTTCTGTTCTCCGACGGGGTTGAATCCACTCCGGAGGCCTCCGCAGTGTTGTGATTTCTGCAGACCTCCGCAGCTGCAATCACTTACAACAGAAATAGTCTATCAGCGAGGACAGACAAAGAAATCACAACACTGCGGGGGCCGAACATAAGGAGGGAACAGGTGGGGCGGAAGGTTGGGTAGGCGGTTTGCTTGAGGTCTGACGCAGGTGCACTCCCTCCAACCCCACCTGAGGGCGAACTATGTGAGTCTTGTTCTACATGGCTTGCGATCCTTTGCCCTGTGGCTCGCCGGCCCTTCGACTTTCAGATATTGAAAAGCAAGAGACCTGGTGGCTCTTGCTACGATGACGCTATTAACCTGTAAACATGCGAAGCCAAATGCCACCCTCGTTAACCTCAGGTGTATTATCGTTCATCGCGGTCCGGGAATCTATCCGGCGAGTGAGCTATAACGGTCTCGTTGGCAGTGGATACAAGACGGGGAGGCAAGGGTGACGCGCGGTAGGCGAACGGGCTACTGGCGCCTCACTACCGCCGGCTGGAGTATGTGAACACCAGCCTTTTTCGAGTTTTTTTCCCTGGAGGCGGTGGCCCGGACGTCGGCAAACGCTCGGGACCGGCTTTTCAAGTGGAAAACGACCGCAAACCGGTCTGAAATGGGATAAATAAGTAAGAGCCGGCACCTTTCGGCCCCGACTCTTAAACTTGATTATACCATGACATCCCCGCATGACCAACAAGACAAGCGAGCTAGTTTTCCTGTGGGTTAGAACTGAGGCCTGGCGACAAGGAGGTAGACGCTGACGTTCCCGCTGAGGCCGAGCATTCTGCCGTCGGTCCGCACCGGCTGGCCGCTCCAGCTGATAGTCAACACCTGCTCCTTCTTGGTCAGGTGAATCGGCACCTTCAGCGTGCCCACGCCGGGGCGGATGACGGTGCTGCCGAGGGAATCGCCGTCGAGGTACATCGATACTGTGCCCTCGGGACCGTTGTTGGACAGCGTGAGTGAGAAGTCCCGCGTAGTCGGTCCATCCTTGTTCTGTATCAGGAACTCCCCGCTCGGCTGGAGCAGCGCGTTCCAGGCCTGCCCGTCCTGGAGTATCACCGAGCCGGAGAAGTTCGTGTAGTAGAGCGGGAACAGCTTGGTCGGCTCGGCGGTGATGTCGTAGATGTAACTGTCAGGGTTCTTTTCGACGAGCTTGTAGCCTGCGGGCATCTTCGCCGGGTCGAAGTCGATCCCAACGGGAGCTATGAGCTTGAAGAACGCGGGTATCACGACCGCTTTGGAGACGCCGAGGCCGGCGAGCATCTGTGGAGTGTAGGGAGCGTAGACATCCTTCAACACTCCCTGATAGAAGTTCCCGATCGTCCCCAGCTTCGGGTCATTGAGGATCGGGTGTTCATTGAACATCTGATAGTACTGATACTGCAGCGGCAGGAAGTACTGGCCCGTCATCGGGTAGTACACCACGGGCTGATCCTTGGGGTACCGGGCAAGGTCGGTCACCGCCTTGGGGACTTTCGAGATATCGCGCGCCCGCAGTGGCGGTTGAATGGTGACGTCCACGATAAAGAGCGCGAGCACGACCATACAGGCCGCCGCGATCTTGACCTTGCTCCAGTGGCGCCGGCGCGCCAGAAGGAAGAAGCCTATCCCGGCCAGCAGCGCCAGCGCGAAGTTGACCACGAGCGCCCACCTCGAATAGAACCTGAAGAACGGCGCTATCCCCCGCACGATGATCGAGGGCGTCGGTATCCGCGTGCCTCCTATCGTGATAAGAGGAGGCATCGACAGAATAAACGCCAGCACGCCGGCGATGATGCCGAAATACACAGCCGTCTTCACCAGGCTCGTCCTGTTGGCGCCCGCCTCTTCCGCCTGGACAGGTACCGCTGCGGCGGCTTCACCCGGGTCTTCACCGGCTTCTTCATCACCGTCATCAGGGCTGTCTTCGCCGCGCTTGCGCCTCCTGAAGAAAGTCAGGAAGACGGCCACGATGGCAAGGGCGTAGGTGACTATGCCGGGGTAAGCGGTCATCTCGGGAGTGTCGGCGATGCCCTCATGATTGATGACGTATTTGGTGGTCCACGATCGCCAGACGAGCGCGTAGGCCGGAGGCACCACGTAGTTCCAGGGGTGCGACGAGTAGGCGATGGTGTTGTCGATGGAGCGCTCTCCGGTGCTTGCAATGACGGAGGGATCCTTGTAGGCGAGGTTCTGAAATACGGGCACGCTGATCACAAGCGCGAGCACGACCGCGAGCACGGCCATCAAGATGACGCGCAGCGTCTCTCTTCTCACCAGCGGCTGGCCGCGCCGCATGGCCCGCGTGGTCTCGAAGCGGTTCTTGACAAAGGCCGCGATGCCCCAGGCGATGAGGATCATCCCGCAGAAGAGACCGAAGTGGTAGTCGGTATAGAGTGCCACGGCCAGGGTGGCCGTGACGGCAAGGGCCGACAGCACCGTCCGCTTGCGCCAGAGGTAGATGACCGCGATCAGGAAGAGCGGCAGGACGTAGATCAGCGACAGCGACAACTGGTTGAACGTCCTTGCGGTGTGCCAGGGAGAAAAAGCGTAGATGAAGCCACTCAGGAACGAAGCCGAGATGCATCCCGTGACGTAGTAGACGAGCCAGAACATCACCAGTCCGGCCAGCGGGAACGAGAGGATTATCATGATATTGAAGCCGGCTTGAGCCCCTATGACCCTGGTCAGCAAGTTGAGGACTCCCGCGGAGAGCGGGAGGGAAAGATCGTGCAGGTCGCTGCCGAACGGGTACCCCCGGAAGGTGGTGCGAGTCCCGACTCCACCGTGCAGGCGCGCGTAATTGCGGTACCAGGCGACGGCGATCGTACCGATCCCATCATGGGGGTTCGACGGATTGAAGTAGTAGTGGGACAGGTTGGTGACCAGCGGCCAGGTCAGCAGAATGGCAAAACAGGTGAAGATGATAAGGACCAGGATAGACCAGGCGACGAGGCGCCTGAACGACTTGCCGTTCTTTGTGTTCTTCATCAGAGCAGACGCCAAGCAACGCCTCCGCTTGCGCATTGTGGCCAGAGACCCGGCCCAGGGTGGCGGACCTCCCCTCCAACGGCGACATCGTACCACAAGCCCGTCTTTTCGAGCATGATAAGCCTTCCTGTCTCATGTAATTCATGCGGTTTAAAATATACTCTAGAGACATAGCCTGGTCGCCGGCGATTCGAGTGCGCGTGAGAAAGAACAAAACCCTCAAGATCACCGTTGTGCTGCTGTTGCTGATCCTCGCCCTGGCGCTGGCGCTTCGCCTGGTGAACGTCGGCCACCTGGTCTCCTGGGACGAGGCATGGAACGTGAACTCAATCCAGGACGCCGCCTCCGGCCATCACAGCAATGCCACCACCTTTTATCCCAACTTCTTCAGGCACCCTCCCCTGTACACCGGCCTGGGGGTGATCTACTCCAAGGTCGCGGGGATGGGCCGTACGGGCCTGTCCTACTTCCTCGAGATCGTGTCGATCCTGTTCTCGCTGGCGCTCATCGTGGCGCTCTTCCTGTGCGGGCGCGACTGGTTCAACGAGTGGGCGGGGCTTGCCGCCGCCTTCATATTCGCGGTGATGCCGGCCGCCAGGGTCTACGACTCGCTGGTGAAGCAGGAGTCTATGACGCTGTTCCTCGGGCTGCTCTTCCTGCTGTTCTTCTTCCGCAAACGCTACTTCGTTGCCGGCCTCTTCCTGGGGCTGGCCCTCCTGACCAAGGAGATCATCGTATTCGTGCCGGCGGCGGTCTTCGTGTTCGTGCTGCTGAGCCGGAAGTGGGACCGGCTCAAGGGCTTCGGGTTGAGCCTGCTCATCGCCGTCCCGATGGCGGCGTGGTGGTACCTGTTCTTATCGCGCACCGAGGGTCAGTTCATGGAGTTCTTCCTCGGCACACACTCTTCGGCGCAGGTCTGGCACAAGCCGTTCTGGTCGTACCTGGCGAGGATACCGGGCGACATAGGCTGGGGTGGTCTGGTCGCACTCCTGCTCGGGCTCGGCGCGCTCGCGTGGCACCTCAAGACGTTCCACGGGGCCGACCGCGAACACAGAGACTACCTGCCGCGCGACATGGCTCTCTTCTTGCTGATCTGGGTGCTGGTGATATACCTGGTCCTGAGCGTCTCTTACGGCAAGCCGCCCTGGATGGTCTACACGGCCCTTCCCGCGTTCGCCTTGCTGGGCGGCTGGGGGCTCGCGGAGACTTACCGCGCCCTCTCCAACCGGCGCGGAACCGCTGTGGTGACGGTCGTGCTTCTGGTCGTGCTGATAGCCGCCACCGCGATCCCCTTCGGGTTCACCAACTACGAGTCGCACGGTGACGTGCTCTACAACAGCACGCTCCGTGACAGGGCGGTCGCGCGCTACATCAACGTGAACGGAGGCCGGGGCGCCAGGGTGATGCTGAAGACGGGCGATCTGAGCCCGATAATGATGTTCTACCTCGACAGCTACGCTTCCGGTGACATCGCGCTGCTGTCCGCGGAGCCGGCGCAGGACCGGGTCGGCGGCGACAAGCGCGTGCTCCTGATCGACGACAGCGCCACTCCCGCCCAGGCGGCCCGCCACGTCGCCACTGTAAAGCCGAGCTTCGTGGTCCTGCGGAGCAACTCGGACGCGGCGGCGGCGTTCTCGAGCCTGGTGAAGCCGTACGACATCAACGGCTCCTTGATCTTCAACGGCAAGGAACTGCTGAACGCGCTGCTCCCCCTGCTCAGCCAGAAGTGAGGGCGCCAGTCCTACAGTCGAACTGCCTTGCGATGGTCACCTGGACACCTGTTACAATCCATGGAGGAATTGCGACTGACGTCGAAAGGCTGTGCAGAAGTCATGGATGACTTTCCCGGAGCGCGCGCCCAGTGCGAACACAAGTTCAAGAAGAAGGCGAACGGCGCACTCGTCTGCGAGCTCTGTGGCCTCGCCAGGCAGCCCCGGATGCACGCCGAGCCTATCGGAGAGGACCACGTGCTCGACCTGTCCAGGGGGGCGGCCTACGCGCGTAAACAGGCTCGGATGGACGGCACCCTGAAGTCCATCGGCGGTAAACTACGGTGGCTCTTCTGGTGGTGAGGGCATACCTACCGAGTAGGTCGGCCTGATCGTGTCACGAGGAACCAGGATATCCGGTCCGCTCCTGAACCAGGGCAGAGATACCTTCTCGTCGCTGAAGGTCCGCAACTACCGCCTCTATTTCATCGGGCAGGGGATCTCACTCTCCGGCACCTGGATGCAGGTTATCGGACAGTCCTGGCTGGTTCTTCAGATCACCCACTCCGGCACGGCGCTCGGCCTGGTCATCGCGCTGCAGTACCTGCCGTTGCTGGTGCTCGCGCCCTTTGGCGGCGTCGTGGCCGACCGCTTCCACAAGCGCAAGATCCTGTACGTCACCCAGACCTGCTCAGGGATACTCGCACTCATCCTGGCGATCCTGGTGGTCACCGGCGCCGTCAAGCTCTGGATGATCTTCGTGCTCGCCGGCCTGCTCGGCTGCGTGAACTCGATGGACAACCCGACGCGCCAGTCGTTCATCCACGAGCTCGCCGGGCACGACGAGCTGAAGAACGCGGTGTCGCTGAACTCGACCGAGGTCAATCTCACGCGCGTGATCGGGCCGGCCATCGCGGCCGTCGTGATCGCGACGCTCGGCATAGGCTGGTGTTTCTTCCTGAACTCCGCCTCTTTCGCCGCGGTGCTGGTCTGCCTATTCCTGATGCACGGCTCCGAGCTCGAGGCGGTGGAACCCGTGGCGAGGGCAAAAGGGCAGATGCGCGCGGGCCTTCGCTACGTGTGGACCACTCCCGTGCTGCGAGACGTCCTCATCATGATGGCGATCATCGGGACTTTGACCTACGAGTTCGGCGTCACTCTACCGCTTCTAGCCAGGTTCACCTTCCACGGCAACGCGAGCTCCTATGCCTGGCTGACCTGTTCGATGGGGGCCGGCGCTGTCGTGGGAGGCCTGATCGCCGCGAGCAGGAAGAGCACGGCGCCGCGGGGGTTGCTCTGGGCAGCCTTCGCGTTCGGTCTGATGATGCTGGGGGTGGCGGCCGCGCCGCGATTCTCGGTCGCGGTGATAGCCATGGCGCTGGTGGGGGTCTTCTCCATCATGTTCTATGCCCTGGGGAACACGGTGCTGCAGCTCGAGAGCGACCAGGCCATGCGGGGCAGGGTCATGTCGCTGTGGACGGTCGCCTTCCTGGGCTCGACCTTCATCGGCGGTCCCGTCATTGGATGGATCGGGGGGCACGCCAGCCCGCGCTGGGCGGTGGCGGTCGGAGGGATGGCCGCTATCTGCGCCGGCGCATACGGTCTTATCGCCATGAGGAATTACCCGTCCCGCGAGGTTCCCGAGGGCACGGTCCTCTCCCCGCCCGTGGCGAGCGAAGAAGACGCCCGGATCCCCTGACTCGGCTCCAGTCTGAGCATCTCAGCTATGTCCCCGCGGCAATGAACTGGTCAGCTGACTCCTTAGCCTGGGGTAGCCAGCATTCAGAGTGCCACGTATTGGTTGGTTTGGCGGAGAGAGTGGGATTTGAACCCACGGGACGAGGTCAACCCGCCCACACGCTTTCCAGGCGTGCGCCTTAAGCCAGACTCGGCCATCTCTCCGTGGTCGAGTTTAGCAGGAGTGTGGGCGGTATTCTATCGGTCCACGTATTGAATTGCGGAGTGGAATTGCCACAGAGCAGATCGCGTGACTCTGCCGCGGCCGATTGCCAAACGCCGTCTCCGCCTGTTACTTTGGCAGGATGAACCACCTTGATGGAATCACAAAGATACTGGGAAGCCTGAGCAACAACATCTACCTCGTCGAGTCCGGCGACGAGCTGGTTGTCTTCGATCCCGGCATGCCTTCCGACCTCCGGCGCCTCGTCGACCGCATCAAGAGCCTGGGGCGCTCACCGAAAGACGTGACCTCGATCGTGCTGACCCACTTCCACGTCGACCACGCCGGCTCCGCCAGGGCGTTGAAGCTCTTGAGCGGCGCAAAAGTGTACGCAAACGCCGAGGACGTACCCTACCTGCAGGGCGAGAAGTACATGCCGAGCGTTTTCAAGGCCGGTTTCCAGGGCCGCGCGCTGATGGTCCTGCCAAAGACGGTGGAGAAGTACAGCAGAGTGCCGACCGTGGAGGTGGACGTGCCTTTCCTAGACGGTGATGTGCTCCCGGTGCTGGGAGGCCTCGAGGTCTACCACGCTCCCGGACACACGCCTGGATCGTCATGTTTCCTGTGGCGGGATAGAGGCGTGCTGTTCACCGGAGACGCCATACAGAATCTCTACTTCCTGCTCACTCTCCCGGAAGGCGGATTCACCTGGGACCTCGAGCTGGCGGGCCGCTCCGCCGCAGCGGTCGTCGACGCTCTGCCCGGCGAGGATTACCGCGTGATATGCACCGGCCACGGCCCGATCGTCCGCGGCTCAGCGCGGGAGAAGATGGCATGCTTTCAAGCGAGGCTGCGTGAGCGGGGCAAGGCCTGAACCATCTGCCGCACGAGCGTCAGGCGGCCCCCCCTCATGTGCGGGGCCATCGCGACTACGCGAGTGGGAGTATCAGGCTCTCGGTGCCGGGGCGCTCCTCGAAACCCAGGTCCGCGTAGAACTTGTCCTCTGCTTGCGGACTGTCGCGCTCGGTCAGCAGCATAAGCCTCGAGCAGCCCTTGATTATTGCCAGCTCTTTGACGTCGTTCATGAGCGCTTTGCCGACGCCCTTTCCCCTCGCCTCTTCTCTGACGAAGACCTCTGACACGTATCCTTCAGGGCCCTCGAGCAGCAGGTAGGGCAGCCAGTGCACAGAGATATAGCCTGCGGCGTTGCCCTCTTCGTCCTCACCGACGAGGACGGTGTGGCTCTCATCGGCGTCGCACAGCTCGAGGTGCAGGCGCACCCGCAGCTCCGTCGCCTGCGCAGACTCCTTGTCGACGTAAGGGAACCATCCCAGCTTGCGGATGATGTCGGCGATCACCGGGACGTCTTCATGCAGCGCGCTTCGTACTTTGATAGCCGTTTTGGGCCTCCCCTCTAGTCCGTAATCATTCGTCGAGTTTATCAGGAGTCTCCCCTGCCCGCCACGCGACGGGCAGTGTCAGACAGGCAGACCTTCGCGGCGCATCCACTCGTCGAAGGGCTCCAGCGAGGGCATCCTGAAAGCTGACGGCTCGAGGCTTCCGATCGGATAAACGCCGAACTGCTTGACGGCCGCGACGGCGGCGTGCGCGTGTTCCACGGGAGTACCTACTGGCACAAGGTTGATGAGCAACACGAGCCTCCCCTTGCCTGCCCCTTCGGCGATGAGCTTGACGATGTTGCCCACGATCCGCTCAATCGGCCCCTCCTCGATGAGGTCCGGCCTGACATTGAGCATGAGGCACACCTTCTTCTCCTCGGCGTAGGCACGCATTCGTGGTATGCCCACCACCTCGTAGTCCTCGTTCCAGACCAGGAGGAAGAAGGGCCTACGGGACTTGAAGCCGTTGCCGTGCGTCATCATGTCCATCTTGACGTCCAGTATCTCGCGCGGCTCCGCGACCTCTTTCTCGCCCCAGCTCCCGGAATCCATCACCGTGCGCATGGTCGAGTTGGTGGCGCGGATCACCTTCTCGACGTAAGGCAGGCAGAACTCCCTGACAATCTGCGTGGTCATGTTGGGCGCCGACGCCCACGCGTCGGACATGACGACGATGGCCGTTCTCGTGACCTCGACCATCTTGTCGATCCAGGGCACGACCACCTCCATGCTGAGGAACTCCAACAGCCTGTGTGCGAACGCGGGGTCCCGCCGCATGTCGCGCAGGAAGTTGACGTATCCCCTGATGAGGACCGCCATCGTGAAAGGCGAGCAGGCGTAGGCCATGGGAGGGATCCCCGTGACATCGATATAGCGCTCATACGATTCCAGGACGTAAGGCATCCGCCCGTCCTTGCCCGGGACCGGCGGCTTGAGACGCTTAAAGTCGTCGGCCGAAGCGACGAGCGGCTCGCGCGTGTCCACGTCCGGCTCGCTGTTCTCGCGCCATATCAGCTTCTGCCCGAGTGCTTCAAGCTCGATGTTGTAGAAGTCGAAGATCGGCGACCATGAGTCGGCGCCGAAGTAGGCGGCGGTGTTCCGCGACGCGTTGACGAAAGGCTCCGGCTCGGTGAAGAACCGCCGGGCCGGAAGGCCATGCTGGGCCATGGCATACGTATACGGCTGCAGGATTACCGGGACCCTGTCCGGCCGCCCGTAGATCCCCGCGATGAGACGCTCGTAGCCGTCTAGCTTCCCAATGCGCAGGCCGCCGGCGTACAGCGTCCCCTTCAGCAACTTAGCGGTCACGCCCATCTAGCTCACCCCCAGCAGCCTGTCGACGACGGCAACGGTCTGAACGGCGTCGGCCCCATACCCGTCGGCACCGATCCGCTCGGCATAGTCGGCCGTCACGGGGGCTCCGCCGATGATCACCTTCACGCTGCCGCGCAAGCCCGCCTCGCGAAGCGCCGTGACGACGCCTTCCATGTTGCGCATTGTGGTGGTCATGTACGCGCCGAGGCCGATGACGTCAGGGTGCATCTCCCTCACCGCCTCGACGAACCGCTGCGCGCCGACGTCGATCCCCAGGTCGATGACTTCGTACAGTGAGGAGCGGAGCATCGCGGCGACGATGTTCTTGCCCAAATCGTGCGCGTCGCCCTCGACCGAGCCCAGCACGACCTTTCCCTTCGTCGAGCCGACTTCGCCGGCGAGCAACGGCTCCACCATCTCCATGACCTTATTGAACGCCTCTATCGAGAGGATCACGTCGGGCAGGAAATAGTCACCCTCCTGCCACAGGCGCCCGGTCTCGTAGATGCCGGCCACCGCGCCTTTCTCGAGCACTTCCCGCGGCGGCGCGCCCGAGCCGAGGGCCGCCCTCGCCAGTTCCTCGGCCCTTATCTCGTCGCCCTCGGTCACGGAGGCCGCCAGGTCTTTTTTCCAGTCCATCTTTCTCACTCCATGTCGATTCGTCTTTCCACCTGCAAGTATAGACCAGGGATGAGGGCTCAAACCCGCTCAGGCCATCTCTACGGTGAGCCACTCCTCTGCGATATCGAACCCGGTCTTCTGGTAAACCCTGCGGGCGGAATGGTTTTCTTCGAACACGTTCAGGCCGACGGCCGGCACCCTGGCCAGCAGGACCTTGCAGAGCGCCACCATGCAGGTGGTCGAGTATCCTTTGCCGCGCAGCTCGGGCAGCGTGTACACGCCTCCCACCAGTGCCGCATGCGTCCCGGCTACCGTCGCCTCGGCCTTTGACACGATACGTCCGCCTTGTTCGACCACCGTCGCCGCCCCCTCTGTCACCTGGTAGGAGAGCAGGCGCCTCATCGATTCTTCCTCGACGACGCGCTTGCCGAACGCCTCGAGCTCGAAGTCGGACTGCATGCGGACCATCACATCCAGGTCGCCGGGAGTCGCCGCGCGCGCGGCGCCGGCCCGTGTGACGTCGGCGACCGAGTCCCTCAGAACCATGTACTCGGAGGCGATCAGGCCCGGGGCGATCGTCGCGAGACCGGTCAGTTCCTCGAGGAACACCTCGACATGGCTTCGAGTTCCCGCCGTGTAAAGAGGCAGCCTGCCCGTCTCGGCTACACAGCCTGCCATCCCCGACACGGCCTCGGGGCTCTCGGCCCGGAAGAAGAACGCGCCAAGATTGTAGAGCGCACCAACGGCCTGGAGCCCGGCTTCGCCCCAGCCGCCGACGTAGTCTCCGTGCAGCGGCGTGTCTCCCTGCTCCAGGCCGAGCCTCTCCATGTTGGCGAGCAGCACCACGTTCATCACCTGGTCGCGCAGGAGAAATGACGTCACGACGTCGCGGTCGCTGTCGGCGAGTCTTCGATACTGCATCAGGTCTCCTCGAAATCAGTAGCACGCCCGTCGCGCTAACGTGAGTCTAACAAGCCGGCTGGAGAGCCACCAGGCGCTCGGGCACGCCCTTCTTTGGCTACGCACCGGGGGGATTCGCTCGTTCTAGTCGAATAAGTCGCCAGCAATCCTGGAGCTTCAGCAAGAGAGGTGGGTCATGACCAACTGGGTCCCATGGGTCGCGCTCGGCGTCGCCGGGCTGTCCCTGGCGTTCGCCGCCCTGCTCATCCGGATCGTCCTCAAGAACGACAGCGGCACCGAGAAGATGCGCAAGATCGCTCGGCTCATACAGGATGGAGCGATGAACTTCCTGGGGCACGAGTATCGCGCGGTCGCGGTCTTCGTGGTCGCGGTTGCCATACTCCTGGCGTTCACGCTTACCCACGGCTGGATGGTGGCGATCTGCTACGTCTTCGGGGCGCTCGCGTCGCTCGCGGCTGGCATGGTCGGTCTTGCGGCGACGACGCGCACCAACTCCAGGACCGCGGAGAAGGCGCGCCTCGACGACATGTGCGGGGCCTTCACCATAGCCTTCAGGGGCGCCGCGGTGATGGGCTTCTTCGTGGTCGGGAGCGCGTTGCTGGGCATAGCCGTCTGCTACCTGGTGTTCGAGGTCGCGCTCGGCCTGTTCGACTCCGCCAGCATCATCCTCGGCTTCGCTCTCGGCGCGTCGAGCGTCGCCCTCTTCGCGACGGTCGGGGGCGGGATCTTCACCAAGGGGGCCGACGTGGGCGCCGACCTGGCCGGCAAGGTCGAGGAGGGCATCCCGGAGGACGACCCGCGCAACCCGGCCGTCATCGCCGACAACGTGGGCGACAACGTGGGCGACGTCGCGGGCATGGGCGCCAACCTGTTCGAGTCGTTCGTGGTGGCGACCATCGCCCCGATTGTGATAGCGGCCGGCGGCCGCGTGTTCGTCGCGCTGGGCACCAAGGGAATGATACTGCCGCTCGCCATCGGCGCGGGGGGCATCCTCTGCACAATCGTCGCCTCGCTCTACGTGCGCACTTCCTGCGCGCGCCCCGAGCAGGCGATATTCGTGGCGCTGGCTCTCTCGGCGGTGCTCGCGGTGGTGGTGTCGTTCTTCATCGTCTGGGGCGTGCTGGGCTGGAAGAACGTGGGGATATACTGGTCACTGCTGCTGGGCATGGGCGCCGGCATCGGGGCCGCGATGATCTCCGAGTACTACACCTCCGGGCTCTTCCGCCCGGTCAAGAGGATGGCGGAGGCCTCGCTGACGGGCGCGGGCACAACGGTGATAAGAGGTATGGCCGAGGGGATGAGCTCCACGATCGTCTCGGTGATACTGATCGCCGTGGCGGCCGGGGTCGCATACCTGACGGCAAGTCGGGTCTTCCCGGGCGGCGGGATCTACGGCGTCTCGCTGGTCGCGATAGGCATGCTCTCCATCACCGCGATGGTAGTGAGCGCGGACGCCTACGGCTCGGTGTCGGACAACGCGGGCGGCATCGCCGAGATGGCGGGACTGCCCGAGGAGGTGCGCGACAGGACTGACAAGCTCGACGCCGTGGGCAACACCACCGCGGCTATCACCAAGGGCTTCGCGATTGGAGCGGCGGCTCTCGCCACCATCGCGCTGCTTGCGGCGTACATGCAGGCCGCCGGGCTCGCCTCCATCAACCTCATCAACGATAAAACCCTGGTCGGGGCTGCTCATCGGCGCCATGGTCCCTTATGCGTTCAGCGCTTTCGCGATGGGCGCGGTGGAGCGGGCGGCCTTCGCGGTCGTCGAGGAGGTTCGCCGGCAGTTCCGTGAGATCCCCGGGCTGCGCGAGGGCGAGCCGGGCGTCGAGCCCGATTACACCCGGGCCGTGGGGATGACCGCCAAGACGGCGATCAACTCGATGATCGTACCCTCGGTGCTCGCCTTCGTGCTACCGCTGCTCATCGGGGTGATCCTGGGCAAGGAGACCCTGGCCGGCTTTGTGGCGGGCGCGCTTGCGAGCGGTTTCCTGATGGGCATCTGGATGATAAACGCCGGTGAGGGTTGGGACAACGCCAAGAAGTATATCGAGGCCGGCAACCTCGGCGGCAAGGGCACGCTGGTGCACGCGGCCGCGGTCGTCGGTGATACCGTGGGCGACCCGCTCAAGGACACCGCCGGCCCGTCCATGAACATCCTCATCAAGCTCATGGCGGTGGTCGCGCTGGTGTTCGTCCCGCTCTTCACCCGCTTATGAACAAAACGCACCACCGGGGTCAGGCACCGGTGGTGCATTATTGGTTCGTAGCGCCGGCGTCCCGCCGGCTTGCCTGGTGAGAAAAACGCAAGTTAAGGGGTCTGACCCCAAAACTTGCATTGTGGTGCATGGACTCCTCGGGGCGGAAAGGCTATTGTTGATTTCATGAAAAAAAGACTCCTGGTTCCCGTAGCGATATCTCTGGTCCTAGCGGTATCCGTCGTGCTTGGCGGTTGCAGCATGACGCAGGTCAAACAGACTGCCAGGACGGTCGGCCAGATCGCCAAGAAGACCTATTACGACACCCAGACCGCCTCGAGCGTACAGGTCGGCGACATCAGCATCTCCTACAAGGTTTTCGGGTCCGGCGACCCACTGGTGATGATCACCGGTTACAGCACCACCAAGGACACCTGGCAGCCGTCCTGCAGGCGCTGGCCTCGAAGTACAAGGTCGTCGTCTTCGACAACCGGGGCATGGGGGACACCACCGCGGGCACCAAGCCTTTCACCATCGACCAGTTCAGCGACGACACCGCCGGGCTGATCGAGGCGCTCGGCTTCGGGCAGGCCAACGTCCTGGGCTGGTCCATCGGCGGCGACATCGCGCTGAGCCTGGTGGTGAACCACCCCGACAAGGTGATAAAGCTGGTCAGCTACGCGGGAGACTGCGGAGGCACGCAGAAAGTGAACGCGCCGAAATACAAGAACATCCTCAAGAGCCTGCAGGACGTGAACGCCAAGGCCAAGTACCTGCTCGCCGCGCTGTACCCGGGCTGGTATATGGAGGCCAACCCCGACTACGCTGCTCAGTTCCCCTGGCCGCGGGAGCTCTCCAGCGTCGACAGCATCCAGAAGCAGAACCAGGCGTACGAGACCTGGGCCGGCGTCTACGACCAGCTGCCCTCGATCTCCAGGCCGGTTCTGGTCTCGGGTGGCGACCTCGACGTCTCCACACCCTGGGCCAACGCCCCGATCCTCTACAACAGGATACCGGGCGCCAAGGTCGCGGAGTTCAAAGGGGCGGGCCACGGCCTGCAGTACATGTACCCGTACGACTACGCCTACCAGATCATGCAGTTCCTGTCCTCGAAGTAGCCGGAGCCTGCAGTCCACCTGACCAGATGAAATCAGTGCGCGTCGTGACCCGCCAGGGCAGGTTTGGGCTTTTTCCTGGCGAAAACCATTGCTTGAGTCTCTTGCTCGCATTATCTTAGGTGATTATGAAGATCAAGATGCGGATCCTCGTCTCGTTCCTGGTGCTTGCACTGGTGTCTCTTATCGTTGCAAGCGGCGTGTTGCTGGTGCTCGGGCGCAATTCGCTGAGGGACCAGGCTTTGAGACACCTGCAGTCGACCGCGGAGATACAGAAGAAACGGGTGGAAGCGTTCCTCAGCGATAATCTCCAGCACCTCAAGCTCGACGCGGGGAACAAGATGATCGAGCAGGGTCTGGCGGGCTATCTGTCCGTGGGCGGAACCGCCTCGCAGGCTGCTATCGCATCGAGCCTGCAGGAGATCCAGGCTCACACTCCATCATTTGATAACGTCAGCGTGCTCGGCACGGACGGCCGCGTCATAGCTTCCACGGACCCATCACTGTCGGGCAAGGACCTGTCCGGCACCACCTACTTCCAGGCCGGCAGAGACACCACCGATCAGCATGCCTTCGCGCTGGATAAGAACGGAAACCTCATCGAGTACCTGGCGGCGCCGATCCAGGTCGGCGGGAGCAATGAAGGCATCCTGGTCGTCGAGCTCGGAGCGACGGAGCTCACCAACTTGATGACCGACCATACCGGGCTGGGCAGGACCGGCGAGACGGTCCTCGCCGAGAAGACTCCCGACGGTGGCGCGCTCTTTCTCGGGCCCACGCGGTTCGGGGAGAAGAAATCCCTTACCACCAGCGTGCCGGGTTCGAAGTCAAGTGTCCCCATCAACGTGGCGCTGAGCGGCAAGGCGGAGACACTCATCAACTCCGCCGACTACCGCGGCCAGCCGGTCCTCGCCGCGACCCAGTTCATAGACGCTCCCAGGCTCGGACTGGTGGTCAAGATGGACCGTTCGGAGGCCTTTGCCCCCATTAACCAGCTACTGGTGATCATCGGTATCGTGGTCGGCGTAGTGGTCGTGCTCGTCGTGGTGGCGTCGCTGCTCCTGGCCGGTTCGATAACCCGCCCGATCGTGGCGCTCACGGGCGTAGCCGAGGCGGTCAGCGGAGGCGACCTCGCCAGGCGCTCCGGCCTCGACCGCCACGACGAGGTCGGGACACTCGCCTCGGCCTTCGACCGGATGACCGACGACCTGGTCAGTGAGCGCGAGGGACTGGAGAGGAAGATCGCCGAAAGGACCGCCGAACTGGCGCGCTCGAACCTGGAGCTCAACGGTTACGCACACACCGTGTCGCACGACCTCCGGGGCCCCCTGGCATCCATAGAGCTCGCCGGCGCCATGCTCGCCGACATGGTCGATCGCGAGGAAGACCCGTTGGAGAGGGAAGACATGGCGGAAGTCGTGAGCCAGTTGCGGGCGAGCACCCACCGGTCGTTCTCCCTGGTGGACGACCTGCTCTCTCTCGCCGAAGCCGGCCAGAACCCGGAGGAGGTCGAAGCGGTCGACGTGAACGAAGTGGTCGGGCAGATCTTGATCGAGCGGTCCAGCACCTTCGAGGCGCAAAGCGCCCACGTCCAGGTGGTCGGCGAGCTGGGGACGGTCGTCGCGAGCCCCACCCATGTCTACCAGCTTTTCGCGAACCTGATCGTCAACGCGATCAAGCACAACGATTCCGCCGTGCCGATGGTCGAGGTACGCGGCCTGGGCGAGGCCGACGGCGGCGGGCGCCGCTACCAGGTCTGGGACAACGGCCCCGGAATCACCGAGGAGGACTTCGCCAGGATCTTCGAGCCGTTCTTCAAGGGCAAGGGAGGAGAGACGGGGGTCGGGCTGGCGACGGTTCAGAAGATAGTCGAACTCTACGGGGGCACCATCGAAGCCTGCAATAACGAGGGCCGGGGAGCCTGCTTCGAGTTCGTCCTGCACGATTACGCGAGCCACGAAGGTGAGGCTGCCTCTTGGCCAGCTTTGCTTGATTCCACAGGATTCCCGCCACCTCCATCGAATTGATGAGGCAGAATCCGTATATCGCAGGGAGTGAAAGGGGTATTGAGATGGACATAGGGACCAAGTACCAGCACGCGGACTGGAAGACCGAGAAGCACGTGCCGGCTATCGATTGTCCGGGCGAGGTCAAGGCCGACGAGCTGTTCGAGATCAAGGTGAGCGTCGGCAAGGAGGTCGCGCACCCGAACACCAC
>Ga0066793_10000221_pt1 | contig 20891 bp, 13 predicted proteins | sample PersoiDNA2013189_FD_83876 | JGI IMG/M metagenome (GOLD analysis project Ga0066793, IMG submission 83876) | Permafrost soil microbial communities from the Arctic, to analyse light accelerated degradation of dissolved organic matter (DOM) -... | ecosystem: Environmental > Terrestrial > Soil >... | reverse complement strand
GCAGATTTATCATAAGGAGTAATGTCGTAATTTGCCCCCGGAGCGGTCATCTGTGTCGAGCACTACATTTTGTGGTAATATTTCCTTGACATACAAGAGTGGCTTCCCTATACTCACTTCCAATGAAAGCAAGTTCTTATCAAACAATAAAACCCTGCAGGACATGACTGAAAAAATGCCGACTGATAAAATATCGATGCTGGAAGTGAGCGGTGTGGCCCAGCTGAAATTTGCCACTTACGGCCAGCAGTTTCTCGATGAAATATCAGGTTTCATGATAGATCAAGAATTAGATGAATATGTCATGTCATAAGGACGGATGTTGTAATGTACCACCTATAAGGCCATCAGCGCCACACTCCACCTTATTGTGGCTACTATTACCTTGACATACAAAACCGAAATTCTTATAGTTTAACCATAAGCAAGAAATGTCTAACAAATATTAACAGGAGATCCCAAGTGTCGCAAAGAGATAAGATTAAGAAGAATGGCAGAGATATGAGAGGGCGCGATAGGATAGCCATTGAGATGGTATTGCCAGAGATAGACAGCGGGAAGTTCCCGATAAAACGGATTCTCGGAGAGAATGTCGTAGTAAGAGCCAATATGTTTGCTGACGGGAGTGATGATGTTACGGCTGTTCTTCTCTATAGAAACGAAAAAGAAGATATATGGCATGAGATTCGAATGGCGCCGCTAGGCAATGATCAATGGATCGGCTCCTTCAGGGTCGAAAATGAAGCAGATTATTTTTATACTGTACGAGGTCATATAAATGAGTTTAGCTCATGGTGCAAAGACCTGGAAAAAAAGATCAAGGCTTCTCAGGATATATCGATAGATTTAAAAATCGGTACGCAGATTATTGAGAAAATAGCTAAAAGCGCCAGTGGAGAGAGTGCCAGGAAGCTACGGAACTGGATGCAAAAAATGACTGAATCAACTGATTCCGAGAGCGCTCTCTCAATTATAACTTGCAAAGAACTTCTTAATATAATCGAAGCAAGTTTGGATGCTAAAGATGGCGTGATGTATGATAAAGAGCTGCGTGTCAGTGTTGAGAGAAAGCTTGCAGCTTTTAGCAGTTGGTATGAAATTTTCCCTCGATCTTGGAGCAGCACACCTGGACAACACGGAACCTTTAAAGACTGCGAACGACTTTTGCCGGAAATTTCAAGAATGGGATTCGATGTTCTTTATCTGCCTCCGGTAAATCCGATAGGCCAAACCAACAGGAAAGGCAAGAATAATTCGACGATCTGCGAAAATGGCGATCCCGGTAGTCCTTGGGCAATAGGTAGCAAAGAAGGCGGGCATAAGGCAATTCATCCTCAGTTGGGGACAATTAAGGATTTTAAGGATTTTGTAAAGAAGGCCAAGAAATACAACATTGAGGTTGCTCTGGACATCGCATTCCAGTGTTCTCCGGACCACCCTTATGTGAAAGAACATCCGGCATGGTTTAAATGGCGTCCTGACGGAACTATTCAATATGCGGAGAACCCTCCCAAAAAGTACGAAGATATAGTCTCGTTTAACTCTAATACAGAAGATTGGCGCAACCTCTGGGAGGAATTAAAGAGCGTTGTTCTGTATTGGGCTGAACTGGGAATTCGTATTTTTAGAGTGGACAATCCTCATACGAAACCATTTTGTTTTTGGGAATGGCTTATTGCTGAAGTAAAAAATGAGTATTCCGATACAATTTTTTTGTCAGAGTCATTCACCCGTCCTAAAGTCATGTACCGTTTGGCAAAATGCGGTTTCAGTCAGTCATACACGTATTTTACCTGGCGAAATACAAAAAAGGAATTTACCGAATATCTGACGGAGTTAACACAAGGTGAGATTGCCGAATACTTTAGGCCTAATTTTTGGCCTAATACACCGGATATTCTGCCGGAGCATCTTCAATACGGCGGTCGGCCGGCATTTATTATGAGAGCTATATTGGCGGCAACGCTATCAGCGAATTTCGGAATTTATGGACCTGCTTTCGAGTTATGTGTAGCAGAATCTCTCCCGAATAAGGAAGAGTATCTTAACTCGGAAAAGTATGAGATCAGGCAGTGGGATTGGAACAAAGATGGGCATCTCAAAGACATTTTGACGCGGCTCAATAGAATACGTAAGGAAAATCCGAGTTTGCATATGACGCGCAATATTCGCTTCTGCCAGATAGGAAATGACAATTTGCTCTGCTACTATAAAGCTACGGCAGATTTCTCCAATATCATAATCGTAGTCGTAAATCTTGACCCTTATCACACCCAATCCGGGTGGCTGCAGGTTCCGCTCGACGAGCTTGGTATAGGCAAGGGCGAATCGTACCTCGCCCATGATCTATTAAATGATGACAAATATATCTGGCAGGGAGAAACGAGTTATATCGAGCTTAATCCATACCAGTCACCGGCACATATTTTAAGAGTTCATCGGCAGGTACACAGAGAGCGTGATTTTGATTACTTTCTGTAGGGGGAAGAAAAAATGGCGCTAGTAGGGACAACTCTCAAAAATGCTTCTGAATGGTACAAAGACGCGATCATTTACGAGCTTCATGTGAAGGCATTTTACGATAGCAACGGGGACGGTATAGGCGACTTTAATGGTTTAACGCAAAAATTGGATTATTTGAAAAATTTGGGAGTGACTGCCATATGGCTTCTCCCCTTTTATGCATCTCCCTTAAAAGATGATGGATATGATATATCAGATTATCTTGTCGTGCATCCCCAATATGGAACACTAAGAGACTTCAAGGAATTTCTTAAACAAGCGCATAAAAGAGATTTAAAGGTCATCATCGAATTGGTCATTAACCATACCTCTGATCAGCATCCATGGTTTCAGAGGGCGCGGAAGGCAAAGCCGGATTCCAATTACAGAAACTATTACGTTTGGAGCAGCACTTCTGATAAATATAAGGAAGCACGGATTATATTCAAAGACTTTGAGTTATCGAACTGGACATGGGATGAAGAAGCCAAGGCCTATTATTGGCATCGCTTCTATTCTCATCAGCCAGATCTGAATTATGATAATCCCAACGTACAAAAAGAGATATTCCGGATAGCCAATTTTTGGTTTTCGCTTGGTGTTGACGGAATGCGGCTTGATGCCGTACCGTATCTGTTTGAACGCGAGGGGACAAACTGCGAGAACCTTCCAGAAACCTACGAATTCCTTAAGAAGCTGAGAAAATATGTAGATAGCACATTTACGAATAGGATGTTGCTTGCTGAGGCAAACCAATGGCCTGAAGATGCTGCTTTATACTTTGGGAAGGGGGATGAATGCCATATGGCTTTTCATTTTCCCCTAATGCCCCGCATGTATATGGCAATCCAGATGGAAGAGCGGTTCCCTATTATTGATATACTGGAGCAAACGCCGGAGATTCCGGAATCCTGCCAATGGGCTATTTTTCTGCGTAACCATGATGAGCTTACGCTGGAGATGGTAACAGACGAAGAGAGAGATTACATGTATAGAGCTTATGCCAGAGACGCTAATTCCAAAATAAATCTTGGTATCCGCAGAAGGCTGGTCCCGCTTCTTGGCAATAACAGCCGCAAAATAGAATTAATGAAAATCATGCTTTTTTCGATGCCGGGAACACCTATTATTTACTATGGCGACGAAATCGGTATGGGAGATAATAGATTCCTGGGTGATCGAAACGGTGTCAGGACACCTATGCAATGGAGCCCCGACCGCAATGCCGGCTTTTCAAAAGCAAACCCGCAAGAGCTTTATCTGCCGGTTGTTATAGATTCGGAGTATCATTATGAAACCGTAAATGTCGAAACCCAGGACGGGAATTTATCCTCCCCTTTATGGTGGATGAAGCGCGTTATCGCCATGCGAAAGAATTTCTCCGCTTTTGGGCGGGGGGGCATTAAATTTTTACTGTCGGCGAACTATAAAGTTTTAAGTTTTATTCGTCGATTCGAAGACGAAATAATACTGGTAGTGATAAATTTATCACGTTTCTCGCAGGCTGTAGAATTAGATATTAAGGAGTTTAGCGGTTATGTGCCGCAAGAATTGTTTAGTCAGAACAATTTTCCGGAAATAAAAGATGCTCCATATTTTATTACACTGGGTCCCCATAATCATTATTGGTTTCTGCTTACAAATAAGACTGGCGTACAGCAGAAGACACTTACAAAGACTCCTCAGCTGGAGCTTGAGGGATCTTGGACGCAGATATTGGAGCCCAAATTCATAAAAACACTGGAAAAATATGTATTCCCACCATATCTTCATCTGTGCAGATGGTTTAGCAGTAAGTCCCGGAATATTTATTCTGTTACTGTAAAAGAAGAGATTCGCGTCGGGAAACAGGAAAGCGTTTTCACTATACTGATTCTTAACATCCAATATACATCAGGAAATCCCGAAAACTACATGCTTCCACTCTCGTATACGGAGGACTCAGGGAAGTTGCGTGATTATCCCAATAGCGTTATATGTAAAATCAGCGTTAATGGGAAGGATGGTTTTCTTTATGATGCCGCTTATGACACCGAATTTCATCATTTTCTCCTTGACCTCATAGCGAATAAAAAGAAGATAAAGACGAAGAATGGCAAAATAGTTGGAACGCCGAACCCAAAATTTAAGGCGATGCTTCGAGACAAGGGACTTGAGCTTTCTTCTTACGTACTCAAGGCCGAACAGAGTAACACCTCGATCATTTATAAGGACGTATATTTCTTGAAACTCTTCAGAAAATTGGAGGACGGAATAAATCCAGACAGAGAAATTATCAGCTATCTGACCGAACAGAAACAATTTGATAATATTCCGGCCTTTGCCGGATTTATTGAATACCGCCCTGTAAAATCAGAACCTATCGATATGTGCCTCTTACAAGCTTATGTTCCCAATCAGGGAGACGCGTGGACATATACGCTGGAACAGGTGAAATCTTTTTTTGAATTAGTATTGTCCAACGCCAAGGAACTCGTAACGATACCTAAACAGGAAGATGCCGCCAAAGTCAATGTGGTGAGCGCAAGCGATCTCGTCGATAGTTTCTACCTTGATTTGATCAAACTCCTGGGCAAACGAACCGGAGAGATGCATCTTAGCCTCGCTTTCGACAATGAAAACCCTGATTTCAAACCGGAACCGTTCTCAATGCATTATCAGCGATCCTTATATCAAGCGATGGGCAGCCAGGCAAGGTTTGTGATAAGAGTATTGAGAGAAACTATTTTTAAATTACCTGCCGAAATTCAGGGTGATGCCGATGCGGTCATCGCAATGGAGAAGAAAATATTGGCAAGGTTCGACTTGATCCTCAAAACAAAATTTAATGCAAAAAAAATCCGAGTTCATGGTGATTATCATCTGGGACAAGTACTTTTTACTGGTAAAGATTTTGTTGTGATGGATTTTGAGGGAGAACCGGCGCACCCGATGAGCGAAAGAAGGCTCAAGAGATCGGCCTTAAGAGATGTAGCCGGAATGATGCGTTCTTTTCATTATGCCGCTTACGCAGCATTGTTTCTCAATCATTCTGTACGAAACATGGATATTTCGGTCCTGGAATCGGCGGCGGATTCATGGTCATCGAAGGTTTCCGATGTCTTCGCCCTATCCTATTTTGAAACGGTCGGGAAGGCCGATTTTTTACCAAAGGACCAAAATGATCTCAATGCGCTGCTGCAAGTCTATTTGTTGAATAAGGCAATATATGAACTTAGCTATGAACTCAACAATCGGCCGGACTGGGTTATTATTCCACTTAGAGGCATCAAACGCATTGTAGAAGATCCTGCGTGTGACACGGGGAAAACAGTTGAGACAAGCTGACCGGAAGATAGTTGTTTTGACTAAAAGTGTCGGGAGGGCATAGTGGCCTCAGAAAATGTAAAACACGGTATAAGTCTTTTGAGTGACGAGGATATTTATCTTTTTCGTGAAGGTTGCCATTTCCGTCTTTACAATAAGATGGGATCGCATCTTATGAGCTACGAAGGTCGTCCCGGAACATGTTTTTCAGTCTGGGCGCCAAATGCCAACGAAGTCAGTGTAATAGGAGATTTTAACGGATGGGACATCCATACTCATCCCCTGGCGCCGCGCTGGGACAAATCAGGGATATGGGAAGGGTTTATACCAGGCGTGGGAAAAGGAAATCTCTATAAATATCATATTCTTTCAAAAACCAATAATTTTCAGGCGGATAAATGTGACCCCTTCGCGTTCTATGCCGAGATATCTCCTAAAACCGCATCGGTAGTATGGGATATCGATTACACCTGGCATGACGGACAGTGGATGCGCAATCGCCACAAAAATAATTCTCTGGAATCACCCCTATCCGTTTATGAGATTCACATCGGCTCATGGCGCAGGATGCGAAAGGAAAATAACCGCTTCCTTACGTATTCGGAGTTGGCAGACGAGCTGATTCCATATTTGAGAGATATGAATTATACTCATGCGGAGCTTCTGCCGGTCATGGAGCATCCTTTTTACGGCTCGTGGGGATACCAGACGCTCGGTTATTTTGCCCCGACCAGCCGTTATGGGACCCCGCAGGATTTCATGTCCTTTATGGACCGACTTCACGAAAATGGTATAGGCGTTTTTCTGGATTGGGTGCCCTCACATTTTCCTTCCGACGGACATGGGCTGGCCTATTTTGACGGCTCGCATTTATACGAACACGCAGACCCGCGGAAAGGTTTTCACCCGGACTGGAAAAGCTGCATTTTTAACTATGGGAGAAATGAAACCAGAAGCTTCCTCATAAGCAGTGCTTTATTTTGGCTGGATAAGTATCATGCCGATGGACTGCGTGTCGATGCGGTGGCATCCATGTTATATCTTGATTATTCCAGAAAAGAAGGAGAGTGGATTCCGAACGAATACGGAGGACGGGAGAATATAGAATCTGTCAACTTTATAAAACGTCTCAATCTGGAAGTCTACAAGAATTACCCGGATACTCAAATGATCGCCGAGGAATCCACCGCCTGGCCGATGGTGTCAAGACCTACCCATACCGGAGGGCTTGGGTTCGGTATGAAATGGAATATGGGCTGGATGCATGATGTGCTTGATTATTTTACAAAGGATCCGGTCCATCGGAAGTATCACCATAACAAATTGACCTTCAGTCTTTGGTACGCTTTCACTGAAAACTTCATGCTCAGCCTGTCTCACGATGAAGTTGTTCATGGAAAGGGATCGCTTGTCAGCAAAATGCCGGGAGACGATTGGCAGAAATTTGCCAACCTGCGGCTACTCTATGGATATATGTACGGCCATCCCGGAAAAAAACTCCTCTTTATGGGACAGGAGTTTGCGCAACGTTCAGAATGGAATCATGATGAAAGTCTGGAATGGCAGCTTCTTGAATATCCTGATCACGAACATTTGCAGCGATGGCTCAAAGAGCTGAATTATTTTTATAAAACGGAGCCGGCTTTGTACGAGAATGATTTTGAAGCCAACGGATTTGAATGGATGGATTGCATGGACTGGGAACGCGGCATCATCAGTTTTATACGCAAAAGCAAATCTAATGCCCCTCCCGTTTTGATCGTTTGTAATTGTACCCCTGTGCCCAGAACAAACTATAAGATAGGTATTCCCGCAGGGGGATACTGGCAGGAAGTCTTAAACAGCGATGCTAAGGAATACGGTGGCAGCGGATACGGAAATTTTGGCGGAATAGAAGCCGCACCGTTGCCTTCTCATGGAAAATATTATTCTCTTTCATTGATCGTTCCGCCCTTGGCTACTCTCTTTTTTAAGAAGAAGGCCGAGGGAAACAAAGAAGATGGGTTTGTATGATAAAAACTGGAAAAAGAATTAGAATTTGGCCAGGTTGTCCCAATCCCATGGGAGCATCTTGGGATGGTCAGGGTGTGAATTTTGCGATCTTTTCTGAAAATGCGACAAAAGTCGAGTTGTGTCTTTTTGAATCAGCCGAGAGCAAGAGCGAATCTCGCCGAATCCCTATACTGGAAAATACGGACAGAGTTTGGCACTGTTATCTTCCGGATGCGAGGCCAGGTCAGCTTTATGGTTATCGCGTTTATGGGCCGTATGCTCCTGATGCCGGCCATCGTTTCAATCCTAATAAAATCATTCTTGATCCCTACGCCAAGGCGATAGGCAGGCGGGTGAGTTGGAGCGACAAAATGTTCGGCTATCGAATCGGGGATCCGGAAGAAGACATGTCCTTTGATGAGCAGGATAATGCCGCGTTTGCGCCGCTTGCCGTCGTTATCGACCCCGGATTTGATTGGCAGTCCGACTGCTCGCCTAAAATCCCCTGGCACAGGACTCTGATCTACGAGCTTCATGTAAAAGGATTTACAAAGAGCCATTCGCAGGTGCCGGAAGCTTTGAGGGGTTCTTTCGCGGGCTTGGCAAATGACGCGGTAATCAAGTATTTGAAAGAGTTGGGAATCACTACTGTAGAGCTTATGCCAATTCACCACCATATTGATGATAAGCATCTTGTGGAGAATAGCTTAAGCAATTACTGGGGATACAATACATTATCATTCTTTGCCCCCGATGTGCGTTATGCATCATCGCCGCTTCCTCAGGAGGGCGTTAACGAATTTAAGAAAATGATTTTTGACCTTCATCGGGCGGGGATAGAAGTAATTTTGGATGTAGTTTATAATCATACGGGAGAAGGTAATCAAATGGGCCCAACGCTGTCATTTCGCGGAGCCGATAATGTTTCTTATTACCGCCTTCTGAATGAAAACAAGCGCTATTACGAAGATTTTACCGGATGCGGCAACACCCTCAATATGCAGCATCCCCGTGTCCTTCAATTAATTATGGATAGTTTGCGTTACTGGGTGCTCGATATGCATGTGGATGGATTCCGGTTTGATCTGGCAAGTGCGCTGGCCAGGGAGTTATATGATGTGGATAAATTGAGCGCTTTTTTTGATGTGATATATCAGGATCCTGTTATTTCACATGTTAAATTGATCGCGGAACCATGGGATCTTGGCCAGGGGGGATACCAGGTAGGAAATTTTCCTGTTGGCTGGACCGAGTGGAATGGAAAGTATCGCGACGTGATACGTATGTTCTGGAAAGGCGATAGAGGCACCACCGGTGATTTCGCCACTCGTTTGAGCGGAAGCAGCGATCTTTATGAGCAGAGCGGCCGTCGTCCGTACGCGAGTATTAATTTTATCACCTGTCACGATGGCTTCACGCTGGAAGACCTGGTGCGCTATAATCAGAAGCATAATGAAGCTAACAAGAACGATAACACCGATGGCTCCAATGACAATTATAGTTGGAACTGCGGCATCGAAGGTCCGACCGATGATCCGTCAATTTTGGCCTTACGTGAGCGCCAAAAGCGTAATTTCCTGGCGACTCTTCTTTTGTCTCAAGGGGTTCCTATGATTCTGGCCGGGGACGAGATTGGTCGCACCCAGGGAGGAAATAACAATGCCTATTGTCAGGATAATGAAATAAGCTGGGTTGATTGGAATCTGACGGAAAACAAGAAGCAGTTACTCCAGTTCACCCGAAAGCTGATACGTTTGCGGCGGGAACAGCCGGTTTTTCGCAGAAGAAAATTCTTTCAGGGACGACTCATCCGCGGTTCAGGAGTCAAGGATATTACATGGCTTGACGTTAACGGACAGGAAATGACGGATAAAGCATGGAATGCATCTTCGGCAAGGTCTCTGGGAGTGCTTTTGGCGGGTGATACTATACAGGAGGTGGACGAGCAAGGAGAACGAATTGTTGGGGATACCCTGCTGATGATGATGAACGAGTCGAGCGAAGACGCTCTTTTTGTTCTGCCGGCCTGCCGTACTGACCTGAGATGGGAGCTTGTTTTGGATACGTTCGATGTAAAGGCGGAAGCTGTGGCTTTAACCAAAGGCCAGAAGTATGAATTAAAAAACCGTTCTTTAGCCGTTTTTATTCTTGTTAAGAAACCTATAATAAAAAATGGATTGAAATGACTGAAAATAGCCCAAACAGAGAACTGAAGGTGGAGCCACCGAAAAAGGTCTTCAGTGAAGAAAAACTTAGGGCCTTAGTTCTAAAAAAGGTTAGAGCCATTTTTATTCCCTCAGCCGTTTATCGTGTCCAGCTTAATCGCGATTTTACATTCAAACAGGCCGCGTCCCTAGTCCCTTATTTAAAAGATATAGGTATTGAAGCTGTTTATTGCTCCCCGTATTTTCAGGCATCACCTGGAAGTATGCACGGATACAATGTAACGGATCCGAATCACATCAATTCAGAAATAGGTTCGCCCGAAGACTATGCGCACTTCTGTGAAGCCCTTTCGCAAAATGGCTTAGGACAAATTGTAGATGTGGTTCCCAATCATATGGGAGTTGTAGGCAATAACAACCGCTGGTGGTTTGATATTTTGGAGAACGGCCCCAGTTCAGTCTATGCACGGTATTTTGATATTGACTGGAAGCCTGTAAAGGAGGAACTCTGGGGGAAGGTGCTGCTGCCGCTATTGGGAAACTTTTATGGCAAAGTCCTCGAAAATCAGGAAATACAACTTGTTTTCCAAAGAGGCGCATTTACCGTTTTTTATCATGGCCATTGCTTTCCGATCAATCCTAAAACCTATCCGATTATTTTGGAAAATAATATCGTTGAGCTGGAAAAAAAGATAGGGCAAGAAAGTCAGGATTTTCTGGAATATTTAAGCATTATAACAGCGCTTAGAAATCTGCCGGCAACTTCCGAATTTACGCCCGAAAAGATTATGGAAAGAAACCGGGAGAAGGAGATTGCGAAACAACGTCTAGACGCCATGGTGCAGCGTTCCGCTGAGATCAAGAGTTTTATAGAACACTGTGTTTGTTTTTTTAACGGAAATAAGTCAGATCCGAAAAGCTTTGACCCTATAGACCGTCTTTTGGATCTTCAGCCGTATCGCCTGGCTTTTTGGTCTGTTGCTTCACAGGAGATCAACTATAGACGCTTCTTCGACATCAACGAGTTTGCGGCGATCCGTATCGAAGATGAAAAAGTCTTCAGACATTATCATGAACTGCTTTTTAAACTGATCCAGGAAGGAAAAGTCAACGGTTTGCGTATTGATTATCCCGATGGCCTGTATGATCCTCCGGTGTACTTCCAGCGGCTTCAGCGGGAATATCTCCTGCATATGGTAATGAAAGAGTGGGAAGAGCAATCGCGTCTCGAGGCCGGAGAAGCGGAAGAAATCGATCTTGATGCGGTGCGAAACGCGCTGGATCACCTGCTCGTAAATGAATTTTCTTCTTCACCCGCCTTCTACGTTGTTGCGGAGAAAATCTTGGACCGTAAGGAACCATTGCCCGAAAATTGGAATATACATGGCACAGTGGGTTATGATTATTTGAACAGCCTGAACGGCCTTTTTGTTGATTCGGGCAATGAAAAGGCATTTGGAAAATTGTACGAAGATTACATAGGGCACCCCATAGATTTTGATGAATTGGTTTACGATAAGAAAAAGTTTTTTGGTTTAGTCAATATGGCCAGTGAAATCAATGCTCTGGGGCATCGCTTGGACCGTATTTCCGAAACAAACAGGAATTTCAGAGATTTTACCCGAAACGACCTTATCGTGGCAATAAGGGAAACGATCGCCGGTTTTCCTGTCTATAGAACCTATGTGTCCCCGAACTGCACGAGCATTTCGGAAAGAGACGAGAAATATATTCGCGCTGCCATCAGTAAAGCATGCAAAAAAACTCCGGCACTCAACCCCGCGGTATATGATTTTTTGCAGGACATTCTCCTTTTGCATTTAAAGACCGAAATGGGAAGTGAAGAGTCAATGCTGTATCGTGATTTCCTGCTGCGGTTTCAGCAGTTAACAGGTCCGATCATGGCCAAGGGAGTCGAGGATACTTCATTCTATGTTTATAACCGCCTCGTATCGCTCAACGAAGTGGGCGGGGACCCTTTTTATTTCGGACAGACCGCCGATGATTTTCATCGTCAAAACAACGAACGCAACAAGCGCTGGCCATGCAGCATGATCACCTCTTCTACGCATGATACCAAACGCAGTGAAGACGTCAGGATGAGGATCAACGTTTTGAGCGAGATCCCTGATGAATGGAAATCCAAGATTACGGAATGGGCCGAGCTCAATCGGGAATTTAAAACAACCATTGACGGAGTGCCTGAACCCCGTCGTAATACCGAATATTTTATTTACCAGACTCTGATCGGGGTGTGGCCGGATAACCCGTTAACCGAATCGACCGTGGACTCTTTTTATGAGCGGATATGGCAATGCATACTGAAGTCAGTTCGTGAAGCAAAAATTCATACAAATTGGTCTAAGCCGGATACCGAATACGAAGAAGCGGTCAGCCGGTTTCTTAAAGCAATTCTCCCTCAAAATGCTTCCAATCAATTTTTAAAAAGTTTTATTCCTTTTCTTCAGCGTGTAGCTTTTTTTGGAAAACTCAACAGCCTCTCAGCCACTTTAATTAAAATCGCGTCTCCAGGGGTCGTAGATATTTATCAGGGCAACGAGATGTGGTGTTATAATCTGGTAGACCCGGATAATCGCCGGCGTGTCGATTTCGACCCGCAGATACGCATTTTAAGTACGATGAAAAATGAGATCGAGGGCAATAAATCCGGTAAGCTTATAAGCCATGATCTTATTCCGGAAAATATGGAACGGCTTAAATTTCTTTATACCTTGATGGGTCTGCGGTTTCGCCGTCAACACAAAGACCTGTTTATCGGTGGAGAATATCTCCCGGTGGAAGTCAAAGGTAAAAGAGAGAAAAACATCGTCTCCTTTATCCGCAAGCGCGGTAAGACAATTGCAATTATTGTTGCCGGCAGGTTTTTTACCCAATGGCCGGTCGGCCAGAATTGGAAACATCAACCGGACTTCTGGGAAAACACGGAACTCATTTGGCCTAATGATCTGGAGTTTCCGACAAAGCTCCGGAATATCGTGACTTCTGATACCATTGATGTTGTGCATTACGGGCAAAGTTCTGCGATCAGAGTTTCTGATCTCCTCGGGCAGGCCGGCATGTGCCTTTTGACAAATGATGAGGAACAACAATGATGAGTCCATCTTCGTCTCTTGCTGCTTTTCCATTAGGAACTGTAAAACTGAGACCTGGTCTTTATTCTTTTAGTGTCTGGGCGCCTTTTTGTTCTAAGGTTGAGCTTAAACTGTTTCTCGTAGAGATCGAGACTTTGATCGCCATGGAGAAAGATGATGAAGGGTATTTTCATACTGAAGTTTCCGATATTTCTCCGGGAACACGCTATTTATATGTTCTGGATGGGGAAAAAAAGCGCCCCGATCCCGCATCACATTTTCAGCCGGATGGTGTCCATGGCCCTTCCTGCGTTGTGGACCCTGACATCTATAAATGGAAAGAACGTCAATGGAAAGGCATTGCCTTGCAGGATCTGATTTTTTATGAAGCACATATTGGGACATTTACGCCGGAAGGAACTTTTGCGGCGGCCATTCAAAAAGTACCTTATCTTAAGAAATTGGGGGTTACATGCTTGGAGATTATGCCTGTGGCGCAGTTCCCCGGCAAGAGAAACTGGGGTTATGACGGCGTGGGGCTGTATGCGGTTCAAAATAGTTATGGCGGCCCCGAAGGGCTTAAAAAGCTTGTAGATGCTTGTCATCGCGCCGGGCTGTCTGTCTGCCTTGATGTCGTTTATAACCATTTAGGTCCCGAAGGGAACTATCTTAATGATTTTGGACCTTATTTTACAAAGAAATACCACACGCCTTGGGGTGATGCCATCAATTATGACGATCGCGAAAGCAACCACGTTAGACGTTTTATGATTGAAAACGCCATCCATTGGATCTGTGAGTATCATATTGATGTTTTGCGGCTGGATGCGGTTCATGCGATTTTTGATTTTAGCGCGAAACATATCTTGCAGGAATTAAATGATGCACTGCAGGATATTGCACAAAAGCTCGGGCGTTTAGTTCAGGTGATTGCGGAAAGCGACCTGAATGACTCCCGGATTATCCGATCAAAGAAGCAAGGCGGGTATGGATTGTCCGGACAATGGAATGACGATTTTCATCACGCAGTTCATGCGTATCTCACCGGTGAACGGCAGGGATATTATGAAGATTTCGTCCGCCTTGATGATATCTCCAAGGCGATCAAAGAAGGTTTTGTTTACGACGGGAAATATTCATCTTTCCGCAGGCGGTATCACGGAAATTCCGTCAAAGATATAGTGCCGGAAAAATTAGTTGTTTGTATCCAAAATCATGATCAGGTTGGGAACCGTGCCTTCGGTGACCGGTTCTCAACTCTAGTTGATTTTGATAAACAAAAACTTGCTGCCGCTCTCTTGATTTTATCCCCCAACACGCCCCTTTTATTTATGGGACAAGAGTATGGAGAAAAGGCGCCGTTTCAATATTTCATTGATCACAAAGACGCCAATCTTATCCGTGCAGTGCGGGAAGGAAGAAAAGAAGAATTCGCCTCTTTTGGCTGGGAAAACATCCCTGATCCGGAATCTGCAAGAACGTTTTTAGATTGTAAACTCAACTGGAATGCCAAGGGAGAAAATCAAGGGTGCTATTTATTGTGTCTCTATAAGGATTTAATTGCTCTTAGGAAGAAAATGCTTTTAGGAGCCCGCCTTTCCAGAGTTTGGAGCGACGAGCGAAGCTCGTGGTTAGCTTTTGAATATACGGGCATTGAGCAATTTCGCTTGGGGATAGTCGTTTCATTCCTTAACCGGGAACAGAATATTGCTTCACCCTTCGGGAAAAAACGGTTCCGCGAAATATTTAATACGGCATATGCACGTTATGGAGGAAAAATAAAACAAAAAAAAATAGCTGCTAAAAGAGAACTTTTAATCCCAAGTTATAGCGCCTTGGCCGGAGAAATAAATAGCGGTTTATAAAGCAGACGATATTTTGCAGCGGATTCGTCAATTATGGCAGGACAATGAATCTCTCCTTGATGAAGATTCACATAACATGGCTGATGCCTGCGTTGGAGGATGGAAAGAAAAGTCCTTTTCAGGAGTTGGTAAGTTGGTTGTAAATTGTCAGATACTTCTCCACAGACGCCTTCCATGAAAAATCAAGTTTCATTATATTTTCTGAAAAGCTGCTCAGGGAATTTTTATCTTCAAAGAGGATTAGAGCGTCTTCAATACTTTTCATTAACTCGCTGCTGCCGCCTTCAAAGGTAAACCCTGTTCCCTGTTTTGTGCTAAAATCGTAATTTTTTACTGTATCTGCAAGTCCGCCCACTTTTCTGACTATTGGAATAGTTCCGTATTTAAAACTTATCAATTGCCCCAATCCGCAAGGTTCAAATTTGGAAGGCATAAGGAAAAAATCGCTTGCAGCATATATCCGGTGAGCCAGTTCTTCATTAAACCCAATATTAACCCCGATCTTTTTGGGATATTTTCTACTAAATGCCAGCAGTGCTTCTTTATAGGCAGGGGAGCCGTCACCCAGAACAACAAGTTCCATATTTTTTGCAAGGACACTTTCCAGAATATCCGCCAATTCATCAATCCCTTTCTGCTCGGCAAATCTTGTAACCATTCCAAATAAAGGGATATCTTCTCCTATATTTAGCCCGAGTTCTTTTTGCAGGAAGATCTTGTTTAAAACTTTGGTTTTATATGTCCTGTATTTTTTTGCTATAAGATCATCAAAAGAAGGGTTCCATATCATATAGTCGATGCCGTTGATAATTCCTGTTAGTTTCTCTGCCTGTTTCTTTAGAAGCCCGTCAAGCTTATGGCCGAAATTTTCTGTGAGTATTTCTTCGGCATATTTCGGGCTTACAGTATTGATAATGTCAGAATGTATTATCCCCGCCTTCATGAAATTTACATTCCCGTAAAATTCGAGTTCCTCCATGGAAAAATATTGCCAAGGCAAACCTAAAATCTGGAATTTATCGGAAGTAAACACGCCCTGATACCCTAAATTATGTATGGTATAAAGAGTTTTTGTATGGGGATAAGTTTCCCGGTAATATTCTTTGAGGTATATAGGCAAAAGAGCAGTATGCCAGTCATGACAATGAAATACATCTACATCCAGTTCGAGTATTTTAGCAGATTCCAAAACGCCTTTTGTAAAAAAAGAGAATCTCTCAGCGTTGTCAGGATAATCAGTAACTCCTGGACCGTAAATCTCCTCTCTTTCAAAATATTTCTCATTCCCGACAAAATAAACACCCGGATAGTCGAGGCTTTTGGCTAATAGGCCCTTTTCCTGCCTGCTTTCAGAAAAATTAGCGCTTATCTCTCCTATGGTTTCAGTTTTAAATGTCTCCTTTATTGCTTTATAGAGCGGCAGGAAGAGAGAGATATTATGTTTACTCTTTAGATATTTATACAGAGAGCCGACAACATCAGCCATCCCTCCCACTTTAATAAACGGTACCCCTTCTGCTGCAACCAGGCATATATTATTTTTCTCCATCTTCCCCTCCTTTAAGTTCTATAATTCATACACTCAGGGATTTAAGAAACTCTGCCGCTTCCTCTGGTGGCGTAGGGTTGATATAAAAACCTGTCCCCCATTCAAAGCCTCCCTGTTTAATCAGCCGTGGCATGATTTCTATATGCCAGTGATAATCTTTTTCTATTGTTTGCCAAAAACCCGGCCGGTGGTATCTACAGGGTGCTGTATGAAGCATATAATTGTAGGGAGGACTGTTAAGTCCTTTTGCAATTTTCTTGAACACTTCTAACATTAGTTCTGCCAAAAGTTCTCTTTCTTTTAGTGTGATTTCTTCAAAGTCAGATGAGTGTCTGATCGGCAATATCGATATCTCATACGGGAATAATGAGGCAAACGGGGCTAACGCAAGAAAAGATTCGTTTTGCGCCACAATCCTTTTGTTGCTGTCAATTTCCTGGCTTATTATATCGCACCAGACACATCTTTCTTTGTATTCATAGTACCATTTAGCACCAATAAGTTCTTCTTTTACTCTTTTGGGGACAACAGGAGTGGCTACCAGTTGTGAATGAGGGTGAGCAAGGGATGACCCTGCTTCTTTCCCTGAATTTTTAAATATAAGTATGTAACGGAATCTTTGGTCTTTTTTCAGGTCGGCATACCTTGTTTGGTATGTCTCCAGTATCTGGTTCATTTTTAACGGAGTATAATCTTTTATGTCAATCAGTTCACCGGTATTAGTGTAATGTTCAGGAGTTTCTATGATAACTTCATGTGCTCCAACGCCGTTCATCATGTCATACATGCCTATGCCTTTTTTATTCAATTCCCCCTCAATCCTGAGCGCCGGAAACTTATTTGGTACTACTCTTACCGCCCATCCTTTGGTGTTTGGAGAAGATAAATCCGGCCTTATTGCAAAAATTTCTGCAGGCGTTTTATCTTCATTTCCCGGGCAAAAAGGGCAAAAAGATTTTTTTGCTATCTCTACAGGAGTAGTAAAATCTGCCGGTCTTGATTTTCTTTCTTTCGCTATAATTACCCATCTTCCTATAATGGGGTCTTTTCTTAGTTCTGACATATATCTCCTTTTTTTGTTTTTCCCTTATTGCTTGCTACCATATACTGCTTTTAATTCTATTGCCATTTATAGTTTGGGGTATGACAACTATTCCGTGCTCCGACACATAAAACTTTTTGCTGTTAGAATTATAATTATACCAGATTTCCACGCACAAATCATCAGTCTCTTTGTAAACACAGTCCTTAACCTCGTAATCAACAAGCTGTCTGAATTCTTTTCTTGACATACAAAACCGAAATTCCTATAATTTAACAGTGAACAAGCGATGTCTCATCAAAAGGAACGGGAGATGTGCAGCCCCGGTACTACCTGCCGTGTATTATATCCCCATAGAAGAAGAAGCCGGGCACACGAAGCATGTGCCCTTGGACTGCAATACCATTCTCACCGCATTGAATCGGAACATCGATTTTGGGCACTAAACACCGCAGGAGGGCTGGATGCAAAATAGTGATCTGGTGTTGGGCATTGATATCGGTGGTACGAAAACCGCTTTCGGGTTCGTGAATCATACAGGAATAATGATCTCCTCTGCTTCCATGCCCACGGATGCGGGTGACTCGGCAGAGACCTTCGTATCCCGTCTTCATCAACTAATCGAGGAGGTCAGAGCTGGTCTGCCATCGCTCCATCAATTGCGCGGAATCGGAATCGGCGCCCCGAATGCCAACCATCATCGGGGAACCATCGAGAAGCCCGTAAATCTGAATTGGGGGGAGTCCGTCGACTTCGTCGCGTTGATCCGCAGATATTACGATATTCCCATTGCAATAACAAATGATGCGAATGCGGCAGCCATTGGTGAGATGCTTTTCGGCAATGCCTTGGGGATGAAGCACTTCCTGGTCATCACCCTGGGCTCCGGCCTCGGGAGCGGTATCGTGACCGACGGTCGTCTGCTTTATGGAGCCAGCGGTTTTGCCGGAGAATTGGGCCACATTGTGGTGGACCCGGAAGGCCGTCAGTGCGGATGCGGGAAAAAGGGCTGTCTCGAAACTTACGTGTCGGCCACTGGTCTGAGGAGAACTGTCCTGACGCTGCTCGCGGAGCGGCGGGATCCGAGCCCTCTGAGAACAATAAGTTATCATAAAATGACAGCGAAGCGAATATATGATTTGGCTGTGGAAGGCGATCCCATTGCCTTGGAAGCCTTCGATCGGACTGCACTGATTCTGGGATTGAAGCTGGCCGACGCCGTCGCTCACACGAGCCCGGAAGCGATTTTCCTTGCGGGAGGATTAGCCGCTGCCGGAGATCTTCTGCTGCAACCCACTCAACGGTACATGAACGATTACCTGTATCGCGCCTACCGCGGCACTGTAAAATTGATGCCGTCCGGAATGGAAACAGGTAAAAGCGCCATTCTGGGAGCGGCGGCGCTTATCTGGCAAGATAATCGAGTGCCCGTATACCGGCAAGAAACTGGCCCTTCAACCCGCGCTCTATCCGGATATAGCCATCATCCATGTTCACGAGTCAGACGTTTATGGGAATGCCCGGATTCGAGGCATAATGAAATCTGACGACGACCTGGCCCGGGCCTCCAAGCGACTGATCATCACCTGCGAGCGTCTGATCACGAATGAAGAGATCCGAAGAAGTCCCACGGAAACCACGATACCCCACTTTCTCGTGGATGCGGTCTGCGAGGTGCCATTCGGTAACTATCCGGGCAACATGGTCTATGAGTACTTTTCCGACGAAGAGCATCTGCAGGAGTGGCTGAAGGTTGAGGAAGACCCTGTTGCCTTCAAGGCGTTCTTACAGAAAAACATATACGACTGCAAAGATCACTATGAATACATCAATAAGAATGGCGGCATGGAAAAAATGCTCCAACTCAGAACGATAGAATACCTGCTGCACAAGGAGGCGGACTAATGACGGCGTATAATTCCATGGAACTGATGATCTGCGTTGCCGCAAGAGAACTGGAGGACGGTTCAACACTAGCCGTGGGTACCGGCGCCCCCTGCGCGGCGGCCATGCTGGCCCAGAAGCTGAACTCGCCGAATTTGTCGATCATATTTGAGGCGGGAAGCATCAGCCCGCAGCTTCCCGAAATGCCCATATCCGTCGGAGACTCACGGGCAGGGCATAAGGCGGTCATGGTTTCCACCATGGGGGCCGTGATGGAAACCTGTCAGCGGGGTTATGTCGATTACACCTTTCTGGGGGGCGCGCAGATCGATAAGTATGGAAATCTGAATTCGACGTACGTCGGAGGAACCCACCAGAAGCCCAAGGTGCGCTTTCCCGGCAGCGGCGGAGCCAACGACTTCGGAAGCTTCTGCTGGAAGATGATGGTGCTGACCGTTCAGGATGCCAGACGGTTTGTGGAGACGTGCGAGTTCATTACCACACCCGGATGGCTTCAGGGCGGCAACAGCCGTTACGAGGCGGGACTGCCCTCAGGGACCGGGCCTTACAAAGTTTTTACCAACATGGCCGTGATGGACTTTGAGTCCGAAAGTCGGCGGATGCGTATCATCTCAATAAATCCCGGATATTCAATAAAGGATGTTCAGGACAACTGCGGGTTCGAGTTACTCCAGGCACCGCAGATTACAGAAACGGCTCCGCCGACAGAAGTTGAGCTGAAAACCCTCAGAGAGGAAGTCGACCCGCACCGGTACGTTATCGGGCGGTGAAGTCGCAATAAGGAATTTGTGAGGTAATTTAAGAAAGGGGTATTTCTAAAGCATATTCTGCTGGGGCTGTGTGTTGGCCACGACTCACTTTTTTTCAAATATGCAAAAGCACCGACGACAGTTCTGGCGGTAAAAGACAGGGTAACAGGGCATAATCCTCTTGCCGCTATTTACTTATCAGGAAGTTATTACGGCTGGATAAATAAGCAGGGTCGGTAAATTGGGTCAGTGGGGTCGTTGAAAAACCCCATGTTTTGAGGCTGTTCAAAAATGTTCAGATGCAAGGCGCGCAAAAAACCGAACCGCGAGGCGTATATGAATATACGTTGAGCGGTGCGGTTTGCAGCACAACACAGCAGATGAGCGTTTTTCAACAGCCCCTCAGTGCCCTATTTCCCCCCTTCCTTAATATTTATGGCTCTTTCGGTTTTATTGTACAGGAAAGCAGGTATAACATCCAGTAATATTAAGAAATGCTCTGTTAAAAATAAAAGGCTGTTCTTCCAGAACGAAAGGGAGAGCAGCCTTTTTGCGTCTTCTGTATGAGGACGAAGTTATCTTGACAGCAGATGTAAAAATGGACAGTAAATCATACTTCCTTGTTTATTCCAGTAAAGAAATATTTTTATGTATTTTCTGATTTAAAGATTATTTTCATAGGCGGATTTCCCCATCTTTTGGACTACATCTTACCTAACCCTTG